>VFQP010004623.1_pt1 | contig 12637 bp, 11 predicted proteins | sample 3512351 | NCBI WGS metagenome assembly VFQP01 (sample SAMN10412372, study PRJNA504923) | tailings metagenome | isolation source: Relicate 1 Philex TSF1 revegetated site | place: Philippines: Tuba, Benguet | collected 2017-08-29 | reverse complement strand
GGGGGGGGGGCAAAGGCGGAGGCTCCACGCTGGCAGCTGGTGGCGTGGTGTGCTGGAAGAGGGCGATCAAGCGTGGCTTGCTGCGTGGCACCGCAGGAGGAGAGGCAGAAGCTGGTGATGAACATGGGCGCCATGGCTGGGGGGGGCGGCGGGCCGCCGTCTGCGGGGCACGATGGGGGGGGCGGCGCCGAGGCGGACCCCGGCGCGCTGCAGCAGCACTCTGGCGTCATGGAGGAGGACGACTACGACCCTGACAACCCGTTCTGACCTTGCGCTTTGCTGCACCGATCACCCGATTGATCGATCAATGCGCGCGGTGTTGGGAGGCCCCCCCACCCCTCCCTGCATGGCTGACACAGGAAGCCGGGTGCAGGGACCGCTGCTCTGCTGCTGAGTGCGCTGCTCTTCTCGCGCGTGTCCATGTGGTACACCACCACCACCGCGAGCATCGGCACCTGTGCAGCGCGCTGCACAGAGAGCAGCAGCAGCAGCTCTTCTTGTCGTTGTTGGTGGAGCGCTCGGCGAGCAGCGGCGAGCAGCGACACCAAATGATGGCCCACCTTCGCGGTGGTGCGCCCGTGGCGACGCGCGGCGCGAGCAGCAGCGCGGGCAAGGCGTCGGGAGTGGTGCTCGTCGCTCCCGCGGCGTCGTCCTCGTGGAATGGCCGGGCGATGGGGCCCGCGCACCCCACAGCCGCCACTGCGCATCGACATGAGGCCCTGGCCCCGCAGGCTCGCGGCCGCACGACGGCGGTCAGCAGGAGCAGCAGGAGGCTCGCGCGCGTGCAGGCCGTGCTGCTGCAGCAGCCTGCCACGGGGCCCTCGGGCGCTGGGGACGCCGGCTTTCAGCGTGGCGCACACTGGCAGGTCCACAAGTTCGGCGGCACCTGCATGGCCGCGGCGGAGCGCATCCGCGCCGCCGCGGAGCTCGTCATCAAGGAGCCGGGCTCGGCCAAGGTGGTGGTGGTCTCGGCGATGGGCAGCCACCCCACCTCCCCGCTCAAGGTCACGGACGTGATTCTCAACATGATCAAGCGCGCGGAGAAGCAGGACGCGGCATTCCTGCTGGACCTGGCAGCCCTGCAGGACAAGCACGTGGAGACGGCCAAGCGGCTGCTGGGGCAGGGCCCCGAGCTCACCACCTTTGTCGCCCGCCTCCTGGACGACATTGCCAACCTCAAGGCCATGCTGCAGGCCGTGTCCATCGGTGCGTGCGCAGCGTGCTGGCCGAGAGGGAGGGGAGGGGGTCTCGTTCCACGCAGGCGGCACCGGGTAGCGGCACACGCCGGCACAGCAGCGCGGATCCGCGCCGTCGAGGCACACACACAGCAGTGCAGCACCTGGCTGCTGGGCCCAGCCGCGTCCCGGGCGCATCGCCTCGCTGTGACGGCGGCGGTTGCGGTTTCCTGCGCCCTGCCGTGCCGCCCCCACCCGTCTGCGACGCGCAGCGGGCATGACCAACGACATCTTCTCCGACTACGTGGTGGGCCACGGCGAGCTGTGGAGCGCGCAGCTCTTTGCGCTGTGCTGCAAGCAGCTGGGCGCCGACGCCAAGTGCGTGCACGCCTTGGCACACACTGCACACCAATCTGCAGACCTGCAGCGACCGCAGCCACCAGCCAGACACCTGCACAGCAAGCCAGTCTGGGATGTGGGGAAGCCAGGGACGCCGCAGCAGCGTCGGAGCACGCGACCGTGCCGCCACACCCCCGCGCGTGTGCGGCGCGTGGTTGTGCGCGAGCTGAGCTGCCCTCAGCCCGCCGTGGGAGAGCGGTGTTGGTGTGCGCGTGTGTCTGCGCGTGCGCGCGGTGCTCGCAGGTTCATGGACACGCGCGAGGTGCTGGTGGTGCAGCCGACGGCGGACGGCACGGGCGTGGACCTGGTGGAGGACGTGAGCAACCAGCGGCTGGACGAGTGGTTTGCCGCCAACGGCAACCACCATATCGTCGTGGCCACGGGCTTCATCGCCAAGAACGTCAAGGTGCGGCGCGCCTCGTCAGCGCTGCCTGTTCTCTCCGCAGGGATAAGGCCGGCTTGGGGGGGACGCATTGGTGGAGCTCGCAGGCAGGCGGGGGCTGCTGGCGGTGGCCAGGGGTCGCTCTGTGCCGGGCGGGACTGCACCGCAGCGGAGGCGGGAGCACCGTCGTTTCCAGGGGCGCAATGGAGGGTGGGCGGCCCGTCAGGTGTTGTGCGTGGGTTGCGTTGGGTGCGTGCGTGTGTGCGTGCTTGCAGGGCCAGGCCACCACGCTCAAGCGCAACGGCAGCGACTTCAGCGCCACCATCCTGGGCGCGCTCTTCCGCTCGGGGCACATCACCATCTGGACCGACGTGGACGGCGTGTACAGCGCCGACCCACGCAAGGTGCGCTGGTCTCGTGTGTGCGGGCGGGCGCCGTCGCGTGCGCTCGACACGCCTGGGGGGGTTGAGGGGCTTGGCGCGGGGGGTGGAATGCGAGGCGCAGTGCCCCACTTCGTCAATCAACTCGCTCGCGGGCGACGAGACAGCAGGTGCAGGGAAGCGGGCGGGTGGCGCCCTCTGCTTGCTGCCGGCTGGCCATGGGGCGTTGTCACGCACGTGCTGTCAGTGCTGCACTGATGCGCTCACGCGCTGCGCGTGCTCCCCCCCCACCTTCCCCCCCCGAAGGTGCCCGAGGCCGTGTGCCTGCCCAGCATGACGTACCACGAGGCGTGGGAGCTGAGCTATTTTGGCGCCAACGTGCTGCACCCGCGCACCACGCTGCCCGCCATGAAGTACCACATCCCCATCACCACGCGCAACTTCTTCAACCTCGACGCGCCCGGTGCGAGCGAGTGCACAAGGGGCACGCGCCAGGGCAGAGGCGGCGGAGCAGAGCGGACAGGCGGCGCACAGGCGGTGGAGGCGGGGGCTGGGTCAGTTGCAGCGGGAGGCAGGTGTCGCTGTTTGGAGGACGGGTGGGGTGGTTGCGCGCGGCGTGGCCAAGTGTTGGTGTGTGTGGCCGGCGTGCGCTCCTGCAGGTACGCGCATCGGCGACCTGGCCAGCGACGTGGAGGTGTACCAGGGCAAGAGCACCATCAAGGGCTTTGCCACCATTGACGGCGTCACGCTCATCAACGTCGAGGTGCGCGTGGGCGGGCAGTGGGTGCGCTGCGGCGGCGGCGCCCTTCCTGGACTGGCCTGGCGGGAACAGCAACAAGAGCACGCGACCCGCTGTTGTGCCTGGGTCCTTCGTTGGCATCGTGTGGAGCACGCGAGAAGAAGCGTTTTGTGCGGTGCGGCGCGTGGCGGCGTTGATGGTTCCTGCGCGCAGGGCACGGGCATGGTGGGCGTGCCCGGTATCGCCAGCGCCATCTTTGGCACGGTGCGCGACGCCGGCATCAACGTCATCATGATCAGCCAGGCGTCGAGCGAGCAGTCCATCTGCTTTGCCGTCAAGGCCGCCGACGGCGTGCTGGCGCAAGAGGTGCTGCGCAAGCGCTTCAGCGAGTCCATCGCTGCCGGACGCGTCAGCGCCGTGCAGGTCAGTGCGCTCCCTGTTGCGCCTGCGCCTTGCTGCCCTCGTTCTCGTCACTCAGGGCCCGCAAGATGCGGGCTTTTGCGGCGGCGGCCTCAACGTCGTCGCTGCTGCGGCGCGTGTGCGTCTGCCCGCCCGCCCGTCCGTTTGCGTCACTTCGCAGGCCATCACCGACTGCTGCGTGCTGGCGGCGGTGGGCCAGGGCATGGTGGCGCGCAAGGGCGTGGCGGCCACCATGATGGGCGCGCTGGCCAAGGCCAACGTCAACATCAAGGCCATCGCGCAGGGCAGCTCCGAGTACAACATCACGGTGCTCATCGACCAAAAGGACAGCGAGCGCGCGCTGCGCGCCGTGCACTCGCGCTTCTATCTCAGCTCCACGCCCATCGGCATCGGTCTGGTGGGGCCCGGGCTCATCGGCAGCGCGCTGCTGGACCAGCTGCGCGACCAGGCCGAGGTGCTGCGGCGCGAGCTGGGCGTGGACCTGCGCATCCTGGGCATCAGCAGCTCGAACCGCATGCTGCTGCGCGAGACGGGCGTGGACCTGGGCCGGTGGCGCGAGGACTGGGAGCAGCACGCGCAGCCGGCCGACCTCGAGGCCTTTGGCAAGTTCCTCGCGTCGTCCTACATCCCCAACCGCGCCATCGTGGACTGCACGGCCAGCGACGCGCCGGCGCAGCAGTACCTCAACTGGATGAAGCAGGGCATCCACATCGTGACGCCCAACAAGAAGCTCGGGTCGGGCCCGCTCGAGCAGTACCAGGCGGTCAAGAAGGTCGGCCGCGAGTCGTACATCCACTTCTTCTACGAGGTGAGCGAGGGGGCGATTCGCGAGGGGCGGCGGCTTGCGCAGGCGACGGTGGCGAGCAAACGTCCGCCCCGGCACGAACGGCCCGCTTTTCGCGCGCGCGCCGCGCAGGGCACGGTGGGCGCGGGCCTGCCCATCATGGGCACGCTCAAGCACCTGATCGAGACGGGCGACCGGGTGCAGCGCATCGAGGGCATCTTCTCGGGCACGCTCTCCTTCATCTTCAACACGTACGGCGACGGGCGGCCCTTCAGCGAGGTGGTGGCGGACGCCAAGGCGCGCGGCTACACCGAGCCCGACCCGCGCGACGACCTCAACGGCACCGACGTGGCGCGCAAGGTGGCCATCCTGGCGCGCGAGTGCGGCCTGGGGCTCGAGCTCTCCGACATCCCCGTCGAGTCGCTGGTGCCCGAGCCGCTGCGCCAGGTGGCCGCGTCCAGCGAGTACATGGCGCGCCTGCCCGAGTTCGACAAGGACATGGACAAGAGGCTCAAGGAGGCCGAGGCCTCGGGAGACGTGCTGCGCTACGTGGGCGTCGTCGACGTCGCGGTGAGGGCCGGGGCAACTGGGTGGCTGCTGGGTAGCTCGCTCTGCCGTGCTGTGCCTGCTGAGCAGCTCGTTGGAATGCTTGTGCGGCGCGGGCGTGTGCGGCAATGCTGACCTGCTGGCGGTGCACGCTGCTCCTCGTGCCGCAGGCGGGCAAGGGCAGCGTGGAGCTGCGGCGGTACCCCAAGGCGCACCCGTTCGCCCAGCTGCAGGGCTCGGACAACATCATCGCCTTCACCACCTCTCGCTACACCAAGCAGCCGCTCATAGTGCGGGGCCCCGGCGCCGGCGCCGACGTGACGGCCGGCGGTGTCTTCAGTGACCTGCTCAAGCTGGCCGCCTACCTCGGGGCGGCCTCCTAAGCTGCATCGCGCGCTGTGCCTCGTGCCTGTGCTCTCTCCCGCGCTCCGCTGTGTGCCTGTAACCACTGCTGCGCTGCGTGCAGTGGCAGACGAGAGTCCCCCCCCCACCTGCCTCTGCTGCCACGGGAGCGCCGACGGAGCCAGACAGCCCTTGCATCCGCGAAGGAATGCACCCTCAAAGCACAGCACCTGCTCGCTGCACCAGCTTCTCAGCCAGCTGCTCTGCTGCTGACTGCAGCATGATCGCCGCGCTGCTCCGACGCTGCTGCCCCTCGCCGCCGCCGCGCACTTGCTCAGTGCCCGCCCGCCGTGTCTGCGAGCACGCAGCAAGGCATCAACAGGTGTCAGCATCGAGCAGATCACATGCCCAGGCCTGCCTGAAACTGCCACGGCCATCATCACTGGTGCGCGACCCGGCGCACGCGGCTGCGCGGGCCATCCCTTGCATCCGCTGATGGATGAGCTGCCAGCGCCATGGCTTTGCACCAACCCCCCTGAGCACCCCAGCCTGCGCCCTGCCTCGCCGCTCGCTGGGCAAGCTGGTGCTCCCTGGCGCCCCGCGATCACCACCAAAGGCCTCTCCCCTCTCCCCGGCTCACGCACCGCCGCGATGCGCGTTCGCGCCGCTGCAAAAGCGCGCGATAAGATGCGCGGACTCACATGGCTTCTTCCCGTCGAGCACAGCGGCGTCGTAGGCGGCCTTCTTGCCCGAATCTCGCAACGAGTCGAGCGTGCCGTAGAGCGTGAGCGTGAAGGTGAAGGCCGCTGCGAGGTACCAGTGCTTGGGGATGGCGCGCTTGGTCAGGTACGTGTAGAAGCTCAGCTGGAAGGGGTGCGCCGGGTTGGCAGGCACGCCCGAGACCGGAGGCGGCCTCAGGATGTCCTTGATGTACGCCTCGCCGAGCACCATTCTGCCTCAAGCTTGCTTCTGCGCACCACGCTGCGCGCCGAGCCCCCGAGCTCGGAAGCGAGCATGCGAAACTCCAAACCCGCCTGTCGCTGCGGCGGAGGAACGCAGCACAGCAGCAGGATGGCTGTGAGCTCATATGTGGACACTTGGGCTTTGGCGGACGGCGAGCTGGTGCTGCCGCCGCGGCTGACGGTGCTGGTCGCGTACCCCGGCGCGGACGACGGGGCGACTGCACAGGGCGCTGCGGGAGGAGACATTGAGGAGCTGGCGCCCAAGGGCTTCAACATCACCATCGGGAGGACGCGGGCCAGCGCGCTGCAGCTCAAGGACGCGTCCGTGTCGGAGCGGCACGGCGTCATTGCCTGGAACGGCGTGGCATGGACGCTGAGGGATGTGGGCAGCTCCAACGGCAGCAAGCGCAACGGCGCTCGCCTCAAGCCTCTTGGTGAGGACTGCTGCGAGGACTCCGGGGGCGTGCGGGCCACCAGTGCTCGTGTGCGTGCGGTGCAGCACGTGGCTGCCTGAATCCTGCCACTGTGCCATGGATGCACAGAAGAGGCTGTGCTGCTGGCTGACAACGACATGCTCAAGTTCGGAGACGTGGTGTGCACGGTCAAGGTGAGGATGGCTCGCTCGCAAGCGCCGCTGCGCAATGCCCGCTGCGTGCTGCGCACCACGTGCATCCCTCGGCATGCTTGCACGCGCAGCTCCACCCCGTCACAGCAGCATCCTTCACGGTCGAGCAGCTGCTCCACATGCAGTTCGAGGTCATGGCGCAAAACCTGCTAGTGAGCGCGCCTCCTGCACCGCGGCGTGCGCGTCTCCTTGCCCACGCTCTCCCCTCACCCTCTCCCGCCTGCCTCTCAAGCTCACACGCGAAGCCTGTCTCTAATGTACGTTGACGAAGCACGACCTCCTGCATGTGACACGTGCAGGCGCATCAAGAGCGCGACATCCTGCGGCTGCGCCAGCAGTGGAGCACGGACCGCGCCGCGCTCATCGCCAGCATGCCGCCTGCGGTTTCCGCAGCCGCTCTGCTGCTGGACGGCGCCAGCTAGCCCGTGGCATAGCGCCGTGTTGTGGTCACTTGCTCACGCCGTCGCCCCGGGCAAACGGGCTGTGCCCCAAGCTGTTGACAAAGTTGTTGGCGAACTCGGCCTGCGCGAGGCAAAGGAGGAGCAGCGCACCGCACAGCGCACCGTGCAACGAGGCGATTGGCTTGAGAGTGCACCTCATTACGTGATGGTCGTCGCGGGACCCTTGACGCCAACCCCCTGGCCGCAGCCGCACGCACCACGTCGCAGGTGCGCGTCTTGTAGTCAAACATGGGGTTGGTGGGCACCAGCGGCCGCGTGGCGAAGAAGCCGTATTCCATGTTGCCAGTGACGGGCAGCGCAAAGCGCTCGTGCGGCTGCTTGTCCGTGTCCTTGAGGCAGGACAGGCTCTTGAGCATGGTGGACGCCGAGGTGACGGCCTTGGGGTCCGGGTTCTGCGCCGGCGTGATGCGGTTGGGCTTCTCAGGCAGGATGTCCACTGCGGGCCGCGGGTGGGAAGGGCACACACGACGGCGTGTGTGGCGGCGCCGCGCTGCACAGGAGACGGCTGGCACGCAAGTCATGAGCTATAGAGCCACTCTGCAATGCTTGCAGAGAGGCGATGCAGGCCGTGGCGCTGGGGGCTGGCTTCGAGCCAGCCACGGCCCCCGAGCAGAGGCACGGCCGCGGCACGGCCCGAAGCAACGACGCACTCTTCCTGGGGTCGGGGATGGCGAACGTCTCGACCAGCGAGAGGGCTTTGTGCTCTTTCTTCACGTGTTCCTCCCAGACAGCATTTTTCTGGACCGCGTCCAGCTTGCTCGAAAGGCTCGCCATCCTGCCGTAGAGAATGCCAAGCGACGGGGCTGCCGCTACTGTTGCTACGGCACCGGCGTGGCGCGGAAGTGATGTGAGGCACCAGTGCGCTCGAGCTGGTGGATTCCAGCACGCGAGGTGCCAGCTGGTGCACCTCGCAGCATGTCCAAGGGCCGAAGAGCTGCCACACCAACGGGAAGCACGCCTCAAAGCTGCTGATGCTTCGTGAGGCAGCATATGACAAGCATGGCATGCCGTCTGCCTGCTGACGGGGCTGCGGCGCGCGGGGCCATCACACGATGCGACGCCGTGCGCCGAGCGCAGCAAAGGGAGGCTTGTGGCCATCAGCAGGACACAAGCTGCTGTGCAGCGTTGCGGCAGGAACCATGCACCACCGCCTGCGGTCGCCGTATGGGATCCGGAAGACCATGGGGAGCCGGCGCCTGCGGCGGCGCAAAGCACGCGGAGCGCGGGGATGCGCGAGGCCTCACAACGGCATTCCGGACGCGCTTCCCTGCCCGCGCCACGCCAAACGATCGCTGTCGCCGACGTCCGATGAGCTTGATCGAGGCGCGTGCTGCCGCTGACGCGCTGGCCGCTCCAAGGGTGCGCCGACGAGGGCCGTGCTGGGGCGCAGGCGATTCGGCGCGTCGCCTGGCACACATTCGTTCGCCACACGACCCGAGCACACTCACGCGCCATGGCCGCTTTCCCGCGCCCCGCCACCATCCTGCTCTTCCTGGCGCTGCTCGTCGTGCGCCCCGGGGTGCGCCAGCTCAAGCGCCGCTCTGCAGCGCGACCTCGGGACGGTGCGCACCACGGCGCGCAGAAGACGAGGCGTGCCGCCTGCTTGCCACGCGCAGGCGCTGCGCGCGAGCGAGGCGCACGAGGTCGGCGGCGGGCCTCCGCCCACGGCGCAGCTGCAGGACCTCCTCGCCAGGCTGCGGGCCGCGAGCCCCACCCCCGCGGCCGCCACCACAGGCGCGTCGTTACCGCAGCGAGCAGGATGAGCACTTGAGGGCGTGCCTGCTGCAGGCAGGCTGTCACGACAATGTGTCTGCCCGCCCGCCCGCCCGCCCACCCACCCGCAGGCCCAGGGCTGCCAACGGCTGGCGTAGCGCTCGGCGGCCCGCTCTTTGCGCGCCTGGCGGAGAGCGCCCAGTCCGTGGGGCCTCTGCTGGACCCTTTTGGCGTCAGCGCGGGCCTCTCGCGCGTCACCTCGGCGCTCCCCACCCTCTCGCTGGACGACTTCCAGGCCTTCACACGTGGGACGGTCCAGTTCCTCAGGTGTGGTGCCGCACGTGACGCGCGCCATGTGCACGGCGCATCAGATGTTGCACAGGCCTGCCGCACCTGCGACGATCTGCTGCCCGTCGTGCGTTCCACGTCCCCACGTGCGCAGCAACCCCGTCGACTTTGTGACACCGGAGCAGCTGTCGCCCCAGGTCACCACTCTGCTGCGCACCGCCGCCGACGGGACCGACGCTGCCGGCCAAGCGGTGCGCCATGCTGCTCCAGGCCTGGGGCCGTACACCGCCCCACGCGTGCCCCGTACTTCCTGCCGTCACAGGACAGCTTCTCTCCTTCTGCCGTGCGCAGGAGGCCGTGGCCGTGCTTGCGCTGCTCAGCGCCATCTTCAACCTCGTCTCATCCATTTTCTACACGGTGTCGGGCGGCCTGGGCGTCGGCGCCGCCTCCACGTCCGTGCTCCTGTCCGGCGTCGCCACCCTGACGGGCCCTGCCGCCCTGGGCCTGGCCGAGGCCGCGTTTGCCAGCACGCTCATCGTGGACACCGAGTCCAACCGCGACGCGTTTGGCAAGCGCTGGACCGACGCCCTCAGCACGGTGGCGGACGGCCTCAACCAGCTGTCGTCCTCGGGTGAGCGGCGTCGCCGTGTGGCGTGCTGTGGCCTCCTTCAAGGGCCCAGACGCCTTGGCGTTCACGGTGGGCACGTGCACGTGTTGGTGCTGCTGTGCGCGCAGGCAACGTGCGCGCGCAGCTGCAAGGCCTGCGCCAGCAGCTCACGCAGGCGTCGGACCTCATGGGCACCGCGCTGTCCAAGCTGATGCCTGCTGGCGGCGCCGTGTTGAAGAAGCAGGGGTCCTGACAAGCCTCGTGACGGCGGGCACGGCGGTCCATCACGCGTGGCGTGCCTCCTCCTCGTGACCCCGAAGGATCCTGAACTTGGTCTGCGGGGCTCTCTTGCTCTCTATGCGAAACCCCTCCTCACTTGTACCACTGTCAATGCGCTGCAGCAGGATCGAGGGCGGCGTGCTTGCTTGCGGCATGCAGAGCGGTGCGGCAGAATCCGCCACACACAACACAAGAGACTCGCTCACGGCGCACGGCCAACACGCACGGCACGCACACGACCAGAGCACACGCGCGGGCGCACGCTCTTGCAGCCATCGCCCAGGGGACTCTTGCGGCCTTGCCCGCCCTCACCCTGTGTGGGAGCCACCCACCGGGACCCGAGAGAGACGAGCAGCCAAGCAGTCCACAAGCAGCGCAGAGCGGCGCAACTCGTCCATTGGTTCGCGCCTCACGAAGGAAGCAGCGGCGCCCGGGAAGGCAGCAGGCACGCCCCGATGCCTCGCAGGACGGCCTCTCAAGGCGCCCCCAGCTCGGAGGATGGCGAGCTGGGCATGCCCGCAAAGCCTCCGCGCAAGCGCAAGGAGCCCAGCGTGTCGTGGTCCGACGAAGGTGAGCTCGCGCGAGAGAGGCGGCGCGCCTGCTCGCACACCGGAAACCTCCACCGGCGCACAGCAGCGCGAGTGCGTGTGTGCCAAGCGGTTGCGTGCATCCAGCGATGCCCGCTCGCGCGCGCTTGCGCGTGATTTCGGGCCCGAGCAGACGCCGTCCGGGGTGGTCGGGCCAGCTTTTCTCCCTGCTGGGTGGCAGCGAGCGTGGCAGCGAGCAGCATCGGCGATGCAGCCGCGTACCGCTTCATCAAGACTTTGCCCCTGCAGCGCCGCGCTCGCAACAGGAGCGGCGCTGCGCATGTGTGCCCACACTGCCCGCAGAGCAAGAGAAGCTGCTCGAGCTGGTGCACGCGCGCCTTGACCCGGTCACGCAGAGCGATGCCCACGTCCTCTGGTCCGAAGTCGCGGAAGCGCTGCCGGGACGCAACGCCAAGCAGTGCAGGTGATTCGCGATGCCACCAGAGCTTCCTTGCCGCCTCCCAGGGCAGCGCGCCCGCCTGTCCCGACAGTGCCCATCCATGATTGCCGGGCACCCGGAACACAGCCCGGCACCAACAGAGCCGCTCTCTCACACCACTGTGGGCGCCTGCTTGCTTGGCCTGCGTGCAGGGAAAAGTACCGGTGAGCGCGGCTTCCGGTCGGGCGCTCGGACGCCGTACTGGCATGTCCAACCTGGCGCGCGCATGTTGGCCTGCCCGCCAGATGGCGCACAGATGTTGACCTCCGCCCCACCCACATCTCCCGGGATGCCAGCCCACCACTGCAGCGCGCGGCCGCAGACATGTCCGTCGCTGCCGCACCCACCACGCGGCGTGCGCAGGAACGACCTGCGGCCGGGCATCTCCAAGGTGCCGTGGGACATGAAGGAGGATTACGTGCTGGCCTACTTCCACTCTCGCTACGGCAACAAGTGGAGCGAGGTGGCCAAGCGCCTGCCGCGCCGCTCGGACAACACCATCAAGAACCACTGGCGAGTGAATTCCCGCCTGGCCTGCGGCCCCCGCAGGCGTGACGCCGGCCGGGCGCAACCGCACGTCCCCCCTCCCCCTCACACCAAGCGCGCCTCGCCACGTGGCGACTGCAGGTTCGCCACCATGCGCTCCAAGATGCCCCCCGCCATGTCGAGCTTCCTGCGCACGTACGGCACGCTGGCCAGCAAGGACCCCAGCCCAGAGATGTTTGAGGCCGCCAAGAGGAGGTGCGCTCGCCGGCTCCCGCCGCTGCGCCCGCCAGCTATCCCACCCCCGTTTGCTCTGCGTCAGGGCGTGCGCCACCAACGTCTCGCGTCCCACCAACCGTGTGGCGATCCGATCCCCTCCAATGGGCCACGTGCTGCACCGCAGGTGGCACCAAATGGTGGAGGACAGCGACGGCGCGCTGCCGCCGCTGAGCACCTTTGAGGTGCCTCCCGACTACTTCACGCACGGCGAGGGCAAGAAGCAGAGCGACCTGCTGCAGGCGGCCGAGCTCACGGCCGCGCTGGCCTCGGGCTCGGCCGCGCCGCTCAAGAGCGCCACGGCGCGTGCCGCCGCGCTGCAGGCCACCGTGGCCACCGCCACCACCAACAGCAAGCGCCCGCGCACCACCATCACCACGGCCGCCGCGGGCGGCGGGGCCAGCAGGGGCGCCGTCTCGGCCGTCGGCGCCTGCTCCTCCCAGGCCGTCACCAGCGGCACCCGGGGCGACGCCGCCGAGGCCGGCGTCAACAACAACGCCAACACCAACGGGCTGGACGCCTCTGCCGTGATGGACCTGGCCATGAGCCTGCTGCACGGCGAGGGCATGGCCGTGCCCGGCGCGCTGGACGACGCCTGCGGCGGCCTGCCGCTCATCCCCATGGGCGCTCTTCTGCCCGCCTTTGGCGCCGAGAGCAGGCCAGCGACTGGTGCCGCCGCCGCCGCCGACAACAACAACAACGACCACGCGCCCGGCACGCAGCACTCCAACACCACCACCGCCCACACCA
>VFQP010004622.1_pt1 | contig 12637 bp, 13 predicted proteins | sample 3512351 | NCBI WGS metagenome assembly VFQP01 (sample SAMN10412372, study PRJNA504923) | tailings metagenome | isolation source: Relicate 1 Philex TSF1 revegetated site | place: Philippines: Tuba, Benguet | collected 2017-08-29 | reverse complement strand
GCTGCTGTCGTTGGCGGGCGGCGGCTGCGGTGGGGCGGGTGGGAGGTCGGGGGGCGGGGTGGGTGACGGCGGGGGTGGCGCTGTGGGGGCGTTCCGGGGTGGAAAGGCGGGGGCGGGAGGGTTCAGGTCGATGGGCGAAACGACCTGCGGCGGCAGCAGCGCGAGGAGGAACGGAAGCACCATGGGGTGCCATGGTGGCGCCTCCCACCAACGCGCTCCAACGCCGCCGCTGTCGCAGCGCCGCCTAGAGCACCTGCCCCCCTGCAACGGCCCGCCTCACCAGCGCCATGTGCACGCGCTCGAGCGCCCACGAGGTGATGAGCCAGCCGGTGGAGACGTCGGTGACGTTGCTGCCCAGCTCCAGCAGCGCCTCCATGGCCAGGTGCCCGGGGTCCACGCCCAGCACCAGCATGTCGCGCGTCAGCACGGGGTCGAGCACGCCGCGCAGCGCCAGCATGCCCGTGGCGTTGGCCATGAAGTCGGGCGTCATGACCTGCAGGTCGTGGACGCGTCCGCGTGCGGAGGGGGGGAGGCACGGGCGTGTAGATTGGGCACCCGCTGCGCGTTGCGGCCGAAAGCTGGCGCGGGCGCGTGCGGCGAGCGCCCCTACCTTGATGATCCCGCTGCCGGGGTCCCGCTCAAGGCAGCGGGCGTAGTCGCGCGCAAGGAAGAGCGTGGTCTGCGCGTCGCTGGCGCTCTGGCCCCCGGCACACCTGCGGTGGTGGTTGGCGCCGGCCGATGCATGTCGGGCAGGCGTGCGCCCGCCGCGCACTCCCCGCTGCACACAACAGAGCGCCTTAAACCAAGTCCCTCTGCGTGCTCTTCTTGCCTCGTGTTGTTCAGCGTGTAGTTGGCCAGGAGCGCTTCGCAAGCCCCTCCCAGCCAAGGTGGTGGCGGAGCTGAAGGCGCGGGCCAAAGGTGCTGGCTCTGCTGCAGCAGCCGCCTGGAAGCTGCGGACAGCCTGACCGACGCCGCGTCGTCCCACAGCAGGCTCGCGGGCCTGGTCGCTTTCTCGGCGCTGCCTTGCCGTGCATCATCAAGACTTGACCGCACGGCGATGATCAGGCTCGCAGCGAGCACGAGGACGACGAGCCGCGCAGCAGCTTGCCGCGCAGGTGCCCGCCACATCTGCGGCGCCGCCTGGCTCACGATCCTGATGCTGGCCTCCACCGCCCGCAAGCTCGTCCAGCAGGACGCTGCATCACGCTGGTGCTGCAGCTCTCGCCTCTGTTGCCTCTGCAGTGTGCATTGCGTTCACCACTACGCCTTGCATTGACACCACGACGCGCATGACTGCATGCGCCACACCGCACACCACACTCAGCGCAGCAGACCTCGCTCCCACCTCTGCGAACGCACACACACACGCTGAACGCACACACCTCTTCACGCAAGTGCAACCTGGGCAGGAGGCGTACACTGTGCACGCACACGCGAACGACGCCAGCCCGCCAGCATTGAGACAGACTGCCCCGCCGCCACGTGGGCGCAGCGCAAAGGAAGCAAAACAATACAGCTGCAGAGACTCTCTCCCTAACGCAGAGCTGTGTGTGGGGAAGGGGGGCACAAGAAGACGCGCACAAAGAAGCGTCGCACTACCACCGGGTTGACACCAATCCCCCCCGTGCAGTACACCCAAGCGAGCGTTCGCGACCCCACAGGTCCGTGGCGCAGAGTTGCTACCGAAGAAATGAGCGCCCACATTCCCTCGGGGGAGCCAGTGGCATCACCAACCCATGGAGGGCAAAACGTTTCCCCCCCTGGCCAAAGAGCAAACCACAAACGCGCGGGCAGGCGGGTCTGCCCGCAGGCGCACAAAAAGACCAAGCCAGCACGCGCTTGCGGGAGCGCGCGGGACCCAGGAGCAGCGGGGGTGGGGGGGTGCAGGACCGAGGCGCGCCTTGGCGCCGCAAAAACCGGTGGGGCACTTTGGCGGTCGTATTCCCTCACGCGCTATCTCTCTCTGTCTCTCTCTCTCTCTCCTGCCCCACACTCCGCCACAACTCGGAACAGGAAGCCAAAAACTCTGCCCCGCCCAGCCAGACATCTATGTACTTGCGTGAGGAAGAGCGCAGCGCCGCCCAGGGCCGTGCGAGAACTCGCCGCGTTGCAGACCGCGCCGCCTGCCAGCCTCAAAACATGCCGGCGCGCATGAGCAAGCCGCCGGCCGCCGCAAACACGGCCGACAGCGCCGCCGCCGCCACCTGCTGGCTCTCCACCGTCTGCACGCCGTGCCGGCCCACCACCGCCATGAGGTGGTGCGTCGTCACGTTGGGCTCCACGCCCTGCGCCAACAACCAAACACCACGCGCAGCCGGCGACCCCCCCTTCATGTTCAGTGCTGTGTTCCACAGCGCACAGGGGCGGGGTGAGCTGCGCTGGCCGGCCCCTCCAATGCAGGTGCCCTTCCCGCCCCACCGCGCGCGTGAGGACAAGAAGAGCGGCGCACCTCGAGCTTCATGGCCTGCAGCAGCTCGAGCGCCTGCTCGTACCGCCCGGCGCGGTCGCACGCCGCCAGCAGCGCGTTGTACACGTGCACCGAGGCGGCGGCGCCCTCGCGCGCCATGCGCCGCCGCACCGCCAGCGCCGCGTCGGGCCCGCCCGCCATGCTGTGCGCCGTGATGAGCGCGCAGTAGGCCACGTCGCGCGGCCGCAGGCCGCGCCGCGACATGACGCGGAGCAGCTGCTCGGCCTGCGCGCAACGGCACCCACGCAACGCACGCGACGCGCGCCGGCGTCAGCCCGAGCACCTCGACGCGCTGACCTTCGCAGGGAGCATTTGCGCCCTCGAGGTGAAGGCAGGGGCTGCAAGCCACCTGGGGCGTACCTTGTCTGGCCGGCCGGCGACGCCGCAGGCGCCCAGGAAGGCCTCGCATGCCGCCGCGTCGGGCGAGGGCAGGCAGGCGAACAGCTGCTCGGCCACCTCGAACTGGCCAGCCTTGCCCGCCGCCGAGACGGCCACCGCCACCATGGCGGGCGAGGGCTCCACGCCCAGCGCGCGTGCGCGCGACAGCACGCCCACCGCCTCCATCCACTTGCCGGCGCGCTCGTACGACGACATGAGCGCCGCGCACACCACGTCGTTGACCAGCGGCGGCGCTGCCGAGGAGGAGGAGGAGGAGGACGCCGCCGCGACAGCAGCGGCAGCGCCGCCGCTGGAGGCCGTGTGCCGGTGGTGGTGGTGGTGGTGGTGGTGGTGGTGGTGCTCGGGCGGCGCCGCAGGCGCGGGCGCGGGCAGCTGGTGCTGAGAGGAGGAGGAGGCAAACCGCGAGGACGAGGAGGAGGAGGAGGAGGAGGCCTGCGGCGGCTGCGAGCTGAAGAGGCTGAAGCCTCCTCCCGCTGCCGCCGCAGCGGGCGGTGACGGCAACGCGCCGCCCGCGCTGCGTTCCACCGGTGAGGCAAAGGCGTGCTGCGCGCTGGCAGCTGAAGGAGCGTCGCCGGCCAGCGGCGACAGCCACCGCTGCGGCTCGTCGCCGCCGCCCAGCGCCGCCGCGCCCGAGAACGCCGACCAGCCTGCCGCCGCCACCGAGTCCACCCCCTGGAGGCCCTGCAGCTGCGACGAGGAGGCCGAGGGCGTCGCGGCGACGCTCACGACGCCCGGGCCAGCGGCGCGCAGCGGCTGCTGTGCCTCACCCTGCTGCTGCTGCTGCTGCTGCTCCTGCTGCGTCGGCGCCAGGCCTAGCTGGATGCCGTTGAGCTGCGAGGGGTGCACCCACGACCGCACCGGCTGCAGCTGCTGCTGCAGGTCGCCAGCACTGCCTGATGAGGACATGCTCGGCGCCGCCGTTGCCGCCGCCGCGCTGCCCGCCTTGCTGGCGGCGCCGCGCCCGGCCTGCCGCTGCTGCCACAGCTGCCCGGCCGAGCTGCTCGACTGCGACTCCGGGCCGGCGGCCGGCGGCAGCGAGGGCGTGACGCTGGCCGCCAGCACCTGCTGCGCCGCCGCCAGGTCGAGCAGCTGCTGCTGCTGCTGCTGCTGCCAGGCCTGCTGCAGCGCCGCCAAGTGGTCGGCGCCCTGCGGCGCGCCGGCGCCCGAGGAGGCCGCCGCGCCACCCAGCTGCTGCTGCAGCGCGGCGGTGGCGGCCGCCGCCGCCGCCGCCGCCATGGCCTGCGCCTGCGCCAGCCCCGGCACGCCGCCCGGCAGCGCCGCCGCCGCCGCCGGCTGCTGCTGCTGCGCCTCGGCCGCCGCCGCCAGCGCCATGAGCCGCTTGAAGGCGGCGGCGCGGCGCGCCGCCTCGGCCGCCGAGACGCGCGGCGCGTCCAGCGGAGCCAGCAGCGACGCGGCGGCGGCAGCGTCCGACATGACGAGATTGGGCGAGGAGGAGGAGGTGGGGAGCGCCTGGGCGAGGCGCGCGGCGCGGAGCTGAAGCTCGAGGTCGGTGAAGACCTCTTCGGCCAGCTGCCACTGCCCGTTCTGCCCCAGCGCCTTGAGGAGCGCAGAGTAGGTGTAGGCGTTGGGCTGCGCGGGGGCGGGCAGGGAGACAGCACGCCGATATGAATTCATATCGGAGGGTCGAGAGGGGCAGCGGGGCGCGCGCATGTAGAGCAGGGGCGGCGTGAGCTCACCTGCACGCTGCCGTTCTCAGGGCGCTGCATGGCGAAGAGCAGCCGCACGGCGCGCTGCCACTGGCAGGCGTTGCCCATGGCCGAGAGCAGCGCAGTGTAGGTCCGCACCTGCGCCCACCACACACCATCCACACACACACCTCCCCGTCATCTCTGTGCACCCGAAAGCCGCGCCCCGCCGGCCCCCCCCCCCCCCCGCAGGCCCGAAGCGAGCGGCCAGAGGCCCCGGGTTGGGCTCACGTTGGGCTTGAGGCCGGCCTTTTGCATCCACACCACGACCGCCTCGGCCTTGTCGGCCTCGCCCGCCGCCGCCAGCGCCGACACGAGCGCGGTGCACGAGACGACGTCGGGGCGGATGCCCGCCCTCGCCGTCATGTCGTCGAAGAGCGCGACGGCACGCGCCCAGTCCTGCCCGGCGGCGCAGGCCGAGATGGCGGCGGCGTAGGCGTGGCCCGTGGGCTGGCAGCCCGAGCGTCGCAGGTCCTCCCACACACCGAGCGCGCGCGCCCACTGGCCGCCCTCGGTGGCGGCGCGCATGGCCGCCGTGTACGCGTGCACAGAGGGGCGCATGGCCGAGCCCGGCGGCGCGTCGCGCATCTGCAGGCGGTGATGATGAGGGGCGGCCACCGACTCGGTGGGTTAGGCGAGGCAGGCCACGGTTCGCGCAGCACGCAGCTGGTGCTTGGGAGCGACGTCGCAGGTGCCAGAAAGGAAGAAAAAAAGAGGTGGCGTCTCACCTGGGCGTACATGGCGAGCGCGTTGTCGGCCCAGCCCAGCCGCGTGCACGCCTCAATGTACGTGATGCAGAGCCGGCAGTCGGGCGCCAGGCCCGCCGCCTGGCTGTCGTTCCACACCTGCGCGCCCAAAGCACAACCACATTGGCGCATGTCACGCTCAGCGCTGCGCTCCCCCCAGGCACCACATCGTTTTCACTCTTGCCCGGTTGCCTGAGTAGCAAAGACAGCACGACGCAAGCGCTGCGCTGCTCACCTGCATGGCGCGGTCCACCATGCCGACGCCCAGCGCCGCGCGCATGGCCGCCGTGTACGTGTAGGCCGTGGGCTGCAGCGCGGCGCCGCCCGCCGCCAGCGGCGCGCGCATCCACTCGTAGACGCCCAGCGCGCTGACGGCGTCGCCGTGGTCGGCGCACACGCGGATCAGCTGCAATGCACAAGGGCGACGACGCGCCGCGAGGACCGTTAGTGCAAGCGAGAGATGGTGGTCGGCGAGCGCCGCGACGGGAAGGAACGAGGTGCCTGCCTGCGGCTGGCTGTGGCGAACACAACCGTGGCGGCGGCGCACCGTGGTGCAGAGGCGGTCGTCCAGCGAGTGCTTGCTGGCCTTGAGCCACTCGTACAGCAGCAGCGCGCGGCGCCACGTGGCGCGGCCCCTGCGCGAGCAGCAGCAGCGCGCGCAGCGCGCGCAGCGCGGTGTCACCGCTACTGCAACACGCGCAAGAGCAGGCACCCTGCTGCCCGGCGCGTTTGCGTCGTTGTTGCGCGCCTCACCTGCCGAGCGCCGCCACCAGCCTGTCGAGCTTGGAGTTCTCCAGTGAGGAGAGGTGCAGCGACCCGGGCGAGGGCAGCGAGACGGCGGCGCCCGCGTCCAGCAGGCAGTGCAGCTCCACCGGCAAGCCTGCGGGCGCGTGCGACACATCATCACCACACATGCACACGTCTGCTTCCGCCCAGCGAGTAGCTGGGCTCCAGCCGCGCCCAGGTGTCCGAGCAGGCAGATGCTTTGGCACACAGGCGCGTTGCCACACGCCGCGGTGGATCTTTCACGTCAGCACGTGTGCGCTGGTGGCCACAGGCGCCCGTGTGTGCAGCTGTGAGATCTGGCTCCTGGCGCGCTTCGTCGCAGCGTGCCACCAGGGGGTCTCCTTGGCCAACTCGCTCACCTTCAAGCGCCTGTTGGGCGGCAGACGAGGCGGCGGCGTTGGCGCGGCTGTCGTAGTCGGCGCCGTCGACGTCGTCCATCACTGGGTGCGCGTGCACCGCCGCGCCGCTGCCCGCCGCCGGCTGTTGCTGCGGTTGCTGCTGAGCGGGCGCGGCGGTTGTCGCGCCGCTGTTGCTGCTCCGCGGCGCCGCCTTGCGGCCGTAGGGGGTGGTGCGGGGGGCAGAGGTCCTCAGCAAGTGAGGGGGCAGCTGCTCCTGCGCGTGGGCGGTGAGCAGTGACACCGGGTGAGGCGGCGGCTGGCGGCGAAATCTCGCCCGCAAATCATGATCCGCTCCGCGCGGCGCAGCTGCCTGCGGCGCATCGGGACCGGCTGCGTGGCTGGCACTGATGGCTGAGGGCGCGCCACTGCTGATGTGGCCGCCTGGATGAGCAGAAGCGCAGCGTGTGGCGTGCCCGCACACCTGGTCTGGGGCGGCCAAGCCGGCCACGTCGTGCGGAGCCCCAGGTCCCCCTTGCAGGAGGAGCTCCTCGGGCGACGGCACGAGCAGCGCGGACGACGCCGCGCCGCGAGCAGACGCCGAGCGCGTGGCCTGGCCGCCGGCCGTGCGCGTCGCGGCTGCCGAGGTGCTGCTCCTCTGGTGGGGTCCTCCATGGTGCTGGGCGCCTCCGCCCAGGCGCAGCGCCGCGGCGGGGTACAGGACCTGAGAAGGCTGGTTCTGCGCCTGCCTCGACGAGACGCGCGTGGAAAAGCCAGTGCTCGCGGAGCTCGAGGGGCCTCCAGAGATGATTGTTGGTGGCCTCAGCGAGGGAAGGCCCAGCGGAGCCATCGCCGCCGCAGAACGACTCTAGAGATGCTGCTGATGGAGGATGTCGAGCCGCGCTAAGGATCCTCGTGTGAGGCCATGGCGCGTGAGGTGTCAAGGTGGTCCTCACACAGCGAGCTGCTGCGCAGTGCTGATGGGAACTGCTCGCGAACTAACCAGGGTGCTGTTGGAACTTGCAGGAGATTGCGCGCGGCGCGCGCAGCGCCGCTCCTGCAGCGTGCCGCCGCTAAACCACCGGCAGCGCTTCACGGCGGCGAGCGCGGCCCAGGCGTGTGTGCCAAGATGTTTGTGCTGGAGCCTCCCCCTCACAGCATGGCCTCCATGCCGCGCCTCGAGCAGGCTGCGGCAATGGCTACGCCAGGCGGCGGCGCATGCCGCAGACGGCTGTGGCACCGCAGGCCGTGCTCGTGCGCGGCCGCAACGCTGCAAGGGCCAGGCACGCAGCGCAGCCCTGCTCAGTGGGCCAAACGGGAGCAGGAGGACGAGGAGGACGAGTCGTGGATGGGCTGGCGCGCGCCGCGCACCAGTGCCGCGCAGCCCCACAGCGCGCAGCACGTCATCTCAACGTCCGGCCTGATGCGGATGGTGCACGAGGTGCGCCTCGCCCTGCCTCCTTCCACAGAGAGCGCTGAGGCGGGCTGCACCGCCCACCCCCTCCGCGCCGCTGCCGCATCGTGCGCAGGCGCAAGCGACGCGTGGATGGTCGCTGATGCTCGCGCCCTCGGACCCAGACAGCCCCGGAGGAGCACCGCCCAAGCAGAACAGCCTGTCAGAGCGCATGCTGCTGCGCGTCACCGAGACCACCTCGGCGGAGCAGGTACGTCCACGCAGCCCCCCTGCCCCCAAGCTTCACTCAGCACGAAGCCCACGGTCGCCAAAAGCGCGTACTTGCCCCTGGCCGACCGCGTGTGCTGCTCGCCCCCCTGCCGCACAGCTGCTGCACGTGGTCGAGGAGCACTCGGCGCAGCTCGACCCGTACGTCACCACCGTCGCCCTCCAGCACCTGCACGACCTCTGCACACACAAGCCGCAGGACCAGCGAGGCGACGCCGCAGCCCGCCCCGCAGCGCCCTCGACGCCCGCCACCGCGCTGCACGCGCTGGCGCGGCTGCTCTCCCGACTGGCGCACCTCGGCGGCGGCGGCGGCGGAGCCAGGTGCGCGGTGAACGTCGCGCACGCCGCCACGGCCGCGCGCGTCGCCGCGCGCGTCGCCGGCCCGGCGCTGCAGCGCCGCGCCAAGCCCCACGCCCCGCTCGCGGCGCCGGAGCCCGCCCCCTCGGCCGCCCCGCCGCAGCCGGCGGCGGCGTCGCCCGCCGAGGCGGAGCAGCTGCTGCAGGCGGCGTGCCGCGACCTGCGCGCCGTGCTGCTCGCCACGCGGGCGGGCCTGCCGGTGGCCAAGCCGCACGAGCTGGCGTGGGTCGCGCAAGCCCTGGGGTACCTGCGCCTGCGCGTGGACGCGGCGTGGGCCGCGCGCTTCGTCAAGGCCTGCCAGGCGCACATGCCCGACATGGACGGCTACGAGCTGTGCATGGTGGCGTGGGCGCTGGCCAAGGCGCAGGACACCCAGCAGCAGCAGCAGCGGGAGCAGCAGGAGGAGGCGGCGGGCGGCTGGGGCGCGCCGGACGCGTACTGGCTGTCGTGTCTTACGTCGGCCACCCTGCCGCACCTGGCCGCGCTGGAGCCCGTGCCGCTGGCCAACCTGCTGTGGGCTGTGGCAGAGTGGCGCTTTGACCCCGGTGCGCTTGCAGAGTGGCTCTGCCCCGCTTGCGCCGCTTTGGGGGCGTGGGGGCAGGCGTCGCGCGGCGTGGCGGTGGTGTGCAGGCTGAAGGGTGGTGCGCTTCTGCTTTGCGGCGCGGCGTGGTGGGCGGGGCGGGGGTCGGTTGGTCAAGGTGGCTGCAGGCGGAAGGACGGTGAGCTCGGCTCGAGGTGCCTGCCGTCATTTGCAGGCGAGGAGTGGCTGAGCGCGGCGCAGGCGGCGGTGCTGGCGGCGGTGCCGCGCATGCGGTCCGACAGCCTGGCGGCGTCGCTGCACGCCGTGCGGTGGCTGCGGCGCGGCGCCGAGGCGCCGAGGCTCATGCAGGCGAGCGTGCGGCGCGCGGTGGAGCTGCGGGACGGCATGACGCCCACGCAGGACGTGCAGGTGAGCCTGTCTCTCCCCGCCCCCCCTCTCTCTCGCTCTCGCTCTCTCTGTCTCTCTCTTGCGCGGCTTGCGTCTCCTGTGACACGCCCAGAGCAGACCTGCCACACCACCACCTCGCCACACCACCTCGCCCCGCGCACCACACCGCCGCTCAGCTGCCGCACGGCCCACCAGGGCAGCGCAGGCGTCCGCGGCCTGCGGCACATGCGGCGCCGGCGCTCACGGCTGTGTTGTCCTTGTCTACCAACTGGCGCAGGTGCTCACGGCGTGGTCCGTCATGGGCCACTTCCCCGCCGAGCAGGACATGCAGCTGCTGGTGGCCGCCACGCACGCGCGCCTGCCCGCCTACGGCGCCTCGGAGCTGTGCGGCGTGGCGCTGTCGCTCGCCCGCCTGGGCTTCCTGCCGGCCAAGGTGCGCCCGGCCGCCCGGCCCCCGCCGCTTCCCCCTGACGCACACTTGGATTCGGACTGGCCTCGCAGCGCCGCTCCGCCCTCGACTTGCTTTGCCTTTTTTTCTCTCTTCTTTTTTGTTTGCGTCGCGTGGTTTGCGCAGGCTTGGCTGACCGAGTGGGCGTCGGGCGTGCAGCGCGCGCTGCGCGCGCTGTCGCCCAAGCACGTGGGCATGGCGCTGACGGCGTGCGCCGAGTGGCGCGTGCTGCCGCCGCGCTCGCTGCTCGTGGCGCTGTGCGAGCTGAGCCTGGCGCAGGCGCGCACGGGGCGGCTCGGCGCGCACCAGGCGGCGGTGCAGCTGCTCGCCTTTGCCAACCTCAGGTGCCGCGAGCGGGCTGCCTGCTTGCACTGCGCTTGCACGCGCCACGTCTTCGTCGTTGCCAAAGCGAAACGGGTAGTCGAGTGCTTGCTGCCCTCTTGTCACGCAGGGTGGCGCCGCCGAGGCAGCTGCTCAAGGAGCTGCTCCTCCTGGTTGCGTCGCCGCAGCAGCCACTGCAGCAGCTGCAGCAGCAGCAGCAGCCGGCCGCGGCGCGGGCCGAGCTCGAGCGCGCGGCGGCAATCGCCATGGCAGTCGCCTGCCTGCCGCGCCTACTTGCCGCATACACCAAGCAGCAGCTGGCGCAAGGGCAGCCGGCGGCGGTGGCCGTCGTGGCGGGCCAACCGCCGCCGCCGCCGCCAGCCGCGAGCGGCACGGCTCCTGCGGACGTGGACCGGGCCGCTGCCGCGGGTGCGCCGGCGTTGCTGGTTGCCAGCGCGGCGGAACTTGCCCATTCAGCGGACGGCGAGGGCCCAGTGCTGCTCCGCCGCCCGTCGCTGGCCATCGCGGCAGTCCCTGCGGCAGGCCCCGCGCAGCTTTTGCTGGCCGCGGAGGAGGAGGAGGCGCGCGAGCAGGCGGCGCCGCTGTCCGCTTGGTCGCTGGACTCGACCAAGCGAATGTCGCTGGAGGACGCGCAGGCCTTGCTGCCGCGCCACCGCAGCGCCGACGTGGTTGGCGTGCTGCTCTCGCCCGCCGTCGTGCAGCCGCTGCTGGACGCGCTGCAGGCGCGGCTGGGCGCCATGAGCCGCAAGCAGCTGCTGGGCTGCCTGCGGGCACTGGCGCTGCTGCGGCTGGCGCCGGGCAAGGCGCTGCTGCAGGCGCACCTCCAGGCGCTGCGGGGGCGCGTGGTCGGCGCCGCGCGCGGCCTGGACGCCAAGCAAAAGGTCTGGGTGGGCGCCGCGTACTGCATCCTGGCCCGCGACCCGGCCTGCCTGGCCGTCAGCAGCAGCGGCGGCGGCGGCGGCGGCGGCAACAGCGCATCAGTGGGAGGTGCATCGGTCGGTGGCGGTCCTGGCGCAGGTGGCGGCGCGAGGCGCTGATTTCCTCCCCCTGCTCCTCTCTCTGCGTGGCGTCCTAGTCAGGTTTGGTTGCAACGCGCCGCGGCGAGACGAGGGTGAGCCTCATCGCAGACAAGGGTCCAGATGCAGGCCTGCCATGGCGGCCCCTCAGCCACGAGCGAAACGCGAGCAGGGGCAACGGTCAAGTCAACGAGGGCGCCTCAGCGCGCAAGGCGGCGTGGCACGCCCACGAGCAGAACAGACGGCGCAAGAGGGGCAAGGACTGCATTCGCGAGCGGCGCACACCCTGCTCAACCTGCTCAACGCAACAGCTCTGCAGCGCCCGGAGGGAGGGGGACTGCAGCGCAGACGCAACAACGCGCATGGTGTCGCACATGCGGTCTGGCCCGCTCCCCGCTGCGCGCGACCACCTCAAACCTCGCGAAAAGCGCGTGGCACACCAACAAAGAGCCGCCGCGGCGAGCGGGCGCACGGCAGCACAGGGCCGCGCGCGCCGCTGCGTGCATGTCGCACGTGTCGCGCCCGCCCCAGGGTTGCTGGGGGACGACGAGGTCATGCAGGCGCGGCGGATCAGGGCGACGAAACATGAGAGTGCCATTCCTTCTTCTGTCAAACACCTCACAGCGCACAGTGCTCTCTGGCATGCAGACGGACGATCAGGGAGAGAGAGATAGGGGAAGAGCGAGGCACGCAGACAGAGAAAGAGAGAGAGAAAGAGAGACGTGGCGGCTGCGTGGCGTCGTCGGGCGGCCTCAGCAGGTCCGGTCAAGTGTCCCGCGATGGCTTGGCGGACGTGCGTCCCGGGGCGTGCGCAGGAAGCGTGCCCGCGCCCGCGCTCAGCGGCAGTGTGGGAAATCTGTACAGAGACGGCCGCGCTCACCTCTGCGCGGCGGCGTTTGCGGGAGGGTAAAAGGAAAAGAGCAGCTGCGCGCGCGTGCGGCGCTTTTGTGTCACTGGGGCTGCAGGCAGAGATAGCTCTCTCTTTGGGCTGTCCCTCTTTGGGCTGTCCTGGGGCGCCAGGGTGCAGGCATGGTGCGGCGTGCAGAGCGGGTGGCTCATCAATCAGTGTGTGTGGCACGAGCCCGCCGGGGTGGCGGGCCGCTCATCAGGTGCGTTGGCATCTTGTTCTTGTCCTCAAGAGGTGGGGAGAGCAGTTGCGTCCGGTCGTTCGAGTCCCTTGGCGCACACACACTGGTCCCTAGGAGTAGTGGGGGATGGTCCGTTCAAGCCCTCGAATGACGGGCTGCGTGTCCTGGCGAGGGACGCCTCGTGCCTCGTCCATTATCGTCCGGCAGCGTTCGCGCCCTCGCCGATATCCTCTCTCTCCGGGTGTGGGAGCTCCCCTCACAAAAAGCCACGACGGACAGGGAGGCGGGCAACCGATGAATCAATCACACGCACAGCACACGTCTGACGCAACGCAGAC
>VFQP010004621.1_pt1 | contig 12642 bp, 15 predicted proteins | sample 3512351 | NCBI WGS metagenome assembly VFQP01 (sample SAMN10412372, study PRJNA504923) | tailings metagenome | isolation source: Relicate 1 Philex TSF1 revegetated site | place: Philippines: Tuba, Benguet | collected 2017-08-29 | reverse complement strand
CCCGACTTTGGTGCGCGCGAGCACGCGCCGGCCGTCCATCGTGCGCATCGGGATGCCGAGGGAGAAACGAACGCCGTGCCGCACGCGTAGAAGCGCGGCTCGCGCTGCTCGCTCACCGCGATATGCTGCGCGTGCTCCTCGCTGCCACGCGCGCAGGAGCGGCACACGCGTGTTCCATGAGCTCCGTGCAGCACTTGGGCGTGGCAGGTGGCGGAGGCGCCGGGATGTGGAGGGCAGGGTCCACCGCAGCGGACGGGCCGCAGATGTCGTCCGACGCCGCCAACGGGTCGCCGCTCTCCGAGGTGAGCCACCACACGCCCGTGGGCGTGCAAGAAACACGCGCGGGCAGTGCATCGTACATGCCGTCGCCACGCCCACACTGCTGCGCGCAGCTGTGGCGGGGCAGCGTCTCCATCCTGCCCGGCCGCATGCACCTCCTCCGCACCGTGCTTCCCGCCGGCAGCGGCCCGCCCTTTTGCCTCAAGAGCGTGCGCGCCGTGGCCACGCACCCGCACCCCTCGGCCGTGGAGCTCTACGGCAGCGGCGCGCTGGGCGCGCACATGGAGCTCGAGGCCGTGCCGCTGTCTGCGCCGGGCGTGGGCGACGACGTGCGCCACGCCGCCGCCCAGTGAGTCCACTTAGAGGCGCTTATGGCTTGCAGCCCGCTTGCAGCTTGCAGCACGGCAGGCGCAGCACTCTGGCCAAACGTGTATACGCGCAAACACGTCGCACGCCTCTGCTCGTGCGCCCGCAGCTACATGGCGGGGGGCCAGGTGGACCCCAGCTGCGTGCTGTGGCGCCTGGACTGCACCATCGGCCAGCAATTCAAGGCGCTTAGCACCGTGCACCCGTGAGAGACGCTTCCGGTGGCCCGCACTCCACACTGCAACCCCCGCAGGGCGCTGGAGCACCTCCCCAGACCTGGCGTCACTCTGCGCGGCGCGTGCGCGACCGCAGGGCCATGGTGGATGCCATGGTGCCGGCAGAGCTGAGCCAGGAGGCGCTGACTGGCGCCTGGGACGACCGGCGGCAGCAGCAGCAGCAGCAGCAGCAGCAGGCGTCGCAGCAGCGGGTGCAGGCGCTCAAGCTGCACGCCATGGACGCCTGTGAGTGGCGTCAGCGGAGCCAGGAGCAGCTGGACGGGCGCCTGGGAGAGGACGACGAGGAGGACGAGGAGGACGACGACGAAGAGGGCATGGGCGGCGTGGGGGAAAGGGGGCCCGCCGCGCGCGCGGGTGCGGGCGGGGACGGCGCGGAGGCGGGCGCTGAGGAGCAGGCGCGGCGGCGGGAGGACGCGGCGCGCGAGGCGCGGGCGGCGAGGAAGGCGGCCAGGGCGCGCGCGCGGGTCGAGGCGGTCGAGCGCGAGAACGCGGCGGTTGACCAGCGCAACCTCGAGGAGGATCGCGCGCGCGAGCGGCGCCTCTTGCTCGCCGAGACGTGCGGCTGGGTGCTGCAGGGACGGGTGGCGCCGCCAGCGGCCAGCGAGGAGGCGCGCGAGGCGGAGGGAGGGCCGCAGGCGCAGCAGCCGGCGCCAGCGCGGCTCTTCCTGCTGCCCGTCGCCAGCCAGGTGGAGGGCCCGTGCTTCCTGTGCCTGTGGACTTCCCGCGTGGCCGTCCACGCCCGCTCAAGGTACCTGGCCGCGCAGGGCTCGGGCAAGGCGGCGCGTGCCGCAGCGAAGCGCCAGGTGCGCGCTCGGTGCTCGGGCTTGGGCTCGCGCGGGAGTGTTGTCGCACCTCTCCCGCCGGGAAGTCCGCACCGGCTTTCTCTTTCACTCGCGACGCTCGTTCGCAGGCGGCGCCGGCCGCGCTCGAGGGCGAGGAGCCGCCCCGCCCCTGCAAGCGCGCCGTCTCCTTTCAGCTGCGCGTGCACGGGCCGCCCGAGGGCAACGGCGCGCCCCCTCGCTCCGCTGCGGCCCCGCCGCTCCCCACCCTCCCACCACCAGCAGCGCCGAGGTTCACCGCTGCCGCCAGCGGAGAGCCCCACGCCAGCGGCGTCCCGCCCGCCTCCTCAGACAGGCACGCTGCACTGGACAACGACGTGCTGCGCAACACCGGCCCGCAAGCCGCCACGCCCGCCGCTCCCGGCGCGCCGGCCGGCGCCGCGACCCCGCTGCCGCTGCAGACCAGCCCCTTCGCCTGCGTGCCCACCATCCCCCCGACGCCGCAGCTGCAGCTGCAGCAGCGGAGCCGCAGCAGCGCCGACGGTTTCGGGGACGCCCTGGGCGGCGCCGCGCCGCTGCCGCAGCCCAGCGCCCACATGGGCGACGGCGCAGCGCCAGGCCAGCAGCAAGCCGGCAAGGAGGCGTCGGCCGGCGGCGGGGGCGCCGCCACGCGCAAGCGCCGGCCCATTCGGAAGCCGCGGTACAGCAAGGACACGGCGGCGTTTGCGCTCGCCGTGCTGCACGCCCACGGCGAGGACGCTGACCTGTTGGACGGAGCCGGGCGGCGCGCCGGCTCACCCGCCACCCTCGCCGCATGCGCCGCACACCCGCCACTGCAGCACCAGCAGCGGGGGCAGGGCGCGCGCGAGGTGGAGGCCGCCGTGCCCGGCCCTGCAGCGCTCACGTCGACGAGCGGTGGCTCATCAGCGGCGGCGGCGGCGACGGCGACGGCAGCGGCGTGTGTGCAGCAGCCCAGTGGGCATGCCGCCGCGGAGCAGACGTCGGGGTCCAGCTCGGGCGAGACGACGGAGACGGCGAGTGTGGGCTCCTTCAGCTTTGTGGAGCCGCGCGGTGTGGCGGCGGCGGCAGCGGCGATGGTAGGTGGTGGGAGCGTGGCGGCAGCGGCGCCGCCGCCGGTCCCGTGCAGCAGCCTGCAGGAGGCTCTGACGCGGCCGGCGCTGCTGGTGAGCCTGGTGGAGCAGACGGCCAGGGCGTCCCAGAAGCCCGTTGGGCAGGTGCGCGAGACGTGCCCAGGCGCGGGGGAGCCGGCGCGGATGCGGCGTCGCGGCTGACTGACCGTGTGTGTGGTGCGCGCTGCACGCACGCAGGGCATGCGCGTGCTGGTGTGGCACGACGGCAGCAGCCTCCACGGCGACGCGCTGCGCCCGCTGAGCGAGGAGCTGGGCGTGCACGTCGCGAGCATCGCGCACGACGCGCGGTGGCGGTCCGGCTCGCCCGCCGACTTTGACGTGCTCCTGGTGCGTGCTCTCCATCGGCTTGCTGGTGCCGGCCACTCGCAACCCAGAGCAGCTGCGCAGGACTCTTTGCGATTGTGGTCGTCGTCGCAGGTGCCGGAGTCGTTGCCACCCGGCGGCCACCCCAAGGCCCGGCGCAGCGCGGAGCAGGGCGACAAGGAGAAGCGGGGCCCTCGCTGCTTGACGCCCGCCGTGAGCAACATCAACGCCAAGCACGCGTCGCAGCTGCGCACCCTGCTCTTCCGGCCCTGCCGAGTGCTGTTCGCCCAGGGCGTGGCGGCCGGCGTGGACGCACTGCGCAGCAAGCAGGCAGGCGGCGCGCTGCCGCGCGACAAGCTGCAGGTGCTACTTCGCAGGACGGACTGCGGGTGAGCGCGAGCAAACTCCGCTGGCCTCTAAACGCGTGCGCTCTGCGATGTCGCCGTCGACCGCAGGCGCTGATCTCGGGTGACGCGCACGCCGCCCTGGTCCCCGGCGTCCAGATGGTGCTGGACTGGCGCCCGTGGGAGCACTGCTCCGCCGCGGCGCTGGCGCGCCTCTTCCTCGCCGTCAGGGCTGCGCGCCGGCACCCGCTCGAGACCGCCGTGCTCGCCTTCATGCGCCCAGCCGACATCCAGCGCGCGGCCATGTGGGCGCCGGACGACTGCGCGGCCGTGCTGCTCAGCGCGCTGGAGGCGGGCGCGCTGTACCCGCTCAAGGAGGTGCGCGGGAGGGCCCCGCGTGTGTTGCCTGTGGCCGGGCCCTGCGACACGCCGCGACGCGACGCCTCACGCTCTGCTGCCGAGATTGTTTGCTGGCGCAGGTGATGCAGTCCACCACGGCCACCGACGAGAGCGCGCCGCAGGTGGTCAGGGACGGCTGCAAGGCGAGTGGCGCGCGACCCGTCTCTCCGCTGCCCTGGGCTGCGCTTGCGCGTGCGCACCGAGTCGGCCTCCACAACCAGCGACCACCATTCTCCTCCGCTATGTGCACATGCGCAGGTCATGTCGCGGCAGTCCAGCGTGCGCTTCACCGTGGCCGTGCACTGCTTTCCCACCACCACCATCGCCACCACCACCACCAGCCGCCCGCAGCCCCCAACGGCGCAGCACGACGCGCGCGTGGCGCACGCCGCCGCCCGCACGCACCTGCTGCACGGCGGCGTCGAGGAGGTGGCCCGCTTTGTGGAGCTGCTCTTCCTGACCAAGACGGTGCCAGCGTGACGGGGCGCTTGCACTGCTGAGACATCTCATTGCCTGACTTGGCCGACAGCATGCTGACGAATGCAAGCTTGCCACCCGCAACAGCGATGGTTCAGGCAGGCAAGCCAGCCAATCCGCCCCAGCGTGCGCCGAACAAGCCAACCAGCGCGCGGCGCATCCACCTCGACCACCTTGCCCCCAGGCTCATGCTCCACTCGCCTTCGCAGCGCCTCCGTCCCGGCACGGAGATGTGCACGTGCAGGCGCGCGTCCGCCGGGAGCGCCGCCGCGACCCGCTCCTCCCACCCGTCCACGCCTGGCAGGCCTGGCCCGCTGCACTGCGGGCTGAAGATGACCTTGATCCTGGCCTCCCTCCTCACCGGCTTGCTGTCAGCGCCAGTCACAACGCTTGGGCCGTCAGCGTCCTCCGCGCGGACTTCCCTGGCGACGCTGTCCGATGCCAGTGACGTCGCGTCCCCGCCCTGCGCCTCCGCCGAACCAAGCCGCCCACCGCAGGACGTTGGGGGCGCCAGGGGGGCGGACGTGGCGCGCTTGATGGCTCCTCCCGCCGCCGCGCCGGTGCTGTCCGCGCTGGCGGCGTGGGTTGAGACGGCCGGCAAGCAGTGAAGGTGCCCACCGCTGCTGGTCTGGCGCATCCACGGAGCTCGATTGGGCGACAGCGAGGCTGGCGTGGGGCTGGGCACGGCGGCGGCTGGCGGCCCGCCGTCCAGCACGCTGCGCACGCTCTGCGTCCAGGCAAAGGAGCTGCGGCATGGCCGCTGGCCGACGGGCGTCACGTCCACGCCGCCCTTGCACATGTCGATGATACCCTGCAGCGTCTCCTCCTTGGGCGCGCCTGGGAGCGCCACGGTCAGCTCCTTGAGCAGGGGCAGCCCTGCAAAAAGCAGCGCGCCAAACACCACCACCACCCACCACCTGGTCTCTTTCCCTCACAGCCGTGAGCAGACTTCTTTCCCTCATCGTGAGCAGGCCTCTTTCCCTCTTTCCCTCACAGCCGTGACCCGGTTCGTGGGCGAAAGGCGTGCATAGACGCCTAGTTGCTGCGCGGCGAGCACGCCTGGCGTGAGCCAAGCCGCACCTCGCAGGACCCCTGCCCACGCCTCGCGCGCCGGCGAGCCCGACGTGAGCGTCAGCCGCTCCAGCTGCCCGCCCAGGTGCCTGGCCAGGCCCTCGCTCAGCAGGCGCTCGCTCAGGTCGACGCCCTGCAGCCAGAGCGCCCGGGGCCCGCGCCGCACGCCGCCGTAGGGCGCCGCGTCGCTGAGCAGCGGCAGCACCTCCACCAGCTCCGCCACAAAGGCGTACGACCGGGCGCTGCAAATGGCGACCTGCGGCATTCACCGGGAGGAGTATGGCAGGGGAAAGCACACTTGGTGACTGCACGATGAGGGACGGCGGCTCCGGCAGATGCGCCAGGTGCTGCGTCGCAAGGGCTTGGGAGGGTAGGGGAGACGTGGTGGGAGGCGTGCGTCATCCATCACCTGCGGCACGTCCCAGGTGAGCCCTCCGGCCGCGGCGCAGTTGAGCAGCGCCTTGCGCGCCATGCGCGCCGCGTACGCGCCCTTGGCCTCGCTGGTCCTGGCCGGCTGCGCCTGGCTCTTGGCCGCCTCAAGCGCGTCGACGCCGGCGCTGCAGGCGTGCTGCTCCGCCGCGCGGATGCACACCTGCGCTTGCGCACGCACGCACGCACACATGCAGCAGGGTGAGCGCGCCTCGAGCTCGCTTCGAGTGTGGCGCAGCCTGAGGAAAGCAGGGCAGCAGCGCGTCGCACCTGGTGGGAGCTTTGGACCACCAGGCCGCCGGCCGCCGCGGGGCCGCCGGAGCCAAGCCCTAGACCGGGGTCCAGCTGGCACGCGTCGCCGCCGCCGCCGCCGCGCAGCCGGCTGCGCCGCAGCGGCAGGTGCGCGAACGTGTGCACGGGGATGCGCAGCTCGTTGTCCCCTGCGCGGCGCGGCAGGCAAAGGCCGCATGTCACGCGCACACGGAAGTGTGTGCGTTCGGCGCCACACGCGCACTGCTTGCAGTCGTCGGCACGCAACTGCAATCCCTCTCTCACCTGTGAAGACGAGGCGCTGCCACCTGCACGGCTGGTCCGACAGGTCATGCACCAGGTTGGCGCAGGCCACCGTCACGTCCACCAGCTCGGGCATGGCCATCAGCAGCTCAAACTGCACAGCAGCCGCAGATGAGACGCAGGAGGGACACAGGACAGCATTGCCCGTGCTTGCGGCGGCGGAGCGGTGAGCGGCGCGGATGACGGCAGTGTGCCATGATGGGGCTCGCTGCCAGGCAATGGTCGACGAAGGAGGAGCAAGGCGGCAGCAGGGCGCGGCAGTGGACTCCAGCCCGTACCTCCGGGTTGGAGAGGGTGAGCTGGTACTGCCCCAGGTCCAGCGCCGTCAGGTGGGGGAAGGCCGCGCAAAAGCCGCGGAGCGTGGCGACCGCCTGGCCGGCGTCCCTGTGCCTGGCGCCGCCACGCGGCACAAGGTGCCGACAGACACACCACGACGGGTGAGGTACACTGTATGAGGTATGCGGTTGCGGGCGCGGCGTGGAAGCCTGCTGCCCACGCTGCTTGTCAGAGACCGCTCCACCAGAGCCGTAAAGCCCAACACCTCAGCCCACCTGTGCCTGGAAGCGAGCTGGCCGCCCACCCGTGCCTGGCTCACCTGTGCCTGGACGTCAGCTTGAGCCGCCGCACCGACGGCACGAGCCGCCCCAGCTCCGTGGGGTCGTCCACCAGCGCCACCGTCCACTCCTTCTTGCCGTGCCGCTCGCGCCGGCCCCCCCAGCTGCCGGACGCCACCGTGAGGTGCAGCGACGCGAGCTGCGTCATGTGGCGCATGCAGGCCTGGGGCTCTGGGGGGTCGGGCGCGCCGTGGGCGGGGCTCCAGAAGAGCGTGTCATGCAGGCCCAGGTGGCGCAACCTGCGTGCCAGCAGCGTCGCAAAGCGGGCAGGTGGCGGACGTGACGAGGCGAGGCGAACCGCAGGGCGGCGCGCGGTCATGCGCGCGGGTACGCATGGTCAGTCTTGGCGCAGCAACTTGGGGGGGGGGGGGGGTGTAAAGGGCGGCGCACCGAGCACAGGCGGCCTTGATGATATAGTCATGTGGATATCTGGAGGCGCACTGCGGGTGCTGCGGGTGCGCCAGCGCGCATGAGGCCGCGGGGTCCAGCTTCTTGCTGCGGGGGGTGGGACTGGCGGCCAGCGGGCAGCCGCAGGTGGCGCACTTGGGGCCGGGCGTGCGCCGCACGTTGCAGTGGCGCAGCGTGAGCGCGGCGAGCGAGCGGCACGCCACCGCCACCTGCTCGGGGATGAGCGCCTCCAGGTCGAGCTTCTGCGCGGCGTCGGGCAGCAGGGGGGCACACGGGCACCTGGACACGCGTGCACTTGCGTCGTCGTGCACTTGGCTGTGGCAGGAGTCAGGCGTCCAGCTCACCCAGAGTGTGAGGTGGCAGAGGTTGGCCAGGTACATGATGCTGGCCAGCAGGCGGCGCGCCCAGGCGTGCGTGGGGGTCAGGCTCCGGCACTCGATCCACAGGTGCGGGCAGGACGCCGCCTCCAGCGTCAGCAGCGCCTTGTCGGACGCCAGCAGCAGGTTCTTGCCAGCGTCGAGCGCGGGTGTGGCATGCGCGGGTGCCTGCTTGTGCGCCTCTTCGTCCACCGCCACGGTCAGCCTGACGGACGTGCTACAGGAGAAGACTGCGTCCCTCAACGCGCGGGACACCAGCGCCAGAGCCGCTCGGTCCGAGGGCCACAGGTGGGGCAGCATCGCCGAGCACACGTCGAGGAGCGTCGCCATCGCGAGATTGCCACTTGGCGACTGTGCGCGATTGTGCGAACGTGCCCCCGCGCGTTTGGCGCGTCGACTTTTCATCTCGCGGGCAGGACGCAGGGCGGAGCAGGACACCCGTGCCGCAGGGAGCGGCCACGCGCCCTGGAGATCAGCCTCCAAGCAGCTGCCGCGCACGTGTCCGCCTCAGAGCCTGCACGCAGGATTGTTGCAGGGCCTCTAGGGGTGTGCGGAGCTGTTCGAGGCGCCTGCTCTGCCGCCGGGGACATGTTGACCGTGCATGGCGGCGCGAGCGCAGCTCTTCTGACAGCTGAGTCTTTAACACCACTTCTCATACATCTCTAACATCATCCTCCTTCTTCTCTCTCTCCTTCTTTCCGTGCTGTGCGGCGCGTGCGGGGTACGGCGGCATCCTCAAGCCGAGGAGGCGAACGAGCGAGCAGATCGAATCTCAGGGCGGGGAAAGATGACTCACATTCACACGCAGCAGGTGGACGCCGGTGCGTGTGTGCCTCTTGCTCGCGGTGGCCTGCTCGCTCGCTGGCCGCCCACGACGACGACTCACGCGCGCGCCAATCCTGCTGCACGCGTCGCAGTCTTCTACGACATCGACCAGGGCAACAAGAAGAGCCTGGCGCACAGCATCGCGGGTGCGTGGGCCAACCTGCCGTGCGCCTCGCGTTCGGTGGGGTCGAAGGCGGCCACCCCGCAGCAGCACGCAGCAATGCAGCCTGCGGCAGGCCAATTTCACTGGTAGCGTGCAGTGGCGCTGGGCATGCCAGCAGCGCCGTGCGCAGCCGTCCCGGGGGGGGCATCCCACGATCAGCGGCGCACACCGCTCCTCCCACGCTCGCAGTGTCTCCCCTGCGCTACAGCATCGTGCGCTCCCAAGCCCCGCGCTTCCATGACGTCACCAGCGGCGTGCCGTTCGGCGTCTACCAAACCGACACGGCGCACAAGCGCACCATGGAGTCGGTCGCGCGAGGTCCGCCGTGCGCCCCTCATTGACTCCGCCGCTCTATGAATGCATGGGTCCCTGGCTTTTGCCAGCTGAGTGAGTGGACATGCAGAGGCCTTAAGGTTGCCCTGGCCGCCGGCCCCGGCGCCCTGCCCTCTGTCCTGCCCCGCAGACAACCGGCGCTTCTACGCCTCGGTGTTTGACAGCACGGCGGAGCGCTTCGGGCGCCCCTGGACCTCGCCCTCCACCGACGCGCTCTACACGGTGGACAAGTGAGCGCTGCTTGGTGCTCCTTGCCACCGCACACGGCACGCTTGCCTTTGTGCATAGGGAGGCACACCTGGTAGCCTGGCTCAGCCCCGGCCGAATGGCCCAAGCAGATGCGCACACGCAGGCGCAGGCGCGCACGCCACCAGAGAGGGCGCTGAGGGCGTGTGTCTCTTCCCCGCGGCGGTGGCCACCCTGCCCGCAGGATGAGCAACTCGCAGGCGGCCACCATTGAGCACAGCCTGGACACCACCAGCAGGAACTACTCCATCCTGGGGTCCAGCTTCCCGCGCTTCACCGGCCGCGCCGTGGGCCAGGTGCGCCTCGCGCGGCGGCCCAGCCATGCACTCGCGCTGTTGGCCTCGAGCTCAACCGTACAGGCTCGGGTGATCAACTGCCGCTCGCCCACATCCCTTGCTCCCGTCGCTGCTGCTGCTGCCTCCGCAGGGCTCGGACGTCATCTACGACATTGACAACGGCCACAAGATGTCGCTGTACACGTCGATGCTGCGCTCGCCCATCAAGTACAGCAACGTCAAGGCGGCGCTGTCGGCGGACGGCCTGCCCACCGGCAGGAAGCTGCCGCTGCGCCACGATCACCAAGTCCTGGGGCCAGGTGCGGGCGGCCCTCGGCCACCACGTGCCTTTGCAACCACCTGCTGCGTTGGGCGTCCCCTCCGGCAGCTCAACGCTTGCCCTCTGCACGGAATTGCTCGTGCCCCCGTGCCGTGCATGAGCAGGAGCGTACGACTACCAGCGCGCCGCCGACATCCCGTCGTCGCCGTACGACCGCGTGCGCCCTCTCAGCAGCATGGCGTCGCGCTCGCCGCGCTTTGGCAAGGGGCGGGGCACTGGCGGCGGGCTAGGCTCCACGTGGACGCCGGACAGGGACAACAAGGCATGGGCAGCCAAGGGCTTCCACTTGAGCAAGGCGGAGCTGCTCCGGCCACAGGTACGCGCGTGCGCGATAGGCCGCCAAGGGGTGCTGCGGTTGAGCGCCCTGCCACCGTTTTCACCGTTCCTGGACCTCGCTTTTCCTTTTTGCAGTACTTGCCCAAGTCGTACGGCCCCAAGCGGGATCAAGCGGGTGCCGGCAACGGCAAGCCTTCCAAGCAGCAGTAGCGCGGCCACTGCAGATCAGCACCATGGCCCTCGGGCCAGGAAGGAGCAGGAGCAGAGCAGGAGCAGGCAGCCGCTGGCCCCGGCAAGTCGGCATGAGAAAATGCGAGCATGTAGATCAACAGCCTGTTTCACGCGTTGCCATCTTCGCAAAAGGGCCTGTGGCATGCAGGACACGTCGCAGCATCCGCCGCCTCATCGTATTCCCAAACTGACACCTGCAAGTCTAAAGCCTGAGCCGCGACGAGGACGGGCATTGCCGCTCCAGCAGCGTCCGACAAGTTTCATGCTCTGCCTGCCGCGGGGCCGCCGCTGTTGGTCGCGAGCGTGGTGGGTGCCGGGTTGCTGCCGACCGGCGAGCTGCGCAGCACCGTCGCGCCCCGCTGCGCCGCCTGCTGGGCCGCCGCCTGCGTTGTCCCGCGAGGCGTGCCAGGGCCCGCTGAAGGCGCCGTTGCAGGCGATGCGGTGCTCCCGCCCACCACCATCACGCCAGGCTTGACGCTCCGGTTCACCGTGCGCGTGAACGCTGCTGCCGCCTGGCGGCCCCCGGCCACGCCACCACCGCTGCTCGCTGTGGGCAACGCCGGCGCAGCATTGGCCGTCTTGCCTGGCGTGGGGCTCGCCTTGACGGTGGATGCTGAGGGCGCTGCCCCGCCGTGTGCGGGTGCGTGAGACGGCTGAGGGACAGCGGAGGCGACGTGCGGGGCGGCAGCAGCAGCAGCCGAGGGTGCGGCCTGCTGCTTGGTGGCCCGAGCGGCGCGAGCGCGCGCCGCGTGCCGCCGCGGCCGCACCACGCAGTCGTCGTCCTCGCCCTCGCCGGGGTCGTCCACGTCCCCGGCTCCCTCGTCGTCGTCCAGCGCGCGCCACTGACTGTCGACGCTGTCGTCCTCGTCGTCCTCCTCCTCGCTGCACTCCTCCTCCTCGTCCTCTCCAGACGAGGACGCGCTGTCCGAGCCGCTGCCCTCGCTGTCTGAGCAGGAGGCCTCCGAGGAGCCGGATGCCGAAGAAGACGACGAGGAGGACAGCGCGTCATCCAGGTCTTCCGCGTCGGACCCCGAGCTGCTGGCCGCGCGCGCACGCGCCGTCCGCTTGGCCTTGCTGGGCCTGCGGGCCGCACCCCTTGCCTTGCCGGCTGCGGACGGCCCGCCCGCGTGATGCTGTGCCTGGCTCGGCAGCGGCAAGGCCGGCACCAGCGGCCGCGGCGGAGACGGCAGTGGAGAGGGCGGGAGAGGAGGGGTCGCAGGGCTGCCAGCCGCTGCCGCCGTGCCGGGTGAGGCGTTCGTGAAGGAGGAGGCCGGCGAGACGCCCGCACCGCTGCTGGCTTGCTGCAGCCGCGGCTGCGCCCTGCTGTGCTGGTGGTGGTGATGGTGATGGTGCCTGTGGGAGTGGTGGTGGTGGTTGTGCCTGCTGTGGTGGCTGGACGTGGTGCTGGGGGCGCCTGCCCTGGCGCCCGGCTGTGCGGACCCGTCGACGCCACCGCCGCCGATTGGCGACGCCCTGGCGCCGGCAGCAGCAGCGGAAGCGGCGCCGGAGCTGGAGGGCGGCGGGAACGGCTGCGTCCACCACCCGACGCACGGCTCGCTGTCCAGGTCCTGCATCCGCTGCTTCATCTCGTGGCGCTTCCTGCACAGCACAATACACGTGCCGCCCAGGACACTAGGCGTCCATGCGCAGCCATGGCATCCCTCTGACGCGACAACACAGCCCGCGTGGCCAGGCCACCACTTTTGTCCCTCGCAAAACAACACGTGCAACACGTGCGCCTGAGCCCATTCAAGTTATTGGCGGCGCACCAACCTGATGAGCTCCCCCGTGAGCAGGTCGAGCATCACGGGCTTGCGCCAGGCGTCGGACGCCTGCAGCAGCGCCGTGTTGCCCTGCAGGAACGCCCGCATGCGCTTGTTGGCCGGCAGCGGCGGCCCCTCGCCCGCCCGCGCCGTGCCCGCGCCGCCGGGCTGCGACGGGTTGCCGTCCGCGCGCCGGCCCAGGGAATAAGCGGATGACGCGGCGGCGCCGCCGCTCGCGCCCGGCGCGGCCTCGCCCTGCGCCTCGCCAGGCCCGCCGAGCCCGTCGTCAAGCGTCTTGGTGTTGTTTGGCGTCGCGGGGCCCTCGAGGGCGGTGGGCTGCGGCGGCGTGGCGGCGTGGCGGTTGAGCACCGAGTGCGGCGGCGT
>VFQP010004620.1_pt1 | contig 12643 bp, 24 predicted proteins | sample 3512351 | NCBI WGS metagenome assembly VFQP01 (sample SAMN10412372, study PRJNA504923) | tailings metagenome | isolation source: Relicate 1 Philex TSF1 revegetated site | place: Philippines: Tuba, Benguet | collected 2017-08-29 | reverse complement strand
GCATCAACGGAACGGGCCACCGCCCGCGTCATGCAGGAAGGATCAGCAGGGAGGACAATTAGGCACCAGCCCAGGCCTTTGCGTCACCGGACTGCAAGCCGCGAGCGGTGTAGCCACCTGGGCCAGCGAGGCACAGCCCACGCCCACATCAAACGTTGCCGACCATGGCTGTTGGCACCCACGCCGCTGGACCATTGAAGGTGCTCCCACCTTCATGCGCCCACCGGCCTGGCCAGGAAGTGTGCCGCTCCTGGTCCTGACTGGTCCTGACAAACGACGGTTTGCAGCCTCAAACGCGATCGCGCCTCTCGATTCTGAAAGCGAGTTCGTGCGATGGCCGAGGCTTGCAGCTCAGGGTCGTCGTCCTATCAGAGTGCGGAGTCCGGTGGTTCGCTGGGCGCGCGTCGAGAACAGCTCGCGGACGAAGAGCCCCACTGGCACGCGGGGCCCGTGCTGCACACGCCGCCATCGCCTGCACAAAGGACAGCCGTGTATGGAGAGCGAGCGGAGCTGGAGGCCGGTGGTGAGTGGGCACGTCAGTGGGCGTCGTGGCGTTGTGCACAGGACACGCTGCTCAGCAGCCGTGCTCTGCTCAGCAGCCGCGGTTCCGCAAGGCGCCTTACAGCCGCTGGGCCTCCTGTGCTGACCCTGTGTCGCTTGCCGCACGCAGAGCGCACCAGCCGCACACCACACGCCGCGTCGTCGGTGGCAGAGCGAGGAGGAGCGGTGGGCAGGTCTGGGGCAGACATCACGGGCGCCAGCGGCGCCGACAGCAATGTCCAAGGGCCTGCGGGAGACAAGCGGCCGCAGCGCCCGCGGGGCAAGGGCCGCTCGCACCGGCAGCCGGAGCCACTGCTTTGGCTTGGCCCAGCTAAACCCAAGCACTGGATCAGCCTGGCGGGCACGTGCGCAGTTGCCGTGGGCGTGAGTGTGGGGCTCAGCGCCATTGGCCGCGGCCTGGGCGGCATCGGCCCTGGCCTTGAGAAGGGAGGCAAGGCCATCGGGTGGGGCCTGGCGAAGATGCGCCTGTTGCAGCTGTTTGGGAGGAGCTGATCCTCCAGGGCTGTGCGCTGAGCCCTGGCCTGAACCTGTCGCTGCAAGGCTGATGATGAGGCTTCAGGCCCTGGCGCACTTTCAGCACTTTCAGCACTTTGAGCACTTTCAGCGCTCGCCGGTGCGCCCCTCGCCACAGCCCCGGAGTTGCACCTTGCCGACCTCTGGAATGCCACAGCAAAGAAGTGCCACGTCGCTGCCACGTCAGAAAGCGCGTCAGGTGCCTGGCCACTTCCAGTAGTCCACGCCCATGTACAGGATGGACAAGCGCTCCTGCCAGGCTGCCTGGGTGCGGCCGTCTGAAAAGGCCTGCGTCGCGGAGCAAAGCACCGTGCGTCGTGACCTGTGAAAGCAGGTCTGGTCCACGTGGGCGCGGCACACGTGCACCGCACCGCACCCTTCGGTGCTCCCGCGTACCTTGAACGTGGCAGCCGCGTCCGCAAACCTGCAGAATGCACGGGCAGCACGGCACGCACAGCTGTGCCACGCTACGCCTCGCTGCATCTTTTGTGGTACCACAACGGGGCCGCAGCCCAGACGCCGTGTGGTACGTAGCACATCGTGCTTTGCAGAACGATTCACATGTGTGTGAAGTTCACACTGTGAACGCACGCACCACCATATCTTGATGTGCCTGTAGGGCTGCAGCGCGTCCTGCAGCTCCAGGTCGGTCAGGCCGGGCGGCAGCACCACCGCCAGGCCGTCCTGCGCCGTCCAGTGCTCTTCTGGCGGGGACCCAGGCGCTTTGGCCTGCACACGTGGTGAGGTGCATGCGTTTCGTTTCGCTCACTTGCCGCGAGACGCGACAATGGGCTCGGCAGGTGGGCTCGGGCCCCACCAAGATGTCCAAGCAGACGCGAGTGTGGCGAACCGTGCGCTTGTGAGCGTGATTGGGCCCCAGAACACAGTCTGGACGAGGCCACTACGGCAGACCGCTGCCGACGCGTCCGACCGCGTCAAAGGGTGACTGTTGCTGAGGCGCGGAACCTGGGGCTCAAGCAACACAAAGGGCGCTCACCTTGCTGACGAAGACGCTGAGCTTGTCCCTCCTGAGCTCAGGTGGGCACCTGGGGTTGTCCAGGAAGGAGGGCTCGCGCCACCGGGGCCGGAACGTGTTGTTGTTGATGGGCTTGACCCACGCCTCGGGGTCTGCAGCAGCCGCGCGCGCCAACAACCGCTTGTTGACAGGCTGCTTGCGCGCCATGCTGGACGCGGCAAGCACCAGGCGCGGACGGACGGACACGCAGGTTCGGTCATTGCGGGCTCACCGAGCACGTAGTCCATGGGGCAGGTGAAGGGCAGCCGCATCTGCAGGGCGCCCACGGTGCGGCAGTTGTCCAGGGGGTTCCAGTTCCTGCGCCGCACGCCGCCCACGCGCGAGCGACGCGGGCGACGTCAGGAGCGCTGCGCGAGCGGCCAGCACGATGGCACGAATCGTGCGCCGGCGGCGGCGCACTTGTCGCAGTAGCAGGCGACGCGCGGGAGGACGAGCGAGCGGTTGAAGACGTGCGCCATGCCGATGCCAGCAAACACGGGCTCGACCTGCATCTTGAGCCCGCGCAGCTGGTACGCCTTCTTCTGCGCGCGTCACCACAGGCACAGCGGGCGCGCCCTGTCCACTCTATTCCCGGCGGCGCCCGGCGTCACGCCAAGTGCAAAGCGCGCGGGAGCCGCAGGCAGCGCGCTCGCCTGCGACGCGTTGAACTCGCGCTCAAATTGCATGCCCATCATGCTCGGCGTCTTGGGGACGTTGACCATGATGAAGCTGTCGCCTGCGCACGCGTCACCACCACCGTGGCGGCACCCGGTGGTCCGGCTCTGCCATGGCTCTGGGTGCGCGCTCGGCCGATGGCCAAACATGCATGCACACATGCATGCGTCTTTGCGCGCACCTGTCCAGTGCGAGGGGGGGTCGTCAAAGAGCATGGCGTCCCGCAACCGCTCCTTTTTGCCCCAGTTCCCGCCGACTGCACAGGTTGGCACGCACAGGCCGTGTGAGCACGTGAAGGCGGCGCTTTGGGCCGGCAGAGGGGACTGGAATGCTGACGTGGTGCTTCTGGAGAGAGACGAGGCGCGCCCTGCGGACCACCTCGTGTGTGCGGCCCCGCCCCCCTCCACCGCACTCGTGCACGGCCCCGTCTCTCGGTTGCCCCCCACGCAGAAATGCGCAAAGAGTAGGAGGGAGCGCTGAGGCGCACACACGCACTCACAGTTGTAGGTGGGGTGCACGGCGAGCGTCGTGACGCGCTGCACCTCGTGCAGGCGCTGCACAAAGTACGTGTGGCCGTTGGGGAAGCGCGAGACGGACAGCACGCCCAGCGCCAGCGTCTGGTTCATGCACATGAGCAGCTTGGGGTTGGTGGGGTGCAGCTGCGCATGGGCAGGGTAAAGCGGCATGCGCACGGCCTAGGAGGGTGAAGGTGCGTGCCTGCACGTGCTGCCTCGCGTGCGTCTTTGCTGCTGCACTTTGGAAGCGCCACGTCGGCGCCCCAAAACGGGCAGCGGGGGCATTGCGAGGGGCGCAGGCCCAGGCCGCCCTGCTTGATCATGACGCTGGGCGCCCCGATCAGCTCACCGCCGGGTTTGGCCACGTGACGCCCTGCCGCACTACCAGGTTGAGCCCGCCCTGCCAGCGCAGCGACACGGGCGCGGCCAGGTCAGCGTGGGGAGCTGGCAGCCAGGACTGCTCTGACACTGGTGATGCTGCGCCAACCTCCCCGCCAGCGTGCGCCAGTCAACGGGCAGCCTGGCACAGTGGCGCACCTGGTCCCACATCTTGCTGTCGGTGGAGAGCACGTCCAGCCACGCGTCCACCATCTTGATGGTGCTGGGGCGGTTGCGCAGCAGCATCAGTCCTGCGGGGTGTGTGAAGGAGGATGCGCCGAGGGACGGTCTGCACGGGCGATCTCGCAGATGCGCTGCCTGCAATGGCAGGGGCCTCGTGGGGGCACCCGGATTCCGCGCTTCACTGCCACCCTACGCGCTTGACTGGGATGCGTTTGCTGCCCGCACCGCTCACGCGAGCTGATCCTTGCTGCATGACACTTGCGGTGGCCCATTCCGTCAACACACACACACAACAAGAGAGAGGACGCCCCGCTGCATGGCCTGGTCCGCCTTGCCTGCTGCCCCCAGGTGCCCCTCTCACCCATGTTGACGGGGATGCCCCACTCCATGGCCTTGTCCGCCCTCTCCAGCCCGTCGTCGCCGGCGTCAATGGTTGAGTGGAGCACGTCGGTGGACATGAGCGCGTCCGCCTGCGCCCACCCAGGTGATGCCCGCCTGGTGCGTGCCCTGCCCGCTCCGCGCTTCGGAGGGCCTGACTGCAAAGGGCTCTTGTAGCGGTCCGCATCCCAACCCCGCCAGGCGCGCCGCCTCACCTCTGGGAAGCGCTCAAAGTGCGCCAGGATGTCGCCCACCACCATGACGTCCGTGTCCAGCGACACGAGGCTCAGCCCGCCGTACGTGGGGCTCAGCAGGTCGCGCATCATCTCAATCTTGAGGCGGCCCTGCAGCACGGGGCGACCCACGTCCAACCAAGGTGCGCGCACACGCACTCATTGCTGGCCCCACCTGGCCAGGTTACGATTGCTTGCTCGTCCACCGCAGACCGCGCGCGCGCACCATGCGCCAAAAGTCGCCCTTGCCCCAGTGGAGGTCCCCCGAGCTCACGGCCTCGGCGTGCGTGTCATTGTACCTGCGCCGCATCACCCCGCTCCTCACTTCAAGTGAGCCGCGCACCACCCAGGCGGCTCCTCCTCCTCCCTACCAGTGCGCAGGACTCACAGGGCGAAGCAGGTGATGCCCTCGCGGACCAGCGCCATGCCCAGGGCCTTGTCCGTGGCCCCGACCAGCCAGTTGGTGTACCCTGAACAGGCAAGGTTTACAGGAGCCGCGTCACACGTGCGCGCCAGGCCGTGGCCAGCGATGGTCGTCACATGCAGGCTGGGCAATTCCCCTCGTATCTGCTTCTGCTTGGAGAGCGCGCAGTGATCCACCACCTGCGCCTGGGGCTTGGTGCGCCATCTGCCCCTTCATGCAGCTTGACGTGGGCTGTGGCACGCTCCGCCAGCGCCAGGCATCACGATGATCCCGCAAAGCGCACCTTGCTTGCGGATGTTGTACGCCCAGCTGCGGATGAAGGACAGCGTGGCCAGGTTGCCCACCGCCACGATGATGGTGTCGTTCACGGCGACGGCGCGAGCCAGCTGGGGGCTGAGCGGTGGCGGCCTGCGGTGTGGCCTTGAAGGGGACTCGCCTCAAGACCCACCACCAGCAACAGGAGGGACCCAGGGAAGAACGGCGCAGCCGACGTACCCTGCCGCGTCACGGCCGGCCGGGCGCCCCGCTGACTTGCTGCCGGCGCCGCCGTCCTGCAGCTGATCATCGTCGCTGCCTCTGCGTCCGGGCAGGCCATGCATGTCGGCGTGGCGCCCCCTGGCGGAGCTCAGCATGACGGCAGTACTGCCGCGCCTCGCCAGGCGCCTCACGGGGGCCAGGCCCCCAAGAGCGGGCGCAGATCTGCAGGCCGTGGCACGGCAGCAGAGCCGCAAGCAGCTTGAATGAAGGCGCTCGCGGGTTCGCACAGGCGTGGTGCGAGGTGGTGTGCCGCACCCGGCTGCGCCGCCGCCCACGAGGCCGGCCGCCAGCACCCTGGCCAAAAACTGCTGCTCGTCGCTGGACGCCACGGCCACCTGCCAGACGTCGCTCCAGCTGCGTCGCGCGCACAGTTGCGGAGGCGAGAGCTTGAGCACTGCCGGTTGAGCAAGGGGTCGGGACGAGTCGCGGCACCGCCCGCAGGCAGCGGGGCTCGACGGTACCTGGTAGGCCTGCTGGAGCCCGGTGCCGCAGCTGGCTCAAGGTAGGCGTCCATGTCAGCGTGCTGGCGCTGGAAAATGTAGGCCAGGGAGCACAGCAGGGCCACGGCCAGGACCAGCGAGGTGAGGTTGGCCAGGTGCGCGCCGCCGTTGCCGGCGTGGCGTGGCGATCCACCGCTGCCACTGGACGGCGTGCGTGCTCCTCCTGGTGACCCCATCAGCCCCAGGGCCCAGGGGCGCAGCTGCTGCTGCTGGCGTCCCTGAGTTGCGCTGGCTTTAGCTTGGCTTGCCGGCTCCGAGCGAGACAATACCACTAGGAGCGCGAGCGGAGGAGACGCGCCATCGATCAGGGAGAGGAGGTGGACTGTGAAGTGGTAAAGGTGAAGCCTGTGCGCGGATGGACGACTGTCGGGCGGCTCGGAGGCGGCTCGCCGGTTCAGGGCCCGTGAAAAAGCGCAAGAACAACTGGAGCGGGCCGCAATTGGTGCGCAGCGCCTGGTGCTGAGTGCAGAGAGATCATCAAAGGGCTTCGTGGTCTTGTTTGTCTGCGTGGGGGCTCTTGGTCTGGAGACATGCAGGCAGCCCACCGGTGGGCGGTTGCGTACGCAAGCGCGACAGCTGAAACCTGGCCACCATGCGCACACCAGCGAGAGCCGCACAGCACGCGGCACGGGGCTCCACATGCAGCCCACGTACGGCGTGCGCAGAGACTTTCACTCAGAGCGATATGTACACATGTCAACGTGCCACGCCCTGTGCTATGTGGAGGCCCTGCGCTGTTTGCAGGCGGCGGGCGTGGCGTCGAACGGCTTGAAGGCCATGGCCGCCGTCTTGTCCACCGGCACCACCCAGCCCTTGGACACGGCGGTGGCCAGCGCCGCCTGCACAGAGACCTTGCCGCTCATGGCGTCGGCGTACATTTGGTTGAGGACGGTGCCCACCGTCGTGTTGCCGCAGACGGGCATGGCCACCTCACGCGGGCCCACGGACAGGCACCGGTCGATGCCGTTCGTCCCGCTCAGGGGCCAGTAAAAAGTGTAACCGCTGCAGCCATCGCAGGCATCGTGGCAAGCGCAAGCTCGCTTGTCTTTCCGCAGCTCATGCCGGCACGCGCCCAACGTCTACGCCCAACACTCACTAGCACATTTCCTCGTTCTGGCGCTGGCCGTACAGCACAGCGGCCGGCCCGGGGTTGGCGTAGGTGCACGTGGTGACAATCATGTCCCCGGGGCGGATCACGCGCGTGTCCTTGGCCACAGAGATGGCCGGCTGGAAACTGCGCGCAGGGCCATGCAGAGGTGCACGCTGCCGCGGTGCATGCGTGCGAGCGTCGGCGTCGCACGATTGGACCGCCCACAGGCGGCGTTGCTCACCCGTAGTCATAGTAGCTGCGCCGGGCAAAGGGGCGGAGCTCAGAGCCGTTGCGCACGTGCTGCGCCACCATGGCGGTGCCCAGCCTGTGCATGTGCAGCATGGCTCCCACCTGCACGTGTGCGGTGCGCGCGGGGCGTGCACCTCGTGTGCGTTCAGACAGACGCAAGCAGCGCCCCGCATGCCCCTTGCCCTTCACCCCAACCGCACCATGTTGATGGGCTGGGTGAACTGCTTGGTGCACCCGGCCGGGCAGATGAGCGGCCCCAGTTCGTAGCGCGGCGTGCGGGCGGGGATGGTGTAGTTGATGGACCCCGTCACAAACACGCCCATGTCGTGAGGGCGCAGCTGGCTCGTCATGACCACCTGTTTGCGCGCCAGGAAGCAAGGAGGGTGAGCGGCGTCGAGTGATGCGATCCACCCACGCAGCTTGCGCCCTTCTTCAAAAGCGTTACCTCGAGCCCAGTCGCGTCAAGGAGGCCCGGCACGACGTTCTTGTAGTGGATCTGCGTGCACTCGGACACGGCTGCGTGAGCAGAGGGGCGCTCACCCCTGGCTGGGAGTCGTGCGACCTCCAATCGCTTAACCTGCAGCATGACGTAGCGGATGCCGCCCGGGCCCACACGGAAGCCCGCCTGCCGGGGCATGTTGTACGTGTACGGCACTGCAGCACGGGCAGCGGCAAACAAAGCAGGGTGCCGTCCTGTTGCGATCCTGAGGTGCCACCGCACGCCTACCACAGCTCACAGCCATGCCCCGCGCTCACCTGACCCCGACGCCAGCAGCGGGCCCTGGCACGCCTCCTGCCACGACTCGCAGCGAAAAGGGCCCTTGCCCAGCTGCGGCGGCCTGGCGCTGCAGTTGTAGGTTACAAGGTGGTGCACCAGCGGTGGGCCCTCGTAGCTCCGGTTGCTGCCCCTGAGCACGGTGCGGTACAGGGAGCGGTAGCCAACCACGTGCATCGGCTTGTCCTGCGCGCCACCACCAGGGGGCAGTGCTCCATTGATTGCAGCAGACGCGGCGCCCACGCCCTGCAGCCAGCAACGTTGGGCAAGCGCAGATCACCTGCTTGATTTCGATGATGACGCAAACGTAGGGGTCCGAGTCGTCGGTGGGCACTTGGAGCCACGGCATGGTCCAGTTCATGCGTGTGGTGCCGGTGGTGGGCATGTCGGCGCTGATGCTGCGGTCCGGGACGAAGGCGATGGTCGCGTCGCCCCGGTTGCCCGTGCCGTGGTACCTGAGGCACAGTCGACGACAGGACGCGGCAGATGATGAGGGGTGCACTGCGCTGCACACAATCAGCGGCTAACGAGAGAGGGCGGCAGGGCGTGGCCTCCATCAACGCACGCAAACGGGCCCGTGCCAAAGGCCCAGATGACGTGCTGGATGCCCGGGAGGATGGCGTGGTCCTGCCGCGTGTCGCAGGGCTCCAGGGGCACGCGCACCACAGCACGCAGCACGCCTGCCCGTGCGTCCTCCTGCGCGCATCGTGTATGATCACGGATGCACAGCCGGTGAGCAGTGGTCACGCCGTGGCGGCGTGAGCCCGCGCGATTCCACGTCGAGCATCACCTCCACAGACTCTAGCGTCTTGTCCTGCTCAGCGTCCAGAAGCGGCTGGGCAAACTCAGTGGAGAAGCGGTCCTCCAGCACCCAGCCCATCTTGCTGGTGGGCACGCGCCGCAGCAGCGCAATGTCGGCTCCGTGCATGCCTCCCGCCTCTGACAGGCCCACGCCCACCCAGTCCACGCGCTTGCCTGCTGTCGCGGTGCGTGCGTGCGGCCAGTGCGTGCGCAGGCACAGCGTTGGGTCCCCTTGACGAGTGCGTTCCTGCAGCCTGGGCCTGCGGCCACTGTTACGTGAGGGCGAGCAAGCAAAGCCGGACGCTCACCGGACGCTGGCGGCGCGCGGTGCCACACGGTGATGCCCAGGAGCAGCGACGCGTTCTCCGCGCGCCAGTGGAGCGCGAGCGCGCCGCGCTTCAACGACTGGCACGACCAGCGGCCCCCACGTCGAGCGCCCGACGCCCACAGCTCGTCGCCGCATCCAACTGAGGTTGAGGCAGTGCCAGTGGGCGCTGTCCCCTTTGCCTGGGCGAGCGCGCGGCGCGATGCGGACTCGAGGCTGAGGTGGGCGCCGGCGCGGAGCAGGAAGAGATGCTGCATCAGCAACAAGAGAGCGAGAAAATCATAGCGCGCCATACTGGAGTGCACCCGTGCGCGCCGTGCGAGTGTCGAGGTGGTGTGGGAGGTGCCCAGTCGGACTCGCTCGGCCCTGGTTGGCGGCCGGCGCTTCGGCATGCGCAAAGCAAGAGGCGCACGCGATGCCTTGGCTCACGCGTCAGCGCAATCTCTCTCTGCGTGAGCCACCCGTGGCGCAAGCCTGCCGATCCGTGCGACCTGTACACCGGCAGGGCACGACAGTTGGCGTTATCGCGGCTCGCAACCATCTCGCAGCGCAGGCGGCTCTGCGCCGCACCACAGCAAGGCCAGCAAGAGCTCAGTTGAGCCGCTAGTTGGCCGAGGGGCGTTGGATTCGCATCGCTCGCTCGCTGGACCCCGAGAAGAGAGCGAGTCGGCGCACCACCAGCTGCGCACTGCACCGACGATGGACGTGCGCGAGGGCCCGTCCTACGCCGAGAGTGAGGCGGCGATGCCAGTGCGCTGCGGCCGCGTGGGGCTGCCAGTCGCGTTCGCGGTGAGGAGGACCCCGGGCGGCTCCGAAAAGCCGCTAGTGGCCACCGCCAGTCTGAGCTTGCGCTGCATTGCAGCTCGCACGAGCACGGTGGAAGCAAGCACGGTGGGTAGGAGGCCTCAGCAACTGCCCACAAGCAGTTGACAGGATCCTGGGCGCGTGCACGCAGAACCTCACCTACACGGTCAAGAGCCGCAAGGAGAAGAGGGACGTCAAGCTGCTGGACAACGTCTCTGGCCTGGCCGAGGCGCAGCAAGTGAGCAAGCTTTGACTGAGGACGTGCGATGTCTGTTTTGCCGGCCGGACGTCTGTTTGACGCCTGTGGTGGGCCTGCGGGGACGCCCTGCGGCGCACGCAGCTGCTGGCCATCATGGGCCCCAGCGGCAGCGGCAAGACCACGCTGCTGGACGTGCTGGCCATGCGCAAGACGGCGGGCACCGTCAGCGGGGAGGTGCGCTTCGGCCGCGATAAGCCGACGGCCGCCTTTCTGCGCCGCTACACGGGCTACGTGGAGCAGTGCGACACGCTCATCCCCAACCTGACGGTGGCAGAGACGCTCATGTACACGGCCGAGGTGCGGCTGCGTGTGTGTGTGTGTGTCATCTGTTTGTGTCATCTCGGCGGGGCTGGAGCCCAACTACCCAGATGAATCGCAGCACACAGGCAAACGAGCCAAAACACATGCACGGTGTAGAGACACGCATTAGAGGCTCAGCACCCAACGGTCCCCCAGCACAGGGCTCAGAGCACGGAACGGCATGCGTGTGTGCGCGCGCCACCTGTGCGATGCCGTGAGCCAGTGACCTGCATATGCCACGCCCATGCCCTCTCCGTCGTGGATATTCCTACTCGCCGCAGCTCAAGCGCAGCACCTCCGAGCCGCGCGCCGTCAAGCGGGAGCTCGTGCAGCAGCTGCTGGAGCGCCTGGGCCTCACGGCGTGCGCCGACGTGGCGGTGGGGGAGCAGCAGCTCACCACGGGCATCAGCGGCGGCGAGGCCAAGCGCACCAGCATCGGCATCGCGCTCATCTCGGACCCCCGCGTGCTGTTCCTGGACGAGCCCACCTCGGGGCTGGACAGCTGCCACACCAAGGCGGTGGTGCGCGTCATGCACGCGCTGGCGCGCGAGGGCACCACTGTTGTGGCCACCATCCACTCACCCTCGGCCACGGCGTTTGCCTTGTTTGACGCCGTCATGATGCTGGTCAAGGGGAGCATCGTCTTCTTCGGGCCCCGTGAGTTGTGTAGTTGCTGCACTCTCTGGAACAGGGTGCTCAAAGTTGCCGCGTGCTGCTGCGTGGGAGCGAGCGTGTTTCTGCCCGCCACCGCACATGCAGGGGAGGCTTCGCTGGCTTTTGCGCGGCAGCACTGGGCCTCGCTCCTGGACGTGCCGCTGCCGCTCCAGGACGCCAGCGCGCAGCTGCTCCTGGCCGAGGTGCTGGTGGACGCCATCACCGACGCCGACAAGGCGGGCAGGGCGGCTGAGCTGGCCGCCGCCTACCAGGCCTCTGCACTGTGCCGGGTGAGTGGGGCGCGGGCGGCGCCGCGGCAGCAGATGGAGGCTCCCTCCACACACGCCGTGCTGCTAATCTGTTGCAAGACCTGGACGGGGCTGGATTGATATTGCGTCAAGCTCTCGCTATCAGCCAAGCCAACACAGTTCTGGCTGCAACCGCACCACTTGCGCAGGAGAACGAGCTCAAGGCGGCCACATACATCGCGGCTCCCGACAACCCAAAAGTCGCCGTGGAGATGGCCAAGCAAGACAGCTCACAGCTGGTGGCACCCACCGTCACCGCCCTGCTCACCCCGGCCGCCAGCGCGTCGGCGCACGACCTGTGCAGCTCGCCCACGGGGGACAGCGCCGCACTGGCCGGGGCGCACACGGACGCGTGCGGCGACAGCAGCACGGCGTGCGCCGCAACCCAGGGCGATGAACACCTGGCTACGGCCACCTGCTCCGGCACCTCCACGCCCTGGTGGTGGGCGCTGCTCATCTTGCTCAAGGTGAGCGAGCGCCAGGGGCAAAGCGCTGCTCCTCGGTTGTCCTTTTCAGCGGGAGCACACAGGCGCGGCCCCTGTTTGCCTACGAGCCGTCCGCGCAGTACCGCACGGGGCGCAACGTCCGGAACCCGGTGTGGATCGCCGCGCGGACGGCAGACAAGGGTGCGACGTTCGTTTGCGTGCAGAAGGCAGTCCTCTCTTCTACGCCTCTCTGCACAACCCCTGCCACAGACTGCTGCTTTGCGCGCGGTGCGATGCGAGGGCCGCAGTGTTCATCGGCGCCGTCATCATCTCGTTGTACGTGGGCACGGGCGACGACTTTGACTTTTTGATCAACATTTCGGCGGCGCTCTTCATGTGGTGTGGCCTGCCCGCTTTCGGTGCCATGGCCTACATGCCCAGCATCATCGGCGGTGAGCCAGGGAGAGATCCCTAACGCTCGTGTGAGGGACGGGGCGGAGGCCCTTCGCTCTCCTCATTGCTCATGAGCAGCAGAAGCCATGCCGCACTGTGCCGCGCCCGTTGGTGCGCAGAGCGCAAGCTGTTCTACCGCGAGCGCAGCGACGGCCTGTACACCACGGCCACGTACCTGGTCGCCAAGCTGCTCGAGGAGTTCTCCATGTCGGTCATGGCCACCGCGCCCCTGGCCGCCGCCATCTTCTACTCGGTCAGGTACCAGGGCAGCTTTGCGCTCTTCTGGCT
>VFQP010004619.1_pt1 | contig 12651 bp, 12 predicted proteins | sample 3512351 | NCBI WGS metagenome assembly VFQP01 (sample SAMN10412372, study PRJNA504923) | tailings metagenome | isolation source: Relicate 1 Philex TSF1 revegetated site | place: Philippines: Tuba, Benguet | collected 2017-08-29 | reverse complement strand
CCGAGCGCGAAGAGGCGCTTCTCGACCAGATTGGCGATCGTCGACTTGCCCGAGCCCGAAAGGCCGGTGAACCACAGCAGCTTGGGCCGCTGGCCCTTCTGCGCGGCATGTGCCTCGCGGTCGATGTCGATGGCCTGCCAGTGGACATTCTGCGCCCGGCGCAGCGAGAAGTTGACCAGGCCCGCCGCGACCGTGGCGTTGGTCATCTTGTCGATCAGGATGAAGCCGCCCAGGTCGCGCGAGCTTTCATAGGGCTCGAACACCAGCGGCCGGTCGGTCGACAGGTTGGCGACGCCGATGGCATTGAGACCCAGCGTCTTGGCCGCCAAGTGCTCCATGGTGTTGACGTTCACCTGGTATTTCGGCGGCTGCACGACGGCGGTGACCAACTGGGTGCCGAGCTTGAGCCAGTAGGGCCGGCCCGGCAGCATCTCGTCGTCGGCCATCCAGATGATGGTGGTCTCGAACTGGTCGGCGACCTGGGGCGGCGCGCCGGCGGCGGCGATCACGTCGCCGCGCGAGCAGTCGACCTCGTCGGCCAGGGTGATGGTGACCGACTGGCCGGTGATAGCCACGGGCAGGTCGCCGTCCAGGGTGACGACACGGGCGACCTTGGTCGTCCGCCCCGACGGAAGAATGCGCACGGCGTCGCCCGGCGACACGCTGCCGCCAGAGATCAGTCCCGAGAAGCCGCGGAAATCGAGGTTGGGGCGATTGACCCACTGCACCGGCATGCGGAACGGGCCGGTCGTGGCCGGATCGTCGCCGATCTCGACCGTCTCGAGATGATCGAGCAGCACAGGACCGGTGTACCAGGGCGTCGCGTCGCTGCGGGTGGTGATGTTGTCGCCGCGCAGGCCGGAAATCGGGATCGGAATGAACGCGTCGATGCCGATGCTGGCCGCGAATGCGCGGTAGTCGGCGACGATGCGGTCGAACACGGCATGGTCGTAATTCACCAGGTCCATCTTGTTGATGGCCAGCACGACATGGCGGATGCCAATCAGCTTGGTGAGATAGGAATGCCGGCGGGTCTGGGTCAGCACGCCCTTGCGCGCGTCGATCAGGATCACGGCGAGGTCCGCGGTCGAGGCGCCGGTGACCATGTTGCGGGTGTACTGTTCGTGGCCGGGCGTGTCGGCGACGATGAACTTGCGCCGGTCGGTGGCGAAGAACCGGTAGGCCACGTCGATGGTGATGCCCTGCTCGCGCTCGGCGGCGAGGCCGTCGACCAGCAGCGCGAAGTCGATCTCCTGCCCCTGCGTGCCAACACGCTTGCTGTCGGCTTCCAGCGCCGCCAACTGGTCCTCGAAGATCATCTTGGAATCATAGAGCAGCCGCCCGATCAGGGTCGATTTGCCGTCGTCGACGCTGCCGCAGGTGATGAAGCGGAGCAGGCTCTTGTGCTGGTGCTGCACCAGATAGGCGTCGATGTCCTCGGCGATGAGGTCCTGCGCCTTGTAGCTGCTCTCCTTGGGCGGGAGGGTGGTGTCCATCAGAAATAGCCCTCCTGCTTCTTCTTCTCCATGGAGGCCGACTGGTCGTGATCGATGGCGCGGCCCTGGCGTTCGGACGTGGTGGTGAGCAGCATCTCCTGGATGACCTCGGGCAAGGTCGCGGCCTCGGAGACCACGGCGCCGGTCAGCGGATAGCAGCCAAGGGTACGGAAACGGATCGGCCGCATCACCGGCACCTCGCCAGGTTTCAGCGGGAAACGCTCGTCATCCACCATCAGGATCAGTCCGTCGCGCTCGACGGTCGGGCGCATCGCCGAGAAGTACAGCGGCACGATCGGGATACTCTCCAGGTGGATGTATTGCCAGATATCCAGCTCGGTCCAGTTGGAGATCGGGAACACGCGGATGCTCTCGCCCTTGGCCTTGCGGGCGTTGTAGAGCCGCCACAGCTCCGGGCGCTGGTTCTTCGGGTCCCAGCGGTGATTGGCCGAGCGGAACGAGAAGATGCGCTCCTTGGCGCGGCTCTTCTCCTCGTCGCGGCGGGCGCCGCCGAAGGCCACGTCGAACTGGTACTTGTCGAGCGCCTGCTTCAGGCCCTCGGTCTTCCACATGTCGGTGTGCAGCGAGCCATGATCGAAAGGGTTGATCCCCTTCGCCTTGGCTTCCGGATTCTGGTGGACCAGCAGTTCCATGCCGGCCTCGCGCGCAGACCGGTCGCGCAATTCGTACATGGCCTTGAACTTCCAGGTCGTGTCGACGTGGAGCAGCGGAAACGGCGGCGGCGACGGATAGAACGCCTTGCGCGCCAGATGCAGCATGCAGGCCGAATCCTTGCCGACCGAGTAGAGCATCACCGGCTTTTCGGCCTCGGCGACGACCTCGCGCAGGATGTGGATGGACTCAGCCTCGAGCCGCTGGAGATGGGTCAGCCGCGCCGCCGAGATGCCGGCCTCGCCGCTCGTCGCCTTTGCCGTGGTGCTCACGCCTTCAAATCCCGTTGGTGCCATTTGCCCGCCGCATATAGCCGCATCGGCCCCATCCGGCAACCGGACGGCACCCATGCGCGCGGGGAATGGACCGTTTCAATCACAGTTGCGCGACACACAGCCGGGAACAGGCTGTGGAGTCAAGGTGCAATGTCGGCGGGCGGCCAACCAAGGCCGCCCTTCGACGTTACGCCGCCTTGCCGCCGGTGGGGATCTGGTTGAACGGCAGATCCTTGTCGACGCGGATATCGCCCGGCATGCCGAGGACGCGCTCGGCGATGATGTTGCGCATGATCTCGTCGGTGCCGCCGGCGATGCGGCCGGCCGGCGCGCCCAGCAAGGTCCACGGATACGCCGCGCGCTGCACGGCGAGGTTGGGGTCGGCGATGCCGCCGGCCATGTCCGCCAGGTCCATGCCGTAGGACGCCATGTTCTGCTTCTGCGGGCCCTGGATCAGCTTGGCGATCGAGGATTCCGGACCCGGCGTGTCACCGCGCGACAGCGCCGACAGGGTACGGGCATTGACGTTGCGCACGCCGGCCTCGCGGACATACCAATCGGCCAGCTTCTCGCGCACCGCCTGGTTGTTGATCAGCGGACCGTCCTCGTCCTCGAGCGAACGCGCCAACTCGAACAGGCCGTCCCAGCTCACGCCGCCGCCCGCCGCGCCGCCCGAGGCGCCCACCGCGAGGCGCTCGTTCATCAGCAGGGTCATGGCGACGTTCCAGCCATTGCCCACGGCGCTGATGCGGTTCGAATCGGGGATGCGCACGTCGGTGAGGTAGACCTCGTTGAAGTGCGCCGCGCCGGAGATCTGCTTGATCGGCCGCGGCTCGATGCCGGGCGTCTTCATGTCGACGATGAAGAAGGTCAGGCCCTTGTGCTTGGGCACGTTGGGATCGGTGCGAGTCACCAGGATCGCCCAGTCGGACTGGTGCGCGCCCGAGGACCAGATCTTCTGGCCGTTGACCACCCACTCGTCGCCGTCCTTCACCGCGCGGGTGCGCAGTGCGGCCAGATCGGAACCGCCGGCCGGCTCGGAGAACAGCTGGCACCAGATGATGTCGGCGCGGGCCATCGGCGGCAGGTGCGTCTTCTTCTGCTCTTCGGTGCCATGGACCATCAGCATCGGACCGGTCATGCCAAGACCCACCACCAGCATGGCGGCGGATGGCGGCGCGACCTTCGATTCCTCCTGCGACCAGATCACCGACTGGATCGGCGACAGGCCCTGGCCGCCATATTCCTTCGGCCAGCTGAGGCACGCCCAACCGGCGTCGTACTTGATCCGCTGCCATTCCTTGCAGACTTCCTGGACGTGGCCGGCGGCCATGCGCTCGCGCCAGCCCTCGGGCGTGTTCTCGGCCAGCCAGGCGCGCGCCCTGGCGCGGAATTCGGCTTCCTCTGGCGTGTCGTTGAAATCCATGTCCCCGCTCCTCTCGTGGCGTAGCGTCAATAGTCACGGCGTTATACGCGCGTGTTACCTTCCGGTTTTGTCGGTCGCAACGCTAGCATGGCGAAACCCGGCGATGCAGCGGAAAAAGCGTGCGTGAAGGCGAACGCCGCGCGCAACTAAGCCGGTCACGACCGGCGGACGAACGCGTCCCGCACCGCCATGGCCGTATCGGCGAAGTCCGAAAAGCCGCCGTCGATGCCGATGGCGAAATAGGCGAGCATCTCCTCGCGGACATCGGCGAAGCCCGGACCGACGGCATCGTCGCGGAAAGTCCAGGGGTGCACCTTCATCCCCAGCGCATGGGCCCGCTCGGTGATGCCGGTCGAGGCCCGCGTCGCCGGATCGAGCAGGAGCGATTTCTGCGGACCGATGGCCGCCGCCAGGGTCGCCGCCTGCTCCAGCGGCACGTGCGGCGTGCCGCCATGGTCTTCCAGCAACTGTGTGAGCCGGATATCGGTGAGCGGGCGGATGCGTTGCAGGAAGCCGTGATCAAAGGACTGGATGTAGAGACCGTCACGCTCCGCCCCGTAACCGAAATCGTCCAGCGCCTTCAGCAGCGGCGGGATGAAATCCAGCCCCATGGCCAGCAGATCGTCCGGATGCTTGATCTCGGGGTGAAAGCCGATGCTGGCGCCGCGCCGCGCCTCGCCCTCGCGCAGAAGCGACAGCAATTCCTCAAAGGTCAGGATCGGATACCGGCCGTCCATGTCCTTCGAGCGGCCGGGGAAAGGCTGACGCGCGCGCAGGGTGCGGATTTCGGCCAGGGTGAAATCCTCGACCCACCAGTCGTCGCGGCCGTCCTTCACCGTACGGCGGGCGGCGAATTCGGCATGGTCGGACACGTCGGTGCTGGCACCCAGATAGCGATCGTGCCGCACCACCAGGGCGCCGTCGCGGGTCATCACCAGATCGGGCTCGACCGCGTCGCATCCCATCTCGAGCGCCATGGCATAAGCCGCCGCGGTGTGCTCGGGCGCATAGCCACTGGCGCCGCGATGGGCGATGACGATGGGCGGCTTTCCTGTCAGGGTCTTGAGCATCGCATCCTCTGGGATCGCCGCAAAGGTAGCGGCGAAGCGGTTTCATGCCCATATCATTGTCCGCACCGAATCCGACGTCGCTCCGGGAGGCAGATTTGAGAACGCTTGTCGCCGCTGGCCTGACCAGCATCGCCCTGATATCGGGCGCCTCGGCCGCCGAGCCGGTGAAGATGTACCCGTTCGAGAAGGCGACGCTGACCTACGCGGTCACCGGCGCCCAGCAGGGCACCCAGACCATCTACATCAAGGACTGGGGTCGAATCACCGCTCAGCATTACGAGGCGACGGTGCCGGGCCGGAACGGGCCGCAGCAGATCAACGTGTCGACCTTCACCGATCCGCAATGGATCTATACCTACGACTTCGCGGCGAAGGAGGGCACCCGGGCGCCCAACGAGCAGGCGGCGGCGGCCGCGCAGGCCAAGAGCGGCCTAGCCTTCTTCGAACAGATGACCTTGGCCCAGGGCGGCAAGCGCATCGGCAAGGACACCTTCAACGGCACGCCCTGCACGGTGTGGGACATGGGCAAGGGCACGGGCACCAAACTGTGCGTCGATGACCGCATGGTGATGCAGTACATGCGGACCAGCACCGACATGATGCAGGGCAACGTGGAACTGCAGAGCGCCCAGATCGGCACCGTGGACGAAAGCAAGCTGCAGCGCCCCCAGGCCACCTATCAGGACATCGACCTGTCGCAGGGGCCGCCGCCGCCGAATCGGTAGGACGCCAGTTCTCGGAAAGCGGCTGAAACCCGCCATTTCCGCGACTCGTTCGCAGCTACGCCGCGAATTCTTGACAAGATCGCTCCGATTTAGTCAAAGCCGTTGACTTGGGCGGGGCCATGCCCCATCTGAGGCATACCGGACCTAATCGGTGCGGTATGAACGGCGTTATCGAGCGAGGACGTTTTCATGATCCGCCTGACGCGGCTGGCCGACTATGCGGTGCTGCTGATGACCCATCTGGGCCATGAGTGGGCGCGCCATCCGGACCGCATTCACAATGCGGGCGGCCTGTCCGCCGAGACCCATATCCCCATGCCGACGGTCAGCAAGCTGCTGGGCGTGATGTCGCGCGGCGGACTGCTGACCTCTCATCGGGGCCAATCGGGCGGCTATACCCTGGCGCGCGCGCCAGCTGTCATTTCGGTGGCGGATATCGTCGGCGCGGTGGACGGTCCCATCGCCCTCACCGATTGCCTGACCGACGACAGCGACTGCGGCATCGAATCGCTCTGCGGCGTGCGCACCAGCTGGCAGAAGATCAACCGGGCCGTCGCCGGCGCCCTTGGCCAGATTAGCCTGGCCGAGCTGTGCGCCGACCAGCTCGCCATGTTCCCGCCGCGCGCGCCCGCGCCGCAGGGACAAGTCGCAGACGTGCAGTAAGGAAGCCCGAAGACCATGGCAGGAACCAGCGAAACCCAGCAGGCGATCAAGGATCTCGGCGGCGAGTACAAGCACGGCTTCGTCACCGACATCGAGATGGATATCGCCCCGAAGGGCCTGAACGAGGACGTCATCCGCATGATCTCCGCCAAGAAGGAGGAGCCGGAATGGCTGCTCGAATGGCGGCTCGAGGCGTTCCGCAAATGGGGCAAGGAAGAGGAGCCGGAATGGGCCAAGGTCCACTATCCGGAAATCGACTTCCAGGACCTCCATTACTATGCCGCGCCGAAGAAGAAGGACGGCCCGAAGAGCCTCGACGAGGTCGATCCCGAACTGCTCGACACCTACGCCAAGCTGGGCATCCCGCTGAAGGAGCAGGAAGTGCTGGCGGGGGTGATGGGCTCGGCCAACATCGCCGTCGACGCGGTGTTCGACAGCGTGTCCGTCGCCACCACCTACAAGAAGAAGCTGGAGGAGATGGGCATCATCTTCGGCTCGTTCTCCGAGGCGGTGAAGACCCACCCCGAGCTGATCAGGAAGTATCTCGGCTCGGTCGTGCCGGTGTCCGACAATTTCTACGCCACCCTGAATTCGGCGGTGTTCTCCGACGGCACCTTCGTCTACGTGCCCAAGGGCGTGCGCTGCCCGATGGAGCTGTCGACCTATTTCCGCATCAACACCAAGGAAACCGGGCAGTTCGAGCGCACTCTGATCATCGCCGACGAGGGTTCCTACGTCTCGTATCTGGAAGGCTGTACCGCGCCGATGCGCGACGAGAACCAGCTGCATGCCGCGGTGGTGGAGCTGATCGCGCTCGATGACGCCGAGATCAAGTATTCGACGGTCCAGAACTGGTATCCCGGCGACAAGAACGGCAAGGGCGGCATCTACAATTTCGTCACCAAGCGCGGCGCGTGCCGGGGCAAGAATTCCAAGATTTCCTGGACCCAGGTGGAGACCGGCTCGGCGATCACCTGGAAGTACCCCAGCTGCATCCTGCAGGGCGACAACTCGCAGGGCGAGTTCTACTCGGTCGCCATCACCAACAACATGCAGCAGGCCGACACCGGCACCAAGATGATCCATATCGGCAAGAACACCCGCAGCCGGATCATCTCGAAGGGCATCTCGGCGGGCCGTGGCCAGAACACCTATCGCGGCCTCGTCCGCGTGATGGCGGGCGCCGAGAACGCGCGCAACTACACCCAGTGCGATTCGCTGCTGATGGGCGATAAGTGCGGCGCGCACACGGTGCCGTATATCGAGGTGAAGAATCCGAGCGCCCAGATCGAGCACGAGGCGACCACTTCGAAGATCAGCGAGGACCAGCTGTTCTACTGCCTGCAGCGCGGGCTGACGCAGGAAGAGGCGGTCTCGATGATCGTCAACGGGTTCTGCAAGGAAGTGATGCAGAACCTGCCCATGGAATTCGCGGTCGAGGCCCAGAAGCTGCTGGGCATCAGCCTCGAAGGCAGCGTCGGCTGACGCGCCGGTAACAACGGAAAAAGACAAGACAATGCTGGAAATCAAGAACCTGCACGCCACGGTCGACGGCAAGGAAATCCTGAAGGGCATCGACCTGACGGTGAACGCCGGCGAGGTGCACGCGATCATGGGCCCGAACGGCTCGGGCAAGTCGACGCTCGCCTATGTGCTGGCCGGGCGCGGCGGCTACGAGGTGACCGAAGGCTCGGTGACCTATCACGGCAAGGACCTGCTGGCCATGTCGGCCGACGAGCGCGCCCGCGACGGGGTGTTCCTGGGTTTCCAGTATCCGGTCGAGCTCCCCGGCGTGAACGGCATGACGTTCCTGCGCACCGCCGCCAACGCCGTGCGCCGCCACCGGGGCCTGAAGGAACTGGACGGCATCGATTTCCTCAAGCTGCTGCGCCAGAAGGCGGCGCTGCTGGAGATGGACGATTCGCTGCTGAAGCGTCCGGTGAACGTCGGCTTCTCCGGCGGTGAGAAGAAGCGCAACGAGATCGCCCAGATGGCGGTGCTCGACCCGCACCTGATGGTGCTCGACGAGACGGATTCGGGTCTCGATATCGACGCGCTCAAGATCGTCTCCAAGGGCATCAACGCCCTGCGCGGCCCCGACAAGGCGACTGTGCTGGTGACGCACTACCAGCGGCTGCTGTCCTATGTGGAGCCGGACGTGGTGCACATCCTGGCGCGCGGCAAGATCGTCACCTCGGGCGGCAAGGAACTGGCGCTGGAGCTGGAGCGCGACGGCTACATCAACTACGTGCCGGAGGCGGCGTAAGCCATGACCGCCGTTCCCTATGCCGACCAGTTCGAGCGGCTGAAGCCCGCGCTTCCCGGCGCGGCGAGCCTGCGCGAGCAGGCGTTCGCCCGCTATGCGGCGCATGGCTTTCCGGGCATGAAGCGCGAGGCATGGCGCCACACCAAGCTGTCGCCGATCAGCGGCGCGGCGTTCGAGCCGGCCGCCGCATCCGACGTGACGCCCGGCGACATCGCCGCCCACCTGATTCCCGACGCGCTGACCTTGGTGTTCGTCAACGGCCGCATGGACGCGGCGCTGTCGAATATCGACCAGGCGCCGAAGGGCGTCACCATCGAGAGCCTGGCCGACGTGCTGGCCCGCGGCGACGACCTGTCGCCCTGGCTGACCCAGGCCGCGGGCGACAGCGCGGACGATGCGCTGGTGTCGCTGAACACGGCGCTGATGAATGACGGCGCGGTGATCCGCATCGCCGAGGGCGTCACCGTCGAGGCGCCGATCCACCTGCTGTTCTTCGCCAAGCGCGGCGGCATGGCGCAGATGCGCAACGTGATCGTCGCCGGCAAGGGTGCGACCGCGACGGTCGCCGAAGGCTATTTCGGCGGCAAGGACACCTACTGGACGAACGTGGTGAACCAGTTCTTCCTCGCCGAGGGCGCGGCCATCGATCATGCCCGCCAACAGAACGAGGGCCTCGCCGCCTATCACATCGGCGCCAGCCGGGTGCGGCTCGCGGCCGGTTCGCGCTTCAGCAGCGTCGGCATCATGCTGGGCGGCGCCCTGGCCCGCAACGAGACCCAGGTGACGATCACCGGCGAAGGCGCCGAATGCCACATCGCCGGCGTGTCGCTGGGCCGCGGCAAGCAGCTGCACGACAACGTCACCGTGCTCGACCATGCGGTGCCGAACAGCATCAGCGACCAGGTGTTCAAGGCGGTGCTCGACGACGAGTCGCACGCCGTCTACCAGGGCAAGGTGATCGTGCGCCCGGACGCGCAGAAGACCGATGCGCGCCAGGCCAACCACAACATCCTGCTGGCGCGCACCGCCGAGGCCAGCAGCAAGCCCGAGCTGGAAATCCATGCCGACGACGTGAAGTGCGCCCACGGCGCCACGGTCGGCGAGCTCGACAAGAACATGCTGTTCTACCTGCAGGCGCGCGGCCTCGATGAAAAAACCGCCCGCGCACTGCTGGTCGAGGGCTTCGTGCTGGAAGTGATGGACCGGATCGCCTCGGCCGAGATCAGGGACATGTTCCTGACAGACATCGGCGGCTGGCTGCACGGGAGAACGCTGTCGTGAATACCGAGAGCCCGATCATCAAGCCGTCCGCGCTCGACATCGCGCGCATCCGCGCCGATTTCCCGATCCTGTCGCTGCCCAGCAACGGCAAGCGGCTGACCTTCCTCGACACCGCCGCCAGCGCCCAGAAGCCGCGCCAGGTGATCGACGCGGAAAGCCACGTCTACGAGGCCGAATACGCCAACATCCACCGCGGAGTCTACGACCTCAGCCAGCGCGCAACCGCCGCCTTCGACAAGGCGCGGACCAAGGTGCGCAAGTTCATCAACGCCGCCAGCGACCGCGAGATCGTGTTCGTGCGGAACGCCACCGAGGGCGTCAATCTGGTGGCGCAGACCTGGGGCCGCCGGAACCTGAAGGAAGGCGACCAGGTCATCCTGTCCGAGATGGAGCACCACGCCAACATCGTGCCCTGGCAGATGCTGCGCGAGGAAACCGGACTCGAGTTGGTGGTGATCCCGATCACCGACAGCGGCGAGCTGGTCTGGGAAGCCTACGAGAAGGCGTTCACGAGCAAGACCAAGCTGGTCGCCATGACCCATGTGTCGAACGCGCTGGGCACCATCACGCCGATGGCCGAGATCATCAAGGTCGCCCATGAGCACGGCGTTCCGGTGCTGGTCGACGGCTGCCAGGCGGTGCCGCACATGCCCGTGGACGTGCAGGCGCTCGACGCCGATTTCTACGTTTTCTCGGCCCACAAGCTCTACGGCCCGACCGGCGTCGGCGTGCTCTATGCCAAGGCGAAGATCCTCGAGTCCATGCCGCCCTATCAGGGCGGCGGCGACATGATCGCGTCGGTGACCTTCGCCAAGACCACCTATGCGGACATTCCGCAGCGCTTCGAGGCCGGCACCCCTAACATCGCCGGCACCATCGCGCTGGGCGCCGCCATCGACTACATCTCGGCGCTCGACCGGCAGGCGCTGCTCGATCACGAGCACAAGCTGCTGGAATACGCCACCGAGCAGCTGCGCGCGAACAACGCCATCACCATCTATGGCACGGCCAAGGACAAGGCGGCGGTGATCTCGTTCGCGATCCAGGGCGTGCACCCGCACGACGTGGGCACCATTCTCGATTTCGAGGGCATCGCCGTGCGCGCCGGGCATCACTGCGCCCAGCCGGTGATGGACCGCTTCGGCGTCCCGGCGACGACACGCGCGTCCTTCGGCATCTACAATGATTTCGACGATGTCGATGCGCTGATCCGCGGCATCGCCAGGGTGCAGGAGATCTTCGGCTGATGAGCGACCTGCGCGAGCTTTATCAGGAAGTCATCCTGGACCACGGCCGCAAGCCGCGGAACTTCGGCCCATTGCCCGAGGCGAACCGCGACGCGCATGGCCACAACCCGCTCTGCGGCGACAAGCTGGACGTGCACCTGCTGGTGAAGGACGGCATCGTCGAGGACGTGAAGTTCGAGGGCGCCGGCTGTGCCATTTCGGTGGCGAGCGCCTCGCTGATGACCGAGGCGCTGATCGGCAAGACCGAGGCCGAGGCCAGGGCCCTCTTCGAGAAATTCCACGCGCTGATCACCAGCGACGAGGACGTGACCCTCGAGCAGCTCGAGGAATTGGACAAGCTGGCGGTGTTTTCAGGCGTGCGCGACTATCCCTTGCGGGTGAAATGCGCCACGCTGGGCTGGCACACGATGCATGCCGCGCTCGAGAACAGCGGCGAAATGGTGGTGACGGAATGAGCGAAACCTTTCTCAACGACTTCCTCGACGGCCCGGCCGAGGCCGCCCCGGACAACGCGATCCGCGACCAGATCGTCGACAAGCTGAAGACGATCTACGATCCGGAAATTCCGGTTAACATTTACGAACTCGGGCTTATCTATGGTCTGGACGTATCGCCGGAGAACGACGTCAAGGTCACCATGACCCTGACGACGCCCATGTGCCCCGTCGCCGAGACCATGCCCGGCGAGGTGGAGAGCAAGGTGCGCGAGGTCGACGGCGTAAACGAGGTCGAGGTCGAGCTGGTCTGGGAGCCTGCCTGGGACATGGGTAAGCTCTCCGAGGCCGCCAAGCTCGAACTCGGCATGCTGTAAGGAGGAACGACGATGGCTGCTGGCATCATCACCCTGACCGACCGCGCGGTTGACCGCGTGAAGACGCTGATGGCCAAGCGCCCGGAAGCGGCGGGCCTGCGCGTGTGGATCAAGGAAGCCGGCTGCTCGGGGCTCTCCTACAAGGTCGACTTCGCCGACGAGGCCAAGCCCGGCGACGACGTGGTCGAGACCGAAGGCGGTAAGGTCTATGTGGACCCCAAGGCGGTGATGTACATCCTCGGTTCGCAGATGGACTACCAGGAAGACAAGTTCTTTTCGGGCTTCCTGTTCATGAACCCGAACGAGAAGGGCCGCTGCGGCTGCGGCGAGAGCTTTACTGTTTGAGAATGCTAGGTCCGGTCTGTTAGCGGCAACCTGCGCGATCTGACCATCCTAAGAAATCTCTCCCGTACCTGGCCGAACAATCCCGGAGGCAGGAAACCGAGCACGACGCTATCGGCTACTTGCTCTTTGAGCGGACGAAGGTCAGGCCCGGGCCAGGCAAATCGGTTCGCTTCCGAGAGAATGATCCAGGACCGCTCATCGTCGAGGCCCAGGCGGGTTTTCGTGGGCAGCGGCAATTCGATGGCCTCCATGGATGGGCCGGGAGGACTGTGCGTGATCGGCACGACCACCAAATAGGGCGCCCCCTGCTCGTCGGTAACCGATAGCACGATGACACAGGGGCGATCCTTCACCCCCTCTTCACGCCCAGCCCG
>VFQP010004618.1_pt1 | contig 12653 bp, 14 predicted proteins | sample 3512351 | NCBI WGS metagenome assembly VFQP01 (sample SAMN10412372, study PRJNA504923) | tailings metagenome | isolation source: Relicate 1 Philex TSF1 revegetated site | place: Philippines: Tuba, Benguet | collected 2017-08-29 | reverse complement strand
GACCCCACACCAGCACACCAGCTCGTTCTGTGGCGCAAGGCACGCAGGGGGGGCCTCACCGCGCTCAGGAGCTGTGCCTTGAGCTCCTCCAGCCGCGCGTCCTCCGCCTGCAGAGTGTAGTCCACCCAAGCGCATGTGCGCCGCGCTCGCGACGCGCTGTGCGTGGGAACCGGGTCCCTCAAGCAGCGCATGGGCCACCACGCATGCGGTGGCCTACGCGGTCAAGCGATGCGCACCTTGCCGGGGGACGATGGGCTGTGCGCCTCCCTGGCCAGGAGGTCCGCCAGCATCTGGCCCACCACGGCCACGTCCTGCGAGCAGCACAGCCAGCTCCGCCGCCGCTGGTGGCCACGGTTGTGGGCAGCCCGGCAGGGAGGGACGAGCGCGTGAGGCGCTGCTGGCGCTGCATGGCTCAGCCTGGTGCGCCTCACCTGGTGCGCGCTGGCCGTCCACTGCAGCCGCAGCGCGTTGAGCTGCATCACCTGCGCCACCTGCGCCGGCGTGAGCTGCAGCGAGGCCGCCACGCGCTCCCAGTGCGAGGGCGGCGCGGGGGGCATGCTGGGGTGCACGGGCTGCCCCGCCAGGTGCGACACGCACGGCGCGCACACCTGCGGCGGCAGAGGGCCGAAACGGCGCGAGCAGGCAGTTGCGCGACGCTCGAGGGGCGCAGGACCCTGGCCGGCAGGCGCGCACGCTCATGGAAGGCGCTGCAAAGCTGCGAACGCTCGCCGCGCGCCGGTGCTGCTTGTTTTGCCGCTGCCACGCGGGTGCGAGCACGCACCATGAGCATGGACCCGACCGAGCACACCATCTCCACGCCCTGCACCAGCCGCGCCATGGCGTCGTCAGCGGCCGCCGCGTTGCCCAGCTGTGAGGCGTGCTGCAGCTCCACCAGCAGCGTGCACAGCGCGTCGGCCAGCTGCGAGCACACGAGGCGACGGCACACAGACAGGAGGCTGAAGTCAGCTCAGTTCAGCCGCAGGGCGCGGGCGCGCGGCTACGCGAGCCCCAGGCTCACCTTCTGCAGCGCCTCGCGGTGCTGCGCCTCGGACGCCGCCGCCAGCGCCCGCACGTCCCACCCCTCGCCCTGCGGGAGGCGCACGCGCGCGGCGTCGGGGCCGCTGGACCACACCCGGGAGAGGATCCAGCTGTCGGGCACGAGGGCGCCGGCCAGGCCGAAAGCGCTGGTGGCGCTGCTGGCCCGAGGATGCGGGTGCGAGCCCGCGCCCCCCCCTTCACCGCCGCCGCCTCCCAACGCGGCTCCTAGCGTGGACGGGCCTGCCGTGGGCTCGGCAGCGGGCGGAGGCGCGGGCTGGCCGCGCGAGATGGCATGCGCAGCGCCAGGCGACGGCTGCACCAAGACGGCGGCGGCGGCGGCGGCAGCAGATGGCCTCTCTGCAGCTGCGGCCCAGGTCGCCGTGACAGTGCTCGAGCTGCCGAAGTGGGCGGGACGGCTGGAGACACGCACGCCGGGAACGGCCAGTGCCGGCGTGAGCGCCTGCTGCTGCTGGCCCGGCGGCGGCGGCGGTGCAGCAGACGGGTCCAGCGGCGGAGGCGGTTGTGGCGATGCGACGTCCTGCCGCGTGCCTGGGCTGCCTGGCGCTGGTCCTGGGGCATCGTGCCGCTGCTGGTGCACCAGGGAGAGCAGCTGGGGCGCGGCCGTGCCCTCAGGCACGCCGTAGAGGCCCAGCAGCTTGATCTGATGGAAGCAGGGGTGCGTAGGGGCAAGGTTGCGTCGGATTTGCAGCCGACAGCACACCGTCGACGCCTGGCACCACCACCTGGTCCTACCTGCACCTCCCGCACGGCGATGGCCTGCTCCAGCAGGAGCGCGCGCTGCGTCAGGAAGCGCTGCTGGCGCTCCAGCGCGGCCAGCTCGGCCTGGCACTGCCGCGCCACGACCTCCAGCTCCCTGCGGCGCAGCAGGGCACAGTGCGCGCAGTTTCGCCACCTTCCAGCCCGCCCTGGCCATCGCGGACATCGGACGCCCGCGATGGCCTGGAAGCACTCATGCACACGCTCGCGTCCACACGTGAGTGCCCGAGCCCGTGGCAACGGATCCCACACTGGCCCTGTCCAGGCAGGCATCAGTATCAGTGCAGGGTACACACTCACGCAGCTCGGTGCCATTCCCGCTTCTTCGGCGCCTGCTTCCGCTTCGGCCTGAGATGCGTCGGGTGGGGTTGCGCCGCCCCAGGGGCCTCAGCCGCACGCGACGGCTCTGCGTGTTGCTCCTCGTCACTCTCCGTCGCGGCATCATCGACCACCGGGGGCGGCTCTTCCATCTCGCATTCGCGAGTTCTGTGCGGTGGCGACGCGTCCTGCAAATCTCCATTTGTCCTGCCATGACCGTTGTGGATCTGCACGCAGCTCAAGAGCAACGCAGAGAAAGGGGCAGGCAAATGCGCGGCCAGGCAGCTGCTGCAAGAGAGAGTGCCGGATAGTGCAAGTTCAAGCTTCGCGCCCATGCCACGACGCCGTTTGGGCCGACGCGGACGCGTCAGAGATCCACCAAGACGTCCAAGAGGCGGCCGCACGGCACCACAAGAGACCCAGCGCACCCACCCCTGGGCGAGCTTAAGGCCTTCCCTCCCACACCGCAGCAACGCGGGGCATCCCACTGGGAACAACGAGATTCGCAGGTCGCGTGTCGAATTCTGAAAGCGGCAGTCAAAGCAAAGCAAGCACAGCAGCAGGATGGATGGGAACAGGCTGGTTACTGGCTCAGAGCGCCGTCCGCACGGCGCAAGTCAAGGCCCATTCTGCATTGTGCGGTGCTGTGCACATCTTGACAACATCAACGCCTGGGAAACAAATCCACAAGAGAGCTCTCCGTCTGCCTGGGGATCCCTGCGACCGGTGTGAAAGGGTGGCGCGTGAGAGGCGGCGTGGGGGGCAAGCGGGCGTCGTCGAGCCGACACGTCATAGGCAGGGAGGTCCTGAGGCGAGGAGTTCTTTCGTGCTAAAAGAGAGGGGTGCTGCACGCAGTGCGCTCAAGAGTGCGGCCCTCCCGTGCGGGGCATGCGTGCAGCATCAGCCACCGAACGCACAGCCGGCTCAGGCCCGCCAATGCTTCAAGCAAACGCGCCCGGGCCCCCCCACACCTGTACCTGAAGACATGTCGTGGCATGCAGCACGGAAAGCAGAAGAATGGCCGCACGCTCACCCACCAGCCCACCCTCACAAGCCCACGCTCGTAGTGCGTGCCACAGGGCGACAAGCCTAGCGCGCTGCGCCCCGGCCCACGGTCCACTGCTTTGTGCCCTCCATGGCCGCCACGCCTCCAGATTGCCGCGCAAACCGCTAGGCCTTCACACGATCGTCGCACGAGCCGTGCCGCCTGTCTTGCCAGGCCCACCCACACCACTCCCAAAGCCCACCCGCCCTGGCAGGCACGGCACGCGTTGTTCTCCTCGCGCCGGCGCACAGATGGCGGCGAGCACCGCGGACAAGAGCCGGCACCCAGGTGCCTCGCTAGCCTGTGCCTCCCTTGCTGAATGAGTCACTTGGAGCTGGTGGTGGTGGTGGTAGTGGTGATGGTGGTCGTGGCTGGGTTGCGGGTGGTGGTGGCCGGGACCGAGCGCTCACGCGCGGCCGTGATGGCAGGCGGCGCGGCTGCTGCGCCGCCCAGGCCCTGGCGGCGCGCGATGCGGCCGGCCGCCTCCACAATGGCAGCTGCCGACGGGAAGTAGGGGAAGCTGCGCAGAGCACAGCACAGTGCGGCAGCGGGAACGTGGTGCACGCAGGGAGCCGCAGGGGCGCACACGACGTGCCCCGCCTGCGCACAAGGCGCGCGCGCACCGCCAACCCCCGGCGCAGCCCCCCGCGGACGCCACGCGCTCACCAGTGAACGACAAAGCGCGCCACCTGGACGACGGTGAGGATGTGGCACTTGAGCATCTCGTCCATGAGCATGGTGATCCAGCGGCGCGTGCGCAGCGCCCGCGGCACCTGCGGCGTCGCCCCGCGCTGGCGCCATGCCTCACAAACGCGTCGCGGCCATGCGCCAGGGCCACCGGACGCCCTCATTGCATGGGCACCAGTCACACGCATGAGAAGAACCCGGCAAGAGCACACGCGTCATCAAGACGCGCTCTCTCACCTTGGCCAGCAGCTCTGCCGTGCACATCTCCATCTGTGCCGTGGCCACCTGCGCACGCCGCCACGGCACTCGAGCACCTGGTAAAGTCCAGCGCAGCCTTCAAGCGGCGCCGCACGGGCCGCACCCGGCCAGCGAAGCGAGGAGAGGAAGCAGGAGAGCGGCGCGAGGCCAGCCGGCGCGCGCCCGTCCCGCCCCCAGCCGGGCTTCGGGGTGCGGGCAAGCGCACCTTGCAGGACGAGTGCTCCGCCTCTCGCAGCATGGCTGAGAGCAGGTCGCCCACCTCCCCAAGGTCCTCCTGCGCAACATGCGCGCCGCCCACAGCCCCCCGCGACACTCGCGCCGCGCCGCCGTGAGGATCCGCGGGCGCCGCGGCACCAAGCTCGCGCTCTTCCATCACACACGCACAGCAGGAGGGCGAGCGGTCACCATCGGTCCCCGCACCAGCCGCAAGCGAGGGAAGCGGCAGGCGCTAAAGCCCTGCGCTCCATGTGCCCGCAAGGGCCAGCCCCTACCACACCAATCGCCCTGGCCCGAGGCTGGTCCACGCTTTCCTCCACACCTTTGCGGCGCGCGCCATCCAGGCCTCGCGCATCTCGTCCAGGTGCACCACCTCCTCCATCTGGTCCGGCGACAGCTTGAGCGCGTGCACCACGTTCTCCCAGTGCGCGTCGGTCGCCGGCTCCATGCCTGGGCTCACGGGCTTGCCCGTGGCCTCGGCCATGCAGGGGCTGCACGCCTGCGCTCGTCGCGCGCAGGAAACAACGCGGGCGCGGCGCCGGCGTTGAGCAGGCCGCACCGCAGACCAACTGCGCCGCAAAAGCTGCGCCCTCTGCGCGTGGCGGCTGGCGCAGGGCTTGGGCGAGATGCGCTCACCATGGCGGCGCCGCCCACGAAGCAGACCATCTCGACGGCGTGCAGCAGCTTGGAGACGGCGTCGTGCGAGGGGGGCTCCGAGGCGGGGCCCTCCACCTGGAACAGCAGCGCGCTCATGTCCTCGGCCACCTGACGACGACGACAAGCAGCAGCATGCGAGCAGAGCACAGCTGACGCTCCTCCGCACGCACGCCGCAGACGACAGTATCAACGCGGCGGCGTCCCCACAAGCTGAGCGCCGCGTTCGCCAGAGCGTCAAGCGCACTGGCACGTAAAAACTCAGCCAGGCCCTCGCTCACCTTGGTGTAGATGGCGTAGTGCTGCTGCTCGCTCACGCGGCTGATCTCGCCGATGTCCCACCCCTCGAGGTGCTCGCTCCGCACGCGCGCCGCCGGAAGGTGCGAAAAGGCCCGCGCCAGGAACCAGCTGTCCTGCACCGCCGCCACGCTGCCGCCGCCGCCGACGGCCACCTCCTCGCCGCCGCCCTCGGCCGCCGCCCGCCCGTCCCCAGGCGCTGCCGGGGAGGGCGTGCCGCCACCCGCGCGCCGCCCGCCGCCGTCGCCGTCAGCTGACGGCTGAGGCAGCGGCGACGGGTTGCGGCCGTCGACAACGGCCTGCGGCGCTGCCGACGCGCCCTCTACCTCCATCTGCCGCTGCTGCTGCGGCTGATCAGAGGTGGTGCCGCCGCTGGGCCCCGCGAGTTGGCCGCTCGCCGTCGTCGCCACCGCCTCAGCGGCCAGCGCCAGGTCAGAGATGGTGTTGATGGAGCCGCCGGCGGAGAGCGTGGCGATGGTCAGCGAGGTGACGTGCGACACGCTTGCCTTTGGCGGCAGCGGCTTGCTCGAGAGCTTGAACCACGCCACCGAGGGCGGCGACAGCTGCGCCAGCTCCGAGGTGGCGCCGGCGCCAGCGCTGGCCGCGGCGGCGGGCTGTGGCGGCGAGGGTGCGGCGGGCGTGGCCCGGGCGGCGGCGCTGCCTTCGTGGCACCTGCGCGCGTGGTGACGCGCTGACCCGTCGTGCTCTGTGCTTGCGTGGACGCTGCGCCCTCATCGCCATCGCTTTGCGCTCTGCTTGCTCTGGGTGGTGTGGACGCACGCGCCGGTGCGCGCTTTGCGGCGGAGCCACTACTACTAGAACCACTCACGACGTGGAGATGGGGTCAGAGAGGCTGCTGCTCGTGGACGCCATTTTGACGAGCCGCTGCGGCGGCCCCAGGGCGCCCTCCAGCTTGCCGGTGAGGATCTCCTGCGCCAGCAGCTGGGCGGACTTGCTGGCGCTGTGGTGGCCCGAGGCGGGGCTGCGGGCGTTGCTGGGCGCGCCCATCGAGTCCTCCTCCACGATGACCACGCTGGGCTGGCCGGCGGTGGGGCACAGCGGCCGGTGCGGCCGCGGCAGCGCCGCCCGCAGCACGCGCTGCGACGCCGCCCGCTCCGAAGCGCCGTAGAGGCTCAGCAGCTTGAGCTGCGGGTGCGGCGTGAGCAGGCAGGAGGGCAGAGAGCAACGAGGGGGTTTTGCTCCGTCTCGTGCGGCTGGGCGCCCGCAACCGCAGGCGCAGCGCCTCCTCACCTGGTGCTCCCGGACCTGGCACGCCTGCGCGAGGAGCCGTGCCCGCCGCGTGAGGAAGAGGTGTTGCTTCTCCAGCTGCTGCAGCCGCGCGGCGTACTCCTGCTGCACGCGCTCCAGCTCCCTGCGCCGCCCGCATCAGTGGCACAGCAGGCTTTGAGGTTGGCGCAGGCGTTCATGACGAGTCCCACGGGCCGGCTGTCCACGACAGAGGTGGGACGCTGGTCGGTGCCCGGCTGACGAGACGCCCGGCGGACCGAGGCGCCCGCCCACCGTGACTGCCCGGCCACCCAGGGCCCAAGGCAAGGCTGCTTGCGGGCTCTCCTGGTGCATGCGCTCACAGGATGGCATGCCGTGGCCTGCGCCGGGACCGGCCCACGCCTTGGTCGTCTTCCGTGCTTCCGACCATCCTGCCAGGCCAGCCGTGCTGAAGCAAGGACGGCGCGAGCCTAGCCGAGAGCAGCAGCTGGCAGCGCGCCTAGCTCTCTCCTTCCAGCGCGCGCTCCGTCTCCGGCGCTCGCTCTGCTGTCCCGGCTTCTCGTTGCGGGCGCGATCGATCACGCGCGGCAACCAAAAGAGAAGAGCGCGCGTGGCGTTCAAGGCCCGCAGCAGCTCTATGGGGCGTTGAAGTGTCCCTCAGAGCGGCAAGCTAGCAGCCATGAGCGGCCACCAGCACACACGCATGACGCGCATGGCGGCGGGGGCCTCCGTCGCCCGGGAAGAAGCCGCCGCCGCTCCTACTTGAGCTGCTTGAGCGCGTCGCCTTGCCCCTGCGCGGCAACAACGCAACGTGGTGGGCGCACACAAGTTCCACGCGGCCGCCACTCACAACGCGGGGGTCGTGCGGTACGCGCGCGCCGCCAACGGTTAGTCATTCGAGAGCCGCGCGCTGCGCGCTCACCTGGTAAAAGAGGAACGAGAGCACAAAGTCGGCGACGAAGATGGACACCAGGGAGATGACGACGGCGCTGGTGGTGGACTCGCCCACACCCTTGGCGCCGCCGCTGGTGGTGAAGCCCCACGCGCACGAGATCTGCGTGCAGGATTCCGCCGCGGCGCCACCCAAAACAAGGGCGCCGCCTCGACGCACTACCCCCGCGCTGCCCCACGAGGCCAGTGGCACACAGGCACAGCGCGCACGCCCACAGTGCAGCACGTGGCCCCGGCCCCGCCTCTCACCGTGGCCACGATGCTGCCGAAGACCCAGGACTTGACCATGCTGGTCATGACGTCGTAGGCCGTGAGCGCGCGCCGCGCGCTGTCCACGATGACGTTGGCGGGCACCGAGTAGACCAGGTCCGCCAGCAGCACCGACGCGCCAATGCCTGCGCGCGGCGCACGCGGGGCCGAGGCGCAGAAAGGACGCCCTCTGCTCTGAGGACGCAGAGCTTGGCGGTGGGCACCGCCCACCAAAGTGTGCAGCACAAGCACAAGCTGCAACTTTGCAAGCGCTGCCCCTCCGCTGTGCTCCCGGGCACAGCACCCGCCGCTCCCCCTCCCACCCAGGCACGCCACGGGCGCTGCCGGCGCGCCTTCACCGCTGCCGTCCTCGACAAGAGCACGAGGCAGGAAGGACCACGCCATTGGCCGGCCCTCGCCCCTCCCGTCCCCGCAGCGCGAGCGCAGCCCGCAGCCCGCAGCCCGCAGCAGCGCGGCGCACCCATGCAGAAGCAGAGCACGTTGAGGATGGGCCCCGCCACCATGCTGGCCAGCACGCGCGGCGTCACCAGGTAGTCCACCGGGTCGGTGAAGAGCACGCGCAGGCTGTCCATCTGCTCCGACACCTGCAAAGGCGCACCGCCACCACCAAACACCAGCCAAGCGCCACGCACAGCCCTGAGCCAGGCAGCGGCCCGCCGCGCTGCTGCTGCTGCGCAGCGCACGCGCAAACGGCGCCTGGTTCAGCTCCCCTCCCCTTCACAAACACGCAGCGCGAGCGCAGGGCGACGGTGCACGCGCCTGCATGGTGCCCAGCTCTGCGGCAAAGGCGCTGCCCACGCGCCCCGCCAGGATGATGGCCGTCACCACGGGCGTCAGCTCGCGCGACAGCGCCAGCGCCATGACGCCGCCCACCGACCGCGTGAGGCCCAGCTTGGTGAACTCGCGCACAAACTGCGCAGGCCCACACCACCCGGCACGCAAGAAATGGGCCAACCAGCCCGCCACGTGCACGCCATTCGCGCCCGGGCAAAGGCCCTCCTTTTCTTCGCAGCACAGGTAGCGAGAAACGGTGAGCGGCAGGTGCGCCCCGCCAGTGCCCCCCCCACGGGTCACCTGGATGGTGAAGACCATGCCGACAAAGCCCGCCGTGAGCAGCGCCACGCCCAGCGACTTTGGCCCCACCAGCTTGAGCTGGTCCATGGTGTTGCGCCAGTGCACGTTGCCTGCGGTGGCGCCCACACGCGACCACCACCACCACCACGTCGCCACACCGCTCATGCGCGCGTGAGAAGCTCGCCAGTGGGCGGCGGGTGGCGAGGCCGTGTGAAGGGAGCCCTGGCAGGGCCACACCTTTGCAGATGCGCACGATGACCTGCCCGCCCAGCACCAGGCACGCGATGGTGCGGAAGAGCCACTTGGGCGGCTTCATGTTGTACAGCGCCTTGAGCACGCCTGCGTGGGCGCGGTGCGGCGGCGGCCGCCGGGATTGGGCACAGGGGCATGGCGTGCCGCGTGCGCGTGCCATCGCAGCTCCTGTGCTGCGTGCCCTGTGCTCGCATGCTGCGGTGGCAGTCACCTGGCGAGTCTGCAGAGGCTCCCAGCGGCGTGGATTCGTGTGGCTCGTCGTTGGCGATGGACGCCAGCGAGGAGGCGGTGGGGCTGGACCGGGCCGCCAGCAGCGCCCCGCGGTGTCTGCTGATGATCCTGGTGATGTTGCTGACGCTGTGCAGGCCCTGATGCTGCCGCCGCTGCTGCTGCTGGGATCCCCCGTGCTGATCGGCGACCCCTTGTTCGAGGCCGGCCGTGGGGTTCCGCGAGGCGCAGGCGGGCGCCGCCGCGAGGAGTGGGCCGCGGTGGTGGTGGCGGTGACCTCGCAGCGGCGCGTGCGCCGGCAGCAGCGCTCTCCTCTGCGCGCCGGCCTGGACGGGCGCGAGCTGGGGCTGCCCGACTCCACCAGAAGCTGCCGGCGATGGCAGCAGCTTACTCATGTGCAGCGCCATCTGTCCCCACTGGTGCTCAGCCCTGCGCTGGCCTCCCTGGCTGCACCGGGAGCCCTGGCCGCTTGTCCACGCGCAAACCAGATCCGCGCACGCTGTGCTTGGGAGAGGAGCTCTGTGGGCGTCCTCACAATCAGCACTTCACGCGCCAGCACACTACTGCTGCTCATGTGCACGTTGGCAGCACGCCACGGAGGCTTCGCACTTCCATGCGTACCCGTCACCCCCGCGCAATGTCGGCTCAGCAGCATTTTCAGGAGCACAACGCGTACAGCATCATCAAAGTCGTCCTCGCCGCGGCAAGCAGCGTGAGGGCCCTCTCCTGCGTCCTTCTGCGGCGGGACCTTTCGGCGTTCGTGCGCCGCAGGCCGCCTGCGTCACCTGCACCGCCTGCGCAGTGCTGGCGCAGATGGTGCGCAGCTCGCGGCACCCACACACTGACCAGTGCGAGGTGCGAGGATGCGGGAGCGCCTTCGGGCAGCATCGCCGGAACGCTCTGATGGGAGCGCCCTCCTGCGCGCCCTACAGCGTGCGCACACTGTGTATCTGAGGCAGTGGTGAGCATTGTCTGGGGCTGTGCGTCACTGTGCCGCGCGTCGCGGATGACGGGCCGCTCGTGATGGTGCGCGCCACCCCGCCTGCCTTCCGTCAGGCCCACCCGCGCGTCTCCCTGCTTGCACACTGCGCAGGCCTGCCTCAGACACCAGTGCAAGCGCAACTGAGCCGCCACGCCACCAATGGTGGCTGCGCAGCCCTTCCCGCCGCACGGCATGACGCCGTTCGCCGCGGCATGCCTCCAGGACCCCCCGCCGGGCGCCCTGCCGCTCATCTTCAGCAGCCAGCCCGCGCAGACCGTGGTCATCGCGTGGTGAGGCAGAGGATCGCCGTGGGCGTGGCGCTCCCTGAGGCGCACAACGCCGGTGCTGCTTCGACGCGAGTGCACGCACGCATCCCTCGCCATCCTTGCCTGCAGGGACCTGGATGAGACGCTCATCATATTCAACTCTTTGCTCAACGGCGAGTACCCCGCTGCCTTGGCCAAGGCAGCGCGGCACAGTTCGGCGGCGGCAGCCGACACGCAGCCAAGCCACGGCGGCAAGAAAGGCCGCAGCAGCACCAGCAGCAAGGGCGCGGCGGCCCCTCCTCCCGTGGCGGCCCACGTGGACGCCGCCGCCGCCAAGGCCCTGGGCGAGCACCTGGCGGACCGAATCTTCGACTTCTGCGACCAGTTCTTCCACTACCGCCAGGTGAAAAGCGGCCAACTGGCGGCGCAGCCAGGGGGGCGCGCGCTGGGGACGCCGCTGCACGGCTCCCTGCGGCCACTCCCGGCGACGTTCGTTTTGCATGCCCGGCCTGCCTCTCTTGCCCCACCCCAGGTGGAGCACCTGGACCCCATGCACATCAGCGACGTGGCGCCCAACGGCGCGCACGCCTCGTCGCCCGCCCTCGCCGCCACCCGCGCCACGCTCGGCGGCGCCGGCTACGCCACCGCCGCCCGGCCCTCCGCCGACGGGACGGCGCCCAGCGCGCCGCCTCCTCCTCAAAGCCCCCAAGAAGCCTTCGCGCCACGGCTGCCCTCGGACGCCTCGCCCCCCGCCAGCGGCACGCACCTCACCCTGTCCAACCACCCTTCCTCCAGCACGCCCACCTCCGCCACCACCCCGCCGGCCTCCCAGACGCACGCCGCTGCCGCGCACGCCCCTAACGGCTCACAGGGCGCGCATCACCACCACCACCACCAGGGAGCGGCCGGCGGCGGCGAGAGCGCGCCCGTGCCCATCCCCGTGCCGCTGCTCGCGCGCCCCTCGCTCAAGCGCACCACCGCCGACGTGCTGATGGACCGTGCGGACATCACGCCCACCGCGCACCACCACGGGCCGCCCTCCTCGCTGACCGCCCACACCCCGCCGCACTCGCAGCAGCAGCAGCAGCAGCCAGGCGCCACGCCGCCGCGCTCACTCCCCCGCAGCAACCCACCGCTACTGGCGCGCCGCAGCATCAGCGGCACCAGGTGCGTGCATGCGGTTTTGCGTTCGCATTGCAGGCGCAGCAGCGCACGTGGCCTCGCCCCTGGCTCGCCCTGACTTTTCCCACGCATGCCGCAGCGAGTCGTGTTTTCTGCACACAGATTCTTTGAGGATGATAGCTGCGACGCAACGACGCACACATCACTTTCACACGCGCTGCTCTGTGCAGGAGCATCATCACGGGCTTCAACACGCCCCCCTCAGCTGGTGGCGGAGTCGCCGGCGCCCGCGGCACCCCGCCCCGGGCCACCTGGCACGCCGCGCCCGCCCACCCGTTTGACGACCAGGCCCCGCGCCCCGCGCACGGCTCCCCCGGCGGCGCCGGCCCCACCGCGGCCTCCTCGCCGCAAGTCATGCTGTCACCCGCCGCGCTCCTGCCGCCGCTCTCCCCGCCACCCGCCCGCGCCTCGGTGGACGGCGGCGCGGCCGGCGCAGCGCGGCGCACCACGCAGGACGCGCCAGCGTTCGCCACGCCGCAGCACGCCGCGCCGACGTCAGCGGCGTCGCCCAAGCAGCAGCCACCGCAGCAGGCGGCGACGCCCACGCGCGGGCAGCAGTTAGGGCTTGCGCCCAAGCCGCATGAGGGCTCGGGGGGCTCGGCGCTCAAGCGCGCACGCAGCTCCGACACGCCGGGCGGCCTGTCGCACGCGCAGGTGCGGGCACTTGGCGGTTGGTCTCGCAGAGTGTGCCGCCCGCTGTGCGAGGGCTGGCGTTGACATGACTCGGCGACGCGCCTGCGTGCCCCCTCGCAGGTGTTTGCGCGCGTGGCTCGCCTGTACGCGTCGGGGCTCAGCAGCATCAATATGGCGCCGCACGAGCGCGCCGCGCTGCTGCAGGTGCGTGCGCCTCCCCCAGGCTGCGGATGCGCAGCTCGGCGGGCACAGGCTGCTCTGCTGACGCGTGCTGATTGATGCTCGCGCCGGTGCTCGC
>VFQP010004617.1_pt1 | contig 12656 bp, 8 predicted proteins | sample 3512351 | NCBI WGS metagenome assembly VFQP01 (sample SAMN10412372, study PRJNA504923) | tailings metagenome | isolation source: Relicate 1 Philex TSF1 revegetated site | place: Philippines: Tuba, Benguet | collected 2017-08-29 | reverse complement strand
CATCGGCACTCCACCAAAAGGGGTTGTTGATGACAGCGGTGCCGCAGAGGGCAGCATTCTTCAGGAATGCCCGGTAAAAGGGAACATCCTGACTAATGCGATCAACGATCACGGCGTAACCACTGGTTTCGCCCTGCATTACTTTGTCGATGCGAACAGGTTCGGCAGTGATGCCTTTTATGTTCTTACTATTGATTCGTTCTACGAATGCCATGGGAAAACTCCTTTCCTGCCCAAACAGGATGCCTATCTTTTTCATATCTCGGTGGATTTGGTACTATACATCTGGTTGAATTGCATTCAATTTAACCAAAAATCCCTGAATCCGGAAATCGAAAAAATTAAATCTGCCGGCCGCATTTATAGCCATTCCCCTATTTTTGGGTACATGTCTACCAGCACCAGTACCGATAAACGAACCATCATTACAACGGCTTATACCCTACATTCTGAATACCTGGAAAGGGAGGTATTGATTGATATCTATATGCCTCAGGAAGTGAATTTGCCGGATCAGCTCAGTTTGTTGCTCATCAACGACGGACAGGATTTGCCCAACATGCCTTTTGAGGCTGTATTGAAGGAAGCTATTCAATCGGGATTTCGTAACCAGCTGATATGTGTAGGTATTCATTGCGGGCCCGACAGAAAGCTGGAATATGGAACAGCCTATGCGGCCGATTTTATGGGGCGCGGCTCCAAAGCCGGATTGTACACCAAATTTATATTCGATGAGTTACTGCCTTTTATTCGTAAAACATTGGGCGTACCATCATTCAGGGATAAATCCTTTGCGGGTTTTTCATTGGGGGCTTTGAGTGCCATGGATATTGTATGGAATCATCCCAGTGAGTTTAATCGTGTGGGGGTATTTAGTGGTTCATTATGGTGGCGGAGAAAGGGGTATGATGATGGGTATAATGATGAGCAGGACCGACTCATGCACTTGCAGATCCGCAAGGGTGGATTCTATCCCTGGCTGCGTACTTTTATACAGTGTGGGTTATTGGATGAAAAAGAAGATAGAAACAACAATGGTGTGATCGATAGTATTGATGATGCACTCGACCTGATCATTGAACTCAAAGCCAAAGGATATACCGATGCGCATATCCATTACCTCGAACTGGAAGATGGGGCACATGATGTACCAACGTGGGCACGCGCTTTTCCTGCCTTCCTGCAGTGGGGTTGGGGGGTACGTGAGGCATAAGAAGTTTGCTTACTGTATTTACAAATACTGCGTCCACCACTTTTTTTCGCGCTGTTTGAATGCGCCATATCTTTTGCATAAGGGATATAGCAGTATTACTACACCTATCCAGATCAGGTAAACAATACCTAGTGAGTAGCCAAATGTATTCGGACGAAACAGGATCATACCGGTAGCAGCTTCATTGAAGTGATGGCCGGTAGCGAAGAATGCAAGGGTACACAACAGGTGAATAAGCAGGAAATGCAGCAGATAATAAAACATGGGCACTTGTCCGTATACCGGTAAAATCCCCGCTAATTTTCCACTCCATTTTTCCATCCATGCCAGCATGAGTAAGGAGGGGCCGAGTGTCATACACAGAAAAAGCAATGAGGGTGGATATTTATTGAGGTTGAAGAAGGAGAGAATAGTGGCTGTAGTGGTTGATTGACTGCTCCAGGGAACAGGGTCGCCATATACATTGATCCACCTGAGTAAAAAGAAAAGTACTAGTGATAAACTTCCCCATCTGATTAGCAGTTTACGGCGGGTATTGGCTGCTATTTCCTGGGTGTACCAGGCACCAGCACAGTATCCGAGTATCATTACACCGGGCCAGGGGAGTATAGGATAGAATATGCCAAGGAAGCGATCGGGCGCATAATTAATGAAAGTGAGTTGGTGTAACAGGCCATACCAAATGGGCGGGCCCGACATGCTCTGGTCATTGAATGGATCGAGCAGGTTATGTCCCGCTACCATGATGATGCCAATCAGGAATAATATACGCAGCGACAAATGAATGAGTACAGATAAGAGCATCATTGATACCCCAATCACCCATAATACCTGTAGTGTGATATTATGATATAGCGGATCGAAAGTGAAGAATAGATTGAACAGAAAGAGTTCGAATAAAATGATCACCAGTCCGCGTTTGAAAAGAAAGGCTGAAAGTTCTTTCTTCGTTCTTTTTTGTCCTGTAATAAAGGCCGACATACCCGACAAAAAAACAAAACCGGGTGCGCAGAAATGGGTGATCCATCGGGTGAAGAAAAGTATGGGTGTGGTGGTAGCAGGATTGGTAGGGTCTTCGATCATGGCAGATACATGAAAAAAATCGCGTACATGGTCCAGGGCCATGATGATCATGATAAGGCCACGAAGGCGGTCAATGGAAAGAATCCTGTTGTTGGGTGTCATAACAAAGGGTTTCCCTAAAATAGCCATTGTGTAGCAAATCGTTAAATAATGCTGTAAGAGCGCTGAATAGGCGAAAAAAGAAGCCCGCCGGGTTAATTTGGCGGGCTTCGGAAAAATTCGTATCTTTTAGAATTATATTTTGCTTCGATAAACGTATTTATTCTCTGTATTGTGACTTAGCCCAGATATCAAAAGTTATTTAAAAATCAAAGCCAACAGAAGATTTGATTTTTAAAAGATTTATTCCAAAGAAAAATGCTGTAGCACCTGCTATCTGGAAAAATGAGAAGTTGTTTTTGATAAACATATGTCATGCATATAGCACTGACCGGTGGATTTATTTTTTTTCTTCCTGCTTCATTTGTTCAATCTTAGAGTATTAAATTTTTGTTTCGTCAACTTTATTTAATTGTTATCAATTATCAATTCAGTCATGAAAGAATATTATTGACCGATTTGCCTACTTTGTAAATAATTGAGTTCGGATATTTGTGCTAAAACGGATTGCTATGGATAGTATAGGAGAAGGAGGATTATTTCAATATCTGTGTGAGAAGGGAATTCCTGTAAAAGGAAAAGTTACCAATATTTTACTGAAGAAAGGGGTACAACTCTATGGTCCACCCCAAAGATTTACAAATATCTATGAAATAATTAGCGGCGCTGCGAAATTGGGAAGGCTAACTCCTAAAGGGGAAGAGCGAATCTATGAGATTCTTATGCCTGGCGAATTCTTTGGTAACCTTGCTGTTTTATCTGATAATTTCTGTGAATTTTGTAAAACGATTGCAGCAACGGAGGTGAGGTCTTATGATTTATCATTTTTTAAACACCTTATTACACATGATCCTGTAGTTGCTGCTTGGTTTTATCCTAAAATTGTTTACAGGTGGAATAAAACGGAAACGCTGCTTTCTTATATACGATCATTTGAGCCAAGGGAAAGAATACAGCTATTATATGCAGATCTTCGCCAGCAAATTTTTACTGCTGATAACAGGTTAGTGTATCTGAATAAGTTATTATCATATACTGATATGGCAGATCTAACAGCAACAACGAGACAGTTAGTGGCTGATACTATTAAGACTTCAAATAAGAATATGCCAGTATCTCCTTCTGGTATGATTGGTAGTAGTTTTTCTTATTGATCGATACCTATCTATTTGATATGAACTGTAAGAATATTACAGTCGTTATGTTTGATTTTAACACAGGTAATGTTAATGTAACTATTTGGTGATTTTCAGAGAAAGTATGTTGCTTGAGGCAGGTATAATTTTGCAGTATTATCTGAAACCTGCATTGTGTGCTGCCATTCCTCAACAACAAAATGCTTATGAAAATACCAATTTTTACTTTGATTTTATCCATGATATTTCTGTCGTTGCCAGCAGTAATGAATGCTCAGCAAACTATTGATCAAACTAAGGCCAAGTATGTAGTCTTGATCAGTATTGATGGATTAAGACCGGATTTTTATTTAGATCAGTCATGGCCGGCACCGAATCTGCAATCTCTGAAAAAAAAGGGAGTACATGCAAAGGGGGTACGTGGTATTTTTCCCACTGTTACTTATCCATCGCATACCACTATGATCACAGGTGCGTATCCGTCTAAGCATGGGGTGTATTATAATACTATTTTTTCCGACTCCGGATCAACCAATATATGGTATCGTGAGGAGCAGTTGATTAAAGCTGCAACACTGTGGGACGCTGTGAAGGAAAAGGGGCTTACGTCTGCTTGCATATCATGGCCTGTATCTGTAGGAGCTCCTGTTAGTTACAATGTGCCTGAGGCCTGGGTAAATAACAATAACTCAATCAATCCGTATGTGACTCCAGTTGGACTTTTTGAAGAAATTCAACGGGAAGCTACTGGTAAGCTCACTTATGATGAAATGAATCTGAATAATTTGGCAATAGACGAAAATCTTAGCCGGATTGCATCTTATTTAATTAGAAGATATAAGCCCAACTTCACCACTTTACACATTGTTTGTGTAGATCATGCAGAGCATAGCGAAGGTAGGGAGGGAGAAGAGGTAAAAATAGCATTGGCTTCAGCAGATCATGCAGTGGGTAATATTCTTGAAGCAATATCTGCTGCAGGCATAAAAGATAGCACAGCGATCATTATTACTGGCGATCATGGATTTGTAGATGTAAATACAAATTTTTCGCCTAATGTGTTATTAGCACAGCAGGGCTTAATGAGTAGAACAGCAAAAGGCGAATGGAAAGCGATGTTTCACAGTGCAGGAGGATCCGCTTTTCTACACTTAAAAAATAAGCATGATCAGCAAACGCTTACTGCTGTTAAAAGATTACTGGATAGTTTACCCATGTCTGTTAAAAAACTATTCCGTATTGTAGAACGTGCAGAACTCGATAAGATAGGTGCAGACCCTAATGCAGCACTAGCATTAGCACCTGTAGAAGGTGTAGCTATTTCAGGAAGTAGTAGTGGAGATATTCTACGCGCCGGCCGGGGTGGAACACATGGTTACTTTCCCGACTTCTCCAATATAGAAACCGGTTTTATTGCTTTTGGGGCAGGTATTAACAATGGTATTGTTGTACCCAAAATGGGACTCGAAGACATTGCTCCGGTTATCGCAAAGTTACTTGCCCTGCCCTTTAAAGCACCTGATGGTATTTTATTGCCCGGTATCATCAAGTAAACTTCTGCCTGCAAGGAATAAACGCTTGTAAATAGTCTATCATTCTGTATGTCTTAACAAATAGTATAACCAGCATTAAAGTCCAATATCCCTTATCTCCAATTGTATTTATCAAGTAGAAACTATTATTTATGCGAAACTTAAAAAAACTGCTTTACCTGCTTTGTATGTTTTTGCTTCCCTTTGCAATACAAGCGCAGGTTACTACCAGTGCTATGACTGGTACCATTAAATCACCAGACGGTAAGGGGCTCGAAGGAGCTACGGTTACTGTTACACACCAGCCTTCTGGTACGCGTTATGTTAACGTGACAAGAAAAAACGGCGCGTTTGCATTAAATGGCTTGAGGGTTGGCGGGCCTTATTCTGTATTGATTGAATATGTAGGATTTGCTCCACAAACTATTGATGGAATTCAGGTAACATTGGGAGATCCTTATGATCTTTCTGTTACACTCTCAGAGAAAAAAGCAAGTGAACTGGATGGCGTAGTGGTAAAGTCAATGGTAAGGAAAACTGCGGGTACAGAAAAAAGTGGCGCTTCTACCGTTATTGATTCACGTCAGTTAGCTACGTTGCCCAGTTTTTCCAGAAGTATTACTGATTTCACCAGGCTAACTCCCCAGTCAAATGGTGGCACTTCCTTTGCAGGAAGGAGTGGCTATTATAACAACCTTAAAGTAGATGGCGCAAACCTGAATAACACATTCGGACTAAGTACTGATCCATTACCTGGTGGTGGTGCAGAGCCTATTTCTCTTGATGCTTTTGATGAAGTGTCGGTAAATATCGCACCTGTTGATGTGAGACAGTCGGGTTTCACCGGTGCTGGTATTAATGCGGTTACCAAAAGTGGAACGAATCAGTTTCGTGGAACAGCTTTCACCTTTTACAGAGATCAGTCTTTTAACGGCAGACGCTCGGGTGATAATATCCTTCCTCCTGCTGCTACCTCTTCTTCGCGACAGTCTATAGGTTTTAGTTTAGGTGGGCCCATTATCAAGAATAAACTTTTTTTCTTCGTTAATGGTGAATATGAAGTGAATTCAGGTGCGAGAATTACCAATTGGGTACCCCTCGGAAGTACAGTAGTAGGTAGCCAATCATCTACTCCTCTTGATTCCATGGCAAAATTGTCTAAACACCTTAAAGACGCATATGGATACGAGACAGGAGCATACGAAAATTATCCCTCTGCTAAGAGAGATAACTATAAGTATATCATGAAAATTGATTGGAATATTAATGCTCATCATAAATTAACGGCCAAATACCAGGATTTTGTGAGCAATGAAGAGCCATCCTCTATTAATGGATCTTCTATTATTGGTGGAGGTGGTTTCTTTATTCCCGGTAACACTTCACTATTATCGAGCCTGCCTAACGGACGTTTGGGCAACCGTTCTATGGTATTTGCAAATTCTGTATACGGATTTAAACGTATTGTGCGTTCAGGTACACTTGAACTGAATAGCAACTATAGGAATATGTCGAATAGCCTGTTGTTTACTACGAGTCGTATCAGAGATACAAGGATAACTAACAGCAGTGATTTTCCTTTTGTAGAAATATTCGACGGTACTACAGTTCCACATAACTACATGAGCTTTGGATACGAACCGTACAGCTATAATAATGATGTAATTAATAATGTTTGGAATATCACTAATAATTTCACCTACTATGCTGGTAAACATACCCTTACTGCCGGCATAAGCTATGAAAATAATAAAGTGGGTAATATGTTCATGCCGGGTGCACAGAGCTATTATGTTTACAACTCACTAAATGATTTCATTACACAAAGAGCACCCCTCTATTTTTCTTATGCATACTCAATGGTGCCTGGTAAAAAAGCTGTATACTCTGCAGAACTTACCTACGGACAAGCTTCGTTTTATGCGCAAGATGAGATTAAAGTGAATCCGAAATTGAAGATTACGCTGGGTATTCGTGCGGAGCGGCCAATATTTGTAGAGAAAGCACTTGAGAACCCGGCGATTACCGCACTTACTTTTCCCGACAAAAGAGGGAATGCAACGAACTATAATGGTCAATGGCCAAATGCACGTATAAATATATCCCCCAGAATCGGTGTAAGATGGGATGTAAAGGGCGATAAGTCACTGATCGTTAGAGGTAGTACCGGAATTTTTGCAGGATTGGCACCTTTCGTATGGCTGACTAATATGCCTACCAACTCCGGTATGTACCAGAATAGTGTTGTACTCAGGAACTCTAATCCCGATGAAGCTGCTATTCTCAATAATATGACATTTAAACCACAGGTAGATGCCTATGCATCGCTTTTCCCACCGGTAGCTGGGGCATCTATACCTAGTAATATTGTTTTGGTAGACAAGAATTTCAAATTCCCTCAAATTTTCCGTACGGATATCGCAATAGATAAAAATTTGGGAGATGGCTTTAGTTTAACGCTTGAGGGCATCATTACTAAAGACATTAATGCTATTCGAATGAGGAATGCAAATCTGAAACAGCCTACTGGTGTTGCAAACGGACCCGATAACAGACTTCGTTATGCATCAACCGCGCCGGCCGATCGTTCAATTTATCCTGGCATCAGCAGTGCTGTTGTGGTTGAGAATACCAGCCAAGGCTATTCTATGGCTTTTACAGCACAACTTTCAAAGTCTTTCTCTAAAGGCTTCTATGGATCAATAGCTTATACACATACCCGAGCGAAAGATATATCAGGAAACTCCGGGTCGCAAGCTTTTTCAATCTGGAACTCAAATGCAACCGTAGGAACTTCTAACGATATGGAGTTATATAACTCTGCTTCGGCATCAAGGCATCGTGTTGTAAGTATCATGTCGTACAGGTTCGAATACCTTAAACATGGTGCAACAACCCTGTCGTTAATATATGAAGGTCAGCCAAGTGGTAACATTACTTACAGGGTAAATGGTGATATGAATGGTGATGGTAATAATCAGGATCTGATGTATGTACCTGTTAAATCAACAGACCTCACATTCGAGCCTTATTCTGTAACTGTTAATGGTTTAACATTTAACTATACCGCAGAACAGCAGGCTGCTGCACTGGAATCATTCATTAATAAATCACCTTACCTGAGTAAACGAAGAGGGCAGTATGCAGAGCGTAATGGCGGCGTCTCTCCCTGGTCAAATGATCTTACAGCAAGGATCATGCAGGAATTCTTCCTTAAAGCAGGTAATCGTAAGCATACATTACAGATCACTGCCGACTTTAACAATTTTGCCAACTTGCTCAACAGGTACTGGCCTGGAGGAAGAACCACCACTACCACACAGCCTTTTGCTTTTCGAAGCTTCAACTCAGCAGGTGTACCCGTTTATCGCATGCAGCAAAACAATGGTGTATTATTCAATGATCCCTTTCAAACTGTTACCGGTTCTGGTGGAACATGGTCTATGCAGTTGGGCGTACGTTATATCTTTTAACTAAACATCTTTTTATTATGAAAAAGAAAAGTTTTCTCTCTTTATTACTGGTAGGTCTTTTGTTTAGTTCCTGTACTAAAAACAATGATTATATCAAGGCAGAATTAGAAAAAGCATTACCTCCCATTGAACTTACAAGTCTTGGACTCATGCTGCAGGTAGGCCCTTTTTTACAAACAGATGTGATCAGGGTTACGTTTGGAGGCGCACTTACACAATCAGAGGCTGGTACTTTTGATGTTGCCTGGTATGATGTTCCAAGTTCCGGTGCAGCTAAATTAGTGGATAGTGTTCACTTTAATGCATGGACAGAAACGGCAGGCGCTTCTAATGCTAATAATGCTATTGCGACAACGAACATACCCACTTCATATCCAAATACTAATTCGTTTTCGGGTAATCTGTTACTACGATTGACTAAACTGCCAGCGGGTAATAAGTCATATACCTTACGTGCATATGCCCGTACAAAAGATAACAAATTGGCAATGGTTTCGGTATCACGACTGGTCACTATTAAATAAGTAATGATACGGAGAATCTATTCGAATAATAGATTCTCCGTATTTAAACGATCTCTATGCGTATTGTGAAATTGTTTTTATTCTCTTTTTCATCTCTACTGTTTTCAATCACAGTAATCGGACAGCAGGTACAGCACTTATTACAGTTTAAGAATGCAGATGAACTGCAAAAATTTCTTACCTATTCTCCCGAACGTATACCCTTAGTGAGTGCACACAGAGGCGGTCCGGTAAAAGGGTTTCCGGAAAATGCAGTGGAAACATTTGCACATACCATTACGGCTCATCCGAGTATCATTGAATGTGATATTACAATGAGTAAGGATTCTGTATTGGTATTGATGCATGATGACAGGTTAGACAGAACCTCCACCGGTTCAGGTTCCATCAAAGAAAAACTATACACTGATCTGGAGAAACTCAACCTCAAAGACAATGAAGGGGCTATTACAAATTTCAAAATACCAACATTGGATGAGGTGCTTATTTGGGGAAAAAATAAGGTCATCTTTACACTTGATGTAAAAAGAGGTGTTCCATATGCACGTGTAATTGAAGCAATTCGACGTACTAAAACAGAAAGCTGTTCGGTGATTATCACTTACAATGCAACTCAAGCAGCAGAAGTGGCAAAATTAGCGCCCGATTTGATGATTTCCGTATCTATACAAAACAAGGAAGACTTGGAACGATTGTATAATAGCGGTGTGCCATACAATCGGATGCTTGCATTTGTTGGCGTTCGTGAAGCAGATCCGGCTTTGTATGCCTTATTGCACGAATACAAGATTCAATGTATACTTGGAACACTTGGTAACCTTGACCGACAGGCAGAAGCTAAAGGAGATCGGGTATATTATGATATGATTGTAAGGGGTGCAGATATTTTATCAGCAGATCGAACCCGAGCGGCAGAAGTAATGGTTAATCAATATCGCGAAGATCATAAATTGTCTAGTCCGCACCTTGTAAAAAGAAACGTACAATAATAATCAATCAGTTACTATCAGCTAAGTATAAAGAAGACAAAACAGATGAAACCTTATATCGTAATTCTCTTTGTGTTGCTGCTTTTGAGTGGCACAGGAAATACAGTGGTGCAAGCTCAGTCAGACATGGGGCAAAAGATAGTGGAGGGAAGAAAAAATGCCAATGAGCAAAAGAATAAACCCTATGTTATACTCATATCGGCGGATGGTTTTCGCTATGATTATCCCGAAAAATACAAGGCTGATCATTTACTTCGACTTTCTTCGGAAGGAGTGAGGGCAGCATCTATGATACCAGGGTATCCATCGGTAACCTTCCCCAACCATTATTCAATCGCTACCGGACAATATCCGGCTCACCATGGATTAGTGAATAATACGTTTTACGACGCAGTTAAAGGTGCCAACTATTCAATGGGCGATAAGCCTAAGGTAGGAGATGGAAGTTGGTATGGCGGAACCCCTTTATGGGTGTTAGCAGAGCAGCAGCAGTTATTGAGTGCCAGTATGTTTTGGGTTGGGTCGGAAGCGGCTATTAAAAATACCAGACCTACCTATTACTACAACTTCAATGATAAAATGCCTGTAGCAGATAGGATAGCGGCTGTAAAAAACTGGTTGCAATTACCAGAAGAAAGCCGACCGCACCTGATTACCTTTTACCTTTCTGAGCCCGATCATGCAGGTCACCGATACGGACCCAATGCTCCTCAAACGTCACGGGCAGTTAAAGAAGTAGATTCTATTATTCATTTGCTAACATCAGAAGTCGCTTCGACTGGTTTACCTGTTAATTTTATTTTTCTGGCCGATCATGGCATGACAGCCGTTGACACACTGAACCCCATTCCCATGCCTTCCGCCATTGATCCTTCTAAATTTATCATACCATCATCTGGTACAACCATGGTGCTGCATGCAAAAAATAAGGCAGATATACAGCCTACTTATGAACAATTGAAAAGAGAGGAAAAATATTATACTGCTTATTTGCGTGATAACATGCCCGCCAATTTACATTATAGTGCAAAAGATGACAGCCTGAACCGTATTGGCGACATTCTGTTACTTCCCGAATGGCCAAGGGTATTCTCAGCACGTAAGCCAGGTGCTGGCTATCATGGATTTGATCCCTATACAGTAAAAGATATGCACGCAACATTTATGGCATGGGGGCCTGCGTTCAAAAAAGGTATACGCGTGAATAGCTTTGAAAATATACATGTATATCCGCTTATTGCCACCATTCTTGGACTGCAATATCAAGCGGATAACATTGACGGTAAAATAGAAGTACTACGAGAAATATTGAAATAACTAATAACAATGAAAAAATTACTGATCGCAAGTTGGATGATTGTATTTACAGTTATTGCTGCAAATGCACAAAAGTTAACCACTTACCGGCCGGGTATGGTATTTCCGGCAGATTATACGTTTACAAAAGATACATTGGTGGTGATGGCATTTAACACCGAAAACTTTACGGATACGCATGATAATCCTTATATATCCAATCAGATGGAAGATAATGCTGCGAAAACAATGGAGGGGAGAGAAGCGCTCCTGATTAAAGCCTTTAAGGCTGCCAATGCAGATGTTGTGATGGTATCTGAATTTGAGACCATTGCTTATTTGAGAGAAATTAATCAGAAATATGGGCTTGGGTACAAGTTTTTTGCTTCTTCAGAAAGTCAAACATGGTACCAAAATACCATGTTAATGAGTAAAGTGCCTATTGGAACATTTCGTACTTACGGAACAGTATACTCTCCGGTTGAGGGTGAAACCGATAAGAACGGGATGCCACTCACACAAACCAATATCAATGCACGTATGTGGATTGCAGAAGTATGGCCAACAGCGAGCCGTAAATTGTATCTCTGTGGGGTACACTTGAAGGCGGGTCGAAATAAAAGCGATACTGCCACCCGAATAGGTCAGTTTACCCTCTTAAAAGGTGAGTTTGATCGTATTTTGAAAGAAGATGAGAACGCTGCTATACTCATGGCTGGTGATTTTAATGCCACACCCGAAAGTGCCGAGTTCCGGATTATGCAGGAGGGTAATAAAATGAGTCGTATGATAGACCCACTAGCGGGAACACAGGTATTTTCTCACCCCGCTAAAGCCCCTCGTTGGCGAATTGATCATATGCTCTATAATGAGCATCTTAAGTCCAGCATAGTTCCAGGTACTACAGGGCCTGTTTACCTCCTGAGCAAGGAGGAAATGGAAAAGCTCAGTGATCATTTGCCTTTAATGACAAAAATATTGATACGTTAAGTCAGGCTATTCTACTATACTGCCGGCAGGGTAAACTTGCCGGCTTTTTTTATGCCATAAACCAGCATGTATGGCTCATTATATTGATTCTACTCAGGTATTGCCCAATATCAAGTCGCCCAGCTCTTTTTCCTGCTTTATGCATGAAGCCATAATAGCCTTAATCAGTAAGGCAAAGTAGGGGCTGATGAGGAAAAGTAAAGCCCGCCGGGTTAATTTGGCGGGCTTCGGAAAAATTCGTATCTTGATAGGATATTTATCCCTTCAAATAGGCTTTAATACCTTCATGGATGCCCTTGCTCAGTGGTACTACGGGAAGAC
>VFQP010004616.1_pt1 | contig 12658 bp, 12 predicted proteins | sample 3512351 | NCBI WGS metagenome assembly VFQP01 (sample SAMN10412372, study PRJNA504923) | tailings metagenome | isolation source: Relicate 1 Philex TSF1 revegetated site | place: Philippines: Tuba, Benguet | collected 2017-08-29 | reverse complement strand
GAAGACCATGGACGATATCATCAAGCTGATCCGCAAGACCCTTTTTGTACCCGTACACCCCGCTGGCTGGCCGTTTATCGGCGGTTTTGCAGTACTGGCCGTGATTTTGGCCCTGATTGCCGATTTCCTCGGTTTTGCCGGTCTGGTGCTGACGCTGTGGTGCGTTTACTTCTTCCGCAACCCCGTCCGCATCACGCCCGTGCGCGAAGGTCTGGTCATCAGCCCGGCTGACGGTCTTGTGTCGCTGATCGCCGAAGTGCCCCTGCCGCCCGAACTGGAAGACTGCCGCGGCAAAGACGGCGCGCCCACGGGCGACAGCCTGTGCGACGCGGCGACTGTCACGCGCGTCAGCATCTTCCTGAACGTATTCGATGTACACGTCCAGCGTGTGCCCGTGGATGGCGACGTGACCAAGGTCGTCTACCACCCCGGCAAATTCCTGAGCGCGGATCTGGACAAAGCGAGCCTTGAGAACGAGCGCTCGACCGTGCTGATGAAAGTCAAAGGCCAGAACACCAGCGTTGCCTTCGTGCAGATCGCCGGTCTGGTTGCCCGCCGCATCATTTGCAAACTCAATGCGGGCCAGCAGGTCAAAGCGGGCGAGCTGTACGGCCTGATCCGTTTCGGCAGCCGCGTTGACATCTATCTGCCGCCGGGTGTGGAGCCTATGGTATGCGTCGGCCAGCGCACGATTGGCGGCGAAACCGTTATCGCCGATATCCATTCCACCGAAGCGCGCCGCATCGGTGAAAATCGCGCACCCGCTGCATAAGGAACAATCAAAACCGGAGCCATGCCATGAACCGGCCGCCACGCAAACTATCACTGCATAAAATGATTCCCAACATGATCACGCTGACGGCCATGGCCGCCGGCATGACGTCGATCAAATACGCGATCGCCGGAAAATGGGAACATGCCGTGATCGCCATCGTGATCGCCGCGTTCATGGATGCCTTCGACGGCGCCGCCGCGCGCCTGCTGAAAGCGCAAAGCAAACTGGGGGCGGAGCTGGACAGCTTTTCCGATTTCGTATCCTTCGGCGTGGCACCTGCGCTGGTGGTTTATCTGTGGGCGCTTGAAGGCGCCGGCCGCTGGGCATGGCCTGTCGCGCTGATCTTTGCGATGTGCGTCACGCTGCGTCTGGCCCGTTTCAACCTTGCCACCGAAGAAGGCGACCCGGACGATCCGATGCGCAAATATTTCACCGGCGTGCCCTCGCCGGTCGGCGCTGGTCTTTGCATCCTGCCGATGATCGTCAGCTTCCAGACCACGCCGGAATTCGCGGCGATTGTGCAGCACCCTGTTGCGGTCGGCCTGTGGGCGGTGGTTGTGGGCGCGATGATGGTCAGCAACATCCCGACGTTTTCGTCCAAGCAGCTGCGCATCCCGTACAAACTCAAAATTCCCGTACTGGGCTTTTTCGCCATCGTGCTGGCGGGGCTGATCAACGACACCTGGCCCACGCTGACGTTGATGGGCGTTGTCTATCTGCTGGCCATGCCGCTGGGCGTACGCCATTACCAAAAACGCGCCGCCGCCTATGCCGCCGGTCAAAAAGATCCGGAAGCGGATGCGGACGACACGGACGATTAAGCCCGTAGCAAATTCAGACATTAAAAAAGCCGCCTTATGACAGGCGGCTTTTTTATTGGAGATGTCCTAGGCGTGAACCTTAGCCGCCCGGCGGGGTCGGCGCGCTGGGGCCACGGCTGGCCGCGAAATCATGCGACTGGTTGGCTTCGCGCTGTTTGAACTCGGTCGACGCCTGCCCCAGACGCAGACGCTTCTGCTCCGGCGTTTCCATGTTCGTCAGCTGTTCGGCGTCGGCGTTACCCAGAGCGAGGCCCTGATTGATGCGCTCGGCGCTCGGCGCACGCAGGTTGTTCTGCGCGGTGATGATATTGTCCTGGAATTTTTTCAAAACCGGGTCGGATACCAGATTGGGAATGGCGCTGAGGCTGGCCACGCTGCCCATCGACACCTTGGCGCCGCCGCCAATCACCGCGCTGTTGCCATGCGCATAGGAATGTCCGGCCACCGTCGATGTCGCCCCGTTAATTTGCGCGATCAGTTTGCGTTCGGCCAATTCTTTTTTATCGGGCTTGGCCGCCATTTTCGCCATCAGCTTGCGATCGGCATAGCTGGTAGGCATCGCGCTGATGCCGCCTTGGTGAATCTGGATAAAGCGGCTGTCGCGTTTGCTGGTACCGCTGAACATCATGCCATTGCCGCGTTTGCTTGCGGAATCAAGACCCGTGGCGACAACCTCCGCCGCCTTGGCGTATTTCGAACTGGTAATTCCCACCGACAGGAAAGGATCGATGTCTGAGCTGGGACGCGATGCGTCAACGCTCATGCCGCCTGCGCTACCGCCACCACCGCCCACGCCGGGCATCGTGGCCGCAGCCTGTTGCATGGCGAGGAGGTTTTTCTGGATCGCTGCCTGGTTGTCGATCAGCTGGCCGCTGTTGTTTTCGTTCTGGACGGTATCAACCATAACCTTCTCCTACATGCATGCCGAACGGAGTGAATCCGTGCCGGTTTTTGGACACCGGCGGCTTTTTGATATTAAGTAATATTAACACAGGCGGCGTATTATCGACAATCAAAAGCGGTGCGAGATAGGCTAAGGGGTTGATATAAAAAGATTATATTTTATACGGCTCTCCCGCGAATCTCTGCCTAGGCCGCCAAGGCCTGCGGGCCGCGCAAACGGCGATATGACAGCGCCTCGGCGACATGCGGCACGTCAATCACATCGCGCCCCGCCAGATCGGCAATCGTGCGCGAGACGCGCAGCACGCGGTGCCAGCCGCGGGCGGAAAGCTTCATTTTTTCCGCCGCCTCCGTCAGCAATTTTTGTGCGGCAGGCGTGAGGGGGGCAATCTGCGTGAGCAGGTCGCCATCGGCTTCGGCATTCGTAAACAGATGCGCCGCGCCCAGCGATTCAAACCGTGCCTGCTGACGCGCCCGCGCCGCATCGACACGCAGCGCGACATGCGCCGATGTTTCGCGCGCGGGCGGCAGCGCCAGATCGGCCGCGCTGACGGCGGGCACTTCGATATGAATGTCGATACGATCAAATACAGGGCCAGAGATTTTCGACTGATAATCCGTCATGCATTTGGGGCCGCGCGCACAGGTCATGCCAGGGTCGCCCGCATGGCCGCAGCGGCACGGGTTCATCGCCGCGACCAGCTGGAAATGCGCAGGGAACGTCACATGATAATTGGCGCGGCTGACAAGGGCGCGGCGGGTTTCAAGCGGCTGTCGCAACGCCTCCAGCGTTTGGCGATTGAATTCGGGCAGTTCATCCAGAAACAGCACGCCATGATGCGCCAGCGAAATCTCGCCGGGCTTGGCACGCAAACCACCGCCAATAATGGCAGGCGTCGATGCCGAATGGTGCGGATCGCGGAACGGTCGCGTGGTCACCAGCTTGCCGCCTTCAAGAACGCCAGCGATTGAGTGAATCATCGACAGCTCGAGCGCTTCGCGCGGCGAAAGCGGGGGCAGAATGCCGGGCAGCCGCGCGGCCAGCATCGACTTGCCCGAACCGGGCGGGCCGACCATCAGCATATTGTGGCCACCGGCGGCCGCGACTTCCAGCGCGCGCTTGGCGCTTTCCTGTCCCTTCACATCGGCCAGATCGAGACGGATGGGATTGTTATCGGCCATCACCGCTTCAGGGCGCGACAGCACCTGCGTGCCTTTCATGTGGTTGAGCAGCGCGACCAGATTATCGGGCGCCAGCACATCCAGATCGCCCGCCCAGACCGCTTCGCCGCCGCAATCCCTGGGGCAGATAATACCGTGATTTTGCGCCGATGCCGCAATCGCTGCGGGCAGCACGCCCGATACCGCGCGCAGGCTGCCATCGAGCGATAGTTCACCCAGCGCGAGATAATGCGAAAGCTCTTCCCCCGGAAAAACGCCCATGGCCGCAAGGACGCCGAGGGCGATGGGCAGGTCAAAATGACTGCCCTCTTTTTGCACGTCCGCAGGGGCGAGGTTGACAGTCACGCGCTTGGCCGGCAGCGCCAGACCGATGGCATGCAACGCGGCGCGGACACGCTCGCGGCTTTCGGCGACGGCTTTATCCGGCAGACCGACAATGCCGAAGGCGGGCAAGCCTTGCGTGATTTGCACTTCGACGTCGATATTCAAAACCTCGACGCCCTGAAAGGCCACTGTTTTCACGCGTTGAACCATTTCTATTTCTCCTTGCGCCGCAACGTCACGGCTTGATATCGACAACCCCGCCATCAGGAATGATGTGCCACAGCTGATTCATTTCGGTATTCGTGAGCGCGATACAGCCTTGCGTCCAATCGGCATAGCGTTGCAAAACGCCAAGCCAGCCAAGGCCATTGCGGATACCATGGATCATGATATCTCCGCCCGGCAAAACGCCCGCAGCGGCCGCGCGTTGTTGGTCGGCCGCATTCGGATAGCTGATCCGAAGTGACAAATGATAGGCGCTTTTCGGATTGCGGCCGGAGATTTGATATGTGCCCTCAGGCGTGCGCATATCACCTTCTTGCGACTTGGGTGCCAGTCCGCCCCGTCCGAGTGAAACAGGATAAACCGCCAGCACATCGCGGCCTTGGTACAACGTCAAACGATGTGCGGATTTTTCAATTACCACGCGATCGGCCTGTGCCCCTGCCGCCACGGTGGGCAGCGCGGGACGTGTCAACATCCGGACCGGTCCCCATGCCAGCAAAGCCGCCATAGCGGCGGCACATAAACCACGCCGCGCCCAAACCATAGGCGCAGGCGGCGTTACAAGCGGGGAGGCAGGCGAGGCTGTCACTGAATATTTCCAGTATTAAAATTGATTCTGCTTTTTGTACCCCAAATGTTCTCATACGTAAAGCAATATTATTACAATATTATATGGCGGGTTGACTGAAAATTCTAAGCGCGTAATCTGCCGTCATGTTCAGAAAATTTCGGGAATCGATGGCGGGGCGCATGCTCCGCAAGGCTGTATCGCCACGCGCCCCCATTTGGGTGCGGGCGTGCCGCGTGGTGGCGCTGAGCGCCGCCGCGCTGTTTGGCATCGATCAGGCTGTGCTGCCGAACCTGCCTGGCCGTGATTTGACAGCAGGCGAGACCAAGATGCTGCGGGAAATCTTCAAGGACTCGGTTGATTACAAAAAAGTGCGCATTCACCACTCTGCCGCCGCCGATCGTATTTTGGGGTGGATGGGGGCGGAGGCCGTGACGCACAAAAACCTGATATTCATGAGCCAAAGCGCCTGCGCCAAAAACTATACCGCCTGCCAAGACAATGACCCCAAGTACGTGCTGGTACACGAGGCGGCGCACGTCTGGCAGACCCAAAACGGCCTGATGCCCGGCAGGCTGCGCATGGCATTTGAAAACTACCGCCGCCTGATACCGAACGGCGATTACCACAAGCATTACGAATACAGCTTGCAACAAGGCAAGCCGCTGACGGCGTATAATGTCGAGCAGCAGGCCAGCATCATCACCGATTACTATATGCATGTGCGCAAAGGAGAGGCAGATCGGGCTTTCCTCAACCTCGACGTCCACAAAGACGCGGCAGCGCGGAAAAAGGATTATGAACGCACATTGGCCGATTTCCGGCGTCGTCCTGCCTACCCGCGCCAACTCTAGCCCCATGAAAAGACAATGTTTTTTCGGCGGCTTTGCTGCAATGCTTCGCCCTATGCCGCCCGGCCCCGTTATGGTATGACAAAGCATGTCGATGAAAGTGCAAATGCAAACCTATGTGGCATTCATCGTGCCGCACCAGAGCGCCCCGCAAAAGGGCGTGCCTGTGCCATTCGCCGTCGAAAGCCGCAACCTGCAAGATCTCGACATCCCGCGCGAGGCTTGCGCGTTTTATTTTTACGACGCGCCCGCGCACCTGAGCCCGCAGGAAAGCCTGAAAGACAAACACAGCCCGTCCAAAGAATATTTGCTGGCGCACGAAACGCTGAGCCGGCACGAAATTAAAACCATGCTGGCCGGTGCCAATTACCCCAGCCTGGACGGCCGCATGCAGTGGGATGCGCGCGTCGAGAAATATGACACCTTCATCATCACCCGCAACAACAGCGTGCATCCGGTGACCGAAAACCACATCGTCATCAACAGCAAGATGCAACAGGTCTATCCCGCCGCCCCCGTCAGCCAGAACAGCACCGTCGACCCCGATGAACTGGCCAGCCTGTTCAACCCGGTTTTGCAAAAAGACCTGCTGGTGCCGCGCATGCCCGATGTGCGTCGCCGCGCAGGCGGGCCCAAGCCGCCGCCGCGATAAGCCATGGCCGAAAAACTGCGCACATTTGTTGAATATATCGTGACCAGCAAATCCATACCGGCCGGCGCCGCCATTGTGCACGAGGTTGAAGACCGCGATATCAAAAAACTGAAATTCCCGCCGAACGCCTATGAATTTTATTTTTTCGATAGCCCTAGTATCAGCAAAGACCCTTACGATGCGCAAAACGACCAGCGCAATTGCTCGGCTTTTTATCTGATCGCCGCGCGCGTGATTTCAGCCGAAGAAGCGCGCCGCCTGCGCAAGAAACCCCGCGCCCCGCGCGGCAAGAACGCGAACAAGCCCGTCGCTTTTGGCAAAACCAGGGCGCAGCTGCAGGAAAGTTTCTGGCAGGTCAGTTTGAACCAGCACCGGAAATTCATCGTCTCGCGTCAGGGGCGTATCCTGCCCGTGCGCCATGACAACATCGTCGTGAATGACCGCGGTGAACAATTACATCCCGAACCTTTCAGCCCCGCGCTGAAAGACGATATCCCCGTCATGAAAATGCCGAATATCCGCCCGCGCAAATAAGCGCGGACGTTTCGCATTTTAAAAATCAGATCAAGCCGCTTTACGCAGCGCCAGACCGGCCCAGATTTCCAAAAGCGCGTCGCGCAGGGCATACATGTCCTGATCGCTGTGGAACGGCGTCGGCGTCAGGCGCAGACGTTCGGTGCCGCGCGGCACGGTCGGGTAGTTGATGGGCTGCACGTAGATATTATACCGCGCCATCAATTCATCGCTGGCTTTTTTGCACATGCGCGCATCGCCCACCATGACCGGCACAATATGGCTGGCGGAGGGCAGCACGGGCAGGCCGGCTTCGGTCAGGATACGCTTCAGCGTGGCGGCGCGTTCCTGATGACGGGCGCGTTCGGCCTTGGAGTTTTTCAAATGGCGCACGCTGGCCAGCGCACCGGCCAGCAGCGCGGGCGGCAAGGCCGTCGTGAAAATAAAGCTGGAGGCGTAGGAGCGCACGCAATCCACAATCGCGCGCGTGGCGGCGATGTAACCGCCCATGACGCCGAAGGCTTTCCCCAGCGTGCCTTCGATAATATCCACGCGGTGCATGACATCGTCACGCTCCGCCACGCCCGCACCGCGATCGCCATACATGCCGACTGCATGCACTTCGTCGAGATACGTGAGGGCGCCGTATTTTTCGGCCAGATCGCAGATTTCAGAAATCGGCGCGATATCGCCATCCATCGAATAGACGGATTCAAAGGCAATGATTTTCGGGCGGCAACGCTCCACCGACTGCAGCAGCTGTTCAAGGTGCGCCAGATCGTTGTGGCGAAAGATATATTTTTCGCAGCCCGCGCCACGAATACCCTGAATCATCGATGCATGGTTGAGCGCGTCGGAGAAAATCACGCAATCCGGCAGCAGTTTCGCAATCGTCGACAGCGCCGCTTCGTTCGAAATATAGCCCGAGGTGAACAAAAGCCCCGCTTCTTTGCCGTGCAGGTCTGCCAGTTCATCTTCGAGCATCACGTGGTAGTTGGTATTGCCGGAAATATTGCGCGTACCGCCCGCGCCCGCGCCGGATTTCTGCGCGGCGTCGCACATGGCGGCGATTACGTCGGGGTGTTGCCCCATGCCCAGATAATCATTGCTGCACCAGATGGTGATTTCACGCTCGTCGCCCTGTTCATCACGGAAAATGGCCTTGGGGAAACGGCCAACCTGACGTTCCAGATTGGCAAACACGCGGTAGCGGCCTTCTTTGTGAAGGTCGTCCAGACGATGGCTGAAAAAACTTTCGTAGAATTCCAGCGCCGTCGAACGGGGGCGGTTTTTAAGATCCGGCAGTTTGGTCAGCGTCATGGCGGTTGCAGCCTTTTTCTTTTTGTACGTTTCAGGCAGCCCTAGATGTACACCCCGCACCGCATGCATGCAATATAATTAGACATAAGGGACTTGTTTAGTACCCGTTTTCATTCATTAAATCCTTCTCCCCCTCTATGCCGTACAGCCCGCGTACGAATTCCTGTAGACCGCCTGCGCGCGAGGGCATAAGCTTGAATCAAGGGACATTTCAGGACGTTGCAACGTCCACTTGGGGTAGTTGAGAATGATAATCGTTTTCGGTTCGCTTAATATTGATATCGTCATGCCGGTGGGCCATTTTCCGCAGCCCGGTGAAACTGTTCTTTGCAGCGCGGATTATCTCAGCCGTGCGGGCGGCAAAGGCTCCAACCAGGCCGTCGCCGCCGTGCGCGCGGGCGCCAAGGTTGCCTTCGTCGGCAAGGTCGGGGATGATTCTTTCGGCCGCCGCAGCGTCGCCAACCTGAAGAACCACGGCATCTGGGCCGCAGGCATTGGCGTGTCGGAACGCCCCACGGGCTGCGCTACCATCGCGGTCGATGCGCAGGGCGCCAACATTGTCATGGTCGCGCCCGGCGCGAACCTTGATACCACCGCAGATCAGGTGCCCGACGAAGTCCTGGGCGAGAAAAACATTCTGCTGACGCAGATGGAGGTCACGCGCACCGAAACCCTGAGTGTGCTGGCGCGCGCGCATAAAACCGGCGCGACGACGATTTTGAACGCATCGCCATCGGGACAAATCCCCGAAGAGGCGCTGGCCACCATCGACTACCTGATCGTCAATGAAATCGAGGCGCTGCAACTGGCGCAAGGTTTTGGCAGCACCGAAACCGACCCCGAGAAAATCGCCCTTTCCGTGTCCACTCTCGGCAAGCTGACTTGCATCATCACGCTGGAGGCGCGCGGATCTGTCGCGGCGCGTGACGGCGTGGTCTATGCGGTCGAGGCCATGCGCGTCGATGCCGTCGACACCACGGGCGCGGGCGATACTTTCTGCGGCGTGTTTGCCGCCTGCCTGCAAAAAGACCATGACTGGCTTCAGGCGCTGCATCGCGCCAGCATCGCGGCCAGCCTGTCCTGTCTCGCCATGGGCGCGCAGACGCAAACGCCGACGCTGGAGGATATCGAACCCCAGCTGCACAATGTGCCGCCGCCGCGCATCATTTCCGGCTGATTATTTCAGGATGTAAATGCGGTTCATCCGCGTTGTTTTCGCCAGATCATATCCGGCGGCGACAAAGGCCGCGGGCAGATCCTGCCGCCAGTCCTTGGGCGAATTTTCAATCACGATGAGCTTGGTCAACAGCGTGCGCGGCGCGGATTCAAAAAACGGTATAAGCGCACGGTCTTCCGCCCCCTCGATATCAATCTTCAGGGCGTCGATATACGTGATGCCATTGCGCGCCAGAATATCCAGCAGCGTGTCGCAGCGCACCGATATGGTTTTGTCGGAGCGTTGCAGCGAAAGGCTGGAGCCGCCCAGATTGCTTTCATCCAGCACCAGATCGAACTGCCCCGCCGCATCGGACACGCCGCACTGTTCAATCGCGCTGCGCCCCTGAAAATCATTGAGCGCAATGTTGAAGGCCAGACGCGCGCCCACGACCGGGTTCGGCTCGATCGACAGGGCGCGGCCCGAAGCGCCCACGGCGGCCGCGCCGCAAAGCGAATAGATGCCTGCATTCGCGCCGATATCGACGAAGACGCCGCCCCCGCCCAGCGTTTTGCGCAAAAGCGCGCGTTCTTCGGCGTCAAAGAATTGCGGCAGGAAAAGATATTTACGTTCAGACACGTTATCGCGCATATAAAGACGGAAGCGCAGCCCCTCCACCTCGGCATCGATAATATCGGGCCCGCCTTTGAGGACGAGCTTGCGCAGCAGCAACGCGCCGCGCCGCCCCAGCCAGCTCGCCGGCATGGCCTGCGCCGCGCGCAAGCACGTCGCCCGCCAGCCAGACAACGCATAACGGCCAAAAGGCGACGAGATATCGGCGGGCATGGTTATTCCTTCACCTGAGAGGGCGTGGCGGGGGCGGCGCTGTCGCCTGCTGCCGCTGCGGGCATATCGGCTTTCCAGCGCACATCGTCGGGCAAGGTCAGGCCACGCGGCAGCAAAAGCCACGCATGGCCACGGCTTTTCATCAATCCGGCTTTATGCGCGGCGTCATCACCCGCGCCCCAGAAAAAGTCGCCGCGCACCGCCCCGCGAATGGCGCCGCCCGTATCCTGCGCGATCATCAGCTGCCGGATACGCACATCACCTTCGGGCGGCGCGGTGTCGATGAATACAGGCGCGCCGTAGGGGATGCGGCGGCGATCGACGGCCAGACTGCGGCCCGGCGTCAGCACGACGCCTTCGGCGCCCAAGGGGCCATTATCCGCCAGACGCTGGAAAAAAATAAAGGACGGATTTTTATTCATGAGATCGGCAGCTTTATCGGGGTTTTGTTCCAGCCATGCGCGTATCGATTGCATCGATACGTCTTCTTTGGCCATCAGCCCCGCCGCGATCAGCTCGCGCCCGATGGCCACGTATTTATGGCCGTTTTGCGCGGCATAGCCGATGCGCTCAATCGTGCCATCCGCATGCACAACCTGACCGGATCCCTGAATATGCAGGAAAAACGCATCGACCGGATCATCCACCAGCGCCAGCACTTCGGCGCGGCCGGTCAAGGCGCCCGCTTCAATTTCCGCGCGCGTATGATACGGCACCAGCTGATTGCCTTTGACGCGGCCGGTGATGCTCTCGCCTTTCAATTCGGGGCGGAAGTCGCCCAGATTGACTGTCACCATATCATCGGGACGGGCATAAAGCGGCGTGGGGTGCAACGTCTCCTCCGTCGCCGCGATCAGCGTCGGTTCGTAATAACCGGTGAACAATCCCTCGCGCGTTTCGGGATAGCGCGGATCGGCCCAGATTTCGTACGGTAAGAACTGGCTTTCGAAAAACGCGCGCGCGTCAGCATCATTCAGCGGCAGCGTGCGGCACACGGCCTGCCAATCCGACGTCACGCCCGCATAAGCCGCCTGCGCGTAAAACGGCGCATCGGGGGCGCGTTTTTCAATGCGGGCGCAGGAAATGCGCAGGGCAGCCAGCGCGGCCGCATGGTCGTCCGCCGCCCAGCCGGGCAGCGTATCGAAGGCGGCATCACGCAGGTAAAAGCCGTCTTCGGGCGGCGGCGGGGGCAGCGCTTCGGTTTCTTTTTTGTCGTCGCAGGCCGCAAGCGCCAGCATTGCCGCTAGCAGCGGCGCCCAAACAAAACGGCGGCGAGGCATTGTGCGCATCTTCAATGTCTTTATTTCTCGGCGGCGCGGGTTTCGATCAGCGTCCAGTTGGGGTCGCTGCTGCGGATATCGCGCGTGAATGTCCAGATGTCTTCGACGCTGAAAATACGGTCGGGGTTGCCATCCACAATATTGCCGCTGGAATCGCGCGTGACCGATGTTTCTTCGACATCGAAATCAACAGTGACATAGGCCATGGTACCGCCCAGATGCGCCTCGACGATGCGGGCGACTTTGATGCGGTGGATGGTCAGCTCGTTCGTGTGGCCGGCCGCTTCGCGCGCCTTGACGCCCGCCGCGAAATCGGCGAACAGCTTGGGGCTGAGCAGCGGACGCAGCGTGTCCAGATCGCCGCGGCTATAGGCCAGCACAATCATTTCAAACGCACCGCGCGCGCCCTGCATGAAGCTGTTGATTTCGAAATAACTGTCAACGGCGGCAATATCGCGCAGGCCGGTTTCGATGCGGCCGTCTTTGTCGGCGGCGGCGTCAATATGGTTTTCAAGACCGCCGAGAGGGACGACGTTCGGACGCACAGGTTCGGCATCCAGCGTCACGCCTTCTTGCGCGGCCGCATCTTGCGGCGGCTGGCGCGACGGATCAAACGGATTGGGGCGCTGGCGTTCGCTGCCGTGGCGCGTGCCCAGCACGCTGCTGAGGCGGTAAATCAACAAAGCGGCGATGACAGCGAAAACAAGAATATCAATATACACGTCGGCAGCGTCCTTTTTGCGTTGTCGAAATCGTGACCGTATCTACAAAAAATGCCGGTCACGTATGTATTGTGCAGCTTAGCGCACTATATTATAAGAATACCCCTAATCCAGCGTCAGAGGCTAGGTACTTCCCCTGCGTTTACACATAGTCCGGCCATGGCCGAAACGCAAGCCCTGTCACCCCGATCAACAAAATAAAGCGCTGAAATGAATATCTTTTTTACATTATTGATCTTTCTGCCCCTGATCGAAATCGCCGGTTTTATCGTGATTGGCGGCGAAATCGGGCTGGGATCGTCGCTTTTGTGGTTGATCGGCGCGGGCATGCTGGGCTCCTATATTTTGCGCAGGCAGGGCGGCGTGTGGGCGCGCATCCAGACCGCCGATGACGATCTTTTCGTGATCGAAGGCATGTTCGACGCCGTATCCCTGCTGCTGGCGGGAATTTTGCTGGTCTTTCCGGGTTTCATTAGCGATATCGTGGCGCTGCCGCTGCTGGCGCCGCAAATCCGCCATC
>VFQP010004614.1_pt1 | contig 12660 bp, 17 predicted proteins | sample 3512351 | NCBI WGS metagenome assembly VFQP01 (sample SAMN10412372, study PRJNA504923) | tailings metagenome | isolation source: Relicate 1 Philex TSF1 revegetated site | place: Philippines: Tuba, Benguet | collected 2017-08-29 | reverse complement strand
GCGCCGCCCGCGCCCGCCACGCCGCCTGCAGCACGGCGGCGGCCTGCTCCCGCCGCCGGGCGTGCCACCGCGCCACCAGCTCCGCGTGGCGCTCCAGCGCCAGCGCCAGCAGCGCCTGCACGCGCGCCCGCTTCTCCCGCCACGCCACCTGCAATGTGCGCGGTGACAAGCGCCACAGATCACGCACGCGCCCACGCAGCGCCGTGCACGGGAAGCCCTGCCAGGCGCACGCCAGTTGCAGGGTGGTCACACCTGGATGGTGGTGGCGGCCTCGTGGCGGCGCGCCTCCAGCCGCAGCGCCGCCTGCACCTGCGCCTCGCGCCTCAGCGCCACCAGCCGCTTCTGCGCCAGGCGCCGCCGCCAGTGCTTCTGGATCACCGTGGCGCAGCGGTGCTGCCTCTCCGGGCCTGCGCAGGAGGGGCCATGCGCAGGTGGTGCCCACGTCAGCGGCACACCACTCCCTCTGCGGAGGGCGTGCCCCTCCCTTGCCCCCAGGGTGGAGATTGCGTCGCGCGCAGAGCACTGCCATACTCACCGCACTTGCGCTCCCAGGCCAGCTTGCGCAGCGCCGTGATGATGACGTGCACGGCGCGCTGCTCGTGGCTGAGCTCCAGGAGGCGCCGCGCCAGGTGCGCCACGTAGAGCATGACGCACTTTTCGTCCAGCCCGCCCGTCAGAAAGTCCTCGGGGCTCAGCATGGGCGGCACCAGCCCCAGCGTGGCCACCGCCGCGTGCACCAGCGCAAAGTTGCGACGCACGCCGTCCCTGCGCGTGCGCGCGTTGCGTGCCGGGCGCGGCCGATCGAGGCGACGCACACATGAGCCTCCCGTCACGGGTGACAGGCACAGCTTACTTGAAGGACTTGAGCAGGCCGTTGTCGTCGATGTAGCCGCCCGCCTCGTACACGGCGCACCATCCTGCGGTACGCAAGCACACGCAGGCACACGCACCCGCCGTCCTCTCAGGCTCGGGCTCTGGTGAGGAGCGTTGACCTGCTCACAGGCGGCGTGCCGTGGCCACACACCCTTGGCCCGCAGCGTGTCCATGTCCACGTGCTCGTCGTCGCCCTCGATCAGCACCGCCACGTCCTCGGGCTTGGGCGCGCTGGGCTGGTAGATGTCGGCAAAGGGCAGCGCCTCGGGCATGTACGTGTGCACCTGTGGAGGCGCAGGGCGCGAGGCGAAGCAAGGGGCTCGCCGCGGGAACAAGCGCGCGTGCGCGAGGGCCAGGCCAAGGTGCGAACGAGCGCGCGAGGAGGATGAGCGCGCACCAGGTAGCAGAGCGCGCGGCCGTCGCCGAACGAGCTGGTGAAGTTGTGCACGCGCATGCCGTGCAGCATGGCGACGGCCTGCACCCAGCCCAGCAGCGCGCTGATGCGCGGCTTGTCGGGGTAAACGTCGAGCGGCACGGGCGCAGGGCGCTTGAGCTTGGCGGCGACGAGGCGCAGCACGCGGCGCGTCTCGGTCAGCAGCGCGGGGCGGTCGACCAGGCGCGGCAGCGCCCAGCGCAGCACGATGCGCCACAGCACGCCGAGCGTGGCCTCGCGGTTGGCGTCGACGATGTCGTGCGGGCGAAGCGTCATCGGGCCGCTGGGGCCCAGCATCCTCTGCGTGTGGCAAGGGCGAGCGGCGCGGGAGGGCTGGGGGCGGCGCGAGGTGATCGTGCGGGCGGCGGCGCCGGAGCGCAGGCAGGCGAAAGCGCGGGTCGCACGCACCTGCCCAAAGGCCGGCAGCACGCCGAGCTGCTGGAACTTGGACAGCGCGCGGACCACGTTGTCGGTCGACTGCTGGTCCGTCACGGGGTGCAACCAGATGAGCGTGCCCACCGCCAGCAGCGTTTGGCACCCTGCGCACCCCACGACGGGCGAACGCGCTCTCAAGCCGTGACCGCAGCCCACACGCCCAACCTCCAGGCGCGACGCGGGACCTCCGTTGGCCTGCAGGCGGCGCACCCGTGAGCTGCTCGTACAGCCGCGCGAGGCGCACGCCCGTGCGCAGGTCCTCCTTGAGGCTGCTGACGCGCCAGTCGAACTGGTCCACCGGCGCGCACTGCGCCTCGAGCCGGTAGCCCCACCGCTCGAGGTAGGGCAGCGGGTCGCCCATGCCGCTCAGCCGGCCAACCAGCACCGCCCGCAGCACCTGCGAGCGTGCAGCCACGCAGCCGCGCAGCCGCACCCACCTCGCATTCACTCCGCGCACCCAGCACGGTGCTGCAGGCAGTGCGTCGTTCGCAGCGCGCAGGCTCGCGTGGGGGGCTGCGCACCTCGACCGAGGACTTGCAGGCGGCCTTTGGCAGGAAGAGCGGCGGCAGGCCCGCGGGCAGCTTGAGGTCAGTGCCGCGCTGCGTGGCCACGCGGTCCAGCAGCAGCACCACCAGCAGCAGGTTCTTGAGGATGAGCCCACGGTGCTCCACCTGCACACGCACAGCACGCGCACAGCGTTGAACGTGCAACGGCACCCATCGCCTTGCTTGTCAGTTGTCCATGCAGGCCCAAGCACGGTCGCGGCCGTGTGTGCGTGTTGCGGGCGCGCGCCTCCTGCTCCCTAGCCCCCCATCCCCGCCGGCAGCTCACCCAGCAGCTCTTCTTGTCCATGGCCGCCTGCACCTCCCGCTCGTACAGCAGCCCCTCCCGGACCACCGTCACCAGCCCCCTGCGCGTCAGCGCCGCCGTCGACGCCGACGATAGCAGCGACGCCAGCGCCGGCGACAGACCCGCGCCCGCCGCCGCCGCGCCCGCGCTAGCGCCGGCACCGGCGGACCCGCCTCCACTGCCGCCGCCCCCGCTGGAGGCTGAGCGTGCGCGGCTGGCCAGGTCGCCGTGCAGCGCCGTGACGAGCGCGGCGCGCAGCCACAGCGGGTGGTAGCTGAGCAGCGGCTCCACCAGCTGCGGCACCACGTGCACGTCCATCACCAGCGGCACCTGCGCAAGACACGCACCAACCCCCAACGCCACACGGGTCTGTCTGTCTTCCCAGGGACGCCTCTCCTCCAGACGCAGCGCCCGAACCACACCACAACCGCTCCTGTGGCGAAGGAAACGAAAACCCAGCCCGCGTCTTCAGATGGCGAGGCTGCGCTCGCAGTTCCCCCTGCTCACGTCGGAGAGGCTGAGCACGCCCGCGTCCACCTTGGCGTACGGCAGCTTGAGCCCCTCGGCCAGCTGCGGGTCGCGCCGGTGCTGCCGCCACATGACGCCCTGCAGCTGAGCCGACAGGCGCTGCTGCAGCAGCAGCGCCGCCGCTGCCGCGTCCCCGCCCGCCGGCGCCGCGGCGGCGGGCGCGTCGGGCGTGCTGTGGAGGTGCGCCGGCGCCAGGTGGGAGTTGAGCCAGGCGGTGAGCGCGCGCTCCTGCTTGGCCAGGGGAGCCCTGCGCGCCAGGTGCGCGCATGCATCAGCACGCTCTAGCACTCCCAGTCGCGGCGCCACCCCGTTGAGACGCAGGCCGTCAGCGCCTTCTTGCACCCTCCCCACGCCACCTTCTCCATCCACCCTCCCCTCCCCAACCAACCGGCGCTCACTCGGTGTGCACGTGCATGTAGGACCTGGCCGCCTTGGCCGCCACGCCCGGGCTGCTGCTGCTGCTGGCGGCCAGCGCCGCGCGGCCCTTGCTGGCGCTCTGCGGCGTGGGCGGCGCGCCGTGGTGGTGGCCGTGCCTGGTGCCTCCCGCCAGGCTGCTGGCCAGCTGCGCCGAGGAAAGCGTCACGCTGCTCTGGCGGCTCAGGGAGCGGGGCGTCATGGCCGCCATGGAGCCCGCCGTGGAGGAGGCCGACGACGCGCGGTGCAGCGGCGGGGGGCCGCCGGCCTGCGCCGGGCCAACGCCAGCTGCGGGCCGGGCGGCGGGCGTGAAGACCGAACCGGACCGGGAGCTGAGGGTGAGGGAGCGCTTGAGGGGCATGCCGCTCTGGTGCGGCGCCGGCGGCGGCCCCATGGTGGTGGTGGTGGTGGTGGTGGTGGTGGGCTGCGGGGGGGCAGAGTGCTGCGGCGGCAGCGGGCGGCGGGGCGTCGTGAGCGTCTGGTCGGACACCGCGGCCAGGTCGTCGGCGAGGGAACCGTCGTCGTCGGCGCTCTGGAAGCCGGACTGGGAGGCCACGTCAGCGGCGGGCTCGTGGAAGGTGGGGCGGCGGGCAGAGGTGGGCGGGGTCATGGCGGCGACGGCGTGGCCGGGCGCGGGCTTGCTCGCGGCGGCGGGCGGGCGGCCGCTGGCGGGCGGCTGCGTCCGCTGGCTGGGCGGGGCGCCGGCCTTGAGGGAGGAGGGCAGGGGCGCGGCGGGGGGCTTGAGGGAGCGGGCGCTGAGCTGCCGTGCGTAGATGCTGCCCGACCGGGCGCTGTGCTGCGCGCTGTCGGTGCCCGCCGGCGCGGCGACGGCCTTGGCGGTTACGGAGAGCTCGCCGCGGAGCAGGAGGCCGCCCACCGTGCACGACAGGCTGATGCTGCCCAGCGTGCCCTCGGCGTCCTCGGCGTCCGGCGCGTACGTGACGTGCAGCTCCAGGCGGTCGTGCCCGTCTGGGATGGCGTGGAGCTGCTGCTGCGGCTCTGCTGCTGCTGTTGCTGCGGGCGCAGCGCCGGCGGCGTGGATGGCGGGCGCGTGCTTGCCCTTTTGGTGCTGCCACAGCGCTTGCACCACCACGTCCGGCACCTGCAGCAGAGGGAAAAGTCGTGCAGGCATGTGTGTCCTCTCTTGTGCCTCTTCTGCTGCTGCTGCGCTGCCAAAGGCATGACGCCGCGCACATTCTTGGCTGCCGGCACAACAATCTCCACGGGGAAGGTCTTGCTCCTGCCGCAGACGACAGCGCCGAAGCCGAGTTTGGCTCGCTGCGAGCAGCACAGCGTGCGCGGCGCTCGTGTGGTGGGTGGTGGGGGCGCGCGGCACACCACCAGCTGCTCGTTTGCAGTTCGAGCCCAAGCGGCACGCACGGGTGGGAACTTGGCGAGGCAGACGCTTATTCGCTCCTCGAAGCTGGCTGCCTGCTGCTGCTGCTGCTGCGCGCGGGCGCCGCTCAACGCCTTGGTGGGAGGCGAGAACACCAGCAGCCCGCTCTCCTCCGCGTCCATCTCCGCGCCAAGCACCTGAACTGCACAACTATGGCTATGATGACGTGCCGGTCAACTCATTCTTCGCGCGCCAGCTGCTGCTGCTGCTGCTGCTGCTCCACATGAGCCCGCGACAGGTGGCATCTTGAAGAAATCGAGTTCAAACGACATCCGTGCGGCGCGGCCCCATCAGTGCACCAGCTGCCCACGGTCGTAGGCCCTGCGCTTCTCCGGGTCCCGCAGCACGTCGTAGGCGATCTGCAGGCGCTGGAAGTGCACGTGCGCCTCCTTGACGGCGTCGCCCGTGCCGCCCGACGCATGCACGCGGTCCGGGTGCAGCTGCATGGCCTGGCTCTTGAACGCGGACTTGATGGCCTCGGCGGTGATGTCCTCCGCCTCCGCCAGCCCCAGCAGCTGGTAGTAGCCCAAAAAGTCGCGCCGCCGCCGCTCGTACGCCAGCGCCGCGCCGCCCACGCCCTCCCGGCTGAACTCGCCGGGCTGCTGCCTGGAGCCGGGGGCGCGCCGGCTGCGCTGAGCGCGATGCATCTCCTGCTCCATCTCGTGCTCCCGCTTGCGCCTGCGTGCGGGGCACAACGCCAGGTCGTTTGAGCGCCCCCCCAAGAGCACCCCACACGTGTGTCATCACCGCACTGCCGCACCTGTCTTCCAGCATGCTCTCCAGGTACTTGAGGCGCTCCTTGCGCCGGCTGACTGTGCGCGCCGCGATGCCCTCTGCCGCCTGCCGCCGCTCCTGCGCGTCCCAGTTCCACGGCTCGTCGCGCTCCCACCTGCGCATGCCGCATGCATCCCCTCCTCGCCCACGCAATGGAGCGCCGCATCCTACCTCCTCACCGCACTGGAACACCTCGGCCCCACCACACTGGTCGCCGCTCACTTGCGCCAGTCGTGGTCCATCCACAGCCACTGCATGTACTCGTCCGCCTGCTCGCCGCCCTCCAAGGGTGGGGGCGGCCGGCCCGCCGCCTCCGCCGCCGCGATGCTGGCCGCCATGGCCGCCGCCGTCTTGGTCTCCCGGGCATCGTACTGCTTGTAGAACTCACGCTCCGCTCTCACCTGCGGGAATGCGCCAATGGCACGCCTCGTCAAGCGCTGTGCGGCGTGCACGCTGAGCGGACACGAGGCGCAGGTCGGTGCTAAGGCCGTCCCCACCTGCTGCGCGATGGTCTCGTTGCGGCGCGCGTGCGGCAGGCCCTGCGCCCAGATGCCTGCGATGGCCGCGCTGATGAAGGCCATGGTCAGCGCCTCGACCGGCCCCATGGACAGCAGCGGCTCCAGGCCCACCCACGTGGGGCCGCTGCCGGCCGCCAGCCCCAGCGAGCCCACCACCGAGGCGGCAGCCACCTGGGACTTGCGGGACGATATGTGCGTGGGCGCCACCACGCCCCCTGCAAACACAGCAGCGGCGCGAAAGGCACGTTCTCACAGGCGTGCTCCAAGTTGCCCAGCTCGCAGCGGTGGCGTGCGCCTGCCGTCACAGCCACGTCGCGGCGCAGTGCGTTGCCGCACCGTCCTGCAGGCCGCTGATGAGCGCGTAAAAGGTCTGCGGCACGATGACGCTCGAGGTGCCGTGCTTGTAGCGCCAGCCGTGCACGTAGTGCGCCACGTAAGCCGGCAGGTACAGCAGCGTGGCCTCCAGGCTGTGCACCTGCCGTCCGTGTGCGCACGTCCACAAAGTGTCCACGGCGTCAACACAACCGCCACGACCATGCCCCGGTGCTGCCCCATTTCGTGCGAAAAGCGCACCACACCCAAGCGCGGCACGCCTGGCACACCTCGAGGTCCACGTGCACGTCCTTGACATCCGCCGCGCCCGTCTCCTTGAGCATGCGCGCCTTGGCCTCCTCAATCAGGCCCGTCATGAGGCCCCGGTACGCCAGCTGCCACGCAATTTGCTGGCGCATGTCCGGCTCATGGATAACCACCTGTCCCGGCGGCAGAGCGGGCGCAGGCCGTGGCTGCCCCGCACCGCCCGCTGTGCAGCCAAAGCCCTGCTCCTGTCTGTCTGGATTCGCGCCATCGCTATCCTGTTGGCTGTTGCTGCCGCTGCTGGCGCTGGCTGCGCCCTGCTGTTGCTGGTTGGCAAGGCGGCCGGCCGTGCTCAGCGGCACCTGGCACGTGGCCGGGCCCTGCTGCTCTGGCCGCAGCCCGCTGGAGGGCGCTGCGGCGGCGCCGGCGGGCGCGTGGAGTTGAGCGGCCTCGGCCGCCGTGAGGGGCCGGGCCAGGGAGAGGTCCCTGGGCGAGGGCAGCAGCAAGCCCTTGCCTAGGTCTCGGTCAAAGCGGTACGAGGCATACACCTGCGAGCGGAGACGGCACCACCACGACGCCCCGCTGGGCCCCCGCGCACCTGCGGGAGAGGTGACGACAGCACCTCCACACCTGCACGTCGAACACCGCACCTGGAGGCAGGGCGTGTCTGTGAAGGCGAGCGCCTTTTTGTGCGCGATGGTCTGCCAGTCCTCCATCTCCTTCCACACCAGGCCGCCCGGCCTGCGAGCGTCCACAACCGTTGGGCCCACATGCACACGTGTGTCGCTGCGAGCGGTGGCTGCCTTGCTGTCATGAAGTTCAAACGCTTTGCGTGACGCCGGCACGGTCTGCGGTCGCCACTCCCCCACGCACGTGGTGGGGTCCTTGACGCCCATCACGCCCCGGCACTCGGCCGACACCACGCAGTTGAAGGCCCAGACCGGCATGTAGGCGCTCGTGACGCTGGTGTGCGCCGCGCTCCTGCCGCCCAGCAGGCCGTGCGCGTGCATGCCGCGGCTGGACTGCGACTGGTGCGCCTCGAAGCGAGCCACCGCCTGGTCCACCGACACCTGGAACTCCAGCAGCCGGCTGGGCACTCCCCTCTGCAGCGCTGCGCGTGTGAGGGCGCGCATGAGGGTGGCAGCGCTGCGCGTCGAGCGGGGCGTGATGATGCGCGGGGGGGGGGCGTCCTACCTGCGGCGGCGGCGTTGGCAGGGCCGGTGGACCCCACTGCAGCGGTGGAAGCGTCATCTAGATGCTCCTCCTGCTCCTCGAAGAAGTCGTGCGCCGCTGTGCTCAAGCTCCGTGCTGCTGAGCTCCTGCTGCTCCACGGGCGAGAAGCGCGCTGCCACGCACGGCTGCCATTGGCGGCGCGCAGGAGCAGCAGGGGCAGCAGCGCCCGCTGCTCTCCTCGCATCGCTCCGCTGCTGGACTTGGGATCGCTGCTCGCGCCGTGCAGCTTGCGCATGCTGCACCACCAAGGGCTGCACCACAGGGGCAGCAAGGGCAGCTCTGCAGAGGTGTGCAGCAGGAGAGGCTGTGTCTGTGTGCCCACAGATGCTCGCTGGGCGTCGGCAGCGGGCAGCGGGCGGCGGTCAGCGCAGGCATGCGACCGCGTTTGGGTGCCCCGCCCCCATCAGCCTGAGGAGGTGCAGCAAGACCATGGCTGTCAGCGAGAAGGCCGCCAGCCTGGTGCAGCGCTGGCTGGAGCTCGACCAGGACGCCGCCAGCCGGGCCGAGGTGCAGGCGTGGCTGGACGCTGGCGACGAGGCGACGATCTCCAGGCTGCTGGGACGCCGCCTAGAGTTCGGCACCGCGGGCCTCCGCGGCCGCATGGGCCCCGGCTTCAACCAGATGAACTCCATCACGGTCCAGCAGACGACGCAGGGGCTCGTGCGCTACCTGCAGCGGGAGATCCCAGAGCGCCTGCAGTCCGGGGGCGTCGTCATCGGTGCGGCAGCGCTCAGCGGCCCACCACGTGTGTGGCCCACCACGGCCACCGCTGCGATGGACCCGTCCGCCCAAAGCGCGGCACGCCCCCACACTGTCCTCTCGTCCTCTCCGCCTGCGCAGGCTTTGACGGGCGGCACCACAGCGCAGAGTTTGCCCGCGTGGCCGCCGCCGTGTTTGTGAGCCAGGGCGTGCGCGTGGCGCTCTTCAGCGGGCCGCTGCCCACGCCCTTTGTGGCCGCCGGTGCGTTCCTGCTCGTCGGCCTCATCGTCGTGTGGTCGGGCGCCCTCGCCCGGGCGCGGCAGCGGCGAGCGGAATGCATCACGTGCCCCGCCGGCGCGCTGCAGGCGTGGTGACGCTGGGCGCGGCGGCGGGCATCATGGTGACGGCGTCGCACAACCCCAAGGACGACAACGGCTACAAGGTGGGGCGGTGCTTGGGGGCCTGTTGCTTCTCTCACAGCCGGACTGACCGATCGCAGTGCGCGCTGAAGTTTGCGACGGTCTTGCTGTCACGCCTTGCCTCCGCCTGCAGGTCTACTGGGCCAACGGCTGCCAGGTGATGATTGGTGATGGGCCTGGCGGCGCTGCGTTGGCCACGCGGCATCGCAGAGCAGAGGGTGAGCGCGCGGCCATCGCTGCGCTGCGCGGCGTTCCCGCAGATCATCCCGCCGCAGGACGAGGGCATCGCGGCGTGCATCCTCGAGGAGAGCCAGGGCGCGCTGTGGGCGCTGCCGGCGCTGCCGCTGGACGCGCCGGGCGGCCGGGTCAAGCACCCCCTGGTGGTGGAGCCCTCGGCGCAGGTCAGACCAGCAAACATCGCCTCTTCCATCGCGCGGGCCCTGCTGCAGTCGCCTGCTCGCACGGCTGGCTGCGACGCCCCCAGGGCGTCAGTCACAGGCCACGCGGGCTGTGTGGTGCGGTAGCAATGCCGCCTGTCCCCCGCCTCTCCTTCCACTCACTGGAGAGCGCAGCGCAGCGGTCATCCTGCCCCCCCCCCATGTGCGTGCAGGTGCTCATGCCCTACTACCACCGCCTGTCGAGCCAGCTGCGCGCCGGCGCCCCCGAGGTCAACCAGGCCGCCGAGCGGGTCGTCTACACGGCGCTTCACGGCGTCGGCACGCAGGCGCTCACCACGGCATTCCAGGTGAGGGGAACCACCCCCCTCACAGCACCCAAGCTCTGCGCGACTGCGCTTTGTGCGGGTGGGGTGTGAAGCCAGAGGGTGCGTGGGCGTGGTGTGTGGTGTGTGCAGGTGGTGGGCCTGCCGCCCCCCATCCTGGTCCAGCAGCAGGCGCTGCCCAACCCGGACTTCCCCACAGTCACCTTCCCCAGTGCGTGGCTGTGGCTGGCCAGCTTCACCTGTGCGATGGCAGTGTGCGGTGCTGCCGCCTGAGTCAGGGTGCGGCCGCCCTGCGCCCTCCGCAGCGTGAACGCGAGCGAGTGACGTCTTGGTGCGTGGTTGCTGGCCCGTGCCGCCTCGCCCTTGCGCAGACCCTGAGGAGGGCGCGGGCACATGGGACCTGGCCTTCCAGGAAGGTGCGTGGGCAGGTCCCTGGGCTGGCACCAGCCTCACGGGCCAAAAACAGCGCACCGCCCTGCCTCCCACGCCCGCTTGGTGTGTGGCGCGGTGCACTGATCACTGATGTGCAGGGCGGGCGCACAACAGCCGCCTGGTGATTGCCAACGACCCGGACGCTGACCGCTTTGCGGCTGCGGAAGCCGACGCCACCGCACCTGGAGGGTACAGGTGCGCACGCCACAGGCCAACACGCACTCTCCTCGCAGCCTGTGCGCCCTGGACAGTGTCAATGACTGGCTGCCAAGGGCAAGCAGCTGCAGCGGCACCAAGCAGCGTGGCCAGGCCACGTGTGCACGCGTGTGCCTGCGCTGGCGTGCAGGCCGTTCACGGGCAACGAGATTGGCGCGCTGCTGGCGGACTGGCTCTGGTCCGCGCACCGGCGCAAGCACCCCCAGGTGTGTGGCGTGCACGCTCAGGGCGCGTTTGCACGCTCGTAGTGCACAAAGCGGGCACAACACAGCGCCAAGGAAGGGCCAGCAGCGAGGAAGGTGGTGCCGGTATGAGCCCCTCTGTCCGCTTGCGCTGCGCCGGAGCCAGTCTTGTGCGCTTGCGGTGGCGGGCGGTACCACGGCTGCGCAGGAGCCGGCGAGCCAGTGCGTGTTGCTTGCGTCGGTGGTGAGCAGCGCCTTCCTGGGGGCCATGGCCGCCAAGGAGGGCTTCCGCTTCGAGCAGACGCTCACGGGCTTCAAGTTCATCGGCAACCGGGCACTGGACCTCGAGGCTGAGGGATACCGGGTGAGGAAAGGGGCTTGATTGTCCAGGGGAGGAACCGTTTTGTGGGAAGGGACGTGGGCGGTGGACCTTGAGGGCCGGGTGCGGGTGCGGGAAGGTTCGCCGGGTGAGGGAGCGTGGTGCTCAAGCGGTGCAGCCCTCGCGCATGCTCAGTGCTGACGACTGCTGCTGTGAAGCTGATTCCAGCGGGAAACCCTGAGGCGAAGCTGTGCGACGCGTGCATGACCCTTGCCGTGCCGCGCAGGTGATCCTGGGGTACGAGGAGGCGATTGGCTTCATGCCGGGCGCCATGTTCCGGGACAAGGACGGCGTGGCGACGGCCGTGGCCTTTTGCGAGCTGGCGGCGCACCTGTACGCCTCGGGCAGCTCGCTGCAGGCGCACCTCGAGGGGCTGTACCGGCGCTACGGCCGCCCCGCCTTTAGGTGCGTGCCTGCTGGGTGCTGGTGATGGTGGGTGGAGGCGTGCTTGGCGAGTGCGGGAGCAGCAGTGCCGTCGTGTTCTCACGTTTACGGTCGCAGGAGCGGCTACTTTATCTCTGACGACCCCGCCAAGAGCCAGGCGGTGTTTGCGCGCCTGCGTAAGGACGGGCAGTACCCCCAGGTGATCCGACGGGTGGGGCGCTTGGGGGCGGGGGCCCTCGCAAGAGGGAACGGCCGTCAAGTTGCGCAGGCACCAAGGGGGGCTGCTCTTCACATGCGGTTTGCGGCAGCCCACAGCCTGCCCCTCGCGTGGTCTGCGCGCGCAGGCCGTGGGCGGCGCCCGCGTCACGTGGGTGCGGGACCTGGGCGTGGGCCTCGACACGCGCGACGCGCAGCGGCGCACGCACCTGCCCTGGCGGCCCGGCGACATGATGGTCACGTTCGGCCTCGAGGCGCCCGGGTCGCCGGCGCTGCCCGCCGTGCTCACGCTGCGGGCGTCGGGCACTGAGCCCAAGCTCAAGTTTTATCTCGAGGTGCTCCCGGCCAGCGGCGGCGGTGGGGAGGGGGGCGGCGCGCCGGGCGGCGAGGGCAGGCATGGGGCAGATGAGGTGGCGGACGCGCTGGTGGTGGCGGTGGACCAAGAGCTGGTGCAGGTGGACAGGTCCGGGCTCAAGCGGCGGGCCGCCGCCTGATCATGATGCGCTTCGCACTGCTGCACTGTGCGCTCGTGGTTGGGTGGCCTTCTGGTGCCGGACCGCGCTCGTTAATGTTGCAACGGCGCGGTGGAAAGCGCAAAAGTCAGCGTGGCAGAATGTGCCCTGAGGGCAGGAGGGCACGCCATAGCGGCCGCTGGGCCTCGTGGTGATGCGGGCGGAGCACCCCAGAGGCAGCGCGCAAGAATGGGGGAGACTAAGACCAAGCAGCAGAACGGCACGACGAGGGGCACGACGACGTGAAAAGGGGGCGAGGGTGCAGTCGAGCGGGTTTTTGTACGGGGAGTGGGATGTTCGGACCACGACTGGGAGCCTGCCGAGCAAATGAGAGGGATCAATCACCTGCAGCACGGCCCTCTCACCGGCCTGGCGGTAAGAGGGCCGCAGCCCTGCAGGATCACGTGGAGCGACGCCATATGACGGGTTTCCCGAGGCAAAACGTGTGCGCTGTTGGCTGCCGGGTGGGCA
>VFQP010004613.1_pt1 | contig 12660 bp, 11 predicted proteins | sample 3512351 | NCBI WGS metagenome assembly VFQP01 (sample SAMN10412372, study PRJNA504923) | tailings metagenome | isolation source: Relicate 1 Philex TSF1 revegetated site | place: Philippines: Tuba, Benguet | collected 2017-08-29 | reverse complement strand
GCGGGCTTGAGCACCACCTGGTACTGGTAGTAGTGCTGCAGGCGGTTGGGGTTCTCGCCGTAGCGGCCGTCCTTGGGGCGGCGGCTGGGTTGCACATAGGCCGCTTTCCAGGGCTCGGGCCCGAGCGCGCGCAGGAAGGTGGCCGTGTGGCTGGTGCCCGCGCCCACCTCCATGTCGTAAGGCTGCAGCAGCGCGCAGCCCTGGCGGTCCCAATAGGACTGCAGGGTCAGGATGATTTGCTGGAAGGTCAACATGCAAGGAGACCGGGGCGCTGCCCGGCAGGGGGAGTGTCGAGTTGGGGGAGGCGGGCGACCAGCCGGATCGCGCCGCCCGATCGCGCGATTTTACGGGGCGCGCTCAGCGACGGCGCGTGCGGCCACCGCGCCGGCCCAGGCCGCGCATCGAAGCGATCAGCAGCACCAGCGTGAGACAGCCGATCCACAGCGGCGACAGACCCCAGCGCGCGGTCCACACGGCATAGGGGGTGAGGCCGCTGCGCCCTTCCACCGTGGCTTCGAGCCGACCCTGCGTGAGGCGCTCCAGCGCGTGCGTGACCTGGCCGCGGTGGTCGATGACGGCGGTCGCACCGGTGTTGGTGGCGCGCAGCATGGGCCGCCCGAGCTCGATCGCACGCAGCCGCGAGATCTGCAGGTGCTGGTCGATGGCGATGGTGTCGCCGAACCAGGCGATGTTGCTCAGGTTCACGAGCAGAGTGGGCGCCAGCTGGGGATCGCGGAACGAGGCCGCGAGCTCTTCACCGAACAGGTCCTCGTAGCAGATGTTGGGTGCGATGCGCTGGCCACCGAGCGCCCAGGACGGTTGGGGCAAGGCGCCACGGTTGAAATCGCCGAGGGGGATGTTCATGAGGTCGGTGAACCACCGGAAAAGCGGTGGTATGAACTCGCCGAAGGGCACCAGGTGGTGCTTGTCGTAGGTGTAGATGCCGGTGTCGCTCGCGTCCAACCGGCTGCCTGCCGCCCGCCGGGCCGAATCGGCGCTGAGGCCCCAGACCGAATTGGTGTAGCCGGCTTCCATGCTGCCCAGCGGCAGGCCCACCAGCGCCCCCAGGGCGTTGGTGCCGCCCGGTTGCTGCGCCAGGTCTTCCAGCAGGGGCTGCCAGAACGTCGCGCCGAGCTGGTCGGGCAGCAGCGGCACCGCCGTCTCGGGCGCGACCACCAGTTGTGGCCCGCTGGCGGGTGCGGCGCGCGTGGCGGCGATCGCTTCCGCGATCTGCCGGGGATACCAGGCCAGGGCTTGCGCGATGCCGGTGCCCGGAACGAACTTCTGATCCTGGGCAATGTTGCCCTGCAGGAGCCACACGCGCATCTCGCCCGTGCTGGCGGTGTCGCGCTGCCCCAGGTCGCGCCAGGCGCTGCCACCGCCGACCAGGCTGACCAGCAACAGGCCCACCGACAGGAACAGCAGCAGGCTGCGCACCAGGCCCCAGCCACCATCCGACAGGCCCGGCACGATGCGCGCCTGGACCCGGGCGCCCGGCGCCGCCACGCGAGAACCCGCGGCGGATCGGCCGGTGGGCCGGCTCACGGGCGAGAGCATCCACACGCTCAGGCGCCGCCACAGCCCCGAGATCACCGACGCCAGCGTGTAGGCCAGCACCGCTGCGATGAACCCCATGCCATACACGCCCACCAGCGGCGCCCACGCAGCCATCAGGTCGATCTGCGCGTAGCCGCCAGCGCCCCACGGAAAACCCGTGAACCAGTGGCCGCGCGCGAGTTCGGCCAGCGTCCAGAGGGAGGCGAACATGAGCGCCTGCGCGGTGCGCGAGACCGGCGCCCAGGCGCACAGGAATCCCACGCCCACGGCGTAATAAATAGACAGGAAGCCCGCCAGCGCCACCACCGCCACCACCGCGAGCCACGAGGGCAGGCCGCCATAGGTGTGCATGGACACGAACAGCCACCAGAAGGTGCCGGACAGCCACACGGTGGAGAACACCCAGCCACGCCACACGGCCTGTCCGACGCGCGTGGCGAACTGCAGCGCCAGCACCAGCATCGCCAGCGACACGATCTGCCAGAAACCATTGGGCTGGCCAGGCACGGCGCCGGGCAAGGCCCAATCCTTCAGCGGCCAGGCGATCGACGCCGCCTGCAGGGCGCCACCCACCAGGCAGACCAACCACCAGAAGAAGCCGCTGCCGCGTGCGCTGCGCCCTGGCGGACGCCGACTCATCGGGTTGAAACTCGACGGCGTGTGCAGCGATCCGAACAGGCTTCGCATGGGTCTGGGGGCTGCCGGCCTCAGGCCTCGACCGGCACGGGCGCGACCTTGAACCACTTCACCGCGCCACCCTTGGTGTGCAGCACGACAAAGCGCAGCCCTTCGAGTTCGTGCATCTCCCCGCGTTTGGGCACATGCCCCATGGCGTGCGCGATCATGCCGCCGATGGTGTCAAAGTCTTCCTCGGGCAGCTTCAGCCCGAAGGATTCGTTGATGCGCTCGATCGGCGTGTCGCCGCTCACGCGCCAGGTGCTGTCGGCCAGGGCGAACACATCGCCCTCGTCCTCGGCCACGTCGAACTCGTCCTCGATCTCGCCCACGATCTCCTCGAGCACGTCCTCGATGGTGATGAGCCCGGCCACGCGGCCGAATTCGTCGATCACGATGGCCAGGTGGTTGCGGTTGCCGCGGAACTCGCGCAGCAGGTCGTTGAGGCCCTTGCTTTCCGGAACGAACGTGGCAGGGCGCAGGAGCGCGCGGATGTTGAGCTCGGGCGCGCGCTGCAGCTTGAGCAGGTCCTTGGCCAGCAGGATGCCGATGATGTTCTCACGCTCGTTTTCGTAGACCGGGAAACGCGAGTGGGCGGTGTCGATGACCAGGTGCAGCAGGTCATCGAACGGGGCGTTGATGTCCAGTACGTCCATGCGGGGTGCGGCCACCATCACGTCGCCGGCGGTCATGTCGGCGATGCGGATCACGCCTTCGAGCATGACCCGCGATTCGGCGTTGATGATGTCGTTGTCCTCGGCCTCGGCGAGGGTTTCGATCAACTCGTCCTTGGAGTCCGGCCCGGGGTGGATGAACTCCGCGAGTTTTTGAAGAAAACCACGTTTGTCGGCATGCCGCAGGCTGCGCTGCGGCCCACTACTGGGAGGGGATTCGGCCACTGAAGGTAGGTAGGGGGTTGTAACGGATCGAAAGGATACCCCAAGCAGGTGGCGCGGCGCAAAGTGCCACCGTCCGTCGGAGCCGGCCGGCGCTCAGCCGCGAACGCGTTCGCGGGCGTCGCGCACGCCCCGCCGGATGTCCTGCAGCACCGAGAGCAGGCCCCAGAACTGCTTGGCCTGTGCCTTGAAGTGGTAGTCGGTGATGGCCACCTGCTCGTTGACCAGTTCGGTCACGCGCGAATCGAAATCGGCCGGCGGCAAACGCAGGTGCGCCTCGGACTCCGAGCCATCGCGCTCGATCACCGCGCCGGCGCGGCGCGCGATCTTGAGCATCGCCGTGTTTTCCGACAACGCGTGGATGAACAGCATGCTCACGCCCTCGTTGCGCGCATGCATGACGGCGCGCTCGAACAGCCGGCTGCCATAACCCCGCCCGCGGGCGCTCTTGGCCACCGACACACCGAACTCGGCGCAGCTGGTGTACTTGGGATCGAGAGAGAAGGCCAGGTGGGCCATGGCGATGAGTTCGAGCTTGCGGTTGAAGATGCCGAACAACTCGTCGCGATCGAAGTTCAGCTGTGCCACGTAGCGGCTGATCTGCTCGTCGTTGGCCGCATAACCAAAGCGCAGGTAGCGGTCGTGTGGGTCCAGCGCGAGCAGGTGCGCCTCGATGCGCTCCACCTGACCGGGTCCGATGGAGCGAATGGGCACGACGGGCGTGGACGTCTTCTCGGGATTCAGCATGCGGCCAATGTACGGGTTTTCCCTATATCCACAAGGACTCAAGCCCCTAATGCCATGGGAACCCGACGGGCGGGACCGGACTCCGGCCTCAAACCGGCAATGCCGTGGTGCTTTTCACGCGGTCCATCACGAAACTGGTCTTGCAGTCCTGCACGCTGGGGTGTTTGAGCAGGGTTTCCATCATGAAGCGCGAATAGGCCGCCATGTCGGCCACCACCAGGCGCAGCTGGAAGTCCATCTCGCCGGTGAGCGCCGCGCATTCCACCACCTCCGGCCAGCTCAGCACGCTGGCGCGGAACTGGTCCATCGGGCTGCGCTTGCCGCTGCCGGCGTGTTTCTCCAGCCGCACGTTCACATGGGCGGTCAGGCCCAGGCCGACCGCCTCCGGGCGCACCAGCGCCACGTAGCGGTCGATCACGTGCGCCTCTTCCAGCCGCCGCACGCGGCGCAACACCGCACTGGGCGAGAGCCCCACGGCTTCGGCGATCTGGTCATAGGTGGCCCGGCCATCGGCCTGCAGGCTGCGGAGAATCTGGCGATCAAGCTTGTCAAGTGCATCCATGGCGCGAAGTTTGCACGTTTCCTGCAATCCAGACAAGTGGAGCGCCCCAAAACGCCGGAATCGTGACAGGCTGCGCCGATACAGTGGCGCCTTGCCCGCCATTTTCCCCACACGCACCCGGAGACACGCCATGAACAGCGCACTGCCCGCATCCGCGACCCAGACCGTCGCGACCCCTTGGGAGAACCCGATGGGCACCGACGGTTTCGAATTCATCGAGTACGCCGCACCCGATCCCGTGGCCATGGGCGCGCTGTTCGAGCGCATGGGCTTCAAGCCCATTGCGAAACACCGCCACAAGGCCGTGACGCTGTACCGCCAGGGCGAAATCAACTTCATCATCAACGCCGAGCCCGACAGCTTTGCCCAGCGGTTCGCGCGCCTTCACGGCCCCAGCGTGTGCGCCATCGCTTTCCGGGTGCAGGACGCCAAGGCGGCCTACGAGCGCGCCATCTCGCTCGGGGCCTGGGGCTACGCGCAATCTGCCGGCCCGGGCGAGCTGAACATTCCCGCCATCAAGGGCATTGGCGATTCCATCATCTATTTCATCGACCGCTGGCGCGGCAAGAATGGCGCGCGGACCGGGGACATCGGCAACATCGGCTTCTACGACGTCGATTTCGAGCCCCTGCCCGGCGCCGAGCTCAACCCGGCCGGCCACGGCCTGACCTACATCGACCACCTCACGCACAACGTGCACCGCGGCCGCATGGAGGAATGGGCCGGGTTCTACGAGCGGCTGTTCAACTTCCGCGAGGTGCGCTACTTCGACATCGAGGGCCAGGCCACGGGCGTGAAGAGCAAGGCCATGACCAGCCCCTGCGGCAAGATCCGCATTCCCATCAACGAGGAAGGCAACGAGAAGGCCGGCCAGATCCAGGAGTACCTGGACCGCTACCACGGCGAGGGCATCCAGCACATCGCCATGGGCTCGACCAACCTGTACGACACCGTGGACGCGCTCGAGCTCAGCGGCGTGAAGCTGCTCAACACCAGCGAGACCTACTACGAGCTGCTGCCCAAGCGCATTCCGAACCATGGCGAGGACGTCGAAGGCCTGAAGCAGCGCAACATCCTGGTGGACGGCGTGCCCGGTGAACTGCTGCTGCAGATCTTCAGCGAGAACCAGCTCGGCCCGATCTTCTTCGAGTTCATCCAGCGCAAGGGCAACCAGGGCTTTGGCGAGGGCAACTTCAAGGCGCTCTTCGAGACCATGGAGTTGGATCAGGTGCGCCGCGGCGTCCTCAAGGCCTGAGGTCACGGGCCATGGCCGTCGAACCCGTTGTCTATGGCGCCAGCGAGCGCCCACCGCGTGGCGACTACTCGCGCGCCCGTGCCGACTACACCTGCCCGCAGAACTGGTCGGCGTACACCGACGCCGACCACGACACCTACCGCCGGCTCTATGAACGCCAGACCGCCCTGCTGCCCGGGCTGGCGTGCGACGCCTTCATCGACGCCCTGCCCTCGCTGGGCGTGCGGGACCGCATTCCCCGCTTCGAGGAAATCAACGAGCGCCTCCAGCCCGCCACCGGCTGGGAGATCGTGGCCGTGCCGGGCCTGATCCCGGAGCGGCCGTTCTTCGACCTGCTGGCGAACCGCCGCTTCCCCGTGACCGACTGGATCCGCACGCCGGAAGAATTCGACTACATCGTCGAGCCGGACGTGTTCCACGACCTGTTCGGCCATGTGCCGCTGCTGTTCAACCCGGTGTTCGCCGACTACGTGCAACGCTACGGCGCCGGCGGTCTCAAGGCGCACGACCTCGGCGCGGGCGAGCTGCTCTCGCGGCTGTACTGGTACACGATCGAGTTCGGGCTGATGCGCCAGGCCGATGGTCTGCGCGCGTACGGCGCCGGCATCCTGAGTTCGTCGAGCGAGCTGAAATACAGCGTGACCAGCCCGCAGCCGAAGCGTGTGGCCCTCGATCTGCTGCGCTGCATGCGCACGCGCTACAAGATCGACGATTTCCAGGCCACCTACTTTGTCATCGACAGCTTCGAGCAGTTGTTCGAAATGACCGCGCCCGACTTCGCGCCGCTCTACGAAGCAGTGCGCTCGCTCGGGGAACTGGGCGCCGAGGACAGCAGCTCGAGCGACTCGCTCATCACCCTGGGGTGAAACGCCATGGCCACGTGGGCCGCGCCGGGCAGCAGCCGGTTGTCGGCCCCGGGCAGGGTGGCGGTGGACGCGGGAAACACGATGTTGTCGGCGTTCGAGTACCAGCAGACAAATCGCGCGTAGGTGTCCACAGGCTTGATCTGCGCCTCGCGCGCCTGCAGCGCCTGCAGCCAGTCGCCGCCCAGCCGCATCTGCCGGCCATTGGCCACGCGGCTGAAACGCCCCAACCAGGTGCCGCGGTGCGGGCTGCCGATGGTGACCACCCGGTGCACCAGCGTCTCGGGCTCGCTGGCCAGCCACACGCGGGCCGCCAGCCCACCCATGCTGTGGCACACCAGCATCGGCGGATGCCCCGTCAAGGCGTGTGCGCGCCGCACGCCGTCGGAGATCAGCTCGGCGTAGTCGTCGATGCTACCGAACACCGGTTCCAGGTTGACCGACACGTAGGGCACGCCCTGCTCGCGCAGGCGCCGCATCCAGGGCAGCCAGAGGCCCCGGTTGCAAACGAAGCCATGGATGAACACCACGGCGGGCGTGCCGGCCGCCGTGGGCTCCTCGGTGTCGGGCAGGCTGGCCCAACGGAAGGGCTGGCGCCAGGCGAACACCTGCGGCGCCACCCAGACTTCCTGCCACCAGGCGCCGATCAGTTCGCGCCATCCCGCGCGCGGCGCCTCGTCCAGCCGGTTCAACCAGGCGGCGGCGAGTCCTTCCAGGGCCAGCACCAGCGCGTACCCGCCCACGCTCAGAAACGCCCCGAGCAATGCGACCCATGGCGCACGCGGCCACCAATAAACCAGCCACAGCGCGCTGAACACCAGCGTGCCCACCATCAGCCATTGCTGCAGGCGCGCCAGCGCGGAAACAGCCCGCACCACAGGCAAGGTGCCGGCGGAGGAAGAAGGGGCTTTCGAGGGGATGTCCTGCATGACAACACTATCGCACGCGGCGGGCCCGTCGAATTAGACTGGGCTGACCTTCCCAGTTCGTCCAAAGCCCATGAGCCAGCCCGCCAGTGCCGCCGACCGCATCCGCACCCACCTGGATCGCGTGCAACAACTTCGCCTGCAGGCCCAGGGTGCCGGCCTGGCAGCGGCGGTCAACGAGGTGAAGCAACTGCAGGCCCAGCGCTTTCGCGCCACCTATGCCGATCTCATCCGGGACCCGGCCTGCGCGCCAGCCACCCGGTTTTTCCTGGACGAGCTTTATGGCGTGCGCGATTTCGCCCAGCGCGATGCGCAATTCGGTCGCATCGCCGGCGCGCTGGAGCGCCTGTTCCCCGAGGCCGTGGCCCAGCTGGCGGTGGATCTGGCCGAAACCCATGCGCTGACCGAAGTGCTGGATCACGAACTGGCCCGGCATTGGCTGTCCCTGGCTCCGGAGCTCGCACGCGCCCAGCGGTACACGCTGAGCTGGCGCCTGGCCAATGACCGGCCCGCACGCGAACGCCAGCTGGCCGTGGTGCAGCACATGGGGCGCGAGCTGCAGCGGCTCACGCGCATGAAGCCGCTGCGCCTGGCCTTGCGGATGATGCGCAACCCGGCACGCGCGGCGGGACTCGATGCGCTGCAACACTTTCTGGAAAGCGGTTTCGATGCCTTTGCCGCGCTGGGCGATGCGCGGCGGTTCCTGGACACCATCAGCGAGCGGGAATCCCGCTGGATCGGCACCCTGTTCGACGCGCCCCCGGAGGATTGCAGCCGGGCGCTGGAGGCCGAACTCGCTCGAGCGCCCGACCCGACCTGAGGGCCGAGCGCCGGTGTGCTTTGCGTGACAGGGCCCTAGGGCTGGCCCGGTTCCCGAGCCACCAAGGCCTTGCCAGAATGCCTGTTCCGTTCCAAGCCCACCCTGCACCACCATGAACCGTCACTGGCTTTCCCAATACCCCGAAGGCGTTGCGCATGAGGTGACGCCCGAACGCTACCGTTCGCTGGCGGCGCTGCTGGAGGAATCGTTCAAGCAGCATGCTCGCGAACCCATCAGCGTCTGCATGGAACGCTGGATGACCTATGGCCAGCTCGACGAGTACAGCAGCACCCTGGGTGCCTGGCTGCAGGGCCGGGGCCTGGCACCCGGCGCGCGGGTGGCCATCATGCTGCCCAACGTGCCCCAGTTCCTGGTGGCGATGGCGGCCGTCGTGCGCGCGGGCTACACCGTGGTCAACGTCAACCCGCTCTACACGGCGCGTGAGCTGGAGCACCAGCTCAAGGACTCGGGCGCGCAAGCCATCGTCATCCTCGAGAACTTCGCGCACACACTCGAAGAGGTGATCGACCGCACCGCGCTGGAGCACGTGGTGATTGCCAGTCTGGGCGACCTGCTCGGCTTCTGGTACGGCCGCTGGCTGACGTTTGCGGTGCGCCACCTGGCGAGGATGGTGCCGGCCTACAAGCTGCCCATCAACGGCGCCTCCGGCGCACGCACCATCGTCTCGTTTCGCCAGGCGCTGGCCGACGGCGCGTCGCGCCGCCTGCAGCCCAGCAGCGACACGCTCGATTCGGTGGCGTTCCTGCAATACACCGGTGGCACCACGGGCTTGTCCAAGGGTGCGGTACTGACCCACCGCAACGTGATCGCCGCCATCCTGCAGGCCGAAGCCTGGTTCTCGCCGGCGTTGCAGCGCGTGGGCGATCTGCGCCGGGTCAACGGCATTGCCGCCCTGCCGCTGTACCACATCTTCGCGCTGACACTGAGCCTGCTCTGCATTCGATGGGGCGCGCATATGACGCTCATTCCCAATCCCAGGGACATCCCGAAGTTCGTGGAGACGCTCAAACGCCGGCCATTCCATTTGCTGCCCGCCGTCAACACCTTGTTCAATGCCCTGTTGCAGAACCCGCAGTTCCGTCAACTCGACTTCTCGCAACTGGCCATGTCGCAAGCCGGTGGCATGGCCGCTTCCGAAGGGACCGCACGGCAGTGGATGGCGGTGACGGGTTGCGCCATGATCGAAGGCTGGGGCATGAGCGAGACCTGTGCGATCGGCACCAACAACCCGGTGAACGCCCGGCACTTCAGCGGCACCATCGGGCTGCCACTGCCCGGCATCGACATCGCCATCAAGGACGAGGAAGGCCACAGCCTCGCCCTGGGCGAGACCGGCGAGATCTGCATCAAGGGACCCAACGTGATGCAGGGCTACTACAACCAGCCCGAGGAAACCGCCAATGCGTTCACGCCCGATGGGTTCATGCGCACCGGCGATGTCGGCGTGATGGACGAACAAGGCTACACCCGCATCGTGGACCGCAAGAAGGACATGATCCTGGTGTCGGGCTTCAACGTCTTCCCGAGCGAACTCGAGAACACCATCTCCCTGTGCCCTGGCGTGCTGGAGTGCGCTGCCATCGGCGTGCCGGACGACAAGCAGGGCGAGGCCGTGAAGGTGTTCGTCGTGCGCTCCGACCCGAGCCTGAGGGAAGAAGACGTGGCACGCTTCTGCCAGGAAAGCCTCACCGGCTACAAGCGGCCGCGCCACATCGAGTTCCGCGACGAGTTGCCCAAGAGCAATGTGGGGAAGATACTGCGGCGTGCCCTGCGCACTCCCTCTCCCCATTGAGGAAACTTCAACCCGCATGACGACCTCCCGTTCATCTGCCGACCTGGCCCTGGCCGGCGTCACCGTGCTGGAGCGGGGCTGGCTCTCCTCCAACAACACGCTCATCCAGGGCGATGGCCCGGCCACGCTGGTGGACTCCGGCTATGCGAGCCACGCCGAACAGACCCTGGCTCTGGTGGACGCCGCGCTCCAGGGCCGACCCCTCGAGCAGCTGTTCAACACCCACCTGCACAGCGACCACTGCGGCGGGAATGCGGCGCTTCAACAAGCCCATCCGACGCTTGAGACCTGGATACCGCCCGGCCAGGCCGATGCGGTACGGCGATGGGACGCCGTGGCGCTCACCTACGAACCCACAGGCCAGACCTGCCCGCGCTTCAGGTACGAAAGCCTGCTGACGCCCGGGACGTCGGTGCAGATGGGATCGCTGCTCTGGGAGATTCACGCGGCCAAGGGGCACGACCCCCATTCGATCGTGCTCTTTCAACCCGAGTTGCGCGTGCTGATCTCGGCCGACGCGCTGTGGGAAAACGGCTTCGGCATCGTGTTTCCCGAACTCGAAGGCGAATCGGCGTTCGACGAGGTGGCCCAGACCCTGGACCTGATCGAACGCCTGCAACCCGCCACCGTGATACCGGGACACGGCGCGGTCTTTCAAGATCTTGAGGGCGCTCTGGTGCGGGCACGCAGCCGCTTGGCGCAGTTCGTCACGCAACCCGAGAAGCACCAGCGACATGCGCACAAGGTGTTGATCAAGTTCAAGCTGCTCGAATGGCAGAGCATTCCGCTGGAGACGCTGCACAACTGGGTCATGCGGACCGACTACTTCACCCGCGGCCTGCCCCTTGAACTCAAGGCCGATGCCACGGCCAGCAAGGCGTGGCTCCTGGGCTTGCTCAACGAGCTTGAACGCGTCCAGGCACTTCGGCGGGAAGGTGACTTGGTGGTGAACCTCTGACCCGCGTGCGGTTACGGGGAACGCCCACAAAAAAGCCCACGTTTCCGTGGGCTTCAGTGACAAGCCAATGCTTGTGGGATTGGTTGCGGAGGCAAGATTTGAACTTGCGACCTTTGGGTTATGAGCCCAACGAGCTACCAGGCTGCTCCACTCCGCGTCAAGCCTTATATTCTATCACGCCTTGTCGGCTTCAGCGGCGGGAGCGGCATCATCTGCGCGATCCACCAGCTCGACCAGGGCCATCGGCGCGTTGTCGCCCACGCGGAAACCCATCTTCAGGATTCGCGTGTAGCCACCGGGACGCGCCTTGAAGCGTGGGCCGAGTTCGTCGAACAGCTTGACGACCACATCGCGGTCGCGCAGGCGGTCAAAAGCCAGGCGGCGATTGGCCACGGTCGGCACCTTGGCCAGGGTGATCATGGGTTCGACCACGCGGCGCAGCTCTTTGGCCTTGGGCACCGTGGTCTTGATGGCTTCGTGCGTGAGCAGCGAGTTCATCATGTTGCGCAGCATGGCGAGGCGGTGCTCGCTGGTGCGGTTGAGTTTGCGGAGTCCGTGTCCGTGACGCATTTGAGTTTCCTTTCAGTGTTTTGCCCCCAGCCGTATCAGGTACTGGGAGTTCGTCAGACAGTTGCGTGTCTTCAGTGCTTGTCGAGGCCGGCGGGCGGCCAGTTTTCCAGCTTCATGCCCAAGGTCAGGCCGCGCGAGGCAAGCACTTCCTTGATTTCGTTGAGCGACTTGCGACCCAGGTTGGGGGTCTTGAGCAGCTCGTTCTCGGTGCGCTGGATCAGGTCACCGATGTAGTAGATGTTCTCGGCCTTGAGGCAGTTGGCCGAACGAACGGTGAGCTCGAGTTCGTCCACGGGGCGCAGCAGGATCGGGTCGAACTGTTGCGAGCTGCGTTGGGCGGGCGCATCGAAAGCAGAGAGCTCCACACCTTCGAGTTGCGCGAACACCGCGAGCTGTTCCACCAGGATCTTGGCCGAAGCGCGCACGGCCTCCTCCGGGCCGATGGAACCGTTGGTCTCGATTTCCAGCACGAGCTTGTCGAGGTCGGTGCGCTGCTCCACACGGGCGCTTTCGACCGTGTAGCTCACGCGCTTGACGGGAGAGAAAGATGCATCCAGCACGATCCGACCGATCGAGCGGGCCTGGTCATCGTTGCGGCGCAGGCTGCCCGGCACGTAGCCGCGGCCCTTCTCCACCTTGATCTGCATGTCCAGCTTGGCACCGGCAGACAGTGTGGCGATCAGATGGCCGGGGTTGACGATCTCGACGTCGTGCGGCGTCTGGATGTCGGCGGCCGTCACGACGCCTTCACCGTCCTTGCGCAGACTCAGGGTCACCTCATCGCGGTTGTGGAGTTTGAACACCACGCCCTTGAGGTTGAGCAGCAGGTTGACGACGTCTTCCTGCACGCCGTCGATGGACGAGTACTCGTGCACCACGCCGGCGATGGTCACCTCGGTGGGGGCATGGCCCACCATGGACGACAGCAGCACGCGGCGCAGCGCGTTGCCGAGGGTGTGCCCGTAGCCGCGCTCGAAGGGCTCGAGGGTGACCTTGGCGCGGTTGGCCGAGAGTTGCT
>VFQP010004612.1_pt1 | contig 12661 bp, 20 predicted proteins | sample 3512351 | NCBI WGS metagenome assembly VFQP01 (sample SAMN10412372, study PRJNA504923) | tailings metagenome | isolation source: Relicate 1 Philex TSF1 revegetated site | place: Philippines: Tuba, Benguet | collected 2017-08-29 | reverse complement strand
ATAGGGGGCGTATGGGGGTGTCATAGTGGGCGTATGGGGGTGTCATAGGGGGTGTATGGGGACAGTAACACATGGACATGTACCCATGTCCCATACATGTTGCAATATGTGGAGCATATATACATACTCACACGCTACACAGACTCTACACACACCACATGTACACACACTACACACACCTGTAGCACAGCAAGGAGGGCAGGTGCAGAGTCCCTATACCTACGTGCCAGTTCCTCCTCAAGGTACCTGTGTGTATATGTACAAGTTGTGTACAAGTGTGGTTACAAGTGTGTGTACCAGTGTATGTTTGCACAAGTGTATGCATGTATAATGAACATATGTAATACATGTACAAACAGCATACACCCCCATGCTACACGCACGCCCATGGTACACCCCCCCGCCCACACACCCACACACCTGCGCAAGTTGCGAAACCCAATCTGCCCAGCAAATCGCTCCTCATCAAACCCACCATCAATCTTGGTACGCAAATGTGTCTTTATGCCGCCATCCACTGCTTGTATTTGTGCCCTCCACTCCTCACTTGTTTGAGCAGAGCGGTCTTTGGGGAGGGCGATGAAAAAGGGTTTAACATTGGCTGGCAGATATCCTGAGGCAGCGAGGTATTTGTCCACCTCCCAACGTTCCCCAAATTCCTGCAGGCGATTGTCGAATTTGGATGCGACGACAACCTGTTTGTTGTGAAGGGGTGTGTTGGGGTGTTGGGGTGTGTTTGTGTGTTGTGAGGGGCTGCATGTTGTGGAATGTCATGCTTTTTTCCCGACTGCATACTGTGGCCCCTTTATGGTCAACAAACAGCATTGACCACACACTCTTCAACTCACACCCATCAGCGTACAGTGCGGCTGAATGTGGGGTCCACTTCTTGAATCACATGCATCCACATGGAGCTGCACCACTCCACACTGCTCTGCTGCAAAAACACAATCAGGCGGTTGGGATGGGAAATTTGTTCCTTGACCATGGACATGATGTCCTCGGGCATGCTGTCTGCTTCCCCCTTGCGGGCCTTGAGGATGAATCCAGGCGTGTCTACTAGTGTGAGGTTGCCACAGTATGCAAACCTATGAAAGAGTGGTTGTGTCACCATGCATCATCATGTCACCAACAAGGTAGCTGTCACAGACTGCACATGTACAATCTCAAATCAACAACGTACTCGGCACGTAGGACAATGGGTTTGGGAGACACCTGTGCACCAAGCTGACGCAAGTGAGATTCTGTGCGTTGGCGGATTGCCTCGCTTACTGCAGATTCGGGGGTGATGACTGGTCCATACTCCTCTCCCTCTTCATCGCGCAGGCGACACCGTGGCGTTGATGCAGTGGGATCATGGACCATTTGCACAATGAGGGGGCGTCGGGTGCCCAGTTCCACCTCTGTTGAGGGTGATCACGGTATGATAGTGATCACGACGTGTACACCACACCTCTCGACCATACCTCGCACATTGAAACGAAAACCCAAAAATGCCTCGAGCAAGGAGCTCTTCCCATCAGATTGCCCTCCTACAACGACCTGTATGGGTGGTTGGATGGTTGGCGACGATGTATGCGTATGCCCATAAAAATAGCCACCACACACCAGTTCCGGAATGGACAACGATTCGCCAAAGGCATAGGCTGCTGCTTGCAGGCGGTTGTATGCTTCATAGCGCGCCTTGTTTGTTTTGTTGTTGAACAGATCAGGGGTGTTCATTGTGGGTGTGTTCATTGTGCATCAAGTGGTTGGGTACTGATACACTGTGATATTTTTTGAGTTGAGATGCACAGCTGTTTTGGCTGCTACAGTCTGTGGCGAGCTTCTTGATTCATCGTGATGTATACTCTGTGGCGTTTTGTTGGCTGGGCGATGTGCAAATATATTCTGTTGCCATAAAACTATTGATACAACAGGATACGTTGTAAAATGAGCCACGCAAAACCCAATCGAGGAGCAGGATATCAGTTACCGCCCTTCCCTAGCCATCTCCATTTGTGCTTGCAGGCGCACTGTTTGTGCCCGAGCACGCTCCACCTCATCCTGCAGGCACTCCACCTCTGCCTCGAGCTTGATTATTGTGGCATCCTTGCATGCCAGTTGTTCCTGATGGATGCTCTGCAACGCCTGTGGTGGGGTATGGAAGCGCATGCATGATAACAGCACAACACCTGGCATTCAATTACAATCAACAAGGCATCCACACAATGTGGGACCCCGCATCACATCAGGTGCTGTTGAGGTGACACAACATCACCTACCTGTTTGTAGAGCATGTTCTCCGTGTTAAAGTGTTCCTTCATGCTCGCATACAATGCACCTACATCCTTGCCAACAGTCTTGCTGAGCCGCGTTTCGAATTTTGCTTTATAATGCTCCAGCACCTCAACATGCCCCTGCAATTGCCTGTGGTGTGTGTGTGTGTGTGTGTGTGTGTGTATGTGTGTGTCTGTGTGTGTCTGTGTATTTCTGAACCATCGTGTGTGTTTGTTGGTGTGGGTTGCAAAGGATGTATACCACATCAACAACACAACAATCACCACCACAAAACAACAAAATCAACAACACTGGACCACATACCCCCCCCAACCCCCTACCTTGCATGTTTCCTCACATCCTCCAGCAACACCTGCTGTTCCTGTATCTCCCCCTCCCTTTTCCTCAACAGGCCCCTCAGCTGCTGCTCCCTATCTCGCACAGCACGCAGTTCACATTGCAGCTGCACTATGTCAAGCTGACTCAACTCTGCTTCAAGGGTGGAGAGAGATTTGCGCAGTGCCTGTACGAGTGTGCGAGTGTATGATGAGTGTAAGGGGTGTTGTATGACTCACTTGTTATTTTGTTTATTGTTTATTATTATTATTATTATTATTGTGTTGTTGTTGTGTGTGTGTGTGTGTGTGTGTTTGATGCTTTCGTGCTATTGATGTACATTGCTGTGATGATACGGTTATGTTTTCTATTGTCCTTGCCCTCTTGTGCCCCTCACAACATAAACTGACTCTCTCTCACACACACACACATACACATACATATGACACCCTCAACACACACACACATATACAACACCCTCAAGAGAACCAAACACACCAGTTGTTCATCGACAAATGACTGCCGCTCCTTGTGCCAGCTCCTTGTGCCGCATTCCCCTCTCATTTCTGAAAATTGCTGTTCCCATGATGCAGCAGCTGCCTGCGCATGTGCCAGTGCAGCCTGTGAAGAAAAGAGAGGGGGGTGAACCATTTGGGAGAAGAAATGGGTGCTGTGTTGGTGTGTTTTCCAGTGGTGGTGTTTTCCAGTTAGGGTGTCATTGAGTGAGGGCAGTGTTACGAGTGCTGCATGACAACACACACATACACATACACACCTACAGTCAAACACACACACACACCTACACACACCTAAACACACACACACCTACACACACCTAAACACACACACACCTACACACACACACAAACACTCTGTGCAAGTACACAACATGCTTGTGCAATCCTACGTATACCATATGTACACCAATCAATACCCAGTACACCAATCAATACCCAGTCACACACACACACACCTCTAGCTCCTCCACACGTTGCCTGAGGCCTGCTTCATTGTGATTTCTATGACGTGCGACCTTTGATACAGCTGTACAAGAACGTTCTAGGCCTTGTATGCGTGCCTGCAACTCCTGTGTGTGTTGTTGTATGATGTGTGTGTGTGTTGTGGTATGATGTGCGTGTTGTGGTATGATGTGTGTGTTGTGGTATGATGCGACATCAGGATGTGTGCTGCAATATAAAAAAACACCCAAAAAAATTGCCTTGATGAGCATGCACAACCATCCATCATCAACCACACCACCAGCCACATTCCAATGCATCCCACACGTATGTATATTCACCACAAAAGCACTCGACTATCATATTGTAATACTCTTATGCAAAATACCATACCATACCATATAATACCAAAACCATATAATACCACACGTACCTTGACACGCTGTGCATGCTGTGCAGCTTCAGCACGTGCCTCTGCCACGGTGGCCTTCCACCCAGCACACCCATGACACCCACCATCTGCATCACGGTCATATGAGGACGCCATATCTGTTGCTGCTGCTGCTGTGGCTAGACGTTGTTGTAGGGCATCTATTTGTCGCTGTGATGCTGCGAGCTCCCATGTTGCTTCCTCATACTGGGGGGGGTGTTGAGGGGAAAATATGTGTATGTGAACGAATGAATGTGTGTGTGTGTGTGTATGAATGAATGTGTGTGTGTATGAATGTGTGTATGTATATGAATGTGTTTGTAGTGATGATATTTGCAGGTTTATGTGTATTTGTATGCAAGTGCATTTATATACATGTATTCACATGACTTGCAGCACCTAGCAACTCCTCCCCACATACACACACCTGTCTAACACACACCTGTCACCAACACACACACATACCCACATTCCTCACACCCATGCACACCTCCACCCACCCGCACATTCCTCACACCCAACCCCAACCTTCATCCCACCATCCATACCTGTCGTTCCAGGCTTGTTATTCGCTCATCACGTGCTTGTAACTCACCCTGGAGCACATCCAATCTGTCTGCATGCATTGTAGCAGCACGACGCTCTGCTTCCAGTTGGAGGCGCACATGGTCCCTGTCATGAGACACACCCAGGAGCGCATGTTCAGCCTGGGGGGGTGTATACGTTGTATGTGGGTGTATGCAGGTCATGTAGTGAGATTATGTGGAGGTGGACAACAGACAGACACCAAGGAAAAGACCAGTGAGTCTCAAGCACACACACACAAGAGCACACACAGGAGCAGATACACCCCCATAACATCCCCAAATCCATATACACCCTCAACACACCCATCCATACACCCTCAAAACACCTATATCCCACGCCTCTCCCAACACCTATACACCCTATACAATAATCTCCTTCACTACAATCTTCACTCGTCCACCTCCCCCCTCCACGTACCTCTTCCAACAAAGCACACGCCTCTGCACGTGCCGCGTGTTCCTCTGTCAACCTCCCCTCTAATTCCCTCACACGTGCTGTTTCTTGACCCAGGGCATGTTGGAGGGCAGCACCCAGCACAGCAGCATCAGCCAGACGAGCATGCAGAGAATCGACGGTCCCTTGCATACCTGAAGGGTTACCAGTGGGGTCGATCAGATTTGTGGTGGTGGAGTCGGTCAGATTTGTGGTGGTATTTGCAATGCTTGTGGCAAGATGAGCGGTGGTCGTGTGTGCTTGCTGTAGCGAGGTGTCCTGCAGTGCACACAGAGCACCTGATCCATGGTCCTCATCGTGTTGGTCATGGTCCTCTTTGTGTTGAACAACCAGTGTGGATGCATGCACCTCCATGCGTGTACCCGTTGTCAGACACTCGCTCCCCTCTCCTTTCCATGGCACCACCGACATACTCCTTTCCTCATCCCTCCCCTCACCCCCCCTCTCATTTCCCCCCCTTTCATTCCCCCCCTCATTTCCCCCCAAGGCACCCCCCACCTCGCCCCCCACGGCACCCAACCACACCCTCAGTTCCTCACATTCATGCTCCCTGGACGCAAGTGCCTGTTCCAGCTCCCCCACCCGCACCCCCAGCACCAGCTCGGCCTGCCTCAGCTCATCGAGGGCCCCCTCTGCCGACAAACACCGGGCCTGCCATGCTTGCTGTGCCGCAGTGGCCTTGTCCCATAGGCTGTTGGCCCGATCACGCTCAGCTCTCAGTATGTCCAGTTGCAGGCAGAGGGATTTGAGGCGGGCTGCGACGGTGGGGTGGACCACGGGGGTTGGGTGTGGGGCGGTTGGGTGTGGGGGGGTGGAGGTGGGGATGCATGTTGAGGGTTTGGAGGGTGGTGTTGACGAGGGTGGTGTGGACATGGTAGATTCTGCTTGGGTGTTGTGTTGGATGCCTCCCTTGTGTTGGGCATCATCATCATGTTGTGCTCTGGTTTCTCCTTGTTTCTTTTGTTCCTCTTCTCCTTGTTGTTCATCATCTCCATGTTCTTCTCCTTGTTGATCATCATCGTTAACTGTTCCCTCCTCCTCCTTTTCCCCTGTGACCTCCTCATCACCCACATTGTCATGATCCCCACCTATGTCTTCTTGCGCCCCATCCAACCCCACCAGCACCCCAGCACCCCCTGGGCTCCCCTCCAACACACTCAACAGCAGGCGACTTGCACTACTACATCGAGCGAGGGCCCGGGCTGCACCGGCCCCTCCTTCCAAGCCCGGGGTGCCCTCCATGGGGCCCCCCATGGGGCTCGCACCATCAGAGGGTGTATCACAGGGGTTGTATGGGAGGGTGCTTGGCGTGTTGACATGCGTTGTGGTGGTCGGTGGTGGGTGGTGGGTGGTGGTGCGTGGGGTGGAGACGAGGGGATGGGTGCGGGATGGGGATGGTGGCATGAGTATGGTCGGTTGTTGAGGTGCGGGGGGGAGTGCAGCCACTGCATGCTCGTCTGTGTTATGATTAAGTGGTGTGTAGGTGGTACTAGGTAGCAATAGGGTGTTTAATGTTGTGTACGATACACAGTATGAATCGTGTACATGTGTGTACACGTTTTGGCACAATGCAAAACAAAAACAATACCACGCACACAAACAAAAAAAGACACACGACAGGAAAATTACACACATACACAATACACACATTATATACACTCCCACACGACATACCCACACCATTTACACACAAATACACACACCTGATGCCCATAATCGTGCAGGTGTAGCATCAGCAACAGCAGCTTGCAGTGCATCCAACTGCACATCCCTTGCTTCCAGCTCAGCACGCATATCACGGATGACATCAGTGTGCCGTTGTGCTGCGTGGGTGAGTTCATGTACATGCCTGCTTGCTGCTTGTAGTTGCTGTGGTCAAGGGGGAGTGTGGTGGTGGTGTTGGGTTGTAGTTATGGACCGTGTGTGATCAATAGTGTGTCATGAAATGCACAACAATGTCGATGCGCAACACACCCTCACGTATGCACATGCGAATACAAACACACCCCCACGTATGCACACACACATACAAACACACCCTCATATACACACCCTCATATGACACACCAGCATTGATACCCACTCCCTCACACACACAATCACTGATACCCACTCCTACCATCACTTATGCACCCCACTCAGCACAGGTTGTCCTCCAATAATCCCCCATGTTCCTCCCTTATTCCCTCCCATAAAACTCCTACCTGTTCCTTCATTGCCTCTGATTCTAGAAGCTCCTCTAATTGTGTATTCCTTTCATTCAACTGCTGCTGCAGGTAATCACGCTGCCTGTGTTGTTGTTGTGGTGGTGGTGGTGTTATGGTGATGTGGTGGTGGGTGTGGTGGTGGTGGTGACGATGATGACAGAAAGAGGAGGGTATTGGGTGTGTGCCCGAGGGATGATTTTGGGATACACACCCACAAAACACCCACCCAAACACCCACTCAAATACCCACAAAATACCCAACCAAACACCCACCCAACCACACACCGAAACACACACAACATACCCACGTATGTTGGTCAGCTGGGCACGCAACCTATCAATCTCCTCCTGCAGCCGCATGTTGTCCTGCAGTATACGTGCCACACTGGGGGCCCCTGGTGTGACCCCCTCAACACCTTGCCCCTCAACAACACTTTGACCAACCACTGCGTTCAGACGGTGTTCCTCAAAATGATGTGTGTGCAGCCCATCCTCTGTATCAACAACACTCCCCTCGTCGTCATCACCCTTGAAGTCCTCCTGGTGCACATCCTCCTCGTCCTCCCAGTCACTGGGGCCCCGTAGCGGCAAGGGGCCCCTCCCATCATCCTCCAGGGACGCCATCACGGAATCATACCCACCATCATCATCTGGGAAAGACATTGGATACCTTTTGTCTGTTGGTTGACTGCATGGACTGCTGCACGCAGGGGCCCCATGTGTGGGGGCCCCCCGCCCTCCCTGCGGGCCCCTCCCCGCCCCGGGGGACCCCGTGCGCAGGACCGTGTCTGCATCCCCATGTGCACCTCCATCACCCCTATGCCAGTGTGTGCCGAGGGGGGATGGGGCTGGTGACGCATGTTGGCTGTTGCTGCTGCGGGGGAGGTGTACTGCAAGGAGGGGTGCGCGGGGGCCTGTGCTGGGTGGTGACCGCAGGGGGACGGAGGAAGCACGGCACCTTGTGTCGGGCAGGGGGGACATGGATGTACGTTGTCCTGTGACGGCCTGTTTGGATGTGTTGGATGATGTGTGTGTGTCTTTTCACTTGTCATATACCAAGCGCACCAAAGGCACCCACCTGCCATCACCCACACAACAGTCCCCCAAACAACCACACAACACAATCCCACTCCCCCACACAACACAGTCCCACCACCCCCCCACAACACCCTCCCCCCACGCACCACATGTTGTGCCTTGTACCACTGCAGCTCCCTCCGCAGTCGGGCATTTTCAACCTGCAACCTCCCCACATCCCCCACTGCATCCTCATTCACCACTGCCTTATTCTTCACCTGCTTGGCTCGACGGGCAAATTCCAGCGTGCTCACCGTCTCTGCATGACACGATGCAGCTGGGGAAATGTTGGCAATCAACACCGTTTTGGCATTCCCACCGAGAGAGTCTTGGAGCAGTCGGGTCACCTGGGCGTCCCGGTAGGGGACATGCTGTTGTGCTGCTGTTCCCCCATTGGTTGACTGTTTGACTGTTTGACGTTCGGACAGTTTTTTAATGACCAGACCCAATGCAGAGAGGGATTTGTTTATAGCAGTGGCCTCTTTTAGGCGCTGTCCTTCTGCATTGGTGTGCTTTTGTCGCTCACTACCTGCCAGGTCGACCAAGTGCAGACGGGCGCTTTTTATTCGTACGTCGTCGCCTTCCTCCACACGGGTGGTGATCTTGCAGGTGAACACACAGTGACTGCGGCTGCTGTGTTTGTTCATGCGGGTTTCTGCAATGCGTCTATTGGCACTGCCACGCATGAGCATTGCCATTGCATCAGCCGCTGTGTGGGGGTGGGGGGGGTAAGGGGGAGGGTGTTGGGGGGAGGGTGTTGAGGGGAACAGGGGGGAACGATGATGAGGCAGTCGCATACACAACATGTATATACAAATCAACCCAAACAAAACTTGATATATACCTGTACATGCAGGTTCCTCAGTGAGTCCCTCCACAAACACCCTTGACTTCAAATCCTCCCGGATGACAAGTTTTCCAAGAGCCACCCCGGGCCGCAACAGGTCTGTGAGTTGTTCCTGGTATACCTCTAGATAACTGCATGTGACTGCCACATGTACCGTCCTGTTGGCATCCTGCATGTAGTATGTGTGGTGTGGGTGGTGTGGTATGTTGGTGGTATGTATGTGGTGTGGGTGGTGTGGGTGGTATGTATGGGTGTGAGGTATGTATCACATCACCCATCACACCACCCATCACACCACCCATCACACCCGTATGTAGAATGCGTAGCAATACACACTACACTACACACGCACAACACACTGCACACACCGGCATGGTCAACGCCCCCTGTAGTTCTTCAATACGTTGAAAAAGGTATTGGAATATTCTAGGCACCAACCCTGCTTGATCCGGGAGCTGATTCACATTGTCAGTCAGCTTGCCAATCATAGTGTGAGTCTGTGTGTAATGGTGCGTTGATAGGGGTGTGTAATGGTGCGTTGATATGGGTGTGTAATGGTGCGTTGATAGGGGTGTGTAATGGTGTGTTGATATGGGTGTGATGTGTAGGCAGACGTGTACACAAGTATGGTGCATTGTGTGTGTTGTGTGTGTGTGTGTATTTTCTGTTGGTTCAATACAACGCATGCTGTGCTGAATACACCACCAGCACCACACATGTATATGCAACCAGTGTACACAATATCCTATACACAATATCCTATACACAATATCCTATACACAATATCCTATACACAATATCCTATACACAATATCCTATACACAATATCCTATACACAATATCCTATACACAATATGCTATACACAATATCCTATACACAATATGCTATACACAATATGCTATACACAATATCCTATACACAAGATGCTATACACAATATGCTATAGGGACACACCACCATTCCTATGCTAAAACCCACCTTGCCACTGCCTGTCTGTCCATATGCCAATACACAACTGTTGAATCCCAACAGACAGTTTTCCACCACTGGTGCACCCACAACTGTAGGAAAAGAGAGGGGGAGGTATACATTGCATGTTGTATTGACGCATGGGTGTCACACGTGTGTGTGTATGTGTATGATGAGGCCACATGGGTGGGAGATTCTAAACAGCACATACAAAACAGCACACCATCCCCCAAAACACGCATACTCTTGAACATCTTGTCTTGACATGTGGTATGCCCCAACACACTGTCAAAGGAGTATTGCATAGAGTCAAAACCCCCTGTATGCAATGTCAGGGTTTGCTTGCCAGTCTCGTCCACACAGAGGCGGTCCCCTGAGGTGGGTGTGTGAGGGAGTGGTAATGTAGGACATGTCGCTCCATGTCGCCCAACACCCGCCCATGCAGGAATGGAGGACGTGTGGTGCAAGCGCATCAAGCATAGTTCACACCAAATAATCACACACAACTACACCTGTTTCCATGGGACTGGGTGGGCGGATGCGCACGATGACCCGAATATTGTTGTCCCCTGTGTGATCACCCTCCCCCGCGGATTGGGACGGCGAGCCCAGCAAATCAGCTTTGGAATATCGAAACAATGTTGGCTGTATGATGGTGTGCGTGTGATGGTGGTGGTTGTACAAGGGCACGATGGAAAACCACACATACTGTGAGATTGGGTGTGCGCGACTTGGCATCTGATGCTGTGGGGCTTGTCACGCATGTTTGTGCAGTGGATGGAGATGCGTTTTCATCTGCAAGTGACAGGCTGCGTCTACTAGCTGACTGCTTCTTTCTGCTTGTTCTTGAAGACATCATGGTGCTCTATACTTTTTTGGTTGATCAATAAGAAGAAAGTCGTGACACGGAAGAGTGGCTGCAAAACACTATTGCAACGTTGCGAGATCTATGTGTTGTGTTGCATGTCGATACTGGTGCATGACATCCAAACACATTCTATATTGGTGATCACAGAAATATGCCTGCTGTATATACACAGGTTGGAAGTAAATTTGCACATCATTAATGTATACAAGAACACATATTCATTGCCACAAAAAAAACATCATCCCTCAAGCACCCCCCCACCCACCCCACCCCGCCCACCACTGCTCACCACCGACCTCGCCAACATCAACAGCTTGTGCAAATTATGCAACAACTGCGTCGGCCCCACCGGCGACAACCCATGCACCACCAACAGCTGCTCAATATCCTTGGACAGCAAAAACGTCCCATACGCAAACCGTGTGGGTTCTGCCCCATCAAAAAACAGCGGAAACCGATGTGCAATGGGGTGTGTGGGGTTGGTACTCGGCTGTGGTGTGGTGCTGCGGGGGCTATCATCATCATGGGTGTCTGGTTCAGGGCCAGGTGTAAGCCAGGGTTCCGACCGCACCTCCCACACTTGGCTGGTGTTGAGCAATGGGTGCAATGCAGCCATGGTGGCCGTGGTGGTGGCGCCTTGTGTGTTTCTGTGGGGTGGTGGAGGGTGGGAGTTTGTGGGTATTTGTGGGTTATATCATTGTGTTCTCCTTCTTCCTCCACTGTTTCTCCACAATACGGTGATTGACACAGCATCACCCAAATCCCATCCCATCCCCCATAATCCCTCATTGTCATCATCCCCCCCCAACATACACACCAACAACATACCCCCCCCACACACACGCCATCATCATACCCCCCCACACACTCATACCCATCATCACCCCCCCAATCATACCCTCGCTGCTGTGCCATAGCAGGTGGCGCATCCATCATACAGCTCCGAGACCCCATCAACTGCACAGGGTACCTCGTCGCCACCCCCAAATACACCCCCAGTCGCTCCACACACTGGGCAACATACCCCAGGGCGGCGGCTGTGTGGGCAGCTTCCCATTGACCCCGGGCTGTAGCTAGGTCATCCGGGTGCATGCGTCGACCTAGGTTGTTGGGGAGCTCTAGGTCACAGATGACCATCTTGGCTACTTGCCTGGGTAGTTTTGTTATGGTTGGGGAGGGTTGTTATTTTTTGGGGGGTGGGGGAGGGGGGAAGGAGGGGTGATGTTGGATGCTGTTGTTGTGCATTATATACATGGTGTTGTTGTACATTATACACATGGTGTGCGTACTGGCACCAAGCATGCATGTTGCTCCCTCGGCAACCTCCATACACACCTACACACACATTCCCACACATTCTCACACATTCTCACACATTCTCACACAAACCACATACACAAATTCCCACACAATCAAACACATAAAGACATACCACACAAACAATCAAACAAACAAACACACCAACAAACAAACAAAAACATACCTGCTCCCCACATAGCTGCTACTTGGTCTTGGTGTAGAGGCACTGGTAACACCTAGGGAGGAAGCTACCGAATCATCTTCCTCACTGTGTGAGGCACCTTCCCCACCACCTGCCCACCATGTCCAGTCCATCTTCTCATCAAGGTACCCACCAGGGGGAATTTCACTCACTATGTGTGGTGGGG
>VFQP010004611.1_pt1 | contig 12664 bp, 16 predicted proteins | sample 3512351 | NCBI WGS metagenome assembly VFQP01 (sample SAMN10412372, study PRJNA504923) | tailings metagenome | isolation source: Relicate 1 Philex TSF1 revegetated site | place: Philippines: Tuba, Benguet | collected 2017-08-29 | reverse complement strand
AACAAGGAAGGCTGTCCGAAGACGACTTCAAGCAACTTGTAGATTTGGCGCTCACTCAAATGAGCAACATGGATCCAAAGGTACGTGCGCAACTCGATGACCAGATAAGAGAGCGAGCCGATGGCGCTGGAATTGAGATGACCGACTAAGCCTTAGAACTTTACATTTTCGCAGTACCAGATCGTTTCGTGATCTTTGGCACGTCAAGAAGTTCGGTAGGAAGTTTCCTGACGGCCAGTCTATTTCAATATGTCGCTTCATGCATAGTGAGTGTGCAAATCGGTGTTCCCGAGAGCGACGGCGTAGGGGTGTTGCTCGATGCTGTGGAGGCTCTCGACATCCGGAATGACTAACCCCATCACTCGCGCTTCAACCTTTCTCGCCGCTCTACGATGTTATGGCAGGGTCAATCCGGCGGGAGGTTCGGCAGCAAGAGCGGCCAAGTTGAACCGGGCCTTAGAGTCGTCTCGTAATTAAAGTGACGCGGCCGTGGAGCCTCGTCGATCAGAGTGTCCTCAAAGCGAATTCTCATGATATTTTTCCAGAATCCTCTCGATGCTTTGCGCTGAGCCGCCTCTCTCAATTTCCACGCGAAGAAAGCGTTCTAGCGCTAGCCGATCCTCCGTCGCAAGCATGCGTTCGACCTCCACGAGAGGCGGTGCGCCCGCTCCAGGCTCGTCGGTGAGGAGGCGGTGCACTATGCTCGCGGGTAGGCTGAGAGTGCAGTCAATCAGCCTTTCCCATAACTCCTCTTCGCTCAGAAGACTTAGGTCGTTGGTTCTCGTCTCGCGCTCAAGCGTGCTGAGCCTGCGACCAAGAGAGGTCATCGTCGCTTCCTTCCGAGCGCATCTTCCATTGAAGCCAACCGCGCCTCGAGATCCTCAGTTTCTAGCGTGCGGCGAAACTTCTCGATGAGGTCTGCGATCTGAGCGCCTTCGCCCGGTGTAAGTTCACCCGCCGCTACTGCCTTCAGGACTGCTCCAAGCGCGACACTCGCGTCCGCGGCAGTCCTCATCTCCGGCACCTCGAAGGAGACTGGAGTGTCCTTCCGTGCAGGAACGATCCGATCGAGACAGAGCCGGAGGGCACTCGTGTCGCCGTCAAGTGCGGCTGCGATCAGTTTCTGCGTCAGCGCCTCGGCTTGGCCCTCGAGTAGGGCCTCAATGGCGATGGTAGCCTTGTGCCGCGATCCGCGAGGCCTGCCCGGGTTTCCCGGTGCGAAGCGGCCCAACATGTCGCGGCCTTCCGTAATGGTGCCGTTGTTTCGGGCGGTGCTCTCCTCAGTCATGGCAGTGTGTCCTTCGCGCGGTCTCTCGACATACGACTTTCGATCTCTTGGTGACTCACAGTCTTGGGGGACGGCGGTGCGCCTAGGGCTTGGGGAGAGCTCGTGTGCATCGGCGAAGTGGGCCTATCCCTCATGACCACTGGGCTATTCGCTTCATAGGACTGGTTTGGCGCGCGTCTCACTCCCGCTGTGAGGTGCGGGCTCCGCGCGTTCGGTAGCGCAGAATGATCTATCAGCGTTCGATGCCGTCCAACGCGTCGGAAGCGCCCTCGACAGCGTCCATCTCGTCCTGAATGAGTTCCTCTCGGACGATCTCGAAGATGCTGTCGCAGGCCATCTCCCGCGAACTGGGCTCGCTCATCATCTTTTCGTACCAGGCGGTTTGAGCGGCGCACTGGTACTCCCTGACCGCGAGAAGATCAGGTGCCTCGTCAATGGCCTTCGCGTACCCTGTTTCGTAGCCCCGACCGTGAGAAAAGAAGGCGATTGCGAGGACCGCGGCGAGCCATAAAGCCCATCGTAACCAAGACTTCGGGGATTCTTCTTCAGCACTCATTTCGCCGCAGATTCTGCCACGCAAGGCGCGGACCGGTCGAGACTCTTGTGCGAGATCTCGGCACGTTAATCACTCCGGAGATCGATCGGCCGGAAGAATTGCGCCGCCCGGCACCGATCATTCGTCCTCCTTCGCCCGTTGGGCGATCTCGGCGAGTTGGAAAAGGTGTCGACCCTCGGACGCCTCAGCCGCCTTCGCAACCTCGAGAGCGCCCTTGGGCAAGAAGGTTTCGACGGCCTCCCGGACGATCTTCCGCAGGATCGCGGCGGGCATGGCCTCTGCCTCGACCGTGTGCACAACGTGAAGCGCCCGGCGGTCACCATCCTTCCTCGGCTTGGTCGGAAGATCGTACTCGTCGATCTGCTCCTCGGTGATGCCGAGGCGGATGAAGTGCATGTCGATGCGGGGCTCAAGGTGCTCGCGGAGTTCACGCTCGACGTGCTGGTCGATGAGGACGCCGGCCGGGTCGAAGTCGCCCACGTAGAGAATCGCGACCTTTTTCCCGCGCGCTGTCGTATTCAGGTACTCGGCCGCCTCGTAGCAGAGGGTCAGTGAGGAGAAGCCGCCGGTCGGGTAAAGACTGACCGCGAGTTCCTTACAGGTCTCCTGAAGCACGCCTGCAGTACTGCGGCTTTCGACCCAGACCTCGACGAGCCACTCGGACATGCCCCAGAGGTCTGCTCGGTAGAGACTCGCGACCCGCCGCACGAAATCGTCGGCGCCGTCGAAGGTGTTGACGTGGTAGCCGCGACGGGTCGTGTCGCTGATCCAGCCGTAGGGCAAGACGCCGGTGCGCCGGAGTTCCTTCACGCGGTGCTGAACGTGCCGATATCCCCGCTCGGACTTCTCAACCGGCTCGGGAAGGCGCGGGTCGGTCATCCGGTAAAAGACGTGCCGGACGGATTGCGGATGGTCCTCGCGCAGAATGTCGAGGATCTGCTCGTCAAGTTGCGCGACCCGGTCCTTCGTCCGCCGTTCCCGTTTTTTGGTGCCCGAACGATAAGGCATGCCCATGCCTCCCGAGTGAAGCGGTCTTGGCGTGAGGACAAAACCGACAAAACCGACGAAACCCCCGGCTTAGGGCCTTCCGGCGAGGTTTTGTCGGTTTTGTCGGTTTTGTCCGGAGCGAGGCGGGTCATTTCCGGGCCTCCCCGAGGATCTTCGGATTGACGTGATAGAGGCGCGCCGGGCGGCCGCCCTTCTGGGCCTTCACCGGCCTTGCCGCTCGAATGACGTCGCCATCCTCAAGGGCGTCCAAGGCGGGGTTCAGGTCCGCCGAGGAGGCGAGCTCGGAACGGTCGAGCCGCAGCACGTCGCGCGCGTGGAAGGTCGTCCAGCCCTGCTTGAGGATGAGCGCGAGGAGCCGGGTCGCCGCGCGCTCCTCCTTCGGGACGGAGCCGGCGGCGTAGGCCCGCCGCGCCATCGGGACGACGTAGGTCTCGATCAGGTTCGCGGCCCTGCGGAAGTGCTCGGCCGTGATCTCGCGGGGCTCTTCTGCGTCCTCGACCGCATAGTCGAGGTGCGCCAGGACGAGGGCGAGACGGGCGGCGAGGCCCGGAAGCTTCCCGATGAACGAGAGCATGAGCCCGGCGGTCTCCGCCTCCCATGCCCGCACCTTCTCGCGCAGAAGGTCCATGCCGTTGCGGGCGTCGTCGGTAAAGCCGATGAGCCACGGCCGCGCGCCGTCGTCCTCCTCGATCATGCGGAGGTTCAGGAGCCGCACGACCGCCCGCTCGATGAGCGCGTCGTCGACGATGGAGGTCGGGCGCTTGAGCGGCGCCGGATCGGGCCAGACCGGGAGGAACCGGGCGAGGAGGCCGTCGTCGGCGACCTTGAACATGAGTTCGCGCAGCTTGTCCGGCTGGATGCCGCCGAGAACGCCGACGGAGAGCCGGTCGATCGTCACCGGGTCACGGCCCATGCGCTCGACCGCGAAGGCCCGCCCGCCGTAAGCCTCGAGCCAGAACGCGCGGTCGGAGCCTCCGCCCGAGTAGCGCGTCATCCCCTGGAGCCAGCCGGCGAGCTCGTCCCGCATCTGAAGGATGCCGCGCGGCTGCCGGGAGAGGATCGCGCCGATCTTCTCGATCGTCCCGTCATTGATAACGAGCCGGGGGCGGTGCGGCGGTTCATCGGCGACCGCATGGGGCGGCCGTGCCGGGGGCTCGTCCCCGGCCTTGAGCGCGACCTTGACCGCCTCCTTCCATGTCGCCTCGGCGAGCTTGGCGATCTCGGCCTTCTCCTGCCATTCGGTGTAGGCCGTCGCCGCCGCCTCGCGGAGCGGCTTCTCGGCCTTTCGGAGGGGCGCCACAGCCGCGTCGATCGCGGGAGACTTCCCGGCAGAGGGCAGACCGACGCAGGCCGTCCAGATGATCGGAGGCTCGGCCCAGCCGTGCCACGGTGCGGCCCAGCGGGCGTTGCCGATCGCCGAGCCCGCGACGGACAGGAGCGCGGCGAAGACGTAGTCGCACGGGGCGCCCTTGGACTCGGCGGCGGCCCGGACCCACTTCGCGAGCGGCGCGGCGAGCACGTCCTCGAGCGGGAGAGCCGGCGCGGGTGGGAGTTCCGGGCGAAGGAAGCGAAGGTCGGGGTCGGGCCATGCCTGATCTGCGTCGGACGAAACCGACGAAACCCCCGGCGAGAACTTCGCATAGGCCGAGGCGATGAGCCTCTCGACGCCGACATCCCAGACGGGACAAGCGTTCCTGATGATCGCCTCCGCCATGTCGCGGGCGACGCCGGAGCCGGCGAGGTGCGCCGCGAGGTCCCGCACGCCGGTGTGCTTCTCGCCATCGGTCCGGGCGCGCCGGAGGATCTCGGTGTAGTCGTCGACGCTCTTTTGCCGTTCGCCGGTGTCGATCCGGAAGTCGCGGGCGGGCGCCGAGTCGAAGTCGAGGAAGTCGGTCTCCGGCGGGGTCAATTCCGCAATCTTCGCCCGCCACTCCGCGGCCGGAAACGGGACCGGGAAGGCGTTCGACTTCTCCATCCGGACCATGAAGGGCTCGCCCTTGAGATGCCAGAAGCCGGGGAGCCGCATCACGCGCGGGAGGTCATGGATGGCCTTGTCGCCACCGAACCGCGCGATGAGGGCCTTCTGCATCGGCCGGAAGTCCTCGAGCCCCAGCCCGGTGACTCTCCAGTAGGCGTGCCAGCGGCCGGGGCTTGACCGCGCGATGATGTGGGGCTCCTCCCAGGCGCGGACCGGCTCGAGCGGCGCGCCGTCGAGGTCAAGGAAGCACGCCCGGACGTTCCTGACGTTCCCGGCTTTCCGCCCGGCGAGGTCCGTCTCGTTGACGGTCACGAAGATCCCGGCGCGACGCGACTGCAGCGCGGCAAGTTCCGGTGCCAGATCGTCGAGAGTGCCGTGCAGAACGCGGGCGAGATCGCCGCTCTTGCGGTCACCGTCGTCGTCGAAGGTCTGGAAGGAGAAGCGCTCGGCCTTCGGGTCGAGGGCCTCGAGGAAGGCTCGCGCCTGCTCGAGGTCGGGAGCAAGGATTGTGTCATGCGCATTCATGCGAGCCCCCAGATCAGAGAGGCCAGCGCGTGCGCCTGAGTCTCGGTCAGGCCGTGCCGACGCATGAGGAGGCGGATTTGGAGTCGTTCGGTCATACCGCATCCCCCACGTTCTCTCGGCGGCAGCCGAGGAAGCAGTAGACTGCGCGCCAGTCCGGGTACTGCAGCGGCATGCCGTTGTTGCGGTCAGGGTCATTGAAGATCGCGACAAGGACGACGCCAATCTCGCGGGGCGCCTGGTAGTAGTCGGTTGGGCATCCCCGGGTGCGGCGCGGCTGCAAGGGATGCATGGGGTTCTCGTTCATGGCTCGATTACCTCGATCTTGCCGGGGCCGAGCGCGTGGGGTATCTTTTTACCTGCTTCAGAAGTCCCGAAAGACGTCTTCCCCGTCGCGCGCTAGACCCGTGCGGCGGGGTTTCAGACGGCCGCTTCTGTCTTCGCAGCGGTCTGGGCCTTGAGGTTCGGTCGGGCGACGCGGCGCCTGATTAAGGCGTCAGCGGTCCCTACGAACTCGGGCAGCTTCACCACCCAACGACCGCTTACTATTCGGGGGTTGACGAGGTCGCGCGTGGCCTGGGGTGAAAGCGGGCGGCCGAGGGCGACGAGGCAGGCGGTCGCGCTCGTCTCGCGACTGAGGGTCCGCGCCGATGCCGTGCCGGCATTGGCGGGGCCGGCCGGCCCAAGGTTCAGGCCACAGAGAAGGAGGTTGCGGCCTTGGGCGAGGGCGTCATTTGCTGTCAGTGCAGCTTGGTTCTGATTGAGGGCCATCTGTCAGTCGGCCTTCGTTTCACGGGCTTCGAGCCATGCTAGCACGTCTGAGCGCCGCCATCCGACTGCGCGGGCGCCCAGCTTCACCGGCGGGGGGAAGTCGCGCCGGTTTACGGCTTCGTGAAGCCAAGTGCTGCCCATGCCGATGGTGGCGAGCACACGGGGTTTACGCCAGATCTCTTCCTGCATTGTGGTTCCTTTCAGTTAGCGGATACAAAAAGGCCCCCGAGCATGCGGCACGGGAGCATCTCCAAAGCGCTGCGATGGCGGGTCGCGGTGACGCCGCCGACTAAGCCTCGACGATGTGCTTTCTTTTCGGCTGCATCATGGTTGCGCGCGCCACGTCAGATGGGCGCGTGCAAAGCCAGCATCACACCGCACTTCACGACCTCGTAAGTGTCGAGAACAGAGTCTCTGCGGATCGTTTAAGTGTTTGCAAGCCTGATCTGCTCAATCTTCGGAGCATATTTCTAAAGTTTGCGAGGCGCGGGGAGGCTATTGCCCTTGCCGTGCCTCACGGAGTCTGACGCTTCCTGCTCCGTAAGCGGATCGCCTATATGGCTCCGCACTGGCTTTCTAAATGCGGGCGCAGGCCCTACTCACCAGTCAGCCAGAGAGTGACTCAATCCTCAACTACAGTCAAGCGCGGTGGCAATCGTTAAGCACCAGATGCATCCGGCACCGTCCGCAAGGTCGCTATATGTACACTATCAAAGTGCAGTCCCCGCTGGCAGGTGATGCAGCTCCACGTCGCCTACAAGAGTCGGCTTCCCGCCGAACGCCTGATGGAGCTGGACGCGATCCGGGCGCGGGTCTATGCGGAAAGCTTTCTCATGCCCCCTTTAATGATGCGCAATGCTTACCCTCAAGCATAAAGCGTCAGCTTACTACACGAAGATGACGTGCCGGCGCATCGCTCGAATACATCTGCTTAAACTCAGGGATCGTTAGCAACAGCAACTTCGCCATGTCTGCGTCCGAGTAACCAAGCACCCGTTGATGATACTCAATCATGCGCCGCAACTTGACCGGAAACTCCCGTGCAGGTTCATTAGGCTCGCGTTTGCGATACCCGAGTTTGCTCATTTCGATCCAGAACATTTTTGATTGATACGGAGTAATAAGGTTGAGGCGCTCTGCTCTCACCGCTATTGCGGCCATTGAAACCTTCCAATAGGACTTCATGTTAGCGAGTTGCCGAAGGTCAAACCGACGAAGTTGAGCACGCACTTCGTCCGCCGGAAGAAGAAAGGCACCCGCAAACTCGTCCGCCTCACGCTCCATCTCGGCATCATCTTTGAATGTTGTTGTGTGCAGAACCATGTGACCAAGCTCGTGCGCGAGAGTGAGGCGCACACGATCAGCCGGGGCGCTCATATTCACGAAAAACAGCACCGGAAGCCCGTCGATGCGCTGGCTCATGGCATCAATCAAGTCACTGCCGAAATCGCAGGGAACAATGATCCCGCCGTTATCTTCAATCAACTCCATCATATTTTCTATTGGACCCGCCGGAAGCAGCCACGACTCCCTTAACGATCGAGCAATATCCTCTACTGTCGGACGCATGCGTTGGCGACCCTGATAATCGTCCATGTCAATCTCAGGAATAAACCTGTTAGAATTTGCCTCATAAGAAACTATGAGCCTCTGAATGTGCATGCGACGGATGTTCATTTCTGCCACAATACGACCAAGAGCCTTGGCGGCGAGCTTCTTTCGCTTCCGATAGTGGAAGGGAGGGAAGCCATACATCTGCCCGGACTGGTAGAAGAACTCCTTGGGGTAGGTCATTGCGGATGCCAGAGCCTCAACGGCTTCGACGGGTGGGCTCAACACCCCCGTCTCATACTTAGACAGCGTTCCTTGGCCGAAGCCAGCGAGATTCGCTAAATCCGATTGCGTGAGCCCGCGCGACTCGCGCGCGAGCGTCAGCATATGATGATTAAACCTTTCCATTGCCTTCCAAGCCTGTCAGACAGCGCGCGCTTGGCGCGTCACATCCACCCAACGCGATTGCCCCACAACGCGGTCCGCCACAGGCACCAGAGCGGCGCACCAATCGATAGCTTCACGTCCGAAAGGACGGGCTACTTGGACACGGACGATCTCGGTTTCCGTGGGGTCGGGTAGATACCCTACAACAAGGTTGATCGGCGGCGAGGGTAGTCCGGGCAACTCCCGCTGGCGGTCGTAGTCCTTCGCCTGCTTGGTCGGGTAGGTGCGGGTTCGGCCATCCTCGTCCATCTTCTTAAAGCGGATCGTGACAATTTGCGCGACCACCCAAACATACAGGCCGCGCAAGTTCATAGCCACCACGCCGTCGCGTCCGGTAAGGCGTCGTTCCGCTTCCGACACCATGTGAGAGTAAATGCAGCTCGCTGCAGCCCGGCGGTCATGCTCGATCAGAACCTCGGGCGGGTAGGCACGATACGTGGCATGAGCCGTGCGGCAGATCGCGTCGAGGTCGTCAATATAAGGATCAAGCGCATTCATCGCGTCGGCCTGAGAGTAACCCGCCATTCCCAAAACTCCTTGCTGTGGCGCAGCCACCATCGCACAGGAGGCGGAGGAAAAGCAAGAAAAATATTCCAAGCGCTATTCCGCTGGGCCGCCCCACCGTTTTGCCGCCGCCTTGCGCGCAATCTCTGCCCGCCGCTCCGGCGTCATCTTCGCCGCTCTGGCTGCGCCACCCTTCTTGCCGAGCGCCTTGGCCGCCGGGTCCTTCCCGTCGTCGCCATCAAACACCTCTTCCGCCTCGCCGGTGGCGATCTGCATGACGCGCACGGCGATGGCGATCACGTCGGCGGGGCGCTTCTCGCCCTTCGGTCCTTTCGGCATGCCTACATAACGCCGATCTCTCGCAGCCGCGCGTCATAGACGCGCTCCTTGCACGTGATGTTGGTCCCGCAGGCCTCGCGACGTGCAAGCCAGCCTCGCTGATCGGCCCGCACCTGCTCGAAGACATCGCTTTCGAGATGGTCGCGCAGCGCGCCGTAGGCCCACGCCAAGACCCGGTCCCTGGCCCATAGGCTGGGCGCCTCGCAAATCGTTCGCTCCGATACCGTGCCTGCTCGGCCGCAGTCGAAGCTCGGACTAGACAGCCCAACAACGGCGTGCCCTTCGGCCTCGAGGATCTCGGCCGATTGCAGGCACCAGCCTGGGTCCTTCATCTGGGCCGTCTCCTGCTTCCACCGCTCAGCGTATTCGGGGATCAGGTGCACGAACATCTCACCGCCGAAAAGATCATGCCCACCTTTCAGGAGCTCGACGCCCTGCGCCCGTACGGCTTCGGCATCAAGCCCGAGGATGTCTCCGCAGCGGACCGAGACGGCGAAGATCCTGGTCGCCTGCTCGGCGATGCGTCGGGGCGTCGGCCGCTCTTCGGGCGTTATCACCTCCAGCCCGTCCTGAATAAACAAATCGATGTCGAGGACCTGCGCCACCGCGGGCGTCAGGATCTGCATCTCGTCGGGCCCTGCAATCGTGAAGAAGGCGATCGCCTTCGCGGTGAATCCCAGCGTGTTGAGGTACGCGCCGATCTGAGCGTTACTGACACCGCTCTCACGCGGCTCGCTCTTTCCGTCTCGTCCCTTGATCGTCTCGTAGGCGGCGTGAACGCCGATCACCGCGTCGGGCATCATGTAGCGGCGCACGCCGGCTGACCAGATGAGCGCACAGGCGGAGTAGCAGCCGTCGCCCGACGGAACCATCGTCGAAAATCCACGCAGCCGTATCTCGGACCCGATCGAAAGCGCCTCTGCCACAAGGCCGCCCGGGGAAAGCAGCACCACCGACGCGCGCGGCCAGGGTTTCGCAGCCTCGAAGAACTTCGTGTCGTCGCCTGCGACGATCTCGCCCTCAAGGATGATCTGGGCGAACTCCGCATCGAACGGCAGGACCGTGATGTCGGCGGCCGACGACGGCGCCGCTGACAGCAGCGCTGCAGCAGCGGCCCAGATCTTCACCGCGTTAGTTGACGTTCGCCTCATGAAGAAAGGCTTGCCACTCCAGGCGCGCCTGTAAAGCTCTGAACGAAAGAAAACGGGCGCCAGTGGCGCCCGCGTTACGAGGGCGCCTTGTCCGTACCGGTTGTCCCATCTGTGTGACCGCCCGGACCGTTCACTCGCACTCATGGGCACACAAGCATCACCGGTCCGGAGGCCGCCCGAGGTTAGGCGGCCTTCCGGCGCGGGGAAAGCCTCAATCCTTGCGTTTGAGACCGACCGGCTGCTTGGCACTGTCGCGCCAGATGTCGGTGCACTGGCACTTGTCGACTTCTCACCCCCAGAAGTCCTGGTAGGTCTCGAAGAAGACCGGCCGCACCTCGGACTTGGCGCAGGCTTCCATCCCCTTGCGCGCCGCCGCGTGCGCGGCCTCCGGCGTCTCCGCGACCTCGTAGAGATGGCCCTGGTTCGCCGGGAACCGCACCTGGTTCTCCTGCGCGCACCCGACCGGACGATACTTCTCAACGATGATGCCCCACCCGGACTGGGTCTGCGTAACCTTGTCATGCGGCGCTGCGGGGTCGGTGCAAAAGGCGTGGACCGTGATCAGGGGCACGACCCGGCCGATCTCGCAGGAGGCGCCCGCGACACACCCATCGGGGCGCGGGCTGACATCGAGGTTTGCACCGTTCTCGACGAGGCGGGCCACGAATGCCGTCGGGCGCGGGGTGGTGTATTCCGCCTGCGCGCCGCCCACGAAGCCCGATGGGCGAGCGGATCACCGGCCTTGGTTGGCTTCTTCATGGGCGGCGCAGCTGGCTCGAACCTGTCCGCCGCCGGCGCAGCCTGCATCGACTTCCGGGCCTTGAACTCGGCCACGCTTGCCTACGCACGGACCATGATCGCATCGACGGCCGCGAGTTCCTCTTCGATCGTCGAGTTCACGAGGCGCGCTCGCCCGCGATCCCGGCCAGAGACGCCAGATGTGCTTCACGCGCGGTGCACTCCGCAATCGCTTCCCGCCGACCACCCGGCTGGTTCAGAACGCCGCCAGCTTCACGACGTTCTCAGCGGGGACCACATCACCACGTAGGAAGCCCGCCCATGCTGCCATCATCGCCCGCCTCCGCTCCAGCATGTCCGAGCGCTGATAGGCCCGCTCGACCTCCGTGCCGACGTGGTGAGCAAGCGCCAGTTCTGCCATATCGCGAGGAAAACCCTGTTCAGCAGCCCATTGCCGGAACGTCGAGCGTAGCCCGTGCGGCACCGCCGGCCGCTTATTGCGCGGGTCGAGAAAACCGGGTCGACCAGCCTTGACCTCCGCTTCCTGCATACGCCGCATGACCGCCGACAGCGTCATGTCGGATAGCTGCCCGCCACGGGGCGCCCAGAAGACGTATGGTGATCCGTCCATCCTGGGGAGGCCGTTGAGGATGGCGATCGCATCTGCCGTAAGCGGCACTCGGTGCTCGCGTCCTGCCTTCATGCGAGAGGCCGGGACAGTCCAGGTAGCGATGGTAGCGGATGTGGCAGAAGGGCTTGTGTCGGCCTTGTCCCGGTCGCCGAAGTTGACTTCATCCCAAGTCATCCCACGGACTTCACCCGACCGTGCAGCCGTAAGAGTGAGGAACTCGAGCGCTCTCGCTGCCATGCCCTCCCGCTCGGCCAGCTCTGACCACCATCGCGGGACGTCGGCGAGCGCCAGAGCGGGTTGATTGTCGGATCTGGCGATCTTCGCAGCTTTCGGCAGCAACTCAGACAGGTTGCCCTTCCAGCGAGCGGGATTTGGCCCTTCTCGATGGCCGGCAACCGTGGCCCAGCTTAAAACACTCTCAATGCGGCCTCGCAGACGCGAAGCGGTCTCGGTCTTCGAGCTCCACAACGGCTGTACCACCCTGAGAATGTCGCCGACCTCGATCGCGGCAACCGGCATGTCTCCGAGCACTGGACCGGCAAAGTTGTCGAGCGTCGAGCGCCATTGCTTTCGGTGCTTCTCGTTCTTGAACTCATCCAACTTGGAGCCGAGGTAACGGTTCACCGCTTCTCCGAACGTCAGCGTCTCTCGAGATTTTCGTCTCTCGGATAGTGGATCGCCGCCCGCCTGAGCCAGGCGCTTGTTCGACAGCGCCATTTCGCGCGCTCTTACCAGTGTCACGATTGGGTAGCCGCCGAGCCCGATCTCGCGACGCTTCCCCCGGATCACGATGCGCTGGATCCAGAACCGCCCGCCGTTCGGATCGACGCGAAGGAAGAGGCCGGTTCCGTTGCCATCATGGTGCTTGCCGGGTTCGGCCGTCCTGACACGGGCATCGGTCAGAGTCTTTCGCTGTCTCGTCCGCCGGCCCGCTTCCCCCATCGCTGTCTCCCCCATTTCTTCCCCCATGATCTGGCGGATGAAATCGTAGCGCCGCGAACGTCAGCGTGCAACCGCACTGTAATGTATGACTTGTTTCCCTCGCCAAACGAACCTTGACGGTTCAGTTCGAATTTCGTGATGGCGGTCATCGTCTCCGCCATCATGGCCAAACCTGTCTCCCAGCCTCGGCGCCTACCCGCTGCGGCACCCTCACGATGCGGGGCAACTCCCGGCGCCT
>VFQP010004610.1_pt1 | contig 12666 bp, 11 predicted proteins | sample 3512351 | NCBI WGS metagenome assembly VFQP01 (sample SAMN10412372, study PRJNA504923) | tailings metagenome | isolation source: Relicate 1 Philex TSF1 revegetated site | place: Philippines: Tuba, Benguet | collected 2017-08-29 | reverse complement strand
TTTCATCCGGGTGTTTCACCAGGAAATAGCCTCCACTCGCTCCCATTTTACTGCCGACCAATCCACCGTTTCGCAATTGCAAAAGAATGGCTTCCAGGAATTTCCGGGGAATCTTTTCCTGTTCGGCGATTACAGCGATAGACAGATGCTTCTTTTCGCGGTAAACTTTCGCCAGGCATTTTAAAGCCTGGATCGCATATTTCGATCTTTTCGGAATCATGTCATAAATATACTACTAATTTAATAGGAGTTAAATTTTCCAACTCCTTGATTCTTAAAATGAATACTTTAAGGTTGCACCAAAAGTCACCGGATCACCCAATACAGCAGCAAACTGCCCTGCATTTCCGGCAGCAACCAATAACTGTTCATAGTAATTCTTGTTCAGGATATTCCTGCCCCAGAAATACACAGAAACACCATCTGTTGCTCTGAAACCGATCCGGCCATTCAATAAGGAATAACCGGAAATATTCAGGTAAGCTGATTCGGAAGAACTGGATGAAAACGAAGAACGTGCATAGGTATCCAAAGCCAGGAAGAATCGTCCGGACCACCCCAGTAATTTTCCGTTAATACCAACTTCTGTTCCGGCAGATAGCGTCCATTTCGAAATCCCAGGTAATCGCGAACCGGAAACATCCTTGTAAGCTGACGAACCTCCGGTTTCTTCCAGCGGAACAGGTGCATTCGTGAATTTCACATACTTTCCTTCGGTATAAGCTCCGTTGGTGTAAACCGAGATGTATTCATTGATTTTCAAACTGAAATCTGCTTCGACACCGAAAACCCGGACCCGCTCTGCATTTGCCAAATAACCGCGGTTGACTCCTACTTCTGCCGTCTGAACCTGCGTTTGATAATCTTTAATGTCCGTATTGAATGCTGTGATGTTGAAAATGAAATTCCGTTTGAAAGATGTTTTGATTCCCAATTCGTAATGCTGCACATATTCCGGACGAATCACCGCCAGCTCTGTCATCACGCGCCCGGATTCCGTGGGAAGTCCGCCCAGGTTCAAGCCAACCGGTTTGTAATTCGTAGAATAAGTCGCATAGATGTTCATTTGCCGGATTGGTTTATAAGACAAGGTAAGCTGCCCGGAAACATTGGAATTATCCGTTCGGGACGAAAATTCCTGGTCACTGTAAACCAGTTTCTTTAAAGCGATCAATTGCGGATCATTAGTTTGCAAACCGCCATAGGTTTTCCGGCTGAAATTGACTTTTTTCTCGTCGTAGTTCACTCGTAAACCTCCCAAAACGTGCAGCTTTTTAAGGATTTCCCAATCCAATTGCCCGAATACGGCTCCGCTGAAGGTTGTCAATGCGGAAGTTGTATGAATTCCATAGCCTTCAAACAAACCCGGTGTTTGCCATAAGGCGCTGGTTGAACTTTGAGAAAAACGCCATTGTGCCGCTCCTGATTCTTCGGTGTGATACGGCCAGGTTTTCAATTCCTGTCCGATGGCAAAAACGCCAATCACGCCGGATAATTTCTTTAGAATATTTCCTGCATAGCGGATTTCCTGTGACCATTGCTGATGTTTGGAAGGAGCCTGCGATAAAGTCAGGACGGGAAGTCCGGTAAAATCCCTGTCGTTGGAAGGATTCCAGTTCCAGAATCTCCAGGCAGTTGTTGAAGTCAGTTTCCCCTTCCCGATCCGGAAATCCACATTTAATGAAACTCCTCCCAAATCCTGGTCCGATTTCCAGCTGGTATTGTGATCAATTTTCCGGTCGAAAGCATTCTGACTTGGCAGCGTATAATTCAGATCGGCAATAATCTGATCGAATTGCCTGTAAGCCGCACGTTTGGTCTTCACAACTCCGGCAATTACCTGCGCATAACCATCGGGACGTTGCCGGGTGAAATCTCCGGCCAGCGTAACATCGATCTTACTGGTCGGTTTGTACAACAACTGAACCCGCGTTCCGATATTATTCAGATCGTTCGTGTATTTCCCGGTTGACACATTGTAAATCGTACCGTCACGCTGGGTTCCTGAAAAAGAAACGCGGGCAGCCAGTTTTTTCGCCAATGGTCCGGTAACGGATGCTTTTGCCTGGATGTAACCGTAATTTCCGTAGCTGACTTCGAAGTTCGCGCCACGTGTGAACTCCGGCTTTTTCGTTGTCACGTTAAATGACCCGGCCGTGGTGTTTTTCCCGAACAATGTTCCCTGTGGGCCTCTGAGCACTTCAATCTGATCGACATCAATGAAATCGAGCGTTGTAGCAGCAGGACGTGCATAATACACTCCGTCGACATAAAACCCGACACCGGGGTCAATTCCGTCATTCGTCAATCCAAAAGTGGAACCCAAGCCGCGAATGTTCAAGGTCGTGTTCCGCGGATTGGAGGAATACAACTGAACGGAAGGAACCAATTCCTTGACACGGTTCACATTGAAAGACCCCGATTCTGCAATCGCCGCTCCGGAAACTACTGCAATCGGAATCGGCAAATCCTGGGCAGTTTCATTTCTTCTCCGTGCAGAAACCACAACTTCTGAAAGCGATTCATCTTTCAAGGTAATTTTCAATGGTATTTGTGGATAAACGCTAAATTCTTCCTCTGAAGCCTGGAATCCGACTGCATGAAACTTCAATCGGTAAGGCAATTTTTCGGAAGTTTCAATCGAAAAACTTCCCAGTGAATCGACCAGGTATGTTTTTCCCGAATTCAGGAACGTAATCCGTGCATTGTAAACCGCCTGTCCGCTTTCATCGGAAATGCTTCCCCGGATTGTTGTTTGTGCCTGAATCTGAATGCTTATTCCAAGTAGCAAAAAGAGTATTGTTGTTTTCATTTTTTTATTTGAGGGAGCAAAGAAAATGAGTCTTTTTCTGTACAACAAGGAAAAGCAGAATTATTTTCTATATATTCTATCGAATAAATAGAATATATTTAATTAACCTATTTAAAATCAATATTTTAAACTAAAAGTCATTCAGAAAAAAATGAATTCAAAGACTACATCAACTCAAAATCAGGCAATCAATGATGCTTCTCGCTGATTTCATTCAATACGATTCCATACTTCGATTTGGCAATCGGGCGCGGATACGCATTGAAATGCCACCACTCTGTCGGAATATTGGAAAATCCCTGGCTTTTCAAGGTTCTTCGCAGCATTTTCCGATTATCGATTTGTTGCTGTGTAATTTCTCCCGTTGCCAAAAACTCCGATTCCAAAGACGGATATGCAATTTTCCGGATATCATCATATCCTGCCCCCATATCCAATGGCTTTCGTTTCGCATCACAAATGGTTAGGTCGACTGCCGCCCCGTAATTGTGAACGCTTCCGTTTCGCGGGTTGCTTACAAATTTTCCGCGCTCAAAAGCCGGAATCGTATCCAAAGCATTCCACATTTCCCACTGAACGCTTAAAGGTCTTACCCCATCATAAACCAGTAAATGAAAGTCCTTGTTTCTTCCCGTCAGGTATTCCTGAGATTTTGCCAGTCTGCGTGCCACATCGACCTGAACGTATACTTTCTGCATGGTATCATATAAAACACGGTGCATGAAATTATCTTTGGTCGCATATTTCAATTCCCACCAGATATTTTTATTGAAAGAATCTACAGGAACCAACGTATCTTTTCCATTAAGAACCCACTGATTTTTTTCCGGCTTCGCCTTCTCCTCTTTCTTAACAACTGTTTTTACATCAAACTCTCCAACCAGCGGAACATCTTCTTCAACAGTCGTGTTTTCCTGGCATGCATTCAATAAAAATGCGGCTAATAAGGAACTTAACAAATACTTCATCATGTAAAAATTGTCAATTTTACGCATATCTCAACATTTCCTGTACTTTTGTTATCCCCAAATTAAAGAAAGAAATGCCAAAAATTGCTCAAAAAGCCATTGATATGCCGGCCTCGCCAATCCGTAAATTGGTTCCATATGCCGAAAAAGCTAAGAAAGCCGGAAAAACAGTTTATCACTTGAACATCGGTCAACCAGACATTGAAACACCTCAAGTTGCATTAGATGCAATCCGAAATTTTGATCATAAAGTAATTGAATACAGCCATTCTGCAGGTTTTGAATCTTACAGAACAAAATTGGCTGAAACATACCGCAAAGGCGGACTCCCGGTAAATACTGAAGATATTATCATTACAACCGGTGGTTCCGAAGCATTGATTTTTGGTTTCATGACCACTTGTAATCCGGGTGATGAAGTGATTATTCCAGAGCCGTTCTACGCAAACTACAATGGATTTGCAGTAACTGCAGGTTTAACAGTTGTTCCGGTAACTGCAAGCATTGAAACAGGATTTGCTTTGCCTCCGGTTTCTGAAATCGAAGCGAAAATCACTGCTAAAACAAAAGCAATCGTTATTTGTAACCCGGGAAATCCAACCGGATATTTATACAGCAAGGAAGAATTGGAGCAATTGCGCGACATCGTGAAAAAACATGATTTGTTCTTATTTGCAGATGAAGTTTACCGTGAATTTTGCTACGACGGAGCACAACCGTTTTCAGTATTGAACCTGGAAGGAATCGAAAACAACGTGATCATGATTGACTCTGTTTCGAAACGTTATTCCATGTGTGGAGCTCGTATCGGGGCAATGGTTTCTAAAAACCAGGAAGTAATGGCTGCCGCGTTGAAATTCGGTCAGGCACGACTTTCTCCTCCGACTGTTGACCAGGTTGCTTCAGAAGCAGCATTGAATACACCGCAATCTTATTTCGATAACGTTGTTTCCGAATATGTAGAGCGCAGAAATATCATGGTCGACGGATTGAATAGCATTCCGGGAGTTTTCTGCCCGAAACCAAGCGGAGCTTTCTACTGTGTAGCAAAATTCCCTGTTGACAATGCTGAAAAATTCTGTCAGTGGCTTTTGGAAGAATTCGAGTACGAAGGTCAGACGGTTATGATGGCACCGGCGAACGGTTTTTACTCTACACCGGGGGCCGGACTGCAGGAAGCACGCATCGCCTATGTATTAAACCAGGATTCTTTGAAAAAAGCAGTTGTTTGTTTGGAAAAAGCGTTAGAAATTTATCCCGGAACAATCAGGTAAATGGAACTACTCATAATCCTCTTTTTAATCATTCTGAATGGAGTTTTCTCCATGGCTGAGATCGCTACGGTTTCTGCCAGGAAATCCAAATTGGACCTAGCCGCAAAAAGAGGTGATAAAAGCGCGAAACTGGTGATTGATACGCTCAATTCACCCAACAAATTTCTTTCAACAGTTCAGATCGGGATTACCCTGATAGGGATCTTAACGGGTATTTTTTCCGGTGAGAAAATGACCGAAGATATCAAAGGTTTTTTCCTTGGATTTGCATCCTTGAAACCTTATGCACATTTTCTTGCTGTTACTTCGGTGGTGGTGATCATTACTTTCTTCTCCCTGGTTTTGGGGGAATTGGTTCCGAAACGAATCGGTTTGACGAACCCGGAAGGAATTGCCAAAACGATGGCTCGCCCGATGTTGATTATTTCGAAAATCACTGCTCCGTTTGTTTGGTTACTGACCGTTACTTCGGACATTCTTTTGAAAATTCTTCGCATCAAACAATCTTCCGAAGGAAAAGTAACCGAAGAAGAAATCAAAGCGATTATCCAGGAAGGAACGGAAGGCGGTGAAGTGCAGGAAATCGAACAGGATATCGTGGAGCGTGTTTTCCATTTGGGAGACCGAAACATCAGTTCTTTGATGACACACCGGAATGACGTGATCTTCATTGACATCACCGATTCGAAAGAAGAAGTCCGCGAACAGGTTGAAAAAGAAATGCACTCCGTTTACCCGATTTTTGATGAGGAACGTGAACACGTATTAGGAGTGGTGCTTTTAAAAGATTTGTTCCGAACTATCAACAACAAGGATTTCAATTTAAAGGATTTGATGCTGAAGCCTCAGTTCCTATTGGAAAATATCTCTGCTTACGAAGCCCTGGTTCATTTCAAGGAAAGCAGAACGCACTACGGAATCATTACGGACGAATTCGGTCAGGTTCAGGGAATCGTTACCCTGAATGACTTACTTCAGGCGCTCGTAGGTGATTTCAACGATTTCTATGCGGAAGAATTTGAATTCATCCAGCGCGAAGACGGTTCCTGGTTAATCGACGGGCAATACCCGATTGCGGAGTTCTTCCGTCAATTCGGTTTGGAAGACAATTCGTCCGAGCTGAACTTCACAACTATCGGCGGATTGGTTTTGAATGAATCCAGAAGCGTTCCGGTAACCGGGCAAAAAATTCACTGGTTGAACTTCGAAATCGAAGTGGTTGATATGGATGGTGCGCGAATCGACAAACTAATGATTCGTGAAATTCCAATCGAAGATTAAATAATCTGACTATTCTCTGTTACTTTTTTACCATCCGGCATTTTCCGGTTGTGTAAAGGGAAAATATACACAAAACAATGTTGTAGGAATACAACTGGCTCCCGGCGGCAACCGGGAGTTTTTTGTTTTATGCTCTGTATGAAAATCTTGATGGTAATTAACCTCTAGTAAATCAGCATAAGACTCGTATCTTCAAAAGCTTTGCGCACTTTGCCACTTTGCGTTTTAACTATACTATTGATTATCAAACGCCAAGAAGCAAAGGGCGCAGAGGATTTAATTGATAGAAAATATAGAATCACTTAAATTCGCATACAAATCAGTTTGTTTAAACAAACTGAGCGAAGTCAAAGTCTATTTTTTTTGCATTTCTTTTGAACCGATCCGGGAAGAAGGTGTATCCCCTTTCAAAACAAGCACAATGAAATACTTCTTTACGCTTATCTGCGCACTTTCGGGTTTTGCATCCATTGCCCAAACACCTTTGATTTCACACAAAAGTCATTCGGGAAATGCTTCCTCCTTTTTAATTGCTGCAAACAGTAATTTCGGGCAAATTCGCATTGATCTGAATTCCCAACTTGAACAGAAACCGCTTTTGTATCAAAATTTCAAACCGCTGAATGATTCCGTGATTTTACATGAAATCAGCGATTTGAATCAAAAAATCATTCAAGTCGATACTTTACCCAATAAGAACCGCTATTCATCCATGATCTTTCAGATGAAGTACCAGGATTCCATTCAAAAAACAACGATCCGGGAAGAAACGGTACAGCCAAAACAGGAAGAACCGCAAATTCAACCAGTGCAAACAGAACTGAACCAAACTCCGGTAAAAAAGAAAAAGAAGTCTTATTTATTGTTCCTGTTCGGGATTACCGGCGGTGGAATGCTGCTAATGAAACTATTCGGAAGATCTCACACTACAAACCGATCTATTGCCTGATTATGAAATATGCAATTCTACTTCTAACGTGGTCACTGAGCTCGTTTTTGCAAGCGCAAACTGCCATTATTGCTCATAAAAGTCATTCAGGCACAGCTTCGACCTTTGTCATCGATCCTTCCGGGAATTTCGGAGATCCTCCTCCTCGACTCAAACAAGTCATACGACTCAACGACACTACAAGTATCGAAATTTATGCCGATTTCAGTGGTTTCAGCTATTACGATACCGTTTACCGGAATCCGACGTACTCCAATTACAACCTGAATATCGATTCGATCAACAAAGACAATCCATACTATAAAATAGATTATATCAATTTTAAAAACTCGCCCGACTCCCTGAAACAAATGCTTCCGAGCTTTCCGGGTTTCACTCCTGCCGAAGACAATGGTAAAATCATTCCTGATAACATTCAAATCGAACCGGTTAAGGAAAATCCTCCGAAGAAAAAGAAAAAATCATATCTGCTTTTCCTGCTCGGAATTACCGGCGGCGGAATGTTGCTTTTCAGAGTATTAAACAGGTTATTCACCCCGCAAACTGTTTGATGAACGAACGACTGAAAATAAGTTTCATAGGAATTGCTCTTTGGTGGATGCTTTTGCTTCCGTTTGACTACAATCTATTCAATTGGTTTTTCCATTCCTTTCAACAGCCTGTATTCGCTATCCTAAAATCAACGGATGAAACGCTCATTTTTGAGACGGATACCTATGGAACTTATCTTTTGGTCAGCTTAAGCATTATTTTAGGGTTGCTTTCCGGTTTTGCAATCCGTTGGATTTGCAGGCGGACAAAGCTCAATGCAACTGCTTTACTCAAAATAATCCTTGCCGCTATTTTGTTCTTTTTCCTGTTTAAATATGGTTGGGACAAAATCGTCAAAACGCAATTCTATTTACCGGAACCCAATATCGTTTATACTCCGTTCGGGAAACTTTCAAAAGATATTGCTTACTGGTCCTTAACCGGAAGTTCTTATGCTTACACCGTTACTTTAGGCTGCATTGAAGTAATGACGGCCTTGCTGCTGCTTTTCAAACGAACACAATTTCTTGCCTCGCTCCTTTCTGTAATCGTTTTCGGGCAAATTGTTCTGATCAATTTTTCCTTCGACATTTCAGTCAAGGTGCTTTCCTGCTCATTGCTGTTTTTCAGCCTGGTTTACACCGCTTGTTTCCCGGAAAACTGGAAAGGAATCTTTGGTTTCAAAAACAATCTTTCATTCACTAAAAACTCCCGCAATCACCAAATCATCAAAGGAGCTTTTATTTTATTGGTCTTTCTTGAATGCACTTTGCCCAGCTTCAGACTCGGAAATTTTAACGACGACCGGTTTCCGCGCCTGAAGCATCACGGGGCTTACGAAGTTCTGCATTCCCCGGACATCAAACGCGTTTTTATTCACCGGGACGGATACATTATTCTCCAGAACCGAAACGACGAGTTGCGTGATTTCAAATTGAACATGAGCAGCTCAAACAGCTATTTCGTAATAGAAATTCCACTTTCCTTCACCTGGAACAAGAGTAAAAGCGAATTAATCCTTGGTTCCGATACGTTTCAGATCCGAAGAATTCCTTACCGGGAACTCCCGCTTTTACAAGAAAGTTTTCACACATTTTCGGATGAATTTCATTGATTCTGTCACATCCGAAAGTTTTATGAGATGAAACAAACAAGGGTATCATTTTTTCCTTACTTTTGTCTTGTTTAAAATTAATCTAAATAATGAAGCTCATTTTAGCCGACAGTAATGAAATCATACGCATTGGTCTGCGTACGCTGTTGTCTACGGAGCGAAACATCCAGATTGTAGGCGAAGCTCGTAATAATGAAGAACTCATTGCACTCAACAAAGCTTTCGATGCAAACATTATTTTAGTGGATTATACCGCACGGGGTTTTTCAATCGATGTCATTCCCCAGATTCTTCAGAAAAAACCGGATTTAAGTGTTGTTGCAATTACTCCTGAGCAATCTGCCCAAACGTTGGTAAATGCATTGCGTTCCGGTGTAAAAAGCTACATTAAAAAAGATTGTGACAGCCATGAAATCATTGATTCAATCCGTGAAACCTGGAGAGGAAATAAATTTTTCTGCGGCCAGATCCTGGAAACAATCCGTGACGCTGCGATTGATGTAAACGACATTGACTTTGATTCATTCAGCTGTGAGCCGATTATGCTCAGTGAGCGGGAAACTGAAATCATTACTATGATTGCCGAAGGTTTAACGAACGTGATGATTGCTGATGCTTTGTGCCTGAGCAACCACACGATTAATACACACCGCAAAAATATCATGGCAAAACTGGGTGTTAAAAACACTGCCGGAATTGTGATTTATGCAGTAAAAACCAACCTGGTGTCTCCGAATAAATTCCTCTTTGCTGCGGATTCCAATTCGTAAGTCATTTTTTTCTTTCATTTTTTGAACCTAATTTTAATCTGAATGTACTACAGATAAAAATTGCTTTATGCGTTATTTCATCCTTCTTGTTTCATTTTGTTCCTGTGCCTTGTTCAGCAAAGCTCAGTCGCAGGAAAGTGTACCCAAGAACAACAATACCAACAATACAGGAATGCCCGGTACTGTGAAAGCAGACACTACCAAAATGACGCCTGAACTGGAAGAAACCATCATTTCCGGGGACAAAAAAACGCGCACTTATAAAAAAGAAAAAGCCCTGAGTCCGAGTTTTGGAAAAGTTGCAGAAGAAGCTGAAGGGTTAAAGGATTCCAATTCCAGTGCACAACTGCAAAGTGCCAAATATCAATTCGAGACAAACTATTCCAATTCGAAGCATCAGCTTTACAGACGAAGCCCGAGCGACCTGGAGTCATCCAAAATGAAACAAAGCGCCCAGCTTTATGCTGATCTGCTTCCGGGAAGTTTTGAAAAACATTTTTACACCTACCTTATCAGTAAATACAGTCCGAAACAATTCCCGGAATTGCAACAGGCGGCACAGTTAAATCCTAATAAAACAGAAGTTCAGCAGGAATTGGCAGTATTCGGTTTTGCAACAAATAACCAACAGCTTGCAGACAGCGTGACGCTGCAAATGATCAATCAGAATAAAATTACAAACGGAGTACTGGATTATGCAACTGATTTGGTGAACTCTGTTCCAAGTAACGGAACCTTGTTACTTCATGGTTATACCGAATTGATTCCGGCAAACTTTGAGAAAAACAACCTGAACCGATCCGATATCGAATTGATTTCTGTTGACCTGATGCAGAGTCCGGACTATCAGCAAAATCTAAGCAAAAAAGGATTCGTTCTGCCGAATTCTACTTTTGTAGATACGGCTTTTGTGCAAGAGTTCTGTTCTTTGAATGCTTCCAAAAACATTTACCTGTCGATGTCCTTTCCGAAAGAATATTTCCAGGGAATCACCAAATTGCTGCACCCGGTTGGCCTGACTTTCGGCTACAAACTGAATCGTTTTGATTACAATACCTGGAATACAAACCTCATCGAATCGGTTTGGCAGAAAAACAAAATCGGAATTTCACAGGATGCTCAATCCGACGCACTTTCTGCCAATTATTTACCTGCTTTAATCAGTATTGAACGATTGTACCAGGAATACAACAAAAGTGAGGAAGCTAAAGAAATGAGTGCTTTGATCCTGAATGTTGCTAAAAGAGCACGCAAAACCAGTCAACTTTCTAAAATTAAGCGTTGATGCGGGTAATCAGGAAAGAATATGACCAAATGACCGATGAACAATTGGTTATTGCGATGGCAGGAGGCGACCAGCGGGCTTTCGACAAGCTTTACGGGCGCTATGCTTCTGCCCTGCTTTCGTATTTTATGCGCATGCTTTGGAGAGACCGCGAAAAATCAGAAGATTTTGTACACGATTTCTTCACCAAACTGATTCATCGTCCGGAATTGTTTGATACGACACGTTCTTTCAAAACATGGATGTATTCGGTAGCCAACAACATGTGTAAAAACGAATACAAAAAGCAGGAAATCCGGAAAAACACCAGTAACGGACTTGATAACAACTATTCGATCAGCGACGCCAGCAAGAATACGGAAAACCAGGTTCACCATGCGATGTTTAAAGATGCCTACAATTACCAGGTAACTCAACTGGAAGACAAACACCGTGAAGTATTTGAAATGCGTCATTTCGACGGCTTATCCATCAAGGAAATAGCTGAAGCTTTAGAAATTAGTGAGGGAACCATTAAATCCAGGCTCTTTTACGCAACCAAATACTTAGCACAAGGATTAAGAGAATACCAACCGGAACATACAAAGTGATATGAATACGTTCGACGAAATTATACAAACAAAAGCTTACAGCGATTTAACTCCGGCAGAACTGGAAATCGTTCAGGAACTCGTTTCTTCTGAGCAGGAATACAATGAAATGAAAGGATTTTATACGGAAATCAATCACCTTTCTGTTTCCAGTCGTGAAGAAGTTTCACCTTCCGTGAAATCCAGCCTGAATTCCATCTTTCAGGCCAAACATCCCGGGATTCAGCAAAATTGGACCGCTCCCGTAAACGAACCGGAAGAAACCAAAGTCATTCCACTGTACAACCGGAATTGGTTCCGTGTGGCTGCATTACTTGTTGTTTCAGCAGGTGTTGCAACGATTTGGATTTCTGCACCGGAAAACAAACAGTTACTGGAAAGTGATTCTATCGGAACTCCGAAAATGGCCCAGACAGCACCTCCCGCTATGGAAGAAAAAAACGCCAAAGTTGAAACAAAGAAAAAATTCCCGATTGAAACTAAGAACCCGGAGGAATATACTGCTTCATCAACCATTGTTACTTCCGAAAATGAACAATTCAAGGCTCTTGTCAATGAGGATGAAATGCGGGCTGATGGAGACAGAAGTCCAGTTGAGTTAAGAGCAAGCAGCAGCGAAACTGCCTATTTTTCCAGTACTCCGGCTCCAAAATCGGAGAAAGTCAAAGAGGAAGCAACTGCAGATTATTTTGCAAAAACCGGTATGGATGCTGATTTACATCCTTTTGGAAACATTGCGGAGAAAAAAGCAGAAAGCAATGAAATCTCCACGAATGATTTGTTGAGTTTAATCGAGCCAAGCTTTTGAGAAGAACAAACGCAGTTTGTGAAGACTGAGCATAGCAATATCAAATTGCTTGATGCGAAGGATCAAACGTTAGCACCCTTTACTTTCAATTATCCATTTTGGAATTCTCCATTCACCTGTTGATCTTGCAAAACCTCCAGGGCTAATTTCAATTCTCCCAAGCGGTTTGTTTTCCCTTTCTGACGGATATTCAATGCCGTAACAGTATAGAATTGATGTGTTTCTCCCAGGAACCGAATCTGCATCTGAAGCCACTTTTCTTCCGACAGCTCTTTTCCAAAAGC
>VFQP010004609.1_pt1 | contig 12671 bp, 8 predicted proteins | sample 3512351 | NCBI WGS metagenome assembly VFQP01 (sample SAMN10412372, study PRJNA504923) | tailings metagenome | isolation source: Relicate 1 Philex TSF1 revegetated site | place: Philippines: Tuba, Benguet | collected 2017-08-29 | reverse complement strand
GCCCTGCTGCTGGACGAGTGGCGCGTGCCCAGGCTCCACCTGGACGTGGGCGGCTACAGGCCCTCCAACGACAGTGGATGGCACCTGGACGACCCAGCCAGCACCTTCCAGCTGCCGCCGCAGCGCATCTGCGCGGTGCTCACCGCGCTGCGCCTGCACGAGGTGCACGTGCTGCCGGCCCACCTGGAGGCGCTGCAGCAGTGCCAGCGCCTGCAGGCGCTCACGCTGTCCAGCTGCACCTTTGCCGCTGACGGGCCGGGCGCGGAGGCGGCGGCCCTGGCCGTCGCGGCCCTGCCGCACCTCACCGAGCTCACCGCCCTCAACAAGCTCCGCGCGGGTGGCACGCACACCTTGCAGCCGCGCTGGGCGCACGCGGCGCTGCAGCGGCTGGCGTCCAACGTGGAATGGCTGGAGCAGTGCGGCTACTTCACCTGGCCGTGGCCCGACTTCCCGCGCCTCCAGGCCCTCACCCTGAGAGACGAGCTGCTGGATCATGACTTTGCGCCGCTGCTGCAGCACCCCACCCTGCAGCACGTGTACGCTGAGCACCTTTCGATCCATGAGGATCACCAAGGCGTCGCCTGCCACTGGAGGACGCTCACAGTGGAGCACCTGGCGCTTGAGAGGCTGCCCAACTTCCCGCTCAGCGGCCCAAGGCCCGAGCGCATCACCGTGACGCGGGGCCTGGGCTACGACCCTTGGCACGGAAACGTGGACGGCGAGGTGGTGCAGGCGCTGGAGCAGCTGGGCGACAGGCTAGTGGTGGAGCCGCAGCAGCCGGAGCGGGAGATACGCCTGACCCTCAGCCGGGACCACCTGCCCCCAGCGCTTCGCCAACACATTCAGCGGCTGGTGCTGCCTCCTGGCGGCGGGCCGACGTCGCTGCACATCATGCCAGGGTACCCGCCAGCCCCGGTCGTGGCGCTCATGGCTCCGCTGCTGGTGGGCACGCGGGTGCGCGCCGTGCGGGTGAACTGCAACGTGGCCAACGGGCCGAGTGCAGGCCAGGCGCTGGCCGGCATCCCCGCGCTGCTGCCGCCCAGCGTCACGCACCTACTGCTAGACTGCTACGACCAGGCCGCGCACCTTCGCTTGGTGCTGCAGCACCCGCCCACGCACCCCCTCAGTGTCACCGTGTGCAGCAAGGACTTCCACGGCAGGCCGCTCCCGACCGCGGAGTTTGAGGCGCTCAGGCAGATGTGCGCTGCGCACCAGCCGCCCGTCACGCTCCGCAGGGGCGCCTGGTGGACGCTGGACGTCACGCCCCTGCAATACCTGCTGTGAGATACCTGCTGCAACTCGCTCCTGCGTCCTGTTGGTTTGCAGTCCATGGGTGTCCCAGGGGTCGCAAGAGGCGAGCCAGAATCACGAGTCGCAGAGGAGAACAGGTGCGCTGGCACCCAAGTGCCTCAACGTTGAGGCCCACAGCCAAACAGCATTGGCTATCACGTGGGGAAGCCCAACACACACGATGACACGCACAGGCATGCCCATCCTGCGCGCTGCTGCTGAGCGCAATCCTGCAGCCTGCCCGCAGCCAGGGTTGCCCATGGCAGCGGCGAATGAGGCCGGACAGGATCCATGCCCAGCAGCAGCGCAAAGCGAATCCTGCCAGTGCCAAAGCAAAACGTCCCCCCAAAACGGTCCCCGCCCCCAGTGATCACAGCCGCCTCACACGCCGCAACGCGGAGCCGCCAGCACCTCCAGCCGTCAGCCACACCCCAACCCACCCACTGCTCCGCAACCGCGCACGGCACAATCGAAAACACGGCGCTGCCCCCCCTCAGCCAGCCAGGCGTGGCGCCGGGGGGAGGCAGCGACCAAACGCGCCCAGGGGGCCAACGCCAGTGCGATCACGAGGCGTCCTCCTCCTCCATCTCTGCCAGCGCCTGCGCCCAGCGCGCGTGGATGCCCTCGGCCGCCTTGTCCGCCTGGAACCGCCGTGGCTGCGACCACGCACGCACACCACATCGCCACACGACACACCGACGCGCGTCGGCGACGCGATTTGAGGCAGCGCACGCAAAGACGAAGAAGACGTGCGTCAGCAAAGAGTCGCGCGACGGGCCCACACGCACCTGACGAGAGGTCGCCTGCGGCGCGGCGGCGGCGGGCGCGGCGGCGGCCGGCGGTGGCTGCGCCTGCGGGCGGCTGGGCGGCGCCTTGGCGAAGGCGTTGGCCAGCAGCGTCTGCAGAGCACCGCCGCCGCCGCCGCCGCCTGCGCTGGCCGCCGCTGCCTTGGGTGGAGCAGCCGCCGCAGCTGCCGGGGCCGCCGCTGCAGGCGCCGTCGCCGCCGGCGCACGCTTCTGCTGCTGCTGCTGTGGCGGCGCCGTGGCTGCAGGCGTGGGCGCCGGCGCCGGCGGCCCACTGCGGTTTCCACCGGCTGCAGCGGCAGCAGCGTCGGGCCTGGGCCCAGCAGGCTTGCCCTGCTGCTGCTGCTGCTGCGGTGGCTGCGGAGCGGCTTGCTGCGGGGCTTGCGGCGGCGGCGGCGGCGGCGGCGGGGGCGCAGCGGCCGCCGCGGCATCGCCCGCCGCCTGCTGCGGCGCTGCGTGCGGTTGCCGGTGGTTGGCGGCGGTTGGCGGCGGTCCCGCTGGAGACCCGGCGCCCTGCCCCTGCCCATGCTGTGGAGGAGGTGGCGGCGGCGGCGGCGGGTGGCCGTGGGCTTGCCCGCTGTGCTGCTGCTGCAGCTGCTCTGCCTGCGGTGGTTGTGGCTGTTGCGGCGGCGGCGGTGGCGGCGGCGGCGGGTGCACAGGCACAGCGTGCGGGCCGCGGCGGGCCGCGTTGTAGCCGCCGCCGTTGCCGCCGCCCGGCCCTCCGGGACCCGGAGGGTGGTGGCCACTGGCGGCGGCGGCAGGCGCGTTGCGGGGCCCTGGCTGCTGCTGGCGGGAGGGCGGCGGAGCGGCGCCGCCGTGGTGCGGGTGCGGGTGCTGCTGCTGGTGCGCGCCGCCGTGCCACTGCTGCGGGTGCTGCTGCTGCGGGCTGCCCACGTGCGGCGGCGGCGGCGGCGGCGGCGGCGGCGGGTGGCCGTGCGCGGCGTGGTGCGGCCCGCCTTGCGGGTGCGCGGCGTCGAGGGCTTGCGGGGGCACATGGTGAGGGTGCGGGGCGTAGTGCTGCGGAGGGGGCGGCGGCGGCGGCGGCGGCGGGTGCCCGCTGTCGCTGCCCTGCGACTGGAGGTGGGGCTGCGGCGGGAGCGGATGGGGAGGCAGCATGGCATGCGGGTGGGCGCCGGCCGGCGGGAGGCCTCCGGGGGGGTAGGGCAGGGGCATCCCCGGCTGCACGTGCATGTGCGGCGGCGGGAGGTGGTAGTATGCCCCCGGCGGCACCTGCATGGACACGCCCTGGTTAGGGTTGCCGGCGGCGAGCGCGTGCGCCGGCACGTGCGTGGGCGGCGGCATGCCCGGCGGCAGCAGCGGCGCGCCGGGGCCCGGGCCCTGCATGGGGGCCTGCGGGGGCATGCCGGGGTAACCGGCGCCGCCGGGAGGGAGGTGCATGGCGCCGGGGGGAGGTGGTGGTGGTGGCGGCGGCTGGTGGCCCGGCGGCGGCGCGCCCGGCGCCGGCGGCGGCAGGAAGGGCGGCGCGCCATAGGGCAGCATGGCGTATGGCGCGCCTGGCCCTCCCGCCGGGTGGCCCATCAGCGGCACCATGGCCATCTGCCCGTTGCCAATGTTGACCATGCCCATGGGCACCATCATGTGCATTTGATGGGGCGCGCCGCCGCCGCCCTGCGGCGCCGCGCCGCCGCTGTCGCTGCCGCCGGCCCCGCCGCCCAGGTTAGGGTTTAGGGCGTAGGGCATGCCGGGGTGCGGCACCATGACCATGCCCGGCTGGCCGGCGGCGTGCGGCGGCATGGGCAGGTAGGGGCCCTGCGGCGGCATGGGGCCGCCCATGAGGGCTTGCGGCGGCGGCGGCATGGGCGCGCCGTGCGGGTGGTCGCCGCCCATGGGGACAAAGCCCTGATGGGGCATAGCCATGTAATGGTACGCCTGCTGCTGCTGCTGCTGCTGCTGCAGGAAAGCCGCCTGCTGCCGCGCGGCAAACCCGCCGCCGCGCCCGCCCGGCGACTTTAGCGGGTGCCCCGAACCAGGGCTGCGCATGGGCGGGTGGTGCGGCTGCTGCTGCGCGTGCTGCGCCTGGACCGCCGGCGACGCGTGCTCCGCGTGCGATCCACTGCCCGACGACGCTGACGAGGGCTGCCCCGCAGCGCCGCCGCCGCCGCCAGCCCCGGAGCCAGACGGGGCGCGCGGCAGAGCCAAGGGCGGCGGCCGGGCGTCCGCCGCCGCCGCCCTCGCCTGCGCCGCCGCGCCGTCCGCAGCGCCCGGAGCAGGCGGCGCCCCGCCGGCGGGCTGCGGCGCGGAGGAGGAGGGCGCGGGCTGCGCGCTCGCCGCCGCTGCCGCTGCCGCTGGCGGCGGCGGCGGCGGGTCGGCGGGTGCGGCGCTGGGCCGCTGCGACAGCCCCGGCGAGGAAGTAGAGTTGAAGCTGGCGCGCTGCGAGGGCGGCGGCGGGGCGGGCCGCGCCATTGTGCCGCCGCTGGGGGTGGCGGCGGCGCCGCCGCCGCCACCTTGGGCGGGCGCCGCGCCCCTGCCCTGCTGCTGTTGTTGTTGCTGCTGCTGCTTGGGCGGTGGTTGGCCGGCGTCCGCTGCGGTGGGCGCCGGCGTCGGCGCGTCGTGCGGCTGCTGCCGCTTGGCGGGCTGCGGCTGCGGCGGTGGCGGCGGCGGCGGGCTGTTGCGCTGCGCGGTGGCGACGCGCTGGAGCGCCTCGTTGAGCTGCGTGCTGGTGGGTTGCTGCTGTTGGGCGGGGGCAGGGGAGGCGGAGCGGGCGGTGGGCGCGTCCTGGGCGGTGGTGGAGGCGGGCGGGGCGGGCGCGGCCTTGGAGGTGGAGGGAGGCGGCTGAGTGGAGGCTTCCTCGGGGTCGGGGGTGCTGGGCGCGGCGGCGGCGGTGGAGGAGGTGGTGGACTGGGAGGGCTGCTTGCGGGGCGGGTTGTGCCTGCAGGGTCGGGCAGGAGAGATGGCGGCAGCACAAACAGGCGAGTCTCGAGCGACGCTGCGAGGCGCGGTGCATCGGCAGTGGTCGCTGGCTCTGTGGCAGGGAGCGAGGGAGTGAGCAAAAGAGGGAGGAGGGCCGTGCTGCCTCGCCAACGCTCACCCTGAGGCGCCACCCTTGCCGCCGCCCTTGGCGCCTGCCGCCGCCGCCGTCGGCCCCGCGCCGGCCGCCGCCGCGGCCTGCTGCTTGCCTGCTCCCTGCTGCTGCTGGTGCTGCTGGTGCTGCTGCCTCTCTCGCTCACGCTCCTTCTGCTGCTGCTCCTTGGCGGCCTGCGCCTTGCGGCGCTGCGCCTCGAGCAGCTGCTGGCCAGCTTCCTCCTCCTCCTGCAGCAGCCTCAGCGAGAGCGCCTCGGCGCGGCGGTTCTCCTGCGGCCCGGTGGCAGCGGCGGCGACGCACAGTCAAAGCCAATGGAGCAGGCTGCATTGTGGGCGTGGCGGGTGGCTCTCCTCTTCAGCAGAGCGGAAAGCGCCGGCTTTTCACTTCGTGCACAGCGACCATGCCAAGCCCTGACGCAAGGGCTCTGACCTTGTCCAGCGCGGCCAGCAGGCTCAGCTCGAGCAGCAGCGCCAGCGCGGCGTCGGGGTCGTTGAGCGCGGCGGCGTCGGGCGCCGGCGGCCGCGGGCCCAGCGCGGCGAACTGGTGCAGGCGCCGGAGCATGGGCGGCGACAGCAGCTGCTCGGCGGGGCCCCACACGCATGTCAGCAGCAGGCCCTCCGTCACCTGCCAGGGGGGGACGCGTGCACAGACACGCGGCGCGAGCTTTGCTGCAACCGGCACAGAGTAAACCCCAGCGAGGCAAAAGGGCCCATCGCAGAAGCAAGCACGCCTTGGACGGGAGGCCGAGCCTGTCCGGCGTGCCAGCGGTGCACAATAGCGGCGCAAGGTCCCCGCGTCGCTCCGCACCTTGTCCAGGCAGCTGTACAAGTCCTCCCAGGACGGCAGCCCAAAGCTCGCCACAGCGCCCGCGCCCTGCTGCTGCGGCGCTGGCTGCGCCTCCAAGTCGCGCTGCGCCTGGCGGACGGCCAGCGAGAGCCCGTACATGCGACCGTAGAAGTCACTCGTCACGTACATGCTGCCCTGCCTCTGCGGAGGCAGGAGCAGGGACGCACACACGCACGCACGCACGCACGCACAGGAGGCACCAGCGCAGCTCTTGTCTCGTCATCATCGCCCGCGCGCAAGCACACGTCCTCGTGCACGACGGTGGCTCGCCAAAGCGATTGTTGGCAAGCGAGAGAAGGGCGTGCAAGGGCGCGCCCGCCTCACCTTTTGCGAGTGGCCCTGCAGCAGCCAGTTGCCGCACAGCGTGCACAGCGTGCCGGCCAGCCCCGCCCAAAAGGCGCGCGCGGCGTCGGCGCCGCCGGGCAGCTCGGGCACGCCCACGCTGGCGTCGTGCGTCAGCGGCCGCAGCGCCTGCATGGGTGCACGCACCGCGCACGTCATTGCTCTCAGCCCGCCCGGTCCGCACTGCCGGGACGCGCCGCAAACGCAGCTGCTGCCGCAGCCAGCACACGAATCGGCGTCGAGTGAACGATGACAGGGCGGCTGGGTGAGATGGCTAGGAGGAGACGTCGTGAGAGGACAGGAGGCGCATGGGCAGCTAACCCTAGCCAAGCCCTAGCCCGTGACTCACCAGCACGTGCAGCGCCAGGTCGAGCTTGTTGTGCACCAGGCCGTCCCGGACCCTAGCCCAACCCTAGCCAAACCCTAACCCGTGACTCACCAGCACGTGCAGCGCCAGGTCGGGCTTGTTGTGCACCAGGCCGGCCCAGAACACGGCCAGCTGGTCGCGAGTGCGCGCCTGGTGCTGCGCCAGGTCCGTGGGGGCGCCCGACCCCCCGGCAGACACGAGCGACACGGCCTGCGTGGCAGCAAGCAGCAGCCGCACGCCACACGCCACGCACTTCACACAGTCACGTGCGCGTTCCATCGGACGCACGACGCGTGCCTGAGCCACGCCCCCCGTCCGTTTCCCGCCGGTGCGGACGGACGTGCAGGCGGTTCTTGCCTTGCGGCAAACGTGGCGGGGGTGGGGTGGGGTGCCAAAGCAGGCGAGGGGGAGTGTGCTCACCGAGCCCTTCTTGCTGGAGGCCTTGCCTGACTTGGCGCCCTTGCCCGCCGCGGCGTGGTGCGAGGCGGCGGCGGGGTCGGGCACCTCGTGCCGCCGCTCGCACCGCGCGCAGTTGAACACGCTGCGGGTGGAGCAACCGCGCACGAGCACGGCAGTGCGACCCGCTCGTGCTTGCTCGCGAGGGACCACCGGCCACACACGAACACAAACGCGTGCTCTTCTCTTCGCGGGCAGCGGCGGCGGCGCTGACGCAACGCTGGTTCCGAGCAACACAAAGGAAAGAGAGGGCGCGGCGCTCGCCTGTGGAACTCGGAGCCGCACGCGCCGCACGTGGCGTGCGCGGCGCTGAGCCGCGGGAACGCCTTCCACGCCGCCGCCTGGTTGAAGGTGTGCAGCTGCTCGGGCGTGGGCACGATGAGGCCGTCCACCGACGCCACGCCGTCCTCCTGCAGGGGGCCGAGCGCGCGCGCGCAGCACGCAAAGCGCGCCAGTCAGGCGCCGCGCGCAGCGCGGCGCGCGCGCCGCCCACGCGCAGCTGCGCCGACACGTGCGCGAACGAAAACGAGCGGCGCCGGCCGGCGATGCGCTCCTGGGGCGCGGCGCGGCGCAGGCGCAGGCGCAGGCGCAGTGCGATTTGGGCGGGCAGGGGAGGGCGGTGCGCACCAGGCACTCACCACGTAGTGGTAGCGCCACTGCCACGGAGGCCCTGCCGCGCCATGCCGCCCACCAGCTCGCCTCCCCTCACCCACACCGCCGCCCACTCACCACGTAGTGGTAGCGCCACTGCCACGGCACGCTGAGGCCCTGCCGCGCCATGCCGCCCACCAGCTCGCCGCCCAGCGCCATGAGCGGCGGCAGCGGCGTCTGCTGCTGCTTCTCCACCCACTCCTTGCACGTCGTCCACGTGACGGGCACCTGCTGCTGCGGCTCCTTGCCCTGCCGCCCCTCCCGCTCAGGCCCCAGCCGCCCGCTGCCGCCGTCCCCTGCGCCCAGGCGGCCCGCGTCCGCCGCCGCCGCCTCCTCACCGCCCAGGTGCCGCCGGCTGCCTTCCCGGCTGCCGCCGGCGCTGCGCCCCGCCTCCTTCTCCTTCCCGCCGCTGCCGCTGCTGGCCAAGCCGCCCTTCCCGCCCACCGCGGCCACGCCCCGGGCCGGCGCCTGCGCGGCGCCGGCGGGGCGCTGGGCGGCGGCCGGCACGCCGGCCGCCGCGGCGGCGGCAGCCGGGACGGAAAAGTGCGACCCCAGCGGCTGCTGCTGCCGCTGCTGCGACGCAGCTGGCTGCTGCAGCGGCGTTGGCACCGCCGCCGCAGCCTGCTGCTGCTGTGGTGCTGCAGGGCCGTCGTGCTCCGCTGCCGCTGCCTGGTCATCCTGCCGCTGCTGCTGCGATGGCTCACTGTCTGACAAGCTATCTCGCAAGGGCTCGTAGGGCACCTCCTCCTCTTCCTCTTCTTCCTCTTCGTCCTCCTCGTCGCCGTCCCCATGCGACGCCACGCCGGCGCCTCCGTGCGAGCGGTCGCCGTCGTCCGCCGGCGCCGGCACCTCAATCTCCACGTCGCCTGCGCGCACGCAGACAGCACCAACGCGGCGCGAACGATCGTGAGGTGCGCGCGCAGACCGCTGGCGGCCGTATGGGGAGGGCGCGCCCGTGCCCCTCTCTCTCTCTCTCTCTCATTGCTGCACTGGCACAGGCCAGAGGCAACGCGCGCCGTGCGACTCACCGGCGTGCACCTCATCCTCGTCGTCCGCCGCCCCGTCGCCCCCCTGCCCGTCGCCCTGCCACCGGTGCCGCCGCCGCTCCGCCTCGCGGCCCGCCTCCAGCGTCGGCGACGCGTCCTCGGCGCCCGCCGCACCGCCGCCGCCGCCCTCGGCCCACTCCTCGGCGCCCGAGGCAGACACCGACGGCGCCGGCGGCCGCTGCTGCGCCCGCTGCTGCTGCTGCCAGGAGGGGCTGCTGCCAGCGGCGGCGCCGTGGTGGTCCGCCTGGCCCGCCCTGCCGGCCGGGTGGTGGTAGTGCCACGGCGCGGGTGCGGCGTGGCGGGGCATTCCGTGCGCGCCGCCGACGGGCGAGTTGGGCCCTCCCGAGTCCATGCGCTCAAACCCTGACGAGGGCACGGGGACGGGCACGGGCACGGGGACCGGCACGGGGACGGGGACGGCCACGGCGATGGTCTGCACGCCGCCGTGGGCGTGCATGGCGTGCTGCAGCCGGTGCTGCTGCCCCGCCCGCTGCGCCTCCACCGCCAGGTGGCGCGACCAGTCGGAGCCCGCATGCTGCGGCGGCAAGCCCTGGTGAGGGTACGGCGAGGCGGCGGCGGCCGCCATGGCCATCATGTGCTGCTGCTGCTGCTGCTGCTGCGCGGCGGCCGCCGCCGCCGGCGAGAGCAGCACCCCATACTGCGGGTGCGGCGCCGGCGCGTAAGCCCCATGCGAGGGCGTGGGCATGGAGGAGCTCTGCCCCAGCGGCGACGTGCCGGTCGGGGCGGAGGAGCGGGGGCCGCGCCGCAGCGGCGAGTGGCCCGGCGGCAACCCCTGCTGCTGCTGCTGCTGCTGCTGCTGCTGCTGGTGCTGGCCGCCGTCGTCGCCGTGCGGCGCGCCAGCCAGCCCCGAGCGGGGGTTGGGGCCGGGGCGGCTGAGCGGCGAGCCGCCGAGGCTGCGGCGCAGCGCGGCGTTGCCGAACTGGGTGGTGGGGCTCAGCGGCGGGTGCAGCACCTGCGCTCAGGAGGAAAATCGGAGGAGCGGTTGCGGCGGCGAGGTGTCTGACAAGGACTGCGCGCCCTTGTGTCAAGCCAGATGGCAGGCACCCATCAACATCTCCGCTGCTGTGAACCGTGTGGTTGGAAGAGAACGCTCAACCTCCACCCTCTGCCCCCGGAGGCTCTGTCTGTGTTTCAGGCTCCCCCCTCTGTCCCAGAGAACCAGGTCTCTGCTGTGAATCAGGGAGGCTCACCTGCTGGTAGAGGGACTCGCGCGCCTGCGGGATGGGCAGGCCGTGCGGCAGCGACCCCGACAGGTCGACGCTGTGGCGCGCGTACGGCCCCCCCGCGCCGCCGCCGCTGTGCTGCAGCGGCGGCCGCTGCATCCCGCCGCCGTAGCCCGACGACGACGCCGAGCCCTGCCGCTGCAGCTCCATCTCGTGCCCTGCATGGCGAGGGTTTGGGGCGGTCGCCACGGTGTGCCGGCGCGCGCTGCACAGCTGCAGGAGGGCAAAGGCATGCACAGTGGCGCACTCCAAGGCGGGTTGAGGAGGAAGGCGGAAAGACCCACCTGCGGACGGGTTGAAGAGCTGCGCGCCGGGGTCGATGGCGGGGCCCGGCGCCGGCAGGATGTGCCCGCGCGTGGGCGTGCTCGGCCCCGTGCCTGCGGCCACACGGACGCAAAACACCCCGGGACGCACGCGACCGCTCGCTCCACCCGCGCATTGTGCTGCACGGGTGGCACAACGAGCAAGCGCGCCGCGCCGCATCCGCGCCGCGCAACGTGGACGCACCAGGGGAGAGCGGCGTGCCGCCGATGGAGCGGCGCCCCCGCGGCGAGTTCTGCGCCGCCAGCACCGCCGACAGCGCCGCCGCGATGGCCGCCGGCGTGTTGGCGTCAATCTCGCCCGGCTCGTGCGCGTGCAGCGCCGTCGATGAAGGCGACGCGTGGCCCGTACCCTTGCCCGCGCGCCCGCTGCCGGCGTGCGAGCGGCTCGCCACCGCCACCGCCGCCGCCGCCACAGAGCCCGGGGCCGACGCCTTGCCGCCGCCGCCGGTGCGCAGCGTCTGCAGCTGCGGCGTCAGCTTCCCGGCAGCTGCCTCCCGGGGCGGCTGCCCGCCGGCGTCGGCGAGGGTGGCGCTGCCGCTGCCGTTGCTGGTGGGCGTCTGCAGCGGCGGCCGGTCGGCGGAGGCGGCGGTGGCGGGCGCGGCGCCGCTGCCGCTGCCGAGCCCGTCGTCAGAGGTGCCCGAGGCGGAGGGGGCGCGGGGGATGAGCAAGGTGGCGGGCGGCGGTGCGGGGCCGGCGGGTGGCCGGCCGGTGGGCTGGGCGGGGCTGGCGGCGGCGCTGGGAGCGGCAGCGGCAGGAGCGCCATCCTTGGCAGGTGCTCCGGAGGGGGTGGGCGGCGGCGGCGGCTGCACTGATGCAGCGTCACCCTCTTGCTCTGCCGCAGAGGCTGCGGCGGTGCCGGCGGGCGGTTCCTCACGCATCTCGCTGCCGCCGCCTGGGCCGCTCGGCACCCCTGCCGGCGCCGGGGCGGGCGCGCCTGGCGTGGCCGTCGCGGCGGGCGGCACGGTGCCGGCGGGCGGGGGCTCCGGCGGCACGACGGCGACCACGCCGCGGACAAAGGGGTACACCTCGGAAGAGAAGGTGTACTCCCCCGGCTCTGTCAGCGTGCAGCTGCAGGGCGCGGCGTCGCTGCTGCTGCTGCCGCTGCTGATGGCACTGGCGGAAAAGACGACCTGCATTGCGTCACGCATGATGAGGACAGCCAAGTGAGGTGGAGGAGACTGAGCGCCCGTCTGCTCACAGCGGCTGCTGATCGGTGAGGCGCCGTGTGTTCACCACGCGCACCTTTCCGGTGCGCTCGTGGACCACTTGCAGGTAGGGCTTGATGACCTTGGACGGCTGTGCGCTGCGGTGAGGAATCCCGCCGTGCAAGTCGGCACGCCGTGCAAGTCGGCACGCCGTGCAAGTCGGCACGCCGTTGAGCGTGCACCCACACGCGCACTACGGCGGAGCGAGCAGCCTGCTGGCCATCTCTTGCCCCTCCTCCTCTTCCTCCCAAGCCGCACCTGGCAAAGGTGAGCGTGCCGCCAGTGGGAAGCTGGATGTTCCTGGGCCGAGCCTGGAAGTTGTCGATGTCGATGAGCACGGTCGCAGTGCCCGCTGGCGACATATACACGGGCTCGAGGCGAGGGTCCGGGTCTGCGTGCGCGCGCGGGGCAGAGGGGAGCAGATCTCGAGGCGGGCGCGCCGGCGAGCGCGAGCGCGTCGATCGCGCGCACCCCACAGCGCCCCGAGTCCGCGACGCCGAGCGTGGCGCTGCCCATGTCGTGCCAGGCACTGCTGCGCTGAGCCCCAGCGTGCCGCACGCTTGCCTGGGTGCACGCCCCGGGCTATCTCGACGGCCCTGTCGATCTCCAGGGACGACGCCGCGCCAGCCTGCGCCACCCCAGGGGGCCGCATGGGTGAGCGGGGCGCATCGGGACTTTGGCGACGCGATGCACGTGGCCGGAGGTGCCATCGGCAGTGTGGATGGGCTCGAGGGGCCACCCATGTCGATGGCGCCCCAAGCACCGGCTCCCCACAACCAGCTTTGTGAACAGGATGTGTTCCAGCAGCACCACGGTGAGCACCAGTGTGCCACTGACTGCTTGTGCTGGCACAGTCCCGCCTGCACTGCCCCTGCAGGGTGCTCTTGTGCGGACCTGTTGGGTGCGCCCACTCACATCGATAAGTTCCAGGAGCCTGGCGACCTGCGCGTCGCTGAGGCCGCCGTCGTCGTTGGCTGTTAAGCAACCCACCAAGGATCGCAGCACAGCAGCGCCATCCTCTCCTCGCTGCATCCTCTCCTCGCTGCACCGAACCA
>VFQP010004608.1_pt1 | contig 12672 bp, 14 predicted proteins | sample 3512351 | NCBI WGS metagenome assembly VFQP01 (sample SAMN10412372, study PRJNA504923) | tailings metagenome | isolation source: Relicate 1 Philex TSF1 revegetated site | place: Philippines: Tuba, Benguet | collected 2017-08-29 | reverse complement strand
AACAGGCAGAGGGAACAGACAGAGGGAGCGCACATCACCGGGGAAGGAAGGGAGGGGTGGCCGCACCCGCGCCTCTGTGCACCCATGCATGTGCTTTTGCTCGCTCGCCCATGCCACGAGACATCTGATACGCCCGGTAGCTGGGCTCCGACCCCGCCGACGTGTCCAAACAGACGCAGATCCGACACACACACACACACACGCAGGGGTGCTGCCTCGTCCCCTCCCACCGGCCGCAGCAGAGACGCGCGCCCACGCCGCACCGTGCACAAGCCACGCAACAGCAACTGCGGGAGCACAGCAACTGGCTATCCGCCACCCCACCACGCCCAACCCCTTCGATACGGCTCTTGCCCGGCATCCACGCCTCTGGAGCACGGAAGCGACCAAGGCCTGCGTCCCCAAGACCCGCGGCTCTCTCTCTCGCCTGGACAGGTCGCGTCGTGCACCGGACCGGGCCCCGGCGCCACCGCTGGCGTGAGGCACAGGGGCGGAGCGTGTTCCGAAAAGCAAAGGCGGCCCACTCTAGCTGCAAAGCACTGTGCCTCCGGGCGTTCACCAGACTGCTACTCGTTAAGGCAAATGCGTGTCGAAGCAGAAACCCTTCCCTCCCACGCCACAGAGCTCTGCGCCGCGCGCCGGGCGCTGCCCTCCCCGCACCCAAGGCCCGATTCAAACGCCACGCGGCGCCGGGTGGCGCGCTGCAGGCGGGCCTTCGCACCACGCGACCGCTGCCTGCGCGCGGCGCCGCGCCGCCCATGGGCGGCCGCGGGACAGCAGGCTTCGGGGCCCAGGGGCGGCCTCCTGAATCAGACGCGCGTGTGCGGGTGCGCGCGAGGACAGCTCAGGGCGCGTCCGATCGAAGCGTCCAAGGGCGAGCAAGTGCGTGCGGTGCGATGGGAGGGGCGGAGGGGAGCGGTTGTGTGTGGGAGAGCTGGCGGGCGGTACGTCGCGGGAGGGGAAAGGGTCGGCGGGACAAGGCGACGAGCGAGCCCTGTGGAGGGGCGGGCTGCGGGGAGATGCGTTGCGAGGTGGAGGGAGGTGCGCGATGCGGTCCGTTGCGTGGGCAGAGGGCAGAGCAGGGAGCAGCGCGAGTGAGATGAAGCCACAGTCACGGCGTGCGTTGCGCTGCGTTGCGGTGTGTGTCGGGAGAGGCTCTCTCTGCGGAGCGTGCGGGTGGTGGAATTTGGCGCGCAAACACCCCCTGCATCCTCAGTTCAGGGGCATGCAGAGCGGTCGCGCGAGCGGGAGGGCGGTGGCGGCGGCGGCGCCGCGCCCTCTACCGCCCTCCCGTGCGCGCGCAGCTGGCGGCCCCGTGCACGAAAGGAGGAGGAGAGGGTGAAATGCGGAGGGTGACATGTGCCCTAGCGACGAGTCTCCGGGAAAGCAGTAACGTGTCAACAATTGAAAACACCAGATAAACGCCACGTCTCGGCGGGCCGCCGCGCCCCTCACGTTTGCCGCCTCCTGGGCCTCAGGGGCCAGGCGGGCGCCTCGCGGGCGCTCGCCCGCGCGGCCCGTCAGCAGTCCCGCCAGTGCGAAAGCAATGGGCAAGTGGTGAACTGAAGTCAGTACCTGCGCCTCCCTACACTTGCTCAGACCGCCACTGGCCACCACCACCGTTAGCGCTGCGCCAGGCCATCCGACCACGGATACCGTACGGCCCCCTCCCTGTGCGCGCCACCCACGCGCCAAGGCCCTCAACCTCTTCCCATCCCACGCCACGCATGCCGCCGCTCACGCCAACGATCCGACACGACCCAGGGCGCCGCGCCTCCGTCGGGGCTGCGCACCCGCCCTACCGCCCGCCCTGGGTGACCGCCTCCCAGTTGGGGTCGCTGATGTGCGACAGCAGCGCCTCGGTAATGGCGCCAAACCCCGGCCGGGTCTTGGGGTCCTTGCCCCAGCACTTGTACGCCAGCGACTGCGAGGGGGGCCGGTGTCAACACGCAGCACACATCCTCGCGTCACACGGAACGCGCAACGACAAGCAGGAAGGGCCGCTCGCCTGTTCGCCAGGGCTGGAGCAGGGCCCCGGGGGAGCGTCGCTGGCCCTTCAGCACGCCGACAACAAAGGAGGAGGAGGGCCACAGGAAAGGAAAGCACGGCCTCACCTTGCACCAGCTGGGGCAGCCCTCGGGGAAGCCCCACCCCTTCCCTTGCCCCCTCGCTCTCAATCAAGCAAAGGGTGCACCAACGAAGCACGGCCTCACCTTGTACCAGCTGGGGCAGCCCTCGGGGAAGCGCGGCCGGAGGTTGTGCGTCACCACGGCCAGCATGATTTGCGGGTGCGCCATGTGCTGGTAGGGCGTGCCGCCCGTGTAGGCCTGAGCGCAGCGCAGCACAGCGCACGCGACGAAGCATCAGCGCCGCCTGCAAACGCCTGCAAACGCGCCCGGTCGCTCGCCCGCGCGCAAGAGCTGGGAGCACGCCGCGCGTCGTGAGGCAGACGAGGAGGCGGTTGGCGCAGGGCCACCGCGGCCCGTGCTGCAGCACCATGCCAGCGAGCTGCACCCGGGGGGCTGCTGGGACCCTGGGACTCTGAGACGCGCACCCGCGACCGCACCATGCTCCCTACACACCCAGACGCGAACACACGCACAGGTGCGCGCACCTCCCACATCATGATGCCAAAGGCGTAGACGTCCCCCTGGGGGTACACCTTGCCGTCCTCAATCAGCTCGGGGGGCATGTGCGTCACCGTGCCGCTGTAGTTCTTGCTGACCTGCGCGCAAGCAGCGCGCAAGCACGCCCCAGGCGGCCAGCAGGCAAAAAGGACTGAGCGATGCTGCCGCAGGGCTGGCATGCAAACACGTGGCAAGGCGTAGCCGAGGGCCAGAACTAAGGAGCGGAGGACAAAGGGCGAGGGGGCCCGAAACCGCAGCTGCGTCAGGGCGGCCACGCTCGCTACCCTAGCGTCAACCCTAGCACACACCTGTGTCCGGTTGGTGTCTGGCAGCACCTGAGACAGCCCAAAGTCCGACACCTGCGGGCGCGAGCAGCCCGACACACCAGCATGCGGCTCAGCTTGCGTGACCCCAAGGGAGCAAGTGGGCTGCAGCACCGCAACACCACGGACGACGGCGGCGACGGCGGCGGCGCAGCACGGCGCGCACCTTGGCGCAGAAGCCGCGCTTGTCCTTGGCGCTGCTCTTGAGCAGCACGTTTTTGGGCTTGAGGTCGCGGTGCGTGATGCGATGCGTGTGGAGGTAGTCCATGGCCGACGCCACCTCGGCCAGCGTCATGCACAGGCCCTCCATGTCCACCTGCGCAGTATGGGGCGTCAGTTTCCGTCGCCGCCGCCGCTTCTCCCCTTGGGTGGGGCAGACGGGCGGCGCAGGGTGGCGGTGGGGGGGGGGGGGGGGAAAGGGGGGGGGGGGGGGGGCGGGGAACCCTAGGCGCCGTCCGCACCTGGCCGGCGGGCGGCTTGACGGGCTTTTCCGCGAGGAACATGCCCTGGTCCACGGCGTCCTGGAGAGAGCCCCGGTCGCACCACTCCATGACAATGTGCGTCTCCTGCGCGCGCGCGCGCACGGGTGACGATGTGTCGAGTGTTGCCGGGCTCAGCCCACACCACCTCAGCGCGGACGCCTCCGGCGACGAAAGGAATGGTGCGTGCGTCCCCCGTGGGGCGTGCCGCCGCGGCGGCTGCGCTTGGATCCCCACCCAAAGTCGCAAAGAGCGCCGCGTCGCACACGCCGGTGCCTGCATGCGGTGCCGCGCGACAAACAGAACGCGATTCAGCCGCACCTGGCAGATGCGCTTGGAGCCGCCGACCTTGGACGCGGGCTGCGGCGCCAGGTGCACCACGCGGTAGTCGTACGTGGCAACGACGTTGGGGTGGTTGATGGTCGACGTCATGGCGCCCTCCAGGAGCGCCGCTCTCTGCCCGCTCAGGTCCATCCGCTGACCCTGCGCGCGCGACCGATCCAGGAGAGGGCACGCACGGACGCACGCACCCACGCAGTCAGTCAGGCTCGGCGGGTGGGCGCGCCGGTCCTTCGCCGGCTCGCGCGGGCGGGCGGCGGCCGCGCTGCCAGGTGCGCTTTGTGGGCAGCCGAGCTGGCGCCGTTGGGCTACTGCGCGCAGGCAAAGCGGCGCGCCGCTCCCCGCAGCAGCGCCGCCAGGCTACGCGCGGCAGGCGGGCGGGAGCGTGGTGCGAGACTTGCGCCTAGGGACGCGCATGCGTATAGGGTCGCACCTGGGACTTTCCCTGTCCGCCTCTCCCGCCTGCCCCGCCCTTGGTGCCCATGAGGTTGCCCAGCCCGCCGCTGTCGTCGCATGCCAGGAACTCGTCGCCGTGCTCGAGCACCTGCCGCCGCGGACGCCGCGCGCAAAGCAAGCGAGCGAGCAGACGTCGCCGCGCGGCGCTTCCAGGCAGCTGCAGCTTCGCAGTGGAGCGTGCGGTATTGGAGGCGGGAGGGCGGGGTAGGACATACGCACGAGGCACGGTGGCGGGCAAGTGCTGAGGGGAGTGATATGACCGAGGAGCACCCGGAGCTCCACCTCACCTTAACGGCCACCAGCCGGCCCCGCCACAGCCCCTTGTACACGTTGCCAAAGCCGCCCCGCCCAATAAGCTCCATCATCTTGACGTCGCCCTGCTGCTGCAGCTGCTGCTGCTGCTGCTGGTGATGCGCCACCTGCGAGGAAGAAGAGCACGCACGCAGCGACGCGACGCTCGCCTCATCTGCTGCCGCCCGCAAAGGGCCGCGCCCGCCAGTCGCGACATGCTGCCCGCAGTGTGCGGTGCGATTCGAGTGGCTTGCGCCCGCTCTGGGAGAGCACGCGGTCATCGGCTCGCAGCGAGCTGGCAGCTGGGGCCCCTGCTGTGCCCGCCCACACGCAGAGCACGCGTCGCCCTCTGGGGGCGCACCTCAGAGGTGGGCTCCGAGATGGCGCCGTTGCTGTTGTGGCTCTGGAGGCTGCGCGTGCCGGCGCCCAGCTGCGACGCCGCCTGCTGGTGCTGCTGCTGCTGCTGCAGCAAGGCCTGCGAGTGGAGGGGGCAGGCGCACCGCGCAGCACGAGTGACCGGTTGCATTGCTTCGCTCGCCTGGCACGCAGCGGGCAGGCAGCGCAGCGCCAAGCACGCCTGCTGCATGACTGCAAAGAGATGGCTGTGCCGCACGATGCAGGCTTTGCGCCAGATGGCAGCTCTGGGCCACATGGGAGCCTCGACGCAGTCCCGCATGCGCACCTGCTGCTGCGGGTGCAGGAGCATGCCCGGCGCCATGCCCTGTATAGGGTACGGCGGCGCGGCGCCGGGGATGAGCGCGCTGCTGCTCGCCGCCGTCGAGATGCCAGTGTTGAGCGCCTGCACAGGCAACCGGAAGTGGCGTGGTTAGCAAGGGAACGTCCACTAGGGCAGGCCCTAGTGGATTCCCTGCTGTGCGTGATGCAAGGAGGGCGCAGGTGCGTCGCGAATGCCCGCATGCGAGAAATCAGGTGCGTCGCGGAAGACGACGTCACGCTTTGGTCCATTGGGGCGCGCACATTTTACCCGCATGGCGGGGCGCGGGCTGCGGCCGACGCCGCGCGCCAGACCCAGACGCGCCAGCACGGAGAAAGCACGCACCTGCAAGGCGGGGTGCGGGCTGCGGTTGGAGACGCCAGAGTGGTTGCTGCCCATCTCCCACACCAGCGCCTGATGCTGCGCCGCCGCCGCCGCCGCGTCGCCGCCGCCCAGGTGCTGCATTTGCATCTGCCGCCGGACCAGCGCGTCCGCCATGGCCTGCACGAGGGTTTAGGGTGAAGGGCGCATCGCATGCGTGCGTGGCTGGGCTCCGGCCCCCCGCCGAGCAGCTGTCCACGAACTAGAAACATGGCGCAAGTAGGGTGCCCTACCTGAGGGTCTACCGCCATGGGCATGCCGGCCGCCGCAAGCGCCCGCTGCTGGTTCAGCTGCTGCTGCAGCGTCGCCGCCGCCACAGGCCGCCCGCCGCCGCCCGCCGATGGAAGCTGCGACGAGGGCCACTCCACGCCGCCGCCGCCTCCCTGCAGCGCCTCGCCCGCCGCCACCGACGGCGCGTGCCCCGTCGACGGCGACGCGGCAGAGTCCATGCTGTTGAGGAGCACGCCGGCCACGCCGCTGCCGCCGCCACCCGCCAACTGAACCGACAACCGTGCCCCGGACCGCCCCGCCACCATCTGCTGCTGCTGCATCAGCAACTGCTGCTGCTGCTGCTGCTGGAGCATCGCCTGCTGCTGCTGCTGCTGCTGCTGCTGCATGAGCGAGGGCGCCGCCGGCGCCGCCGGCCACCCCACGCCGCCCGCCGCCGGCGCCGGCAGCGGCTTCGCGCCGCCGCCCACCGCCGGCAGCTGCGCGCTGACAGCGGCGCCGCCGCCGACGGCGTGCGCCGACGCCGACCACACGTCAGAGTGCGAGATGCTCGCACGCGTGCCCAGCGCCGACGCCGCGCCGCCGCCGTGCGGCGGCGCGCCGCCATGCGCGGCAGCGCCTGCGGCGCCGCTGTGCTGGTTGAACGAGGAGAGCGCCGCCATTTGCGCATGCGCGCCGGCCGACGCTAGGGAGGACGAGTTGAGCGTGTGCGCGTGCGCGCCGCCGCCGCCGCTGGGCAGCGTGGCGGTGCCCAGGGTGCTGCTGGCGTTGGAGAGGCGCGGGTCGGGCGGCGGGTCGTGCGCCGAAAAGCCCTCGTCCATGGTGTTGCTGCCGTTGCTGAGGATGAAGGCCACTTGCTTGGCCACGCCCTGCGCGGAAAGAGCGTGCGCGTGGTTTCTGCATCTGTTTGGACGCGGCTCGGCGGGGCCGGAGCCCAGCTACAGTGTGTGACCGCGCGGGAGAGGCGAGGCGTGAGACGTTCTGCCTGCTTCGCTGTGCATGGCTCAGCGCCACGTCAGGCGGCTGGCGATGCTGCGGGTGACAGCGGCGGTGCCGGCGAGGACGCGGGGCCAGGAGCGGAGAGGCTGCCAAAACAGTGCGCTCACTCCAAGGGCTCCTGGAAGCCCAGCCTCAGCCGCCCCTTCCCTTCCCTTCTGCCCAACAAGCAGCAGCGCCGCGCACCTTTTCCGAGTCGGTCCACTCCCAGGGCTCCTGGAAGCCCAGCCTCAGCACGCCCAGCACGCGGCCGGTGGGCGACACGAGCGGCAGGCAGGCGGCGCTCTTGAGCCCAAGCACAAAGCGCATGAACTGCACGTCCGAAAAGGGCCCTGCGCACGACCAACAGGAGGAGGTGTGCGGCACAGCAGAGTCGGCGAGAGTCAGCGCTCCATCGCCGACGCGCCGTTCTCTGCCCGCCACAGGCGAGCGTCGGGGCGCACTGGGCACGCCGTGCGCTGCCGCTCCGTCCTCCCTATGACCCTGTGGGCAAGCCCTTGCGCCTGGCTCTTTGTTCAACACGAACCATGGCCAGGGCGCACGAACCTGAAAAGGTTGGGATGTTGGAGATGAAGAGCGGCTGGTAGTTGTTGAGCACGTGGTAGATGAGCGTGGAGGGCGCCACCGCCACGTTGAGCCGCGGCGCCTTTTGCGACCCCTCGCCGATGATGGTGTACATGTTGACCGAGGTGCGCGCGGCGTTGACCAGGCAGAAGGAGGCGTGGTGCACCTGCGCCGCGCCGCGCCACGACGTGTGGTGTGGGATTTTGCATCTGTTTGGACAGCTCGGCGGGGCCGGAGCCCAACTACCGGGCGTATCAGGTGTCTCGCAGCACAAAGGCAGGCGAAGTGTGTGTTGCTGGGGGGGGACGCAGCACTGTCCGACGAGCGGAAGCGGAGCGCCGTGGAGGAGAGGGAGGGCGGCAGAGGGGCGTGGGGAGGAGGAGGGACAGCGCACCTTTGGGAAGACGCCGAGCATGGCCCTGGCGCTCCCAGAGATGAAGTCGTCCAAAGAGTAGCTGTCGGGCTGGGCGTCCAAGGCCTGCACACAAGGCGGGCGGGCGAGTGCGCACACAAGAGGCGTGTGACGCGTGGCTGCTGCGCACGCTCCGGCCGTCTCCCTCGCCGCTGGCCCCGCAAGAGGCGTGCAAGCGGGATGCACGCGCGCACCTGCATGAAGGACTTGTAGTGGGCCAGCGCCTCCAGCCGCTGCATGAACTCCGAGGTGTTGTCCAGCCCCGCCCGCTGGTCCATGTGCAACTCGCGCCTGCGCAGCACGCGCAGCGCGCGGGCGTCGTTTCGCCGCCCGACTCCTCCACGCACGGCGCTGCCACGGCGGCGGCGCCAGGGCGTGCCGATTTCGCCACGGGGGCAAGCCACTTGCGCTCAAGGACGCAGGCACGTGCGCCGCGCGGGCGCGGCTGCCAAGCCCTAGGCGGCCCGCGCACCTGCTGTCTCGGGGCGTGGAGCGCCCGCTGCGCGCCATTCCGTCGAAGCTGTCTGACCGGGAGCGCCACGCCGGCGTCGCGCCCTTGCCGCGCTCGGGCGGCGGCGGCGGCCGGCTCACGAGCGCCACCAGGCCCGCCACCTGCGGCCGCACGCGCACGCCACAAGCCGCAGCTGTGAAATCACCGGGCCGCACGCCAGCTCTTCCGCAGCTCTTTCCGCGAAGTGGATTGCAGCAGCGCAACAGCGCCCTCGGCCGCTGCACAGCCCCTGGGCAACTGCCAGCTGAGCACCACCCGCCGCCCCGCCCAAGCGCCCCGAGCGAACTCATGCCACCGCTGCGCACCTGTAGCCCCAGGCCCAGCACCACGGCCGTGAGCACCAGAGGCACCCTGCCCACACCCCAGGCATCCACGTGGCCACCGCGCACCTGTAGCCCCAGGCCCAGCACCACGGCCGTGAGCACCAGAGGCACCCTGCCCACACCCCAGGCATCCACGTGGCCACCGCGCACCTGTAGCCCCAGGCCCAGCACCACGGCCGTGAGCACCAGAGGCACAAAGGGCAGCGTGGCCGCCGCGGGCAGCACCAGCGTCCCCACCAGCAGGCCGCCGAGGCCCACCACCTGCGGCAGCAACCAACGACAGGCGCAGCGGCGACGCGGCGTTTGCAGTCAGCACGACGGCTCGCGCACTGGCAGGGACGCGCTGTAGGCGCTGTCGCCGACGCCCGCGGCAAGCGCGGCAGGAAAACTGATTCGCAGGGGCCTGCCTGGCAACGACAAGAGGCCTGGCGTGACGCCAACACCAGCGAGAGTGGGGGCGCGAGGCGCGCACGTGCCTTTGCGCTGCGAGACGTCTGACACGCCCGGTAGCTGCGCTCCGGCCCCCAGCGAGGAGTCCCACCAGATGCACATCCCACGCACGCGCGGCGCACCTGCATGCTGCCCAGCGCCACCATGCCGCAGAGCAGCTGCCGCTGCTTGAGCGGGATGGACCGCATGAAGGCTAGGGTGTACTGCATGGCCTCCACCTGCGCCACCACGCACACGGCCAGGCAATGCAGGAGGCGGCATAGGGTGAAGGCGTCGCGCGCTCGCCGCCGCCCGGCGGGCCACAGGAGGGAGCGAGCTGGTTCCCTCCCTGCCAGCAACCTAACTTGAGCCTTTGCCCTGCCCACGCTCAAGTGCATGAGGCAGTCCTGCCCACGCTCAAGTGCATGAAGACCTGCCCACGCTGCCGCCCCTAGTGCTCTGCTCACCTTGGACAGCCACCGGATGAGCTTGTCCTGCCCGTGCTGCGGGTGCTCCAGGTCCTGCCGCGACGCCGGCGCCGGCTCCTCGCACAGTGAGAGCACCACGCAGCTGCCCAGCGTGGTGAGCAGCAGCGCCGACGTGACAGCCAGCGCGATGGGGAGCGCCCAGCCGTAGCCGTACACCTGCTTGGCGGCGGGCAGCGCGGCGCCAGCGCAGGGTTACGACCCTCGCCGCGGCTTGCGTTGCGTTGCATTGCGTGCACGCTGCGGCGCCGCTCGCGGCTTCGCCCCACGCGAGGCGGTACCGCACCTGCCCTGGTAGGGGGCTGGACAGCAGCGCCAGCAGCACGCGCGCCGTGCCCCTGGCCGCCCAGTCGGCCGGCCCGCCGCCGCCGCCCGCCTCGCCGCCGCCCGCCAGCGCCTGCCTCGCCGCGTCCTGCGGGCGGATTCGCACGCCACGCGCCACGGCACGCGTACCCGTCTTCCTTCCAGTCAATCGCCGCAAGTCCTGGCTAGATATTGGCCTGACCCGCTGAATGGCGATTGTTTCCTAGCGGCTGCAGCACTGTGACCACATGCAACGACGACGACGACTCGCCGCCAGCAGCACGTTCCAAGCGACAATGCGACGACTGGACCAATCTGCGCCTGTGCGGTTGTGCGGCCGTGCGCGTTCCCAGCCGGGCTCTGCCCGCTGCTGCCCGCGGCGGTCGGCAGGCGGCGCCTCACCTGCAGCACGTGCGAGACCGCCGGGATGCGCAGCAGCAGGTCGCTGACGCTGAGCACGTTGGCGATGACGCACACGGGGCGGAAGACCACGCCCGGCAGCTGCGGTGGAGCAGCCACAGGAGGAGGGAAGCAAACAAGGGCACTCGTCAGGGCTCACATGCACCGGCGGCGGCGGGCGCGGGCGCGCAAGCGCCCCTCCCGTGCCACGGCGTGCTGCTGCGCTGCTGCCTTGCCGCGAGAGCTGCGGCGCGGGGCAGCGGCGGCGCCGTCAAGCCCCTGATGCCGGCGCCCAAGCCCTAGCCATGGGTAGGGCACGCACCGCGCTGGCCTTGAGCGTGTGCGTGAGCACGGCGTCCATCAACCGCGGCACCAGCACGCCTGCGGCGTGGCGCACACGTTGGCGGTGCCGCGGTGAAGCTCAGCGCCCGACGCACCCGACGTGACACGACGTGCGCTCGCCGCAACACCACCAACACCACCCTTCCCTGCCCTCCTTGCTCTAGCTTGCTCCCCCGCCCCCACCAGGCACCAACACCGCGAGGCTGCAAAACTGATGGGAAGGTGAGCGCTGCGTCACCCGGCGGCGCTGGATCGTCACGCCTTCCTGCCCCCCAACCCAATCACCACCCGCCCTCACCAAAGCCCAGGTACATGAGGGACGTGACCACCACGCTGCCCAGCTGCCCGCCCAGCACCTCATCACCATCCCCACCAAATCCCCACCCAACCCGCCGCACCAAAGCCCAGGTACATGAGGGACGTGAGCACCACGCTGCCCAGCTGCCCGCCCAGCACCGGGTCGTACAGCACGTGCGAGACGAGGTGCAGCAGCGCCACGCCGCTCGTCAGCTGCCCAGACACGGACAGCGGGACGTCCTCTAGCGCCCACAGCAAGCTCTGCGACCAGAGGCACACAGCCACACACGCGGCACCATCCACGGTTGAGGACGCACATCCTTGTCCGCGCTGCAAACACGTGCCCACAGCAGGCTCTGCGGCCAACCACACAAACAGCAACGCCGTGACAGCACGCGACCCTTGCTCGCGCCCACAACAAGCTCTGCGACCAGGCACACCGCCAGCACCGCACTGGTTGAAGCAGCTTCGTTGGCACCCTGCTGACTCCGCCCCGCTGCCACCCCTGCCACCCTCGCCACCCTCAGTGCAAAGCACCGCCGCTGCCAGAACAGTGCCCGGGGTGCATGCACGCGGCTTGCGTTGGCCCGCCTGGCATCCAAGCCGTCCCATGGGCAAGCGGCGGCGGCGGCGGCGGCGGCCGCACTCACGTAGGAGAGCACGCGCTCCACGTTGTTTGCGCTGTGCATGATGCCCAGCGCCGGGCCAAAGTTGCAGTAGAGCGCGTACGCGCCAAAGATGAAGACGGCGAGCACGTTGCCCCACTCGACCAGCACGCCCTCGAAAAAGGGCATGACGGCCACCACGGTGCTCCACGTGACGAAGGCCACCATGCAGTAGGCCAGCAGCAGCCCCGCCACCTGCGCGCGCGCACACGGGGTGCATGCGGCCCGTTCGCGCGTGGCGGCGGCAGGTGGTGAGTCGCGGAGCAGGCGGTGCCGTCCCACTGGCGGCGCGACGCGGCGGTGTGCTACTGCGCTGCGGAGCATGCGCCCGCTGTTGGGTGCAGGGTGGGCGCGTGACACCACCCGGCGCGGCGCGCACCTGGCGCGTCTGCAGCTGCGCTGTGCTGGTGGCCTGCGTGTAGGTGAGCGCCGCGATGTAGACCATGGCGCCTCCCAGGTAGGCAGTCTTGAGGAAGGCGTGGTTGGCCAGCTGCTGCCTGCGTTTGGGGACCCCAAGTCGCGCGTACGACGCAGGCGCTCGCGTGTGGGGGCAGGCCGCGGCCAGCGCCAATGCGCATGGCCGGCTGCAAGCAGTGAGGTGCTGCACGTCGACGCTGCTGCTAGTATGTGACATCATCGCGCGGGGCCAGCGGGTGACGCCCGTCGCAGCGGCTGGGCCACGCAGGCCGGCATGCTGCTCATTGGTGGAGGAGCGTGAGGGGGCAGCTCTGCATGCTGCTCTCCGCTCGCTCGCTGGCTCTCGTGTGCACCAGCCGCGCGGCGAGCGCATCTGCTCATCTGGCGCGCCATCGTCGTACCCGCCGGCGCACCTGTAGTGGTCGAAGACGTACGCCTGCTTGCCTCTCCTCGCGCTGGACGATCCGCTGCTGCTGGTGCGCGCCGCCGGCCGCCGGCCGCGCTCGTGCATCTTGCCCAGCGCTCGCCTGCAGGGGAGTGCCATTAGCACTCTCGGTTTCATCGTGGGCCCTGCAGCACTGGGAGTCCAGAGCGACTGGCCCCACAGGACAAGCGTTGACGCTGGCCTTGCTGCCGCCTTGCTGCCGCGCGCGCCTGACGTCTCGGGGGAACAGAGAGGCGACCAAAAGG
>VFQP010004607.1_pt1 | contig 12672 bp, 8 predicted proteins | sample 3512351 | NCBI WGS metagenome assembly VFQP01 (sample SAMN10412372, study PRJNA504923) | tailings metagenome | isolation source: Relicate 1 Philex TSF1 revegetated site | place: Philippines: Tuba, Benguet | collected 2017-08-29 | reverse complement strand
ACGCGCCGATCGTCGCGACGGCGGCGTATTTGCGGACGAATTTGCGGCCGACGGCGGGCGAGTTTCGGCGCTTCGTACGCGAGATGGCGCTGGGTGATGACGCACTGCTGAGCGTGTTATGGGCGCCGCTGGTCGAACAAAGCGCACGCGCAGCGTTCGATCTGAACGACTATCACATCATCGAACCGTCGGGGGCGATCGCAGGACAGCGCGACGTCTACTTGCCGGTGCTTTTTATCGAGACGTTCGGCCGATCCAGCGTGCCCGCGGGCCGCGACCTGTTGGTCGATCCGGCGATGAGCGAGGTTATCGACGGCGCGCGCCGGGTGGGCGGGCCGGCGGTAACGCCGGTGATCGAACTGATCGGCGCCAGCGGAACGACGGCGTTACGCATCGTCGCGGCACCGGTCTATGGCGCGTCGAGCAGCGGCCAAGCCCACGGCGCTTTGATCGGCTTCGTGATCGGCCAGTGGCGGATCGAAGACGCATTGAACGCGACCTTGGAGGGTACGCCGGAAATTCCCGAAACATTGCGCTTCTATCTCGGCCAAGGTGAAAGTTTGGCGCAGGATCGGCTGATCGCGTCGCTGGATCCCACGCGACGGCGGTTTCGTACGGCCGCCGCCGGCGCCGTCGTGCCGGATCCAGATATGCTATCGGCCACGGCGGATATCCGTGATTTCAATCATCGTTGGCGTCTGGAATTCGCCTTCCCGGCCGATTTTGTGAATTCGCTACGTTCCTCCGCGAACTGGTTCGCGCTCGCCGTGATTCTGGCGCTGATGGTGCTTGCACTCGGCTACATCGTTCATCAACGCAGCACGCGCGCGCGGATCGAGACGGAAGTGACGGCGCGTACGCGTGCGCTATCCGACGCCAATCGGAATCTGGCGAGCGAGATCGGCGAACGCAACCGGGTGGAAGGCGAATTGCGCCGCCAGGCGCAATGGACGAATACCGCGCTCGAAGCCTTGCCCGTCGCGGTTATTTTCGTCGATACCGGCCGCTACATCCAATTCTGGAGCGCCGCGGCCGAACGGATCTTCGGCTATCGCGCGGCGGATGTATTGCGCAAGCCCTACGCGTTGGCGCCGGACGAGGAGATGCCGGCGGTCGATCGGTTGTTCGAAGCGATCGAGGGCGGTCTGATCGTTCGCAATCGATCGATCGTCTGCCGGGATCGCGACGGCAAGTCGATCCATGCGCGCTTTTCCGGCGCGCCGCTCTACGGCGAACGCATTTTTCACGGCAGCTTGATCGTGCTGGAGGACGTGACCCAGGCCAAGCAGACCGAAGATCAGCTTTTCCAGGCGCAGAAGATGGAGGCGCTCGGCCAGCTGACCGGCGGCCTTGCGCATGATTTCAACAATCTTCTGCTCGTCATCATGGGCAACATCCAGTTGCTGCGCGAGGAGCGTCCGGACGACGAAGTCGTCAAGAATTTCGCGACCGAAGCCTATAACGCGGCCGTGCGCGGCGCCGATCTGGTGCGCAGCATGCTGGCCTTCGCGCGCCGTCAGCCCTTGCAGCCGCGCCCCGTCGATATCAACCGCACGGTCAGTTCGACGACGCAGATGCTGCGCCGCGTGCTGGGCGAACGCGTCGAGATATCGCTCACGCTCGACCGCGAACCTTGGACGGTGATGGTCGATCCCACGCAGCTCGAAGCCGCACTCGCCAATCTCGCGACCAACGCGCGCGACGCGATGCCCAAAGGCGGGCGCTTGTCGATCGTCACCATGCGGCGGCGGCTCGATGCCGATTACGCCATGCGCCATTCCGATGTGGTCGAAGGCGATTATATGATGTTGCAAGTCAGCGACACGGGCGACGGCATTTCGTCCGAAAACATGAAGAAGGTCTTCGATCCGTTCTTCACGACCAAGGAGGCGGGGCGAGGCTCCGGCCTCGGCCTCAGCATGGTGTTCGGCTTCATCAAGCAGTCGGGCGGGCATATCAACGTCTATAGCGAGGTCGGCGTCGGCACGACGTTCCGGCTCTATCTGCCGCGCCATTATCTGGCATTGGAAGCGTCCGACACGCCGCCGCAGATCGTCGGCACCGGCGGTAACGAGACGATACTGGCGGTCGAAGACGATCCCGGCATTCGCCGGCTGGTGCGCATCGACCTGACGTCGTTCGGCTACAAGGTGCTGATGGCGGAGAACGCGGCCGACGCGCTGCAGATACTCGAATCGGGCGAGCGGATCGACCTTCTGTTCAGCGACATCGTGATGGCCGGGAAGATCGACGGGTTGGCGCTGGCGCGGCTGGTGCGCCAGCGTTGGCCGGCGATCCGTATTCTGCTGACCTCGGGCTTTCCCGATACGGATATCGACGACAAGGCACAAAAGGGCGAAAACTTCGCGCTACTCAGCAAGCCCTATCGCAGGCCCGAATTGGCGAAGGCGCTGCGCGCGGCACTCGACGGTTCGAGCTAAGCCGCGGCGGTCGGCCGGGCGAGGCGTTTCTCGATGCGGGCTTGCGCGACGGCGAGCAGCGTGTTGATCGCCAGATAGGCGAGCGCCACGGTCGTCAGGATCTCGAGCGATTTATACGTGCTGGCGATCAAGGCGACCGCCTCGCCGGTGAGTTCGGAAACGGCGACGAGGCTGGCGAGCGTGCTGCCCTTGACCATCAGCGTCATGTTGGAAACCAGCGGCGGCACGGCCACGACCATCGCCTGGGGCAGGATCACCTGGCGCAGCGTGCGATAGGGCGTGAGGCCCAGCGACTTCGCCGCGTCGATCTGGCCGGCGGGCACGGCGCGCAGGCCCGCCCGCACGAATTCGAGATTGTAGCCGGTCGACACGAGCGTGAGCCCGATGATCGCCGAGGTCAGCGGTTCCAGATAGATCCCCAGCACCGGCAAGCCGTAATAGGTGACGAACAGCACGGTCAGTGCGGGGGTGGCCCGTGCGATCCAGGAATAACCGGCGACGATCATCGCCGCGCGCCGCCATTTCGATTCCCGGATGACGGCGAGCGGGATCGCCAGCGCCAGCGACAATGCGATCGTGGCGAAGGCGACGAACAGCGTATAGCCGAAGCCGCGCAACAGGATCGGGGCGTTGTCGATAACGACGGCGAAATCCATCACGCCCTCGCCGCGCGGCGCAGATAGTCGAGGCGCCGATTGAGAACGAGATCGCCGATCATCAACAAGCTGCTGACGCCGGCATAAAGGGCGAAAGCGAAGAAAATGAAGGTGAACGGCATATCGGTGACCGCGATCGCCTGCTTGGTCACATGCATGATTTCCGACACGGCTATCGCCGAGGCGATCGTCATGCGCTTGAGTGCGCCGGTCGCGTAGGTCATCCAGGGCGTGAGCGCGATGCGGAAGACTTGCGGCAGCACGACCTTGCGGATCGTTTGAAGATTGGTGAGGCCAAGGGCGCGCGCCGCGTCGTATTGCCCGGCGGGCACGGCTTTCAACGCCGCGCGGAAGACTTCGTAGTCGTAGACCATGCCGATCAGCGTGAAGCCGAGGATGGCCGAGCCGATGGGCCCGAGATCGATCTTGATCTGCGGCAGGCCGAGATAGCAGATCAACAAAATGATCAGCTCCGGCACGCCGCGAAAGAACCAACTGATCGCGGCGTAGATTCGGCCGCCGACGCGTTCCGTTAGCGCCATGGCGAGACCCGCCGTCGCCGACAGGCAGGCGACGACGGCGAACAAGCCCAAGGTCAGCGCCGCCGCCTGGCCGAGACGCGGCAGCCAGGCGGCGATGATGTCGAGCGTCAAGGCCGGTTACTGAACCGCGGACCAGCCCAGCGACGCGCCGAAGCGCTTCTTGATCATCGCGTCGAGCGTGCCGTCGGCGCGCCATTTGACGATCAACGCTTCGATCGCGTCGGCCAGCGCCGGGTTGGCGGCGTTGACGGCCACACTCTGCGTGATCGTGTCGAGCACGTCGTTCATCACCGCGATACCTTGCGTGCCCTGGGCGATCTGGTAGTTGGGCCCGAGGAAGTCATGCGCCATGAAATCGATGCGGTTGTTGCGCAGATCGAGCAGCATTTCGGTGAAGCCGGGATATTCGCGCGTTTCGGTGACGCAGCCTTGCGGCAGCTTTTCCATCGCGGTCTTCTGGAATACGCCGCCGCGCACGCCGCCCATGCGCTTACCGCACACATCCTTCCACGATGCGATGCCGGCATCCGCCGTGCGGCGCGTGATCGCGACACCGTTGACGATATAGGGCGAGAGCAGGCGGAACTCCTTCGCCTCCAAACGCTGCGGCGTGCGCGTGACGCCCGAAGCGACGACGTCGAAGCGCCCGGCGGTCAGGCCCGGCAGCAGACCGGCGAAATCGAGTTGCACATAGCGCACCGGCAGGCCCAACTCCTGGCCCACGCGATTCATGAAATCGACGTCGAAGCCGTCGAGCTTGCCGGTCGCATCGGTCAGCGAAAAGGGCGGGGCGGAGCCCGACGTCGCGACGGTCAACGTGCCGGATTGCACGAGCTTCGCTTTCGCGTCCTGCGCGTAGGCGGGGGAAGCGATCGCCAAGGCGGCGAGCATCAAACCGGCGAGAAGACGCTTCATAATTCCTCCGAAAAGACCATAACCCGAGACGAGATCGGCTATAGTCTGACGATCTTCGTTGCAGCGCACAAGGGTATGACCGCGTGATCCCCCTCCGATTTTTGCTGAACTGGAAGTTCCAGGGGCCGAACGCGCCCTTCCTGCTGGCCGAGGATCGCGGCTGGTTTCGCGACGCCGGGCTCGCCGTCACCTTCGATATCGGCGAAGGCTCGGGCGCCATTCCCCCCGCTTTGGCGGCGGGCACCTGCGATGCGGGCTTCGGCGATTTCAATGCGTTGATCGAGCTGAAGGCCAAGAACCCCGACGCCGATGCGACGACAATGTTCAACATCTACGCGCGGGCACCGATGTGCGTCGTATCGCTCAAGGGGCGGCCGCTGAAATCGCCGGCGCAATTGCCGGGCAAGCGCCTTGGCTCGCCGCCCTTCGATACCGGATTTAAAATGTTTCCGGCCTTCGCGAAGGCGGCGGGCATCGATCCCGCGACGGTCGAACTGGTGCCGAGCACGCCCGCCGAACGCGATCAGCGCCTGCTGGCGGGCGAGATCGACGGCGCGATGGGGTTCGATGCGACGATCATGTTCGCGATGCGCGCCCTCGGCCGCACGCCGGCGGATTTCTCGATCCTCTATTACGGCGATCACGGGCTGGACGTTTATTCCAGTGCGGTGATGGTGGCGCCGTCCTTCGCGCGCAAACATCCGGACGCGGTGAAAGGGTTGCTCGCGGCAATCAATCGCGCGTGGTGCGAATGCTCGCACGACCCCGCACCGGCCGTCGCCTCCGTAATGGCGCGTGACAAATCGCTCGATCCCGCGATCGTCGGCGAGCATTTGCGCTGGGTGCTCGACCACCAAGTGCCGAATGATGAAAGCCGGCGCTTGGGTTTGGGCGCGCTCGATCCCGTGCGCATCGCGCGTAACGTGACGCTGCTGAAGGATGCGTTCGGTTTACCCGCATCGCCGGCGGCGGAAACGCTGTACGACCCTGCGTTCCTGCCGCCGTTCGATGCGCGCCGACTTTAGGAAATGAACTGCTTCGCGTGGGTGTTGTAGTCGTCGTAGCCCAGCACTTCGCGCAGCTTCTTGCCCGGCAAAGCGCTGGCGGCTTCCGCCGCACCCGAACCGATCGCGTCGAGCCCAGCCTGAATGCCCGCGATGGCCGGCGACAACATACCGGTCGGATAGGTGCCGATTTTCAAGCCCAACGCGGCGGCGTCCTTCTGCGACGGTGCGGCGCGCGGCTGGCCGGGCGTGAGCACCGAGAACGCCGGCGCCTTGCCCGATGCCGCGACCGCGCGGCGGATCTCGTTGTCGTCGGCGGGCGAGTCGAGGAAAGTGATCGCCGCACCCTCGGCCACATACATCTCGATGCGCGCAGCCGCTTCGTCGATGCCCAAGGTCGGACGGCAATCGGTGCGCGCCATGACCAGAATGCCGGTTTCCTTCGCGGCGGCAACGGCCGCACGGATTTTCATGCGCGCTTCTTCGAAGGGCAAACAGGGCTTGCCGGCGGCGGTCAACGCGCGCGGCGTCAGTTTGTCTTCGATCAAGACGGCGGCGGCACCCGCGCGGCCATAGGCGGCGACGGTGCGCTGCACGTTCATCGCATTGCCGTAGCCGTGATCGCCGTCGGCCAGGATCAGTAGATCGGGGGCGGCGTTACGCGCTTTGTTGAGCGCTTCGTACATTTCGCCGAACCCGATCAAGTCGAGATCGGGCCCGCCCAGGCAACTCGCCGCGACGCAAGAGCCCGACAGAAACGCGGTCTTGAAGCCGCTTTTGGCCGTGAGCTTGGCGGTCAGCCCATCCCAAATCGCGGGCATGACCACGAAGCCCGGCTGGGCCAAATACGCGCGCATTTTCTCGCCTGGTGTCATCGAAACCGTCTCCTCGCGACCTGTTAAAGCGAGCGGAGTTTATCCAGGAATTGTGATCGCCGTCACGCGCGATACTTCATCGTGATGGTAGGTTCGATGTTGAGGCACGTTTACTCGATCGTTGTAAGGCGTCAATTTCACAGAGTAAGATCATGGCAACGGCGCAACTCCGGATAATGCGCATTAGGGGCGGTGCGTGAAATCGATTGCAATCTCAATGGCCGGGCGATCAGAGGGCGGACGAATAAAGCCGCGCCATATCCGACCGATTTCCGCTGCCGTTATTTTGCTTTTTGCGCTCGCCGGATGCCAGCCGGAGAAGCACCCGGTCGTCAGTCTAGATGAGGCGCGCCGGACAGCGGCCGTGTTTCAGTCGCAGGGCTTCCGCGCGCCGCCGCGTACCGTCAACGACATCGCAGCGATCATCGAGGCGCGGCGTCCAGACACCGCACGCCTCGAAGAAGCCGCGGCGCTGGCGGATTCGACGCCAGCGGACCGCGTACGCGGCGATGTGGGCGAACTCACCGCGTACTACACCCGCCGCGCCGCCGCCGCCGAATTTCTCGGTCGCGCTGCGCAACGTGCCGACGATCTGAGGCTCGCCTACGAGGCGGGCGTGAACGCGGGCGTCGATGTGATTGTCGGCGCGCGGCAAATCCAAGTATGGACGGTCGCCGAGCTCAACCGCGGCCATACCGCCAAAGCGCTCGAATTGAGTCGCCGTCGGATCGGGACTGCGCCGAACGCGTCGTGGGAGCTCCAGGCGCGAGCCAATCTGCTGACGGCCTTGATCCAGTTCGGCGATCTCGCTTCCGCACAGGCCGAACTGCCGAAGATCGACGCCAATCTGGCGAGCGTGCGCTCGAATCTCTTCCTCCCGGGCTGGGTCGGGCTGTCGAGCGAATTCGTCGCAGAGCGCGCCCACGCGCTACACGCTTTGGGCACGGGAAAATACGCGGATGCGGAGCGGCATTTGCGCGGCGCGCTGATCGCCAACGCGGCATTGATCCCGGACGAAGCTTCGATCGTCCGCAACAACAATCTTCCGCCGAATGCCTTGACGGGTGCCGGGCTCTACGCGCGCCAGGAATTGTCGCGCGCGTTGGCGCGGCAAGGCAAGCTGGTCGAGGCGGAAAGCGAAGCGCGGCTGACGGTCGTCGAGCGGCTGGAGAAATGGGGGCGCGAGGCGCCGGAAACCGCTTGGGCAATCGCCGGACTTGCCGATGTTCTTCGCGAGCAGGGCCGCTTCGCCGATAGCGAGCGTCTCGCGCGTCTCGCCTATGACGCGCTCGATAAGCAGGGAATCGCGCCGGATTCGGCGATGTTCGTGCGCGTGGCGCTTTTGCTCGCGGGCGCGCAGTCTGCCCAGCGGGAGTACGGTCGCGCTGCCGCGACCTATGCGGAGCTACGGCGCAGATTGGCGTCGAATACGGCTTTGACCGAGGTGGTATTCGAGCGCGGCTTGGGCTGGGGCGTGGTCGCGTTGCAGAGCGGCGATCCGGCCGAGGCGCGGCGCGCTTTCGAACTTGTCGCCGCGCATGGCGCGTCTTTCTTTGGCGCGGATCACGTCGAAACGCTTCTGGCGCGCGGTCTTTCGGCGGTTGCGCGGCGGCGCGCAGGCGACCTGCTTGGCGGGCGCGACGAATTGGTGAAAGTGGCGCCACAACTTTTGGAGGGCGTCCGGCGCGCGGGGACTGCCGACGAAAGCGCGTCCGATCGCGACGCTTTGGTCCGACTGGTGATCGAAGCGACAATGTCCGCTTGGGCGGAGAGCGGCGTGCCAAACGCGGCGGCGGAGAGTTTCCGTATCGCCGACGCGGTTCGCGGCCGCAGCGTGCAACGCGCACTCGCGCAATCTTCGGCGCGCGCGGCGGCGTCGGATGCGGCCCTGGCGGCATTGGTCCGCGAAGATCAAGATATGCAGAAGCAGCTTGGCGGATTGCGCGCCGCACTGTCGGATATGCTCGCCGCGCCGAACCCGGACGCGGCCGCAGCGCGCGAATTGCGCGACCGGATCGAGACATTGCGGGTCGCGCGCGATGCGACCGGGCGGGCGATCGAAGCAAGATATCCCGAATACGCGGAATTGGTCGATCCGCGTCCGGCGACGGTGGAGCGCGCGCGCGCGGTCATGGGCGACGAGGAAGCGCTGATCGCGACCTATATCGGCGAAGAGACGACCTTCGTGTGGGCGTTGCGCAAGACGGGGCCGGTCGCTTTCGCGGCCGTTCCGAAGGGGCGTGCGGCGATCGCGGCGAACGTCGCAAGGCTGCGTACCGCGCTCGATCCGAACGCGGCGGTCCTCGGCGATATTCCCGCTTTCGATCTCGACACCGCTTACGAACTTTATCGCGACTTGTTGCGGCCGGTCGAAGCGGGATTCGCAGGTGCGGCGTCGCTTCTGGTCGTGCCGCACGACGCGCTGGGGCAGTTGCCTTTCGGCGTCTTGGTTACGGCGCCTACGCGTCTTGCGCCGGAGGGCGAAAGTTCGGCGCTGTTCGCGGCGTATCGCGACGTGCCGTTTCTGATCCGCAAGGCCGATGTGACGCAACTTCCGTCGATCGCTTCGCTCGCCGCATTGCGCGGTTTGCCGGCGGCTTCGGCCGCGCGCAAACCGTTCGTCGGTTTTGGCGATCCTTGGTTCAGCGCCGCCCAGATGGCCGAGGCGCGCGGGCGGGAGAACGCCCAGATCGCCGCCGTTTCGACGCAAGACTTGCAGACTCGCGGCATTCGGCTCGTGCGCCGCAATGCGCCCGCGACGGGGGGCGTCGATAGCGCCGAGCTTTCGATTCTGCCGCGCCTCCCGGACACCGCCGAAGAACTACGCGGTGTGGCGCAGGCGCTCGGCGCGGACGCGTCGGACATCGTTCTTGGCGCGGCCGCGAACGAGCGCAACGTCGCTTCGATGGGGATCGGCGATCGCAAGGTCGTCATGTTCGCGACGCACGGCTTGGTTCCGGGGGATCTGAACGGATTGACGCAGCCCGCCCTCGCATTGTCGGCACCGGACGTCGCGGGCATAGACGGCGACGGCGTACTCACGCTCGACGAGATACTGGGTCTCAAACTCGACGCCGACTGGGTCGTGCTCTCGGCCTGCAATACGGCGGCCGGCGACGGTGCTGGAGCTGAAGCGGTCTCCGGTCTCGGCCGCGCCTTTTTCTATGCGGGCACGCGCGCATTGCTCGTCACCAATTGGCCCGTCGAGACGACGAGCGCGCGCGCGTTGACGACGGATATTTTCGCGCGCCAGGCGCGCGAGCCCGGAATGGCGCGCGCTTCGGCCCTGCGACAAGCGATGCTGGCGATGATCGACGGACCGGGCTTCGTCGATGCGCAGAACGGGCGAACCGTTTTTGCCTATTCTCACCCTATTTTTTGGGCGCCGTTCGCCTTGGTAGGGGACGGCGGGGGCGGCGCGCCGGGCGCCGCCCGCGTTCGATAAACATCAACATGCGAGGATCGAGATAATGAAGTCGAATTTCATCCGAGCGCTCGTCGCCGCGTTCGCCCTCGCGCCGCTGCTCGCGGCCTGCGCCGGTCAAGAGCGCTACGACGCGCGAATGGCGGCCTATGATCAGATCAAGCCAACGATCGATATCCGCGTGCCGCAAGGGACAGGGCCGTTCCCGGCGGTTGTTCTGCTGCATAACTGCGCGGGCCTTGAGGGCGAACGCGGGGCACAGATTACGCATGATTGGGCCAATTTTCTGATCGCGAACGGTTATGCCGTCGTAATGCCCGACAGTTTCATTCCGCGCAGCCTTCGTGGCGGTGTCTGCGAGCGTCCGGGATCGCAATGGCCTTCCGCCTATGTGCGCGGCGGCGACGCCTATATCGCATTGCGCGCGGCTCAGGCCGATTCACGGATCGACGCGAAGCGCATCGCCGTGATGGGCGGCTCGAATGGCGGCGTCGCAACGTTCGCGGCGGCGAACGCGGACATGATTAAGGAGAACAATTGGCTGGCGCCTTCGCAGCCTGGCTTCGTTCAGGCCATCGCCTTTTATCCCGAATGCGGCATCAGCTATGGCGACTGGCAGGTGACGACCCGGCGGCCTTTCACCGCGTCCGGCCGTTTCCGGCCGGCGATGCCGGTACTGATTTTGATCGGTGCGTTGGACAACTGGACGCCGGTTTCGGCATGCGAGGAGATGTTGAAGGCATCGGCCGGCGAGGCGATCGAGATGAAGGTCTATCCCGGCGCGCACCACAGCTTCGACAACCCCAATGTGGGTGTTTTTCATAATCCGCGCGCGAGCAACATCAACAATCCAGGTGGTGGCGCGACGACGGGGCAGAACCTGCCGGCGCGCGAGGACTCACGGCGCGTCGTGCAGGCGTTACTGGCGGAAAAGCTAGCCCGTAAGTGACGGCGGGCGATCCGTCATGCGTTTATCGAAATTCGCCCAAACCCCGTCGGCGCCGTGCCAAGCGCCCTTCGTGGCGCCCTTGGAATACTCCGTCGCGCGCGCTTCGAAGAAATTGGCGTGTTCGACGCCGTTGAGGATCTCCGAAAGCCACGGCAGCGGATGCTCGCCGATGCGATAGATCGTCGGCAGACCCAGCTGCGACAGGCGCCAATCCGCGATGAAGCGGATATAGCGCTTGATGTCGTCGGGCGTCATGCCGTCGACCGGGCCCATTTCGAAGGCGAGATCGATGAAGCGATCTTCGAGGCCGACGACCGTCTTACAGCAATCGATGATGTCGTCGCGCACGGCGGGCGTCAGGCATTGCGTTTCGGCGGCGAAGGCATGGAACAGCTTGATCATGCCTTCGCAGTGCAGGCTCTCGTCGCGCACCGACCACGACACGATCTGCCCCATACCGCGCATCTTGTTGCGGCGGGGGAAGTTCAGCAGCATCGCGAAGCTGGCGAAAAGCTGCAAACCTTCGGTGAAGGCGCCGAACATCGCCAGCGCGCGCGCGATATCGGCGTCGCTCTCCACGCCGAAACGCTGCATGTAGTCGTGCTTGTCCTTCATCGCCTTGTAATCGGTGAAGGCGGCGAATTCGGAATCCGGCATGCCGATGGTTTCGAGCAGCAGCGCGTAAGCGGCGATATGCACCGTCTCGATGTTCGAGAATGCCGCCAGCATCATCTTGATCTCGGTCGGGCGGAAGACGCGCGAATAGCGCTCCATATAATTGTCGTTCACCTCGACATCCGACTGGGTGAAGAAGCGGAAAATCTGGGTCAGCAGATTGCGCTCGGCATCCGTCAGCTTGACCGCCCAATCCTTGCAGTCCTCGCCCAGCGGCACTTCTTCGGGCATCCAATGGACCTGCTGCTGGCGGCGCCAATAGTCGATGGCCCAGGGGTAGCGAAAGGGCTTGTAGCTGTGGCTGGGCGTGAGCAGGCCGGGCTTCGTCATGATCTTTTCCATCACTGGCACGCCAAGCATTCTTCGTAATCGGTCTTGGCCGACAGCGTCGGGCCTTCGACCTTCGCTTCGGTTTGGCCGGCGATCGCGGCGCGCTGGATGGATTTGGAGCGGCAGTAATAAAGGCTTTTGAGCCCGCGCTCCCACGCCGTCCAATGCAGCATCATCAAATCCCATTTGTCGATGTCGCTGGGCAGATAGAGATTGATCGACTGACCTTGGCAGATGAACGGCGTGCGATCTCCCGCGAGCTCGACGACCCAGCGCTGATCGATCTCGAACGCCGTGCGGAACACGGATTTCTCGTCATCGCTCAACCCGTCGAGGTGTGCAACCGAGCCTTCATTCTCGAGGATCGATTTCCAGATCGCGTCGGTGTCGAGGCCCTTGGACGCGAGCACGCGGCGCAGATGCGGGTTCTTGACCGCGGTCGAACCCGACAGCGTTTTATGCGTATAGACATTCGCCGGGATCGGTTCGACGCAGGCCGACACGCCGCCGCAGATGATGCTGATCGATGCCGTGGGCGCGATCGCCATTTTGTGGCTGAAGCGTTCCATTACGCCGCGCTCGGCGGCATCGGGGCAGGGGCCGCGCTCATGCGCGAGCTTCACCGACGCCGCGTCGGCCGCCGCGCGGATATGCTTGAACACGCGCATGTTCCACGCCTTTGCCATGGCGCTTTCGAACGGCACGCCTTGGGCTTGCAGGAAGGAATGGAAACCCATGACGCCGAGCCCTACCGAGCGCTCGCGCATCGCCGAATAGCGCGCGCGATCCATGCTGCCGGGCGCGTTGTCGATGAAATCCTGCAACACGTTGTCGAGGAAGCGCATGACGTCTTCGACGAAG
>VFQP010004606.1_pt1 | contig 12674 bp, 18 predicted proteins | sample 3512351 | NCBI WGS metagenome assembly VFQP01 (sample SAMN10412372, study PRJNA504923) | tailings metagenome | isolation source: Relicate 1 Philex TSF1 revegetated site | place: Philippines: Tuba, Benguet | collected 2017-08-29 | reverse complement strand
GAGCGCGCGCCGCCTGCTGCAGGGTGGGCCTGAGCTTCCCGGGCGTGGAGGTGCGTTGGAACAACCTCTCGGCCGAGGCCGTGCTGCCGCGCGGCTCACAGCGCCAGCGAGTGAGCAAAAAGGGGGGCTTGGCTGCTCCAAGTTGTTGTCGTTTCCGCGCGTCACCTTCTCGCGTTGTTGCATAGATGACGTCAACCCTCACGTCACGCGCAAGTCGTCCATCAGCAGGTCGCCGTTTAGGCTGGCCAACGCACAAGCATGTGGTGTTGCCAAGCAGCACAGCGGCGACGGAGGATCACAACAGAGAGGAAGCCCCGCGGAACCCGACGCTCCCCCACTCTCCAAGCATCAGGACAGCAACAACAACAAGGGCGAGCAAGTACATGTGGAAGATCCCACTGGGCCCAGCACGCCGGGCCTCGGAACTGGTTGTACAGGCGTGAGTTTCTCAACATGCCTCCCTCCCCCCTCCTCACTCTCTCAGCGCGCCGTCTCCCGCACGGGCGTGCTCCGACCGTCGCTGCGCGCCCCCTCATCACCCTGGCACCCTGGCAAAACGCTCTCCCCCTCGCCCGCCAGAACCAGGCCCCCACTTCCGCTGCCAGCTCAGGCGTCGGCGGCCACGACGGCGGCGCTGCCGTTCTTGGCCGTCACGCGCGTGTAGGGCCCGGCGCCCGTGCCCTCCTTGGTGACGTCTGCGTTGAGGCGCGCCGCCGCCTCGTTGGCCACGCTCACCACCTCGCCCACGTCCGCCGTCAGCAGCTTGCCGTCCTCCACCACCACCGAGCCGTTGATGCAGCTAAAGTTGACAAAGCCGATGCTGGGCGCGCACAGCAGCAGCGCCGAGACGGGGTCCACGCCTGCGGCACGAGTCCCGGGCGCAGCAACCGCATCACACACACACGTCTCGGCCACCGCAGCCTGCTGCTGGTGTGTGCCGGAACGGCTGGCGCCACAGCTTTTGCCCCACCCTCCACCTCGCCCTGCTCACCTGCGCCGGCAAAGCCCAGGTTGCCCTCCATCTTCCACGCCACAAAGTCGGCCCCAAAGCCGGGCGCCACCTCGCCAATCTCGTCCTCGCGCCCCAGGTTCTTGGCGCCGCCCTTGGTGGCCATGCGCAGCGCCTCGCGAGCCGTCAGCGCGCCCGGGTCGCCGCCCGCCCTCTGCGCCACGCACCACACCAACAGTAGCGCACACAACCGTTTCAGCTCCCAGCGAGGGAATGAGCACAAGGAGGTCAGGAGATCAAGCGCAGTGCGAGGACCCTCCCAGGAACTCGCCTGCAGCAGCATGGCCAGGCGCGCCTCCATGAGCAGGTGCTGGCAGTCGTTCGAGGCGGCGCCGTCCACGCCCACACCCACGTTGATGCCGCGGTCCAGCATCTTGCGCACTGCGCGCACGCAACACAGCGCAGGGACGCGTCAGCGGCGGCCGCGGCGGCAGCACCTCGGCTCCTCTGCTGAGCAGAGCGCGCCCCCACCGTCACGCCTGTGTGGCGCTCTCACCAGGGCAGATGCCCGAGGCCAGGCGGGTGTTGGACGAGGGGCAGTGCGCGATGCCGATGCCCGCCTCGGCAAACAGCGCCTGCTCCTCGTCGTCCAGCATGCAGCAGTGAGCGAACCAGCAGTCGCTCTTGTCCCAGCCCACGCTGCAGAGAAGCACCAGGCACCACCACAGCGCATACTGGTCACTTGTGCTGCGCGTCGAGGGATTTGCCCGTGCGAGGCGCTGGACGCAATGCCAAGCATTGGCGGGCTCACCTCTGGATGTACTGCTTGAAGCGGAAGCCGTGCGTCTTCTTCATCATGACAATGTCCTCCTGGTTCTCGGCCAGGTGCGTGTGCAGCCGCACGCCGGGGTAGCGCCGCGCCAGCTGCGCCGCCGCCACCATGAGCGAGTCGGTCACCACCTTTTGCGAGCTGGGGCCCACCGCCACGCGCAGCATCGCCAGCCTGCGGCGCAACGGCGACGCGCAGCGCACGCTTGCCACTGGTGCGTCTTGGTCACTGGGGCGGGCGTGGCGCATGGGTGTGCAGACGGTGGGCGCGCCAAGGCTCTCACCTCTCGTTGTCGTGCATCTCCTGGATGCACCGCTCGGCGTCGGCCAGGATGGCGTCCTCCTCCTCCACCAGCGAGTCGGGCGCGATGCCGCCCTTGCTGATGCCGGCGCTCATGCCGCCGCGCACGGCGTGGAAGCGCACGCCCACGTCGCGCGCCGCGCGCACCGTGTCGTCCAGCCTGCACGGGACCATGTTTGAGCGGCACGGCTGCTCAACTACTTGCCGTGCGCCAGACGTAAAGCAGCTGCACCCCGTCTTCCTCGAACGTCAATATGAGACTCACGTGCAGTCGTTGGGGAAGACGTAGCAGTGGTCCGAGGTGGTGGTGCAGCCCGAGAGCACCAGCTCCACCAGCGACAGCTTGGTGGCCACGTACAGGTCGTCCGACTGCGCAAGCGGGGCAGGGAGGTGCGGGGTGCCACGGCCGTCGTGTGAGGGAAACCCAACCGCAAGGCGGTTGTCGAACTGAGCGCAGCTGCAAGGGCGCACCGTGTACTTGGCCCAGATGGGGTAGAGCGTCTTGAGCCAGCCGTGCAGCTGCTTGTCCTGCGAGGGATGATTTTGATGTGGCAAGCTCACGCGTGAGGCCCAGGCCCGAGCGTGCGCAACAGCGGCGGCAACAGTTGAAGCGGCACACAGAGGGGCGCACCTGGGCGATGCAGCGCGTCAGGCTCTGGAAGTGGTGCGAGTGCGTGTTGACCAGGCCTGCGCGCACGACCGACCAATTGTTGGTGGATGCAGAGGCTTTGTGGAGCTGCCGCTCGAGCGCCTCGGCACGTGATGCACATGTCGGCGGTTCCCCCGGCCGCCGCCGCCGGAGCGGTCCCACTGCTGCTGCACAGCCCACCTCACCCACCTGGCACGACCACGCAGCCCTTGAGCGACACGACCTTGTCGGCGCTCTCCTCCTGCTCGGGCGTCAGGTCCTTGGTGAGGCCCACCGCCTCGATCAGGTTCCCCTTGACGAGGATGAACGCGTCGCGCAGCTCGCCGAGCTGCTCATTCACGGTCGCGAGGTAGCTGATGTCCTTGACCAGCAGCGTGCCGGTGGGGACTGGCTTGGCGACGCCCGCGCGGCCGGGCGAGACCAAAGGCGCGATCGGGGCCATCGAGTCTGTTCTATCTGACAAGTGTCTTTGCTCTGAGTTGTGTTTGTGTGTGAGAATGTGCGCCCCGCGAACGCTCCTCGCGCTTAAAACTGCGCGCCCTGGGGCGTGCGAGCTGGTCAAAGTCGTGCATGCGCAAAAGGTCGAGGCCGCCAGCGCGACCGATGATGGCGCCCTCACGGCCAACAGCAGGGCGGTCAGCGGGCGGGCATCATGACGCGTGACGCATTCATGGTGCATTTTGCAAAGGCGTGCGTGCAGGAAAGGGGAGGTGGGGGCGGCACGCCGTGGCGCGGGTGGCGAGCGGTGGGCCCGCCGGTGCACCCCCCACTGGGGCAGGGCTCGCAGCACCATTGTTGGGGGGAAGATGCACCATCCTGGTGCGCGTCTCAGCGTCTGAGCGCTCAGCGTCTGAGCGCTCGGCGTGCAGCGACGCGGGCAAACTTCCCATGTGTGGTGGCCCAGGCTCGGCCCACGACGACTGGACACGCGCGCCTGGCACCTGAGTAGCACGAATGGCGCGTGTCTGCGCCGTCGCGCTCCTGGCGCTCGCGGCGCTCGCTTTGCGGCAGTGCGAAGGAACCCTGCAGCGCGAAGCCGAACACCTCGCTGCAGCAAGCACGCCGCGCGCCAAGAAGCTGCTGCTCCTCGACACGCTGCTGAGCAAACGCGGCGACAGCGGGCGCGCGAACGCTGGATCCAAGGAGGGTGGCCACCACCACAAGCACAGTGCTTCTGGCCAGCTGGAGCAGCAGGGCGCGAGCGTCACGCTGCAGGAGGACGGGCAGCTCGTCGTGGGGCCCCTGGGCGCTGCAGGTGCGCCCGCGCCCCCAGCTCTTTGCGGGCGGCGAGCTTTCCACGTGAGCGCCGACGCCACACGCTTTGCACCTCACTGCACTGCCAGGCGCGGTGGCCGAGGCGACGTTCGTGGACGGCGCCAACACGCCCTCCAACATGGGCCACCTGGAGGTCTGGACTTGGCCCGTGGCCGCAGACGAGCAGCAGATGCGTGCGGCGGGCTTCGTCGAGGCCTGGCTCACCGCAGGTAAGCACCACCGTCTATGGGGGCTTCCTGAGCAAGCAAGCCTGCCTTTCCCGCAACCCACCCGCACCTTGCTCCCATGTCTGCAGAGCGCATGGCGCAGCACTTTGCCAACATGTGGGGCTACTACAACCTGTCGTTCCAGCCCCAGGCCCTGGCGTGGCTTGACCAGCAGCACGGCTGGCTCCGGCAGCAAGTCAGCGCGCGGCGGCCCTCCGCCCGCGGCAGCAGCGACCCCGCGGGCGCGGCGGCAGGTGAACAAGAGGACAGCGCGTTCTGGGCGGCGCAGCGGCTGCTCTTGGCGCAGCTCGACGGGATGCTCGAGGTGAGCGTGCCACTGGCTCTGGGCGTGCTGTTGTGCGAGCGTGGCGTGCCACGCGGCAGGCTCCTCTAGGGGTGGCCACACCTGTGTGCGCGCGTGCACGTTCAGGGCTACACAGCGCGTCGCCAGGCGCTGCTTGACGAGGGAGGCGCGGACGCCCTGCCCGAGCTGACGCAGCAGCAGCTCTACGCGCTGTGCAGCCTGGGAGACCTCGGCGACATCGCCGCCGCGCTGCAGCGCCAGCAGCAGCAGCAGCAGGAGCACCAGGGGGAGGCGCCCACGCAGCAGCAACGCGGCAGCGCCGGCGCGGGCCGGCGCCCCGGCCTGGGGCGCAGCCCCATGGAGCGCCGGGCTTGGGACGAGATGGGCGCGGACGACCTGCACGTGGAGCTGGCCACCTCGGACCGGTGCTCGGCCTTGGTCAAGGTGAGGGGGCGAGAAGTAGACACGGCGGCCCTTGGGCTGCACCAAACGCGCCAGTTTCTTCAACGTGCACGCGCTCTGCGGTCCCTGGGCTGCGGCAAATGCCCCCACGGGCGTGCCCGCTCTTCGCAACCGCATTGGTCCAGACCGCGTGCACTGCACCGCCACCTCCACTTGCTCGCTTGCCCGCGCGCTGCTGCTGCAGGTGAGCCCGGACTTCACGGACCTGTGGGTGGCGCAGGCGGCGTGGTTCACCTACTCTGCCATGCTGAGGGTCTTCAAGCACTACGACTTCGCCCTGGCGCACCCAGGTGGGCACAGCAGCAACGCCTGAACGCCCCGCTCCTGCGCGCCTCGTTCGCCTTGCCACGCCCGTTGGGACGCCGCTCAGCCTAGCGCGTTCACACGCACGCTCCGGGGCGCAGCCGCCAGCGCCATGCGGTTGACCCGTCTGCCCCGTCCCCCGCGGATGCGCGCGCACCGCGCAGGCGTGCTGAGCCGCTCGCTCGCCTTTTCGAGCTACTACGGCCAGCTGTCGAGCGACGACGACTTTTACCTGGCCGGTGACACCAACCTGGTGGTGCTCCAGGTGCGAGCGCGCGGTTGGGTTGGGGTGCTTTTGGGATGCTTTGGATCCAAAGCGCGCCCTGTCATAGGGCGCAGAGGTGTGCGGTGCACAGAGCTGCTGCTGTTGCGCCCGTGTCCCAGCCAGAGGTCTGGTTCCTTGCGTGCGTGACGACCAAACGGTGGTGCAGCGTCGGCGACGCCTGCGTGACGCCCGCGCAGACGACCAACCGCATCTTTGACGAGCGGCTGCTGGACCTGATCCAGCCGCCGAGCGCGCTGAGCTGGCAGCGCGTGCGCGCGGCGCTGGCCGTGGCGCCCGACGGGCCCGCCTGGGCGCAGGCGGTGCGCACGCACAACTCTGGCACCTACACGTGAGTGCGGGCAGGCCTGCGCACCCAGCTTTGCTGATGCGAGGGCGCCGCTCGTTGAAGCGAGTCGTGACGTGCTGCACGGCGGTGCGTGCCGGCGCGCGCAGCAACTCGTGGCTGGTGCTGGCGGCGGGGCTCTTTGAGCGCGGCAAGCCGCTGGCGCCCTGGCTGCTCACCGTGGTGGAGCAGGCGCCCGGCGCCGTGTGGCACCAGGACGTGACGCGCTCGCTCGAGAGCGGGTGAGCGCCCTCCCGGCACGCTGGCTGCTGTTTGCCTCGCCCTCGATGACGAGGCGGCAGGGCAGCTGTCACGCCTCCTGATGTGGTGCCCGGCCGCCTCTTCTTCACCGGGCCCGCGCCATTACACGCGAAGACGCGCGAGAGTGGTCCCACGCGCGGAGCGTGGGTGCGCTGCGTGCGAGAAGCGTGACGCGTCGCTGCCGCGCTTGTTGTCGCTGCTGTTGGTGGTGGTGGCGCGCAGGTACATGGCGCTCTTCAACGTGCCCGTGACGGCCGAGGCGTACAACGTGCTGGGGTACCCCGCCTTTGTGCAGCGCATGGTGAGCGCACGCACGCGCGCAGCGGCGCTTGGGTTCTCAGGCGCGGGGCCGCCACGACGTCCCTGGGCTGCTTGGGGTCGGCCTCGCCTGCGCAGCATGAAGAAGCGCACGCCACGCCGCTTGAACCAGCCTTGCCCGGCGCCTCAGCCCCCGAGTCCTAGTGTGAAGAGCGAGCTTCACCTGGCCCGCCTCACGCGCTGGTCCTTCCCCTCTGCCCTGCGCGCAGTCCAACAAGGGCGCGGCGTACGAGCAGGCCGTGTCGGGCGCGCTGTGGCAGGTGGCCCCGCGCGCCAAGATCTTCCGGCGCGACCACGGCGGCGTGCGGGACCTCGAGGGCATGATGCGGCTTATGCGCTCCAACGACTGGCAGGTGCGCGCGCAGCACAGCGCGCGCTGCGGGGCCACCGGCCCCCCTTCCTCCATCAACGCTTGTGTGCCAGCGGCACACAGCGCGTACGCACGCTTTCGCATCATGAGGGAAAGGGCATTTAAAGCCTGGTCCCCGGACCTGCAGCGACCCCTGCGCCGCTTAGCCAGCAGCGTCGTGAGCCGCTGCTGCGGCTGTGGGGCGAGCGTGTGACCATGTCGCGCGCGCGTGGCGCGGCCCCGCGCAGACGGACCCCTTCAGCCTCAACTCGAGCCTCAACGCCGTGTGCGGTCGCGGCGACGTGCACCCCACTGCGCCCAGGCTGTCAGGTGCGAGGGGGAGGCAAGCGTCGAGTGCCAAGGGAGCGAGTGAGGGAGGGGCTGACGCGTCGGCGTCGCTGCGACGAGGCAAGCGCGCCCCATCGCTGCGCGCGTGGAGGAGAGAGCGTGCAAAGCGTGGAGCGTGGCGTCGCCCTGCGTCGGCGCAGGTTGCTACGACGGCAAGGTCAGCAGCCTGGAGATGGCGCTGTCGTTGGAGGCACAAGTGATCAACGGGCCGCCGTACAGCGCGCGCATGCCCGCCTTTGCCTGGGAGGGGCCCTGGCTGGACCAGCCGCTGCTGCACCACGGGCAGCCCACGCGCTTTGCGTTCGAGTGGGAGAGGGTGGCGCCACACAGCACGCGCGAGGCCAGGCGCCGCTACGCTGCGGGCGGGGCGGGCGCGGCGCAGGCGGCCGCGGCGGCAGCGCTTTAGGGTGCATGACGTTTCACTTCGCCAGCATCTGGCGCTCAGCTGCTCCCCGTGTTTCTTCTATGGCCGCGATATGTCAGGGGCCCAGAGCGTGCCGGCTTGCTTGTACGAGTGATTCCTTCCTTTGCCTGCCCGCCTGCTTTGCCTGCGGTGCTGGCATGGCCGCCGTGCTTGTATCGCCAAGGGAACGCTGCAGGACTGCGCGCTCGCTGTGAGAGAGGACGGCTTATGTGTAGCAAGAGAGAGAGAAAGGGGGGTGAGGGCGCGTCCTGCTTGTGCGCCATGCGCTGACCATGGCAGCAAGAGAGCTGTCGTCCTCGTGCTTGTTCTTCTCCGCGTGGGCCCCTCATTCATTACTTTTTCTGTCGAACGACACAGTTCGTGCAACATGGCACAGTGCGCGCGAACGGTGAGGACCAGCCTCGAGCAAGCAGGGATCACACCTGGCCACCACCGCCAGGGCGCAAAGGCACATACGTGTACAACAGGGGATGTACAGCCGCGCGCACGCACCAGGGGGCGCAGATGATGACGCCCCATGCCCCGGATCGATCGAATCCAACGACGCCCTTCTACATGATGAGCTTCCCGGTGCCCCACCCGCCCCACTCCATCGCGAGCTGCACGCCCGCCGCCGCCGCCGCCGCCCTGGTCAGCGCTTTCTCCACCTTTGCGTTCTGGCCGCTCAGCAGGCCCAGCGTGACGGTCAGCGGGTGCGTCGCCGTGCGGGCGCTGCGGGCCAGCAGGCCCTGGGCCTGCGCGAAGGACTTGCACCCCATCACCTGCGCACAGCACAGCGGCGGGCGCATCTTCAGGCCCCGATTCACGGTGCTCGCGCAGCGTCACTCCTGTGCGGCCTTGAATGCCGTCGCCCGGGCGTCTGACTCCTCCGCTGCTCACGGGGGCCGTTTCTGGTGGGGCGTACAGACGCCTGCCACCGCGCGAAGCAGCGAGGGCAACGCGCCTGACCCCCAAAGGTGGCCCTGTCTGACCTGGACGTGCGTGACGCTGGGCGGCACCAGGTCCAGCAGCCCCGCCAGCGACGCCTCGGGCGACACCTTGACCTGCAGCCGGCGCACTGCTGTGCCGCCCAGCCGGGGCACCAGGCCGCGCAGCAGCGCCATCGCGCCGTCTCCGCCGCCGCTCTCCTGGAGCTCCAGCGACAGCGTGTGCGGCACGGTGACGGCGCCGCCCGTCGTGCCGCGGTTGAGCGGGCGCCGCAGCAGCGCCTCGACCAGCTGCGCGGCGCCCGCCGGGTCGGGCCGCTGCGCCCTGACCGTGAACCCTGAATTAGGGTCGAAGGGGCTGAGCGGGCAGCCCATCTCGGCCTGCAGCTTGGGGCACGCCTGCTGCAGCAGCCACTGCAGCTGGCCCACCGTCGCCGACTCTAGGTCCAGCACGCCGCCCAGCTGCACCATCTCCAAGGCGGCGAGCGGCATGCGCAGCAGCTGGCCCACCGAGGCCTCCTCCGTCACGAGCAGCGCCCTCCAGCGGGTGACGCCCGGCGCCACGCGGCTGTAGTCGATCGCCATGCGCGCCAGGTGCGTGGCACGCAGCACGGCCACCGTGGGGTGCTGCAGCAGCGCCACCGCCACCTCGTCCGTGAGGTCGCCGCCGGCGTCGACGGCCCGCAGGCGCGGCAGCAGGAAGGACGACTGCAGCAGCTGCCCGCCATCGCCCGACGCGCTGAGCTCGGTGGCGTGCGCGCACAGCTGCAGCACCGCCTGCAGCGCGTTGCGGCAGGCGCCGGACGAGAGCGCCGCGCCGCGCACGCTCAGCGTGGCAAGCTGCGGCAGCGGCTGCAGCTGCGGCACCAGGGGCCCCGCCGCCGCGCCGCCCGCCGCGTGGTGGTGGCGCTTGCTGGGCGCGCCGACGCCCAGCCAGTCGGTGAACTGGCACTCGCCAAAGCTCAGCACGCGGAGCCGCGTGCAGCCCTGCGGCGAGAGGGTTGGCGGCGGCGGCGACAGGGCGGGTGCTTGGGTGGGCGCTGGCGACCCGGCACGGGACTCGTGATGCGTGTGAGGCGGGGTGAGCGTCGTTACCTGCAGGCTGCAGAGGTCCAGGCACGACACGCGCAGCGCCTGGAGGTGCAGCGTGGTGACGAGCGCCATGAGCTCGTGCGGCGGCGGGAGGAAGCCCACGCCGTCGCGCGACCTCGGGTGCGCGATGCCCTGCACCGACACGGCGAGCTCGGCGGGCGCCCAGCGCGCCAGCAGCGCCATGGCCTTGGGCCGCCACGGCGGCCGCGTGTCGTTCTCGAGCGCCTCGGCGTGCAGCCGCATGGCGCGACGCTGCGTTTTGTGTGTGTGCGCGTTGTTGGGTGTGCACCTGCTCAGCGGGGCCGGTCAGACGTCTCGCAGCGCAGTGGGCACGCGAGCCGAGGCACACCTGCGTGTGGTGCTGGGCGGTGAGCCACGCCAGGTCGTGGCAGGTGCTGAAGAGCGCCAGGCGTGACAGCGCGTCCAGGTGCTCGTGCACCAGCTGGCTCATCACCTTTGGCGGCAGGCCTGTGGGGCGGAAAGGTGAGGGCAGGGGGGGTGCGCCATCAGGTGCGCGGGCGCGTGCATCTTGCGCTGCGGCGCCCCAAATTGCATCTAGAGGGCGCTAGGTGCAGCCTCTGCTCCTCTGCTGTTCCACACCGGCACTGTCGTCTCGGCAAACTGGGATGCCACCTCATCCCGGGACTCGCCTCGCAAAAGCGCCTGGCACGGCGCGCCCCAGGTCCGCACGGGATCGGCGTCGCGCCTGTCGACCCAGCGCCTCTGTCGCTCGGGCGGACAGGTGTCGAGAACGGAACGCGCGTGGTCCGCCAACGGTGGCGCCGCCCCGCAACGGCACGGTGGCGTCGCCGGCGGGATCGCACGGTGAGTTTGCCATGCACGCTGCACCACACCTTGGGCAGGGCCTTCGATTTCGGTGCCATCTCTGCGCTTCCGAGGTTCGCGCTGATCTGGATGTGGCGGGCTATGCCCTCGATCAGGGCGCACCTGATGGCCCACCATCCGCCCACCACGTTGCCCACAGGTCAGCAATTTTCGTCAAGCAAGCATAGAAGCAATCGTGTGGATGCAGCACGCAGCAGGCGGCGTCAAATGAGCAAAACGAGCTGGTGTCGACAGCGGCCGGGGTGCTCGTCGTCAGGAGTCCCCCCTTCACCACATCCAGCCAAAAACGTAAGCGTCACCTCAAACGTGTCCACAAGAAGCTGCGCGGGAGCGGGAAGCCCCACCGTGGCGTTGCGTCGTCAACCCCCTCCTGGCCAGGCCTGCTCCGCGCTGGAAGGATCATACACGGCAGCTCTGCGCCGCCAAAAAACCATGGGTGGGGGAGAAGCCCCTGGCCCTGGAGAAAAAACGAGACCCTCAGCCCCCATCCTCTACCTCTCCAGAGCGCGCCATTTTCGCCCTCCTCGGCAAAAGCAGCCCGCACCACCACCACCACCAGCACCCAACAGCTTTACATACAGGCGCCGCGCCACTGAGCGCGCATTCCCCAGGTGCAGCGGCCGCATACCCAAAGTCTCCCCCAGGAAAGCCTCCGCAGCCACAACAGCCAACCACCACCCACCGCTCCGCTTCAGCCGTCCCACTCGCCCTCTCCCTCTCGCACCACGGCTCCACCACGGCTGCCCACATCTGCCCGCGTCGCACATGACGGGGCGCCGCAAACTCTAACCCGCGCTACTCCTACGCCCCTACGCTAAACGCAAACGCAGCAGCAGCTCAGCGCACCAGCATCACCGCAGACACTGGGACATCCTCACGAACCGGTGCTCAGCGCTGATTCCAAAGACCGGCGCGCCCCTCACAACGATTTGAGACAGCGCCGCGCCCCAGCCCCACGCCGACGCGCGGCATCAGCACCGCCTCACGCGCCGCAGCGCCGCCTGCGCCGCCAGCCGCGCCCGCGCCGACCGCGCCACGCCCAGCGCCAGCCCCAGCCGTTCCACCGGGTCCAGCGTGCACAGCGCCTGCCGCCGCGGGTCCGACGGAGCCCAGCTCCACCCCGCGCCCTCCCCCTCCCCACCCCACGCGTCGTCGTCGCCGCCCTGCCGTGACGGGGCCGCCGCCGCCGCCGGCCGCTCGGGCGTGAAGCGGCCCGTGGACAGCACGGAGCTGTCGCCGTACGGGTGCAGGTAGTCGCCGCCGCCGCCGCCGTCGGCGCCCCGGCACGACCCGTCGGCGGGCTGCAGCGCCGCCTGCAGCGCCAGCGCGGCGAACGAGAGCCGCGAGGCGCGGTCCAGCAACGCCACGCCGCACGGGAGCATCGGCGCCTGCTGCTGCTGCTGTTGATGTTGTTGCTGGTGCTGGGGCTTCGGCGCGGCGTGACTGGTGGCGCCGTTGCCGTTGCCGTTGCTCTTGCTTACGCCGCTGCTCTTGCTCACGCCGTTGCCGCTGCCGCTGCGCCCGTTGGGCGCCGCCGCCGCCGCCGCTGTGGAGGCGGCAGAGGAGGAGGGCCGCCGCTGCTGCGCCTTGGGCCGCAGCTGGTAGAGCTCCTTGGCCGCGTCGCTGCTGCCCATGTTGCAGAGCAGCGGCACCGGCGCGTCGGCCCACTGCAGCGCCTGCGCCAGCGCGCGCGCCTCGGGCTGCCGCCCCAGCTTGAGGAGCAGCTCGTGCACGTGCTGCACAGCACACGCAGCATGCACGGCACACGAGCGTCAGCCGAGTGCCCCTCGCACCGTCATCGCAAGTGCGCGCTTGCTGCGTGCGCAAAAAACACCCCTGCGCGAAGCGTCGTCCAGACACCAAAAGGCAAGGCTCTCACCTCGGTCACCTCGCGCAGCTCCTGCACCACCTCTGACAGCGCCAGGCCGCTGTCCACCTGCAGGCCAGGCGCGCGCCCGCCCAGCCCTTGGGGCGCCGCAGCCCCGTTGAGGCCCCGTGGCGCCGGACCGTCGGCGAGCGGCGGCTGCAGCACCCAGCGCGGCAGCACGTCCTGGACGGGCCACACCTGCACGTCAAGGTCGCCGCGGCGAAACCGCGCTCAAAAGCGGTGCGGCGGTGTGCCGGCGTCGCTGCGGTGGGGGACCCCCTCTGCAGCAGCGCGCCCTGGGGTCCTCTTTACCTCCCCCGTGATGTAGGGGTTGAGCTGGCGCAGCCGGCTGATGCGC
>VFQP010004605.1_pt1 | contig 12676 bp, 12 predicted proteins | sample 3512351 | NCBI WGS metagenome assembly VFQP01 (sample SAMN10412372, study PRJNA504923) | tailings metagenome | isolation source: Relicate 1 Philex TSF1 revegetated site | place: Philippines: Tuba, Benguet | collected 2017-08-29 | reverse complement strand
CATTCACCTGTTGAACATACTGCAAGGCCAGGTTATAAACCTGCCTGGCATATTTTTCATACAGTAGTTCAAGCGTCATTGCAAAGTCTTCCTAAGTCATTTTAAGAGGTGCAATAATACCAAAAGTTTAATTCTGATTTTAGAATTCATTGATTTTGAACTACTAGTACATTGAATTCATCTCCGGTAAACGTCGCGCGCAAACTTTGCTCCTGCCAGCAAACGGTTTTTGTCTTCCATTAAGGTCAGTTGATTGAATTCCGTGAGCCAATAAGCATTTTCACCCAACCAGATTCCTTTTCCTCCGAACCATAAATAATGTTGGCTCCTTGTTAAATCTTCCCAGTTATAACTCCACACATCCGTTTTCTGATAAGAAGCCGAATCCATGTAGACAATCAGTTGTTCTCCTTGTTTATCCGTTATGATAACATAAGGATGAAACAGTAAACCATGCTTCTTTAACAAGGCAAATAATTTCTGATCCTTATTTGTTTTCGCCTTTTTCGCATTACGTTCATAAACAGCAATTACCTTTTTGGCCAATGTATCGTTCAGTCCGTAAGCACTGTAATGATTGAAAAAAGGAAAGTCAATTTCCCCTTTCAATTCGCAGGGTTCCTGTGCATGAGAACACAAAAAGCATAAGAGACAGATGATTAAAACGGGTATTCTCAAAATCGACGCTTGTTAACTGTTAAACGACCTGTTTAAACTTCAACAAGATATCATTATTCATTACAACTTAATAATCATTTGGTAACATTATTTCCTCAAAAAATTAATTTATTTCACCGTACCTTTGCGCTGAAAAATTGAGTTTGTCCTCCTTGAAGCACCAAAAAGACTGCTGAAACCAAATTCAATTATGAGTTTATTTACCTTCAAAAATGCGTTTATTTGGCGTACTTGTTAGTTTTTTCATCGTTTTCTCTCTCCAATCTTATTCACAAACGTTGATTATCAATGAGGTTTCCCAAGGATCAGGTTCTGCAGAATATGTAGAATTGCTCGTTATCGGCACTCCGACTTGCCAAACTCCGACTCCATGCATGGATTTGAGAGGTGTTGTTTTGGATGACAACAATGGCTATTTTGCTTCCGGAAGCGGAACTGGAATCGCCCAGGGTGCTCTTCGTTTTGCAAATAATGCATTTTGGAGCTGTATTCCCCAGGGAACAATGATCGTAATCTACAATGATTCCGAGCGTAACACGGCTATTCCACCGGATGATGTCAGCATGACTGACGGAAACTGCCGTTTGATTCTTCCTGCCAACTCAAATTTATTGGAAGGTCAAAGTACGAGTCCTTCAAATTCAATCAGTACTTATCCCGGAAACGGAAGCTGGATTGCAGGCGGAGGAAGCTGGTCACAAGTCGGTATGGCAAACTCAGGAGATTCTTTCCAGGTAAGAGCAAATATTACAGCAACAACTCCTTCACATGCGGTAAGCTATGGAGGAAACAACAATAACACCATCATTTATTTTGCGGGAGCAGCCGGTGGAAAGGTATTCTCTATGACGAATAATACCAACAATAACCCGGCAACACAGGCAAACTGGACATCCGGAAGTGTTGGTGTAAATGAAACACCCGGAGCAGCAAACAACACGGCAAACAGCGCCTGGATCGCTTCTATGAACCCGCAATGCGGAGTTTCAAGTGGCGGCCTTCAGGTTAACGCATCTGCGACACCGACGGGTTGCGGCGCAACTTGCAGCGGAACTGCAACCACAACGGTTAGCGGAGGAACTGCTCCTTATACTTATTCCTGGTCGAATGGTGCCACAACAGCAAATATCACAGCTTTATGTGCCGGAACATATACTGTAACCGTAACAGACGCTGGAGGTTGTTCGATGACTGCACAGGCAACGGTTACCAATAATGCAAGTACGCTTTCCGTTCAGGCAAGTGCAACGAACGAAACGTGTCAGAATGCATGTAATGGAACTGCTTCTTCCACAATTACGGGCGGAACTGCTCCATTCACTTATTCCTGGTCAAACGGCGCTACAACGGCAAATATCACAGCATTATGCCCGGCAACTTATACGGTTCAGGTGACGGATCAAGCAGGATGTACCGGAAGTGCACAGGCAATTGTTGCAAACGGAGCCATTGTTTCCGTAACTGCGACTCCAGTGAATGAAACATGTCAAAACACATGTAATGGTTCTGTCTCAACAGCTGTTACGGGTGGAACAACTCCTTATACCTATTCCTGGTCGAATGGAGCAACTACTTCGGGAATTTCAAACGTATGTCCGGCAAATTATACCGTACAGGTAACGGATCAAAATGGCTGTATCGGGAATGCTCAGGCAGTCGTTGCACCGGGAACTAACAATTTAAACGTTCAAATGACTGTTGCAAATGAAACTTGTGCAGGAAACTGCGATGGTACATTGACTGCGGCAGCTTCAGGAGGAACTGCTCCATATGCTTACTTATGGAATGACAATTCTACTTTGGCAAATATCATCAATCAATGTCCGGGAACTTATTCCGTAACCGTTTCAGACCAAAACGGATGTACCGGAAATGCTACGGGAACGATTTTAGCCGGATCAACTTCCCAGGATCCAACGATTCAAACGACCGGCCCGTTCTCGACATCTGACGCGCCGGTTCAATTTGTTGCAGCAAGCACAGGCGGAACATGGACTGCAAACTGCGGAACATGTATTTCTGCTTCGGGGATTTTCAATCCGCAAACAGCAGGAGCAGGAACTTACCAGGTTTGTTATTCAGTAGGTGCCGGAGCTTGTGCAGCCCAGGATTGCCAAACAATTGTTGTAACAGGATGTACTCCTCAGACAACCAGTGAATCACACAGCATTTGCCCGGGTTCAAGTTATACCTTCAACGGACAAACATTTACGACAGCAGGTTCTTATCCGTTCCAGTTTACCGGACAAAACGGTTGTGACAGTACTCACACGTTGGTTCTTTCGGTTTATGACGTAGAACCGGAAACTGAAAACATTACACGCTGCCAGGGAGATTCACTGGAACTTCAGGGAACGTGGTATTATCAATCGGATAATGTGGTCTGGAACATCGTAGACGGAAACGGCTGTCCGACAACTCACACTGCTCATTTGGTATTTAGCGACTGCAGCATTGAAGATTATGCCGTTTACATCCCGAATATTTTCACTCCGAACAATGACAACACGAATGACTTCTTTGCTATCAGCATCATGGGTGGTTACCTGGAAGAAGGATTCATTGTGAACCGTTGGGGAAATATCATCAAGGAATTTTACATCGATGATCTGACGTGGGATGGAAAAACCAAAGAAGGATTCATGGTTCCGGATGGTGTTTATACATATATTTTTGTGGTAAGCAATACCTTGGGCACTAAAACGAAGTATAACGGGTTTGTTACCGTAGTCAGATAATTCCTGGTTGAAAAAACGGGCGTAATTCCGCAATATTACGTCCAATATTCAAATGAAATAGTTTATAGGAGTACTACTTCTTCATCCGGATTCCAATCACATTCGGCAATCTCCAATAGGACTCATTGGTGTCTTTTTCATATGTACCGGAAACGTAGCTTCCTACTTTCTGCATACAAAAATCACCGATATGCACATATAAACTTGTTTCAGGACCGCCTTCCATATAAATAGCATTGTGCAAAGGTGTCGGAAACTGCTTCATAAACCCGATCATTTGATTGTGTGTATATGGCGAGCGGCAGAAAATAATCACCAGGTTATCCCGATCGTCATGGGCACAAACCAGCATGCTGCAGGATTGAATCCGCTTTTTCCAGTTCATCGGATTTCCGGAACAATCCAGCATGCGCAATCCCTGGGCGAAACTGGTGTATTTGTTTTCAATCTGTGTGTATGGAGTACATTCCATATCATAAACCATCGCATCCATTGCATTCAGTGAATCAACCGGGTTTAAAGCAAACATCACATTCCAGCCTTCTTTATAAGCAAATTGATTGCTGTGCGATCCGTTTTTCAGCAAGCCTCTGCTCATCAGTGGTTTTGCTAAATCATACATTCCGGCATTAAACACAATATTCAGATTCATAGTATCCGCCCAGGTTTTCACAGACCTCGAAATACTGTCCATCCCGGAAGCTGTAAACAAATCAAATTCGACCTGCTTCGGGTCGATTTTCAAAAGCGTTAACCTGGAATCTCCGATAGCCGATCTTACCGGCGCATCCGTTTCACAAAATGAAACTCCTTTCCCGATTTGCTTCCAACGAACCACCAAATCCATAGTATCCTTTGGTCTTTGGTAAAGCGTATCCGTTCCATCCTGGGCGAACAGAGAGAAATTTCCGGTAAAAAATAAAGCAATAATTGCTGCTTTACGCATCTTCATTCCAGTCAAACTTCTTTTTTTCAAACGGAAACAGATCAAAAAGTTCGCCGGAATAATAGAATTGATAAGCAATTGCCCCGAAAGAATACGGTTTTTCATAGATTTTAATGGTCGATCCACCAACTCTCGGATTCGGCTTTGGTTTGGACTGAGGATAACCGACATTGAACAAGGTTGCCAGGATTTCAGGACGTTTATCAATCGGGTAGCCTGCTTTTTCCCACTGCACTTTCATTTGCTTCAGGAAAACCGCAGCATACATGTAGGAATAATAATGATTATGGAAATCCGTCAGGCGGTCAATTCGTTCTTTGTTGATTGTTGCCGTATCCTGTCCTTTAAAATTCAATAAATGTTCGTATTGAGGCCCCAAATAGAATACGCTGTTCGGGTTTTTCAAATGACTTTCAATGTTTTTCGCCGTATGTTCCTTAATTCCGGTTACACCGAAGGAAAATTGAGACTCTACCGAAAGTACTTTCAACGGTCCGATCCATTTCTTATACGCTTCTCGGGAAGAGTTGAACAAACGGATTTGCTCACCCACCAGGCAGGAAACGATCAAACGCGCTTCTACCCCGGTTTGATTTGCCACCGAATCTATCAGTTTTTTGTCCTTTGCAACCGCTTCTTTGAATGTTTTCCATTCGGCAATATTCATCCATTCAAAAGCACTCAAAGTCGTGATTTCCTTTGCTCTTTTGGCATTGAACTGAATTTTCGAAATCGCTTTCTGGTATGCTTTGTTATCTTTCAACTGCAAATCCACGGCATCCAGCATCCGCAAAACTTCATAACTGTCTGCACCTTCCTGGAGCACCGAAAGAATGTACTGTGCATTTTGAGGATAATATTCGTTCAGAACAATGATCCGTTCCATCGCTTCATAACGTTTCTGAACCATCGTCACACTATCGACCTTGAAATCCTGGTTATACTTATCCTGCATTTCCTGGAAATAGCGGTTGTTCGCATCCACCATTCCGGATTCTTTTGTGAAACCGAATTTGATTGCCGTATAACTGGCAATTAAAAAGAAACCTGCAATTGCAAAAGCATACAGCAAGGTGTAATATGGAATTTTAAACCATTTACTTTTAAATAGTTTCTTCACTGAACATTTATTTTTTTGCAAAAATACTAGCAAATGTCCATATACCAACAACAAGTAAGTACTTAATTTTGAGGATCGGAACAATCGGAAAGCAATTACAACTTCAAACGAACAAAATGACAATACTCCGGCATGTGAAACGGTTGAATGCCATACCCGGAAGTACTTGGATAAGAGGAATGCAGCCAAAGCACTTTATTCTCTATATCAATGCATTCCACGATCCCACAATGCCCCCAGGAATTCGGATACCAGAATTGGACAAAATCACCTGCCAGAACTTCATTCCTATTAGTAATTTCAATACCTTTTCCATTGGAAGTCAAGGCATAAACAACTCCCTTCGGATAAGGCGATCCGTTTTCAATCTGCTGATAAACTTCTTTCAGATTTGCTCGCGGCTGGTCAATCCGGATGTTAATGGTATCTTGTTGAGTCAAAGCCATAAAACGCCCCAGGATTCCGATCACGAATTCCGTACAGACTGCGCTTTCATATGTCGGAGAAATTACCCTTCCATACATTATAGCAGTATCCAATACCTGCCGGTTCAACGGTGGTAAATTCAACATTGAATCCTTATTCGATTGCGCATTTCCATAAAAGGAAATCAAACACATACACAATAGAAATTTTCCTTTGATCATTCGGGTGAATTAGCTTGTTGTTATCCTGAAAACAAGATACGCTAAATAATGGTAAATTTGTCTCATGGATAATAATTACATCTTTTACAAGCTTCGAAAAATATACCAATGGGACGAGGAAAAAATCGGGCAACTTTTCAAGTGCGTTGAATACATCGTTTCGCCTTTAGATGTTTTTGCCTGGATGAAACAAGAACAATACGAAGGTTTCAAACCAATGCCGGATCGTGACTTAGCAGCACTTCTGAACGGATTCATCGTGGATAAAAGAGGATTGAAAGATGGAAAAATTCCGGAAAACGAAGAAAAGTTAACCAACAACATCATTTTCAGAAAATTGCGTATTGCATTGAATTTCAAAGATGATGACATCATTGAAACGCTTAAAAAAGCTGATATCCGCATCGGGAAACCGGAATTGAATGCTTTTTTCAGAGATCCGAAACACCCGCATTACCGGGTTTGCGGTGATCAGTTTTTGCGTAATTTCCTTCGTGGATTGCAATTGGACACAAAAAAATAAGATCATTATCTGATCAACATGATTTTGAATCAATTTCTTTCAACCACATAGGAACATAGGTCACATAGTTTTAAGGAAATTACATGCTATGTTTTCTATGTGAGCTATTGTGATTGAAAAATAAACCACATAGGTTTATTGGATTAATTGTCAGGAGAACAAATATTTACAAATAAAAGATATTGAAACAACCTCAGTTGTGATTAATCAACTATGTGATCTATGTTTCTATGTAGTTTATTTTTTCTTTTGGTTAATACCTCAATTCCGTAATCCGGAAATCTATCAAGTCCACAATATGGAAAACATTCACTTTTAACTGAAGCCCCAGGATTCCTTTCAAAGTCTCATTAACCATCAAGGTTCCGATAATTCCCGGAACTACTCCTAAAACACCGTTATCCGAGCAATTCGGGACTTCTTCTGCATTTGGTGGCTCCGGGAAAATATCGCGCAGGTTCTTACTTCCTTCGTGATTGAAAACCGCAACCTGCCCCTGGAATCCTAAAATACTTCCATAGATTAAAGGCTTCTGAAGCTTCACACAGGTATCATTTACTGTATAACGTGTCAGGAAATTATCGCAACCATCTACCACCCAATCAAACCGGGAAAGAATTTCTTCCGCATTTTCATCCGTTAAAGCACAATCAAACAATTCGATTTTAGTATCCGGGTTTTGCGCCAATGCGCGTTCTTTAGCCACTTCCGCTTTCTTTCTTCCGACATCTCCGGGACCATACAAGACCTGCCTGTGCAGATTGGAATGTTCAATCACATCAAAATCTATGATTCCGATCGTTCCGACTCCACTGCCCGACAAATACTGAATGATCGGACACCCCAAACCTCCGGCACCAATTACTGCAACACGTGCGTTCTTCAGTTTTACTTGTCCCAATAAACCAACCTCATCGAGAATGGTTTGCTTGGAATAGCGCTTTGCTTCGTTTTCACTAAACATGATCAGCCACTTTTGAATAACTGCGGTCCCAATCTTTCCAAACAGCTTCATATCCGCTTTGCCTGATCAACGCTGCAATTTCTTCCACTGAACGGTCATCCGAAATTTCAAATTGCTCCAACGATTCCGGCTCTACCACATATCCGCCCGGATTGGTTTTCGATCCTGCGCTCATGGTAGTAACTCCCAACGGAATCACGTGATTTCTGAAGTGTTCCGATTCACGCGTTGAAACCGATAATTCCACATCTTCATTCATCAAACGGTATGCACAAATCAATTGCACCAATTCGCGGTCACCGACAATGACATTCGGCTCGATAATTCCTTCTGCCGGACGCATACGCGGAAAAGAAATGGAATATTTCGTCTGCCAATACGTCTTTTGCAGGTAATCCAAATGCATCGCACAAAAGAATGAATCCGTGCGCCAATCTTCCAAACCAAGCAAAACGCCCAATCCAATTTTATGAATTCCGGCTTCTCCGCAACGATCAGGTGTATCTAAACGGTACTGGAAGTTCGATTTTTTTCCTTTCGGGTGATACGCTTTGTATACATCTTGGTGATACGTTTCCTGGTACACCAAAACAGAATATACGCCTGCTTCATGCAATTCTTTGTATTCTTCCAAATCCAAAGGCTGCACCTCCATGGAAATATTTGCAAAATCATTCCGCATCAAATCTAGTGCATGCTTGAAATATGACATGTGTACCGTATGATTTGCTTCACCGGTCACCAGCAAAATATGATTGAACCCACGTTCTTTCAAGAAATCTACTTCCTGGCGGATTTCATCGTCACTCAGGGTTTTTCTCCGGATTTTATTGTCGAAACTGAATCCGCAATAAGTACAAATATTGTTGCATTCATTACTCAAGTACATCGGCGTATAGAGCTGAATGGTTTTTCCGAAACGTTTTTGCGTCAATTGGTGGCTGATTTGTGCCATTTGTTCCAAATAAGGCTCTGCAGCCGGAGAAATCAAGGCTTTGAAATCTTCCAGGTCCCGTTTCTCTTTGGATAAGGCGCGCTCCACATCTTGCGCTGTTTTAGCGTAGATGGAAGATTTTACGTCGTCCCAATTGGTATTTTGAAAAAGTGTTGTAAAGTTCATTTTATCCTCCCCCTTTATCCCCCTCCGAAGGGGGAATCAAATCTCATAAATTCAAAAATCCTGTCAACGGGCTGGAAGCATTTGCTGATCGCGACACGGCTCCCAATCCGGATTCATAAGCCATTCTTCCTGCTTCTACAGCCATTTTAAAGGCCAAAGCCATTTCTTTCGGGTTCCGGGCAACTGCAATCGCCGTATTAACCAGCACAGCGTCAGCTCCCAGTTCCATCGCGTGTGCCGCGTGAGAAGGTGCTCCGATTCCCGCATCTACAATCACCGGAACTTTACTTTGTTCGATGATAATTTCCAGGAAATCCAGTGTTTTCAATCCTTTATTCGTTCCGATTGGCGCTCCCAAAGGCATGACAGCTGCCGTACCGACATCTTCCAAACGCTTGCACAAAACCGGGTCGGCATGAATGTATGGCAGGATTACAAATCCTAATTTTGCTAATTCTTCCGTTGCTTTCAGCGTTTCAATCGGGTCCGGAAGCAAGTATTTCGGGTCGGGATGAATTTCCAGTTTCAACCAATTGGTTTCCATTGCATCACGTGCCAATTGTGCAGCAAAAACTGCCTCTTTCGCATTCCGTGCTCCGGATGTATTCGGCAATAAACCGATATGTGAATGATTTAAATGAGCCAATAAATCATCTGTTTCCGTTTCCAGATCCACACGTTTCAAAGCTACTGTAACCAATTCCGAACCGGAGGCCAAAACAGCTTCTTCCATTTGTTTGGATGAACCGAATTTCCCGGTTCCCAAAAACAAACGTGACTTTAATTCTTTATCTGCAATTCTTAACATACTATTATTCTAATTTTTTCCCTCACAAAGGGGAAATTGAATTCCCTTCAAAAACCAAAAAGGGTTATCCTAACTTCTTTTCTATTTCTCTTACAATATGCGCTTTCTCTCCGGCTTTCGAAATGATCCCCGAAACAGCAACTCCATATATTCCGGTTTGTTTCAGATCATCCAAATCATCCAGTTCAATTCCCCCGATCGCATAAATCGGAACGGACAGTTGTCTATTCGCCAATTCGGAAACAACCTGTTTGTATCCTTCCAATCCGAGAATCGGGCTCAGTTTCTCTTTTGTGGTCGTAAAACGGAAAGGTCCTAAACCAATATAATCGCACTTTTCTTCAATTCGCTGCAATACATCATCAAGGGTATTTGCTGTTCCGCCGATGATTTTTGTCGGGCCAAGGATTTTTCTTGCTTCTGCCACGGAAGTATCCGTTAATCCGAGATGAACTCCGTCCGCATCGACTTCTTTGGCAATTTCCACCCAATCGTTGATGATCAATTTTGCTTCGTGAAACTGGCTCCAGACTTTTGCTTTCTTTGCTAATGCTGTAATTTCCTCTTTTGTTCCGTTCTTAAAACGCACCTGGAGCAATTTACAACCCGCTTCCAAAGCTTCGAGAATGTCTTTTTCCTGTTCTTCAAGCGTCGCTCCCTGTGATATGTAATGAATTTTATTCAGCATGATATGCCAGTAAATGTGTGTTGCTTGCTAATCTTTTTTCTATGTAATATTTCGCTTTCTGACAAGCATCAAGCATATTTTCTCCCGATGCCAGGTTCGAAGCAATTGCCGCGGAAAGAATGCATCCTGAACCGTGTTTCGGAAAACACTTCTCGGAATCTGTTTTCGGAGGGATTTCCCGTGGAATACCGCCTTCAAACAGCAGGTCAACTCCTAATCGAGCAGAACTATGGCCGCCTTTCAGTAATACCTGTGTGAATTGCGCCAACTGAAACGCCGCTTCAATTTCGTCTTCCGTATGTGTAATCCGTTTCACTTCCAGTTCATTCGGCGTGATCAGGGTTACCAGTTTCAACACTTCGTGAAATGATTCCGGATTCCAGCTCGCATGCAGTTCAAAACCGGAAGAAGCTGACAGTACAGGATCCCAAACAATCGGAACCAAGGGAAATGAAGCTTTTACAACTGCTAAAATTGCCGACAAGGTATCGAGGTTTTCCACAATTCCGATTTTGACCGCCGAGATTCGATAGTTTTCCAGGATCGGCAATAACTGATTCAGAATATTGTCCTTTTCAAACCAGCTTACCGAAATAAAATCAGATTCCGTTTGACTCGTATTTCCGGTCAAAACCGCCATTCCCAGGCACTGATGCTGCTCAAACGTTTTCACATCGGCCAGCACTCCTGCTCCGCCCGTCGGGTCGAAACCGGCAATGCTAAGTACTATGGGACGACCGTATTTCATAATTCTGATTTTATCTCTTTCATTGAAGCAAGCGGGTTTTCTGATTTCCAGATCGCTCCCAGTAAAGCCACTCCGTCAAATCCCAGCTGAATGGCTTTTGCAGTATTTCCAGCGTGGATTCCTCCCAAACCGATCAGTTTTGTATCACTTTCTTTCCGGATGGAAAAATCGAATGATGCTGCCAGATAACCCGGCTTCGAAATACTATCAAAAACAGGACTCAGAAAGGTGTAGGAGAAATGTTCCGGTAAGCCATTGTATTCTTCCATACTGTGAACAGAAGTAGAATAAATCAGCTCCGGATTCACTCCGACCCATTTCGCTTTTTTCCAGTTTTCCCGATCCCGTTCCGAATAATGAAAGCGTTTCAATCCTAAACCTTCGCCCAGATCATGGTGATGATTCAGAACTAATTTCTCCCGGTATTCCGGATCAATTGCCCGGATAAATTCCCGCAGTTCACTTTCACCGGCTTCGTATTTCCGGATGTGAAACAAATCCAATCCCGCGCGAAACAACTCGTTTACAAGGGTTGCTTCGCCGGGTCTAAATTCACTATCGGAAATGACGATGAGCATTATAAATAGATTTGACTTCCTTTTGTTTTAAATTCTTCTGATTTTTCAAACATTCCGGATTCTGCCGCATCACGAATATCCTGTGTGATCTTCATCGAGCAGAATTTCGGCCCGCACATCGAACAGAAGTGAGCAATTTTCGCCCCTTCTGCCGGCAATGTTTCGTCGTGGAATTCACGTGCCGTATCCGGATCCAAAGACAGGTTGAACTGGTCTTCCCAACGGAATTCGAAACGTGCTTTACTCAATGCGTTATCGCGGTATTGTGCTCCCGGATGTCCTTTTGCCAAATCCGCCGCGTGAGCCGCCAGTTTATATGTAATTACCCCGTCTTTCACATCCTTGCGATTCGGTAAGCCCAAATGTTCTTTCGGAGTTACATAACACAACATCGCTGTTCCGAACCAACCGATCATAGCTGCCCCGATTGCGGAAGTAATGTGGTCGTAACCCGGTGCGATATCGGTTGTCAATGGTCCAAGCGTGTAGAAAGGTGCTTCGTGGCATTCTTTCAACTGTTTGTCCATATTTTCTTTGATCATGTGCATCGGAACGTGTCCCGGACCTTCAATCATGACCTGAACATCGTGTTTCCAGGCAATTTTGGTCAATTCCCCAAGAGTTTCCAATTCTCCGAATTGAGCCGCATCATTTGCATCCGCCAATGATCCCGGACGCAAACCGTCTCCCAAAGAGAATGCCACGTCGTACGCCTTCATGATTTCACAAATCTCCTCGAAATGTGTGTAGAGGAAATTTTCTTTGTGGTGCGACAAACACCATTTTGCCATGATGGAACCACCACGGGAAACAATTCCCGTAACGCGTTTTGCCGTTAGCGGAATGTATCGCAATAAAACTCCGGCGTGAATTGTGAAGTAAGAAACTCCCTGTTCTGCCTGCTCGATCAAGGTATCACGGAAAATTTCCCACGTCAGGTCTTCTGCAACTCCATTCACTTTTTCCAAAGCCTGGTAAATCGGAACGGTACCAATCGGAACCGGTGAGTTACGGATGATCCATTCGCGTGTTTCGTGAATGTTTTTACCAGTCGACAAGTCCATAATCGTATCAGCTCCCCAACGGCACGCCCAAACTGCTTTTTCTACTTCTTCTTC
>VFQP010004604.1_pt1 | contig 12676 bp, 11 predicted proteins | sample 3512351 | NCBI WGS metagenome assembly VFQP01 (sample SAMN10412372, study PRJNA504923) | tailings metagenome | isolation source: Relicate 1 Philex TSF1 revegetated site | place: Philippines: Tuba, Benguet | collected 2017-08-29 | reverse complement strand
GTTGGCCGGGATGATGGCGCGGCCGCGCGCGATCTCGTCGCGGACGAACTCGGGCGTGATGTGGGGCGGAATGGCGGCGCCGAAGCTTTCTCCATCTTCGAGCGCCGCTTTCGCCCGCTCCAACACGGCCGTGCGGCCGATGTTCTCCCGGTGTGCGGCGTAGATCATTTCTTTCGTGACGATCCCGGCGCGTGCAAACTCGAGTTGAGTGACGGGTTTGCCGTCCAGGCCGCGTGCGGGCTGATAGGAAGCGGGGAATTCGCGTGCGGCATGGCGGCCGGTTACGCTGCCGTTGTCCTCGGGCTTGACGGTTCGGCCGTCGTAACGCTCGATGCCGCCGCGCCCGGCTACCCACGCTTCGCGATGGCGAGGAAGACCGCGGTTCACGTCGATCTCGATGCTCGCATCCGTATAGGGTCCGGACGGATCATAGACGCGGACAGGCGGCTCGCCGGCCTCGGGAGACAAGACGATTTCGCGCAGGGGGACGCGCAGATCCGGCGCGCCCTCGGGCGATGTGTAGATCTTGCGCGATCCACGGAGGGCACCCGTGGTCACTTTGAATGGCGTCATGTCTGACGGGCGCGCCGGCTTGTTCATTGAAAGCACTCCGAGTGAAATTGTGAACGGTGAGGCGCTACACGAGCGCATAGCCCTTGGCGGTCAGGAACGCGCCAAGGAGCAAGGTCACGAGGGCCCACGCCGTGATGGCGTTTTCGCTGCCCATCATGCGGTCCCGCAGCGAAGACACATGCTCAGGCCAAACGATGCGGAGGAAGCCGGCGATCACACACAGCCAGCCGATGACCGTGACGAGCACGGTCCATTCCGCGGACCAGATGTTGTGAGCCCGCACGATCGCCAGGCCGGCGACAAGAGTGAGTATGCCGGAGAAGAAGATGAACTCCGGTGTGTTCAGCACGCCCATGATGAGACCGGCGACGGTGCGCCGGTTGATCAGGAGTGCGGCCGCAACCGCCATGAATAGCGGGCCGGCAAAGCCGGCTATCAGCTCTGCGTTCGTCATATCGTCCATCCCTTCGCCGGTATGAGCCGGATCAGGTTCGAAGGGTTCTGGCAGAAAACTACCGCCATCTCAGCCGGTCTCTCCGGCGCCCCTTGGAACATCCGGACTGTGGGCCCGCAGCGCGGGCAATGCAAGGCAGACGGAGCAAAAAAAGGCCGCCCGAAAACGGGCGGCCGAGGCGGAAGGGCATAACAAGTGCTCAGTGAGTGAGGCTGTGCGCCACCTCTAGCGGCGATACGGCCTGTAGTCGTAGTTCCAGCCGTAGAACTTCTTCTTCCAGTGATTGTGGCCGTAGTACTTCTTGCTGTGCCAGCGGTGGCCGTAGTGCTTGTGGCCGTGGTATCCGCGATCGAAGTGGTACGGCTTGTAATGGTTATGGCTATGCCGATGGTCGTTGCGGTCGGCGAGCGCCGGCGACAGCGAGATCATCGTGGCCGCCGCAGCAATCGCGACCTTGGCGAAAACGGAATGCTTCATGTCATCTCTCCCTATTGGGGCCTGGCTGACACTGACGTCAGCCCCCTGTGGCCTTGAAACAGAGAATGGCTGATTGGCCTTGAACCCGCTCTGAACACCCCGTGCAGGTTACGTTCATGTTTTCGCGTGATTGAGCGCGGGCCAAAAAAAGAAACCGGCGGACCAGCTTTCGCCGGTCCGCCGGGGTGGTCGTGCAAGTAGTTGCCGGACTACTTGCCGACGCGGGGGAGGCCCCAGAGGCGATGCCAGCCGTCATTCGCTTCGGCGCGAATGTTGTGGCTCGCCGAGTTCTGCATCGTGTTCAGCTTGGCGCGGTCGCTCTTCGAGAGATAGCCGTCGGACTTAAGAGCGGCTTCGGTGCGCGCGATCTTGCGCTGCTCGGCGCGAAGCTTGATGCCTTCGGTCCAGGTGATCGAGCCATTGTTACGGCCCTTCTCGATGCGCTCGGCCTGACGATCGCGGCGATCATCGATGCTGTTCGCAGAGGCCAGGGCCGGCGCGGCGATCGAGAGGATCAGCGCGAGCGGGACGACAGTACGGTTCATAGCGGCGTTCTCCTGTGCATTCATTCGGGCGCCGGCTTCGGCCGGGCCTCAATGACGTAATGGATAGCCGGGGCGGCTTGAACCCATACTGAACGCTGCAGTCAGCTTGCGTTCATCCGGCGCCTGTGCCCGACGCGAGCCGCCTGGACCGCAGATTCGAGTCTGCAAGCCGGTCGATTTTCCGATGCTAGGTGCGGAACGAGAAACGCCCAACCCCGGGGGGCGGGGCTGGGCGTGTAGCGCTCTCGCGCGCAACGCCGGGAGGGAAGCCGGCGTTCCAGACGATTGCCTCGGTTAGACGGGGGGAGCTACCGATGTATATGGCATCGCCTGACTAATGTTGACATAAGCGCAACACGCCAGCTTTCAATAGGGGGCAAACACGACTATCACGAAATCGTGATTGACTTTTCCCCGAAATCAACAGAACGCCCCGATTCGGTCTCTCGTAGGGGCTAAAAATGCCTTATTTTTAAACGCTTCCGTGGTCTGCCTATTATCCGGTCAAGGGCTTGTGCTGCAACGGGATTTTCGCGAATCTGGACAAGTTGGACTAGGGCGGTTTGTCACGGGTGGAAATTGTTCAGGCTGACCGCCTCAATCTTAAAAAGCTTGGCGTCGAGCGTCTCTCCCTTGGTGACTTGGGAGAGTTCGACCTTCGTGTCGAGACCCTGAGCGTCGGTTGTGACCCACTCCTTGAGTTCAACTTCAGGCTTCGTCGTGAGCAACAGCTTGATCTTGCCGGGAGCGTCGGGGCTCTTGTCGGTCAGCGCCAAGACGAGTTGATCGTCCGATTCCTGTACCTCGACGATTTTTGCGTCGCGGATGAGATCGACATCCTTGCGCAGCAGCAGGCGGAACGGCGTCTGATCGAGCGATACGCGATCCTCGTTGTTGAGATCGAGGTCCTGGATGGCGAGGTACTCGCCGTCGGAGATGATGATCTGGCGCGAGGGACGCGCATAGTCGAAGCGGAAGCGGCCGGGGCGCTTGACCATGAACTTTCCCTTCATGGCCTTCTGATCCTGAGTCGTCTGAATGAAATCACCCTTCATGTCGCCGAGAGCGTTGAAGTAGCCGTTCACTTTCTTGACGATCTCGACCTGTGCGTCGCTCAGGACGATGCCACCTCCGGGCGTCGCGACTTCCGCGTTCCAGCCCGATCCCTGACCGGCCGGCGCCGCGCCTTCGGGCGCTTTTGCGTCGGGCGTGGCGTTTGCTTCCGGAGCCGCGTTCGTTGCCTCTGGTGCCTTTGCCTCGTCCGGTGCTTTCGCTGCGTCGGGGCGCTGGGCGGGCACGGGAGCAGGCACCGGCACGGCGGTTGCCGCCGGAGGCGCGGGGCTCGCGGGCTGGGTCGCGTTGCCTGCAAGGGCCGATGCTGTCATCAACGCGAGGGCGACGCCCACCGAGGCGACCAAGTCAAATCTCTTCATTTTAGCGTCCATAAGCCCCCGCCTCCGGAAATCACCTGGAGGCACTCCTAGCTGTCTGACCGGACATTGCGACCACAAATTGGCGGCTCACATTCCTGTGGATGCCAATTCGCGCATGCTGCCGCAAAGGCGCATAGGCCGTTCAGATCGCCGCGAGATTGATAGAAGCTGGGGACAGCGCAGTCCAGGGGCGGCGAACACCGGGGTTTGGTTTTCCCATGGATCGACGCGGCCGTCACGAGGCCGCGCGGATCGTCATGCAACCGAGCGGCCCGGCGTGTCGCCCGCCAGAATCTCGCGGCGGCCGGTGTGGTTCGGCGCGCTGATCAGGCCTTCCTGCTCCATGCGCTCGATGAGATCGGCGGCGCGATTGTAGCCGATCGAGAGACGGCGCTGCACGTAGCTCGTCGAGGCCTTGCGGTCGCGCAGCACAACGGCGACGGCGCGGTCATAGAGGCTTTCGCCGTCTTCCGAGCTGCCCGCGGATGGGCCGGGGGCGCCGATATTATCCTGCGCCTCGGCGATGCTTTCGATGTAGCGCGGCGATCCCTGAGTGCGGAGATATGCGGCGACGGCTTCGACTTCCTCATCCGAAACGAAGGGTCCGTGGACGCGCAGCATCTGGCCGGCGCCCGACGTGTAGAGCATGTCGCCCTGGCCGAGCAGTTGCTCGGCGCCCTGCTCATTCAGGATCGTGCGGCTGTCGATCTTCGATGCGACCTTGAAGCTGATGCGGGTCGGGAAGTTGGCCTTGATCGTGCCGGTGATGATGTCGACTGACGGGCGCTGGGTCGCCATGATGAGGTGAATGCCGGCGGCGCGCGCTTTCTGTGCGAGGCGCTGCACGGCGGTCTCGATGTCTTTGCCGGCCGTGATCATCAGGTCGGCGAACTCGTCCACGACCACGACGATGTGCGACATCGGCGCGAGATCCATTTCCTCGCGCTCGTAAATCGGCTGGCCGGTAGCGGGATCGAAACCGGTCTGCACCGTGCGCGAGAGCTGCTCGCCGCGCTCCGCCGCGGTCTTCACGCGGCCGTTGAAGGCTTCGATGTTGCGCACGGACAGGCGGGCCATGCGCTTGTAGCGTTCCTCCATCTCCGCGACGACCCAGTTCAGCGCGCCGACCGCCTTCTGCGGGTCGGTGACGACAGGGGTCAGCAGGTGCGGAATGTCATTGTAGACCGACAGCTCCAGCATCTTCGGGTCGATCATGATGAAGCGGCACTGCTCCGGCGTATGGCGGAACAGGATCGACAGGATCATCGCATTGACGCCGACGGACTTGCCGGAGCCGGTGGTGCCCGCGACCAGGAGGTGGGGCATCCGTGCGAGATCGGCGATGACGGGCTCGCCGCCGATGGAACGCCCGAGGGTCAGTGGCAGCACGCCGTCGGCGGATGCGAATGTCGGGCTTTCGAGGAGTTCGCGCAGGCCAACCATTTCGCGGCGGCTATTGGGCAGCTCGATGCCGATCACGTTGCGGCCGGGGATCACGGCGACACGGCAGCTGGTGGCACTCATGGAGCGGGCGATGTCGTCGGCGAGCGCCATGATGCGGGTAGCTTTTGTGCCACGCGCGGGCTCAAGCTCGAACAGGGTGACGACGGGGCCGGGCTTGATGTCACGGACTTCGCCTTTGACGCCGAAATCGGCGAGCACGTCTTCGAGCAGACGTGCGGTGCCGCGCAGAACCGTCTGCGAGAATTCAGTTCCGGCCTTCGACGGCGGGCTTTTCTTTAGCATCGACGGCTGAGGGCGCTTGAACATAGGCGCTGCCCGGCGCGGTGTGACGGCGCGCAGCAAGCCGGACTTGGGACGACGAGGCGCTTCCTGCGGCTTCGCAGCCGGAACGGGCGCGGGTGCGCGGGCGGCGGCTTGATCGCGCACGATGCGCGGCAAGTCCTGGTCGGCGGGCGACGGCTCGCGCGGAATGGGCCGGGCGTTGGCAGGGGCAAAGCGCTCGGCGATGGCACGGCTCGAGATTTCGAGAGCAGGATCGCCCATCTCGGTCTCGGGCTCGTCATGCCCAAAATCATCGGCCTCGTTGTGGTCGAAGGCGTCGTGATCCGCGTCGAAGGAGGCTGCGCCGTAGCTCGGCCGACGCGGCTCGGCTGACGGTTGTCGCGCATTGGCGAACATGCCGGGAAGAACAGGTTCGGCGGCGCCGTAGTCGTCATGTGACGTTGGCGCGCGAAGTGTCCAGGGACGCAGAGCGCCGAAAGCCGCCATGAGGCCGGCACGCGGCTGATCGAGGCGAGGCATGATCTCGTGATGGGGTGCGGCGGCAGCCCACGCGGGCTGCGCGGACTGAGCCACGTAAGTCGGGCGGCGACGACTCCAGCGCAGCACATCGTCGTTGCTGAAACCGAGCGTGCGCAACAGAGCGGACACGCCGAGGCCGCCGAGAAGGATGACGGCTGCGATGGCCGCCGTCTCGGAATTGACGAAGCGGAGCAGAGACGAGGTGACGTCGAACAGCACGTCGCCCAAGATGCCGCCGTAGCCGCGCGAGATCGGCCAGGACGCGGCAAGCGGAAACGCGCTGACGGCGCCGGCCATGCCGAGCACCGCGAACGGATAATAGGTGATCTTGGTGCGAAGGCCGGCGATCTGCTCGGCGAATACGAGTTCGATGCCCCAGATCATCAGGGGCAGAAGAGCGACGGCAGCCGAGAGACCAAGGGTCTGGATCAAAAGATCCGCGATGATGGCGCCGGGCGCGCCGAGCGCGTTGCGGACGGAACCGCCGGTGACATGCGTGAGGCTAGGGTCGGTTACGGACCACGTCACCATGCTGGCCCAAGCGGCGGCCAGGGTGGCGAGGAGCAGCAGCCCGCATCCGCGGCCGAGGGTGCCGATTAGGCGAGCCTCGAGAGCGGGCGGCAATAGGCGCTGACGATCATGTCCAGTAACGGACGCAATTGAGGGCATGGGAGCGAACGTCTTTTACGCAGATACATGAACCAACCGTTCGAGCGCCTCTCTGATCGTTCCTTCCTCGTGAACCAAAGCCACGCGAATGTAATTCGCGCCGGGATTGGTTCCGTCGGGTCCGGTCTGAGCCAGGTAGGCACCGGGTATCACCTTGACTCCGAAACGTTTCCATAAGGTTAGCGCAGCGTGAGTGCCGTCCCCGATCTGGCTCATGTCGAGCCAGAGAAAGAAGCCTCCGGCGGGCCGCGCATAGCCGAACCGGGTGCCTAGGACGGCGTCCGCGACGTCGTACTTCCTCGAATAGGCGAGCCGATTGGCGGTGACGTGCTGCTCCTCGGACCAGACAGCGGCGGACGCATGCTGTGTCGGGCCGGGCATCTGCGGACCGACGAGATTGCGGACCTCGAATAGGGTCGCCATGAACTCGGGATCGCCGGCGGCGAAGCCGGAGCGAAGTCCCGGCAGGTTTGACCGCTTGGATAGCGAATTGAAGACAACCAGGTTGCGGTACATCTCCGGGGTTTTTGCTGCAACCTGAAGGCCGCCGACGGGTGGCGCGCCGGAATAGATCTCCGAGTAGCACTCATCAAAAAAGAGCATGAAGTCGTACTGGCGGGCCAGCGCTAGGGCTTTGCCAATGTAGGCCTCGTCGGCCACTGCGCCCTGCGGGTTCGCGGGCGAGCACAAATAGAGTGCTGCCGTGCGCGCGAGCAGCTCCGCATTCTTCTCGAGCGCGGCAAGATCGGGCAGGTGCCCCGTTTCGGCGGTCGCGTCGAGAAAGACCGGCTCGGCGCCCGATGCCAAGGCACCGCCGAGGTAGGCCTGATAAAAAGGGTTGCACATGAGAACCGCCGGCCGAGCGCCACCGCGCTTGCGGCCCACTGCGGGGAAGGCGGCGTAGAAAAGCCCCTCGCGCGATCCGTTGCAGGGCAGGATTTCGCGGGCAGGGTCGATTTTTCCGGAGAGATCGAAGCGGCGGCCGATCCAATCGGCGATGGCGTTCCTCAGCTCATCCGATCCGCGGATGGGCGGATACTTCGCGAACAAGGCTTCCGCTTCGGCAATCTTGGCGGCAACGAACGGCGGCATCGTCTCGCGGGGTTCGCCGAGCGTCAGGTCGATTGGCTTGGCGTGGCCCGGTTCAACGCCTTCGAGGAGCGTGCGGAGGCGGGAGAAGGGCGACAGGATGGTCCCGTCGGCGAGCGCAGCGAGGTTCAGGCTGTCGGACATGGGAGATCCGTGAGAGGTGTCGGCAGGTTTCAGGGGGTCGTATCGCGCTGGGCGCGATCGTAGTTGGTCGCGGTGGTTAGGCCTATGGCTTGATCGAGGCCGCGCGCGCCGCGCAGGTCCGCTTCGTCCAGGTTGGCGCCTGTGAAGTTCGTGCCGTTGAGGTTTGCGCCGGAAAAGTTGGCCTTGAGCAGATCACACTGACTGAGATCCGCGCCACTGAGATCCGCATCTACGAAGCTTGCAAATTGCAGTGAGGTTTGCGCCAGCCGCGCGTTCTTGAGCGTGGCTCTAGAGAAGTTGCTCATGACGAGGCTGGCGGGTGCGTTTACGGCGGGCTCGCGCGCGGCCGAACGCCCGATCACTGCATCGGTGAGATCGGCGCCTGTGAAATCCGCTCGGTCGAGCTGTCCATCGGAGCGGAAACGGACCAGCCTCGCGCCGGCGAACTTCGGGGACTCGCCCGATGCAACTGCAAGAGACGTGGATACGGTCGGGCGCATGATGCGGGCGTCCGTCAGATCTGCCTGCGAAAAGTCAGTGGCGGTGATCGTCGCGCGGTCAAGCTGCGCACCTACCAGCGATGCGCCAGCGAGGCGTGCGTTGGTCAGATCGGTGCCGTAGAGGGTGGCTCCGGCGAGCAGCGCTGACTTGAAGTCGAGCTCTGCGAGGTCGAGCTTGGTGAGATCCGCCCCTTCGAGGTTGGGGCGCGCGTTCGGCGGTGTTTGAAAGAGGCGCTGGACAACGTCCCGCGCGGTCAAGCGCGTGGTGGCGGAATCTTTTCTTTGAGGTGCGAGATAGTTCGGAAGGTCGTTGGCCGCAGCTTGTCGAGGCGGAGTGATCAAGAGCGACGCCATGGCAACCGGCAGGAGCAGTGCGGCGAAGCCGTAAGCAATGCGCATGAACCGTTCTCCCTTACCGTGCGGCGGCGGAGTTCGCGCACGGACGGCTTGAGGCCTGTGTTGCCGGTTGATCGTCTGACTACAAGGGCGAATTTCCCGACGTCCGGTCGGCCGTTTGAGGGAAATGCCGTTTTGGGACTCACGGCGCAGCCGTTGTGAAGTGTGCGCTGCCGATGTTCTCGGCGCGCTTCAGACCGATCGCCTGATCCAGCCCCCGCGCGCCGCGCAGGTCGGCTTCGTCGAGATTGGCTCCGGTAAAGTCGGTGCCGGCGACGTTTGCGTCCCGGAAGTCCGCTTGCGTGAGGTTTGTGCCGACGAGGTTTGCACCGGCCAGGTCGGCGCCATTGAAGCGTGCGTACTTGAGCGACGCGCCGGGAAACTTGGCTTCCTTCAGTATGGCTTTGGTGAAGTTGGCGCTGACGAGGCTCGCGGGTGAGAAAAGCGATTCCTCGCGCGACGCGCCGCCGCCGAAGACAGCGCTGGTCAGGTCGGCCCCGGAAAAGTCGGCGCGGTCCAGCCAGCCGTCCGAGCGAATGCGTACGAGCTTCGCGCCGGTGAACTTCGGCGCCTCGAAGGTTTCCACTTCGAGCGTGGTGAAAATGGTCGGCCGCAGAATGCGGGCGTCGGTCAGATCGGCGCCGGAGAAGTCGGCGGAGGTAATCGTCGCGCGGTCAAGCCGGGCGCCGACGAGTGAACTGTTCGCGAGCTTGGCGCGCGAAAGATCGGCGCCATAAAGGTCGCTTCCGTCCAGTTGAGCCCCCTTAAAGTCCAGCTCCGCAAGGTCGAGCCGGGTCAGGTTCATCTCCTTGAGGTCGGGTTTCGAGCCCGGCGCCGCCTTGAACAAGCGGGCCGTCACGTCGCGCGCGCTGAGCTGGGCGTCTTCCGGCTCCGCCGTGGTGTTGGCGTTCGGCTGCGTATAGCTCGGCAGCTGCTGGGCCGTGGCGCCCGGGCCTACGGCGACGAGAAAGGCCAGAACTGCGAAACCGTTCGTCAGACGCATGTCTTTCGCTCCACTCGGCGGGTTGCGCTCCCGCCCATCACGCCGCCGCGCCATCCTTCAGCAGCTTATAGTTGATCGAGTCCAACAGGGCCTCGAAGCTGGCATCGATGATATTGGGTGAAACGCCGACCGTAATCCATCGTTCGCCGGTTGCGTTGTCGAGGGTTTCCACGAGGACGCGGGTCACCGCTTCGGTGCCCCCTGTCAGGATACGCACTTTGTAATCGACCAGTTCGATGGTCTCGATGTGCTTCTGGTAGCGGCCGAGGTCCTTGCGGAGCGCCCTGTCCAGCGCGTTGACCGGGCCGTTGCCTTCGCCGACCGACCACAGCGGATCCCGGTCGCCGTTGACGAAGACCTTCACGGTTGCTTCCGAAACCGTGACGAGCTCGCCCAGGGCATTGTGGCGACGCTCGACCATGACGCGGAAGCTGTCGACCGAGAAGTAGCGCGGGACGTTGGCGAGGTGGCGGCGGGCGAGGAGCTCGAAGGATGCTTCCGCCGATTCATAAGCGTACCCCGAGGATTCGCGCGTCTTGACCTCGTCGAGGAGCGCCTGGATGCGCGGGTCGTCCTTGTCGGCGGCGAGGCCGAGCCGTTCGAGGGAAGCCGTCACGTTGGAGCGGCCGGCCTGCTTCGAAACGAGAAGGCGGCGCTCGTTGCCCACGGCCTCCGGCGGTACGTGCTCGTAGGTTTCCGGCTCCTTCAGGATCGCGGATGCGTGGATGCCTGCCTTGGTCGCGAAAGCGCTTTCGCCGACGTAGGGCGCGTGGCGGTTCGGTGCTTCGTTCAAGAGCTCGTCCAGAACGCGGCTAGCATGGGTCAGCGTGCGCAGGCGCTCGGGCGTGATGCCGGTTTCGAACCGCTCCGCGAAGTCCTTCTTCAGGAGTAGGGTCGGAATTATCGAGGTCATGTTGGCGTTGCCGCACCGTTCGCCGAGACCGTTCAAAGTTCCTTGGATCTGGCGGCAACCCTGACGCACGGCAGCCAATGTGTTGGCGACAGCATTTTCAGTGTCGTTATGGGTGTGGATGCCGAGGTGATCGCCCGGTACATGCTTCGCGACCTCCGCGACGATGGCCTCGACCTCATGCGGAAGCGTCCCGCCGTTCGTGTCGCAGAGCACGACCCACCGGGCACCGGCCTCGAAGGCCGTGCGCGCGACAGAGAGGGTGTAGACGGGATTGGCCTTGTAGCCGTCGAAGAAGTGCTCGCAATCGAGCATCGCCTCGCGGCCGGTGGCCACGACAGCGCGGACGCTTTCGGCAATGCCTTCGAGGTTCTCCTCATTGGAGATGCCGAGCGCGACGCGCACATGGTAGTCCGACGACTTGGCGACCATGCAGATGCTGTCGGCGGCGGAATTGAGGAGCGCCTGAAGTCCCGGATCGTTCGATGCGGAACGACCGGCGCGCTTGACCATGCCGAACGCCGTGAAACGCGCGTTGCGGAATGCGGGCTTCGACTTGAAAAATTCGGTATCGGTGTCGTTGGCGCCCGGATAACCGCCTTCAACATAGTCGAGCCCGAGGTCATCAAGAATGGCCGCGACGCGCCGCTTATCCTCGAGCGAGAAGTCGACGCCGGTCGTCTGCGCGCCGTCGCGCAGCGTGGTGTCGAAGAGATAAAGCCGTTCTTTCGTCATCTATGCGTCTTTCGGGTCGTGCTTCTTATTGGGCTCGTCGGTTGCATGGCGTCGCCATGACCGCTTCCCACCTTTCGGAAGCACTTGTCAGCCATCGTTCGCGGTGCCAAGCCGCTTTTTCATCGTGGTGTTCGCGAGCCAGAGGTCCTCGCGCGGCATCATGTTGCGCTGGGTCGCCACGTAGCCCCGGTTCTGGAAAAACGGCTCCGCCGTGTCACTTGCCTCGACCGTTATATCGGCTGCGCCGCGGCCCTGAGCCAGCCGCTCGACGGCATCAGCGAGGGCTGCGCCGATGCCCTGCCCGGCAAAATAGGGGTGGACGTAGAGCATCTCGAACTTGTCGTTGTCCTTCAGGGACGCGAAGCCCGCGTATTCGCCGTCGACCTGCACGACCAGCGTCACCATGCTGCCGAGCCTTTCGGCAAAGGCCTCGGCGTCGGCGGCTGCGCTGGCCCAGGCTACGCGCTGGTCCTCGTCGTAGTCGTCGGCCGTCAGTTCCTCGATGCTTTGAGCGAACAGCTCCCGCAGCGCCATGGTGTCGGCGCGGAGAAACGGGCGGAGGGGGTAGGTCGTGGTCATTGCGACAAGCTCAGATATCCGAAGCGGAAAGCGAGATAGACGGCGAGCGCGAGGATCCCGATCTTCACCACGACATAAAACAGCCAGTGTCTCGGAAAGGGTAGATCCTTGCGCCAGTCGCTCATCGGGCGATCTCCCAGGTGGTGACGATCTCGCCGGTTCTCGGGTCCTTGGCGTCTTTCAGGGCGACGCCCATGGCAGCCAGCTCGTCGCGGATTCGGTCGCTTTCCTTGAAGTCCTTAGCCCTGCGGGCGGTGAGACGGGCCGCCACCAACGAGTCGACCCTATCGGCATCGACGGAAACGGCTTCGACGCCGACATTGAGCTCTTCGCGGGATTCGCCGCCGTAGACTCCCATGAACTCCAGCGTGGCACGAAGCTCGGCCGCGGCATCGGGGTTGCGCTTCGCCGATTTGGCGAGGCCATGGATGATCGAAAGCGCGCTCGGCGTGTTCAGGTCGTCGGAAAGCGCCGCGACGACGTCCGCGTTGGGTTCTGGCGATGGATCAATGTCCGACACAACTTCTGCGAAGTCGAGCAGGGTGGCGCGGGCCTGAAGCAGACGCTCGGCAGTCCAGTCGATGGGTTGACGGTAGTGTGTCCCCAGCATGGCTAGGCGGACAACGCGGCCGTGCCACTGGTTAGCGCCGAACTTCTTCGTCGCGAGCAGCTCGTTGATGGTGATGAAGTTGCCGAGGGACTTCGACATCTTCTCGCCTTCCACCTGCAAGAACCCGTTGTGCATCCACACGTTGGCCATCACTGGCAGGCCGTGGGCGCAGCGGGATTGCGCGATCTCGTTCTCGTGGTGCGGGAAGACGAGGTCGATGCCACCGCCGTGAATGTCGAACACGGGACCCAAGTGCTTTTCCGACATGGCCGAGCACTCGATGTGCCAGCCGGG
>VFQP010004603.1_pt1 | contig 12678 bp, 21 predicted proteins | sample 3512351 | NCBI WGS metagenome assembly VFQP01 (sample SAMN10412372, study PRJNA504923) | tailings metagenome | isolation source: Relicate 1 Philex TSF1 revegetated site | place: Philippines: Tuba, Benguet | collected 2017-08-29 | reverse complement strand
CCTGTGTGCGTCTCTATGCCAAGAGAGACCAATCATCCCCATCATCATCCCCACACGCTTTCCATTAACATCTCCATCTCCATTAACAGCACCTTGTGTAGCTTGGCATGCCGGCCCCACAGGAGCCCCTTGCGCACCACAAGGGGGTTGTAGTGTCGTACAGGCCATGCACGTGCATCTGCAAGTACATTCTTCATGGTGGTGGTGCCACGAAATGCTATGATGAGATGTCTGTCACTCCAACCTGTGTATATATGTAGGTGTGTGTGTATACATGTAGGTGTGTGTGTGTATATGTAGGTGTGTGTGTATATGTGTATTGTGTGTATATGAGGCTGGTGTGGTGGATTGGTGTGTGTATGCATAGGTTTGTGTATGTGTGTGTGTGTGTGTGTGTGTGTGTGTGTGTGTGTTTCTCCATCAATGTATGTGCTGTGATACACAAAACACCAGCACCACACACAACAACAGCACACACCATCACCACACACCATCAGCACACAACATCAGCACACAAAAACACCACACAACACCACCACACAACACCAGCACCCACTCACCTGCAGCAAACAGGGCATCATGCTGGGCATCAACATGAACATCCGTGTGTGGTGTATTGTACAGGTCAGATGCCTTGTCAAGTGTGACACCCACATCACAAGGGTCAATGGAGTCAACATCCAACTGTGGTGTGTGTGTGTGTGTGTGTTGGGTGAGGTGCATATATGCTTGTGTGGGATTCATACACTATACTTGCACATTATATTCACACACTCTATTCACACACAATACCCACACTCTATTCACACACGTGTCATAGCAACCTGTACACACCCACATCCACACCCACACACCTCGCACTGGTAGGTAGCCACACTCCAAAACAAACATTTCAATGCCGTCTCCATGCAAAACAAGGGTTCCTCTGGATACCCACGGTTGGTCAACACATGGTCAACGTCTTTTTCGGTCCATGCAAACATGGACATGAGGGTTTGGTCAGTAAGGTTTTTGGGTTGCTTCAAAAGTGGACGTGTGTCTGTGTGTAAGGGTATGTTGTGGTGTATGTGTGTGTGTGTGTGTTGAGTGTACGTTGTGGTGTCTGTGTATATCAGGGTATGTTGCGGTGTGTGTGGTGTGGTGGGGGGTGGGGGTGTTCACGTTCACTATCACGCACACACAACAGAGTGTGATACACAATACACTTGGGTGGTACATCATCCACACAATTCCCACGTACAATAGGCCTTGCAGCACACCAGCACACTGTGAGTATATGAGCAACAGTGAGTACATAAGCAACAGTGAGTGTAAACGCAAGAGATGGATGGGTGCGTGAATTTGCAAGTAGGAAGAAGGTGGGTACATGTATGTGGGTACATGTATGGCGTGATGACATGGATATATGGCGTGATGACATGGATATATGGCGTGATGACATGGATATATGGCGTGATGACATGGATATATGGCGTGATGACATGGATATATGGCGTGATGACATGGATATATCACACACCCAACACACAGTATATTATAGTATGGTATGGTACAATATGTATCACACCTGACACATATAGTATAATACAGTATAATATAGTATAATATAGTATAATATAGTATAATATAGTATAATACAGTATAATATAGTATAATACAGTATAATATAGTATAATATAGGAGATAATGTAGGAAAGTATAGTGTCGTGTCGTGTTGTATTGCACATGCACACAATACAAAGACACACAGCAGGCACATGAAACATACACAAGCACATGTACGCACCTCGCAACAAATTGCACAGGCAGCAAACCAAAAGTAACCAGCAATGCAGCATTACAATTTTCTGTGTGTGGAGATAGTATGGGGAGGAGTGTTGATGCACCATATACACACCATACACAATTGTATACACCCAAAAGGATAAACCTACCATAATTTACAAATTCTAATAAAATAAGAGCAAAGAAGAAAAACACCATGACTGCCAACCTGTGTGTGTGTGTGTGTGTGTGTGTATACAGATGAATATATGTTGGTCCACACACACCAATCCACCCCTCCCACTCATACATCTCCCCCCCCCCCCAACATACGTTTCACGAAGCTGCAGCCTAACCATCGTGTTGGCTATACGAAAGGGCAGGTAGGGCAGGCGCTTGAGCAGCAGCATTGCTTGGGTTATAGAGGCAAGGAATAGTATCATGTATAAAGAATACAAGACACTTGTGGTTATCTGATTTGAGGGGTGTATAATGGGGTTGTTAAGGTTGGTTTTGTGGTTTTGGTGGTGGTTGTGTGTGCGAATTGATTGGTGTGTATGTGCATTTGTGTATGTACATGTGTGTATAAGCACTCTGTGTATATGTGCTCTGTGTATACGCACTCATCAGGGTTACACATATATCAACCGTCACATATATCAACAGCCACATATATCAACAGTCACATACCGTCAATGCAAGGTAGGTTGTGGTTGTCTGGCAGAAAAACATGCCACATGTAACTGTGTGTGTATGTGTATGTGTGTGTGTGTGTTATGTATGTGTGTGTTAAAAAATGTGCATGTGTATATATACACATTTGTGTACGACATGCATACACCCATCCCCCACGCCCACCCATCCCCTACACCCACACATTCACTATCATGTACACCCACACATACTATCAATTATACCCACCCCCACCCCCACCCCCACCCCCACGCAACATACTATCATTCTCCCCTGTGCACTTGGTAGGCAGCCCCAGCAGCCTCCGAAACTCCCTCCCCTGTTGTTTCGTAATGTCATAATAGTGCACAAACCCCTCTGTACTGTTTTTACAATAGGAATTGGCAAGTGGGGTGACAGCCTTGTCAAACCATGTAGCTATCTGTGTGTGGGGGGGGAGTGTGTGTGTGAGGGGGGGTGTTGGGTTGGTGAGTGTGGATGGGGATGTGGGTGGTGTGTGGCTGACATGGGAGAGGGTGATGCAGTGAGTGATGATAATGAGTACAATGACAATGATGAGTATGTTGATTACGATGACTGAAAATGAAATAAACAGAAAAAAAACCCAGAGGGATATGGGTGTATATATATACAAACACATGTACACACTATACAAACGCATGTACACACTATACAAACGCATATTTCACTGAACAACGCACACCGTCAACGCACACCACACACCATCAACCCCCCAAAACACACCTGCCACAATGCGGCCATCCCCAATGTCACCCCCGCCCCCACACAGCTCTCCCCACACACAGGCACATCCTCCACCCCCACCCAGCTCGTCTGCCACACAACCACGTCTTCTACAGCATTGTTTACATTCACAATGACAGAGGTGGTGAGGTTGCCCAGGTAGGACGAGGGGTCTGTGGCTATTGCGTTCCATACATATTCTGTTTCCACACCAAACACGTTTACATAATCTTCAATAAGTTCGTCTGGGGTGTCGGCTGTGTGTGTGTTGGGTGTGTGTGTGTGCTTAGTTTGTATGATTGTATGTGTGTGTGTGTTCTGGGGAGTGATGAGGAAGGGGTGAGGTTTGCTGGTTGTGTAGGTGTGGTTGTGTTGTGGTTGTGTTGTGGTTGTGTTGTGGTTGTGTAGTTGTGGTTGAGTAGGTGTTGTGATGAGAGTACATGTACATACACACACAAAAACACAAACATACAAGACATACCAACATACACTACATACACCACAAGACAAACACACCACAAGACAAACACACCACAAGACAAACACACCACTACACAACCCCCCCCAAACAAAACACCCCTACCGTCAAAACCGATGGTCACTCTATGTTGATTCAATGCACACAGCACAGAAAACACAGCCACCAGTACCCACACAGTAAATGTAGGCAGGTGGTGCAGCACACTACCATTGGCCACAATCATGCCGAGTGGTTTGTCAATGTCCTGAGAGTAGTGATGTGTTGGTACAGTGAGGTTGGTATAGTGATGTGTTGTGTGGGGGTGGGGTATTTGCAGTGTTGTTGGGTGATGTGGGTTTTTGGTTTTGATGTGTGTGGTACATGTGATGACCGGCATGAGACAACATGTGCACAGTAAAAGCCCACATACATACACAAACGTCACAACAACATGCATGAAGCACATGAAGAAAAACAAACACACCCAACTACACACCGTAGCAGCCACTGAAGACGTAATCAAACTTGGTTGACTACCAGGGGGCGTGTGTGGTCCACCGCTTGGTTTTCTCACCTCACATGCCTCAACATCATTCTTTGTGTCCTTATCATCATTATCATGCTTATCATTATTATCATCATCATGCTCAGCACCGCTCTCATCAGATGCGGCATTTGTGAGTGCATTTGTGTGTTCATGGGTAACAAAGGGAGATGCAATGGTTGCTGTGGGTGTGGTGTTGTTCATGTACACATCCGTGTTGTTTTGTTGGTGTTGGTGTGCTTGTGTGTGGTGATGTGTGTAATGGTCAGTGGTCAAACCTTCACCCGCAGCAGCTGACCATGTGCTCGCTGGTTGACAATGTGCCATTGTGTTGGTGGTGGTGGTATCAGCACTGATGGTGGTTGTATCTGTTGGTAATTGCTGCACGCTGCGCTGCATTGTCATGATCGTGTCGCTCTGCTGTTGACTGTGTCCGCTTTCATTTTGGCTATTTTGTTGTTGACCACTATCATGCTCCTCTGCTGCTGGTGTGGATGCACTCGCTGTTCTCGCCACACTCGCTGATCTCGCCACACTCGCTGTTCTCGCCAGCATACGACCCGAGGGGCCCCTTGGGGGCCCCTGCGGCAAGGGCCCCACTGCCCCCCCAACCTGTTCGTGTGAGGACGTTTCCGACACCCACCCAGGGGACCGACCCCCCCCAAAGGACATGGCCCCACTTGTGTCAGACCCAAGTCGCTTGTGGGAGAGGTGCAACCCCTGGGAGGCCAGTGGGGAAGGGGGGCCCCATATGTGGGCCTTGCTGTTGCTTGAGGGGCTGGGGTCACCCACTGGTGTCGTTAGTTGCACAGCTGTGTAGGTGTGGTGTTGAGGGGGGGATGAAAAACAAGGGGGGATAAAAAACAAGGGGGGAGTGAAAAACAACACTTGGGGAGAAGTAGGCACCCTCATGCACCCTGATCATCATCATGCACCCTCATGCACATCCACAACCACCACCACACCACCACACATACATGATGTTTGTGATACGGAATAGCCAGCATGTTGCAGTATGTGATGATGGGTGGTACCAAGGGGTTTGGATGTGTAGTGTGCACCACAACACATGCGGCGCAGGCGAGCAAGCCACCATGGGTAGAAGTCACGCACTGGCACAAATTCATTAATCTGTGGTGTGTTTGTTGTGTTGTTGACCATCCATGTTTGACCATGTTTGACAGATACGTTGTTGCCGACTGCAAAGGTTGACCATGTACAAGAACCATCATCACCACCACCACCACCACCATTCAGCACCAATGCACACATGTAAACCAGTATCAACACACCAACCTGAACACATAGTGTCGCAAATAATGTGCTCACAGCAATACGACGTGCTGCACGTAGCCATATGATAACCAGCCACACTGTGTTTTCCTCATAGGGGTTCCACCAACACCTGATATGGGGGGGAGGGGGGGGATAGGGTACACAAGTTGTGTGGCAGAGGATGCATTCATGTGTGAAAGGAAACAAGTGTGTGTGAAAGGAATCAAGTGTGTGTGAGAGGAAACAAGCGTGTGTGAGAATGTATGTATATATGTACGTACATGTGCACATGCAGTTCATCCCCACACATTACTAGACACCGCATTGACACACACCACATTGACACACACCACCCTGGAGCACACCCCTCACCCACCCTGGAGCACACCCCACCCTGCAGCACACACCACCCTGCAGCACCCCCCACCTACCCCCCACGTACTTGATCCCCAATGCCATGGATGCAGGTATCACACACAGCACCAATGATATCCACTGTGTGACCAACAACTGCAGCGTGAATATGATGTGTCTCCCACCCAAATGCTGCATCCAGACATGCATGGTGCGCAGTGGGGCAATTGCCACAATGTCGTGTATGTAGATGAGGGCAGCTATGGATGTGACTATCATGAAGAAGCTGTTGAGTGCAAGGTTGCTGTGTGTGTGTGTGGAGGGGTGTAGGCATGACGGGGGTAGGGATGACGGGGGTAGGGATGAGGGGAGGGTGAAATATGAAAAAAAGAGAAACAAAAAACGAAGCAAAATATGTGCGATGAAGGCTGGAAACCATCATGATGTTTGAATGCAGTTTTATACATCTACAATAACGTACCATATCAACCAGCCGCTGTTCTGGGCAAAGAATATGTTGGACGCCTGTGTTGTATGGGTTTTTGTAGGGAATGCGTTGTGTAGATGACAAGGGAATGTATACAAAGGTGACACACAGGTCAATAATGTACACGCATGTATACTGGTCACTGTGTATTACCCCGTATTCCTTGAGAAGCAGCAATATGATGACACCAGCACTGCCCAATATGATGCTTATCCATACCACCAATACCAACACCTATGCAGGTTTGGGTGTGGTGCATGGGTGTGCGCGCGAACAACCATGTTGGGTGTTGGGCAAGCAAGGTAGATGTGTATGAATGTCACCACCATCACTACCACCACCATCACAGTACCTTGGATTCTTTGCGTGACAAGGCAACGACGCGTGGTTGGACATCTGCTACCGTGGTGTCGATGTGTGGTGCAGTAAGCGGTAAGCCTTTCCGCTCCGCCTGTTTGGCTTTACACCAATACCACAATTTGATCCATAACACGTAGAAACACATGGTGTAGGGCTAGGTATGCTGTGTACGTTGAGCATCAACGTTCCAAGTCCACCAACCCTGTCTTACAAAGTGCACCAATTCTACAACCAATACAAAAGGTAGCAGGTTGGAACAGTGGTGTCGAGGCGAAAACAAGACTGGTTGAGGCAAAACAAAGACTGTTATCAAGCGTTGCGTAGGTTTGCCTGGTAAGTTGCAAACGGACGGCAAACAGTATCAGCAAGTAAACATTATACACAATTTATAATCTTGTCGTCTTCAGTTACACTATGTCGTCTCGTACTGTCGTATATGATATTGTCTTATATATGAGCGCCATTCACCTGCATGCCTACTGCTGGGTCTGCTTGTGAATATGGCATAACAAAACCCTTTGCATTTGCAAGGGGAGTGCCCAAGGGGTCTCCAGCAGATTATGAGTGCACCACAAGCAAGCACAAAGAGTGCTGTATCATCAAGCATGCGTGTGGATGGGAGCACTCCGTCCACCAGCACCCTGTACATCCCAACCACTGCCCTGCAGATGTGGGTGGGGTTTCTATCATACAGAGAAACAAAGGTGTGCGGCAAACGCACTGTCGATGTATGGTTGCGCTTGATATATATACACACTGTGCAATTTAACGCACCACCTCCACATCCACACGCACCACCTCAACATCAATACTCACCACCTCAACATTGACCTCGTACCCCACACGTGCAAAAACCTCTTCATATCACCACAGACAATCATTCTCACTGCATGGTTGTCAACGTTTTTGGGGCTGATGGGCACTATTGCTGTCGTCACTACACAACTTGTGAGCAGCTCCAACACTTTGTGGGTGGAAAACAGTTCATACATTTGGGCAAATGCTATTGGCTGCAGTGTCTTGCTTGTGGTGATCAGTGTGATATTTGGGTTGTATATGCACAGCATCATCGCAGTGTGGCGGACACTCCCACCCGACTTTCGGTATGTGGTGGTGCTGTGGTGGTGGTACACATGCTGGTTTTGTGAGGTGCTCGTGTTTGACCATTGTGTTTGACCATTGTGTTTGACCATTGTGTTTGACCATGTGTGATGAGCAGAGTTTACAACTGCCAATGATTCCCCTCTCTTTTTTTCTACACATCTCCCCTTGCATTCCCTGACATGCATTTCCCCTTGCAATCCCTGAACTTCCATTTCCATTGCATTCCTCCTCCACACACAGGGCTAGGAAGGACATTGCTAGTCGTCACATGATCCTCACATTGGTGCTCATAGCCACCCAATGGTGTGCTCTATTATTCATCATCATGCCAAATGCACTGGCACTGGCACAGAAATGCTGGTATGTATGCATGATTGTGTATGTCTGATTGTGTATGCGATGTACATGTCATTGTGATATACGATGCTATGATATGTGATTTCGATATTGTTGTTGTGATATATGATAGTATGCTATGTGATGTTGTTGTTGTGATAGTATGATATGTGATATTGGGTACACGGTGTATATAGGATGTTGTGTGATGACACACAGGTGGAATTCATTCAGTGGTGATGCACAGTGGGTGAGAAGAACAATCTTGGCTATGGCTCTCGTACGAGATATCTTTCACAACATTGTATGTAGCGTGTGTGGGTGTGGGTGTGTGGGTCAAGTGGTATTGAGGAGTGTGTGTGTGTGTGTGCATGAATTTGTATCCACATGTATCCACAGCTACTGGTACGCCTGTTGTACACACACATGTACTCAAAACCCACGCACATACTACATCCACACAACACTCCCACAACACACACAGTTTTATGCTGTGTTGTGTATTCAAGTGAATGAACTGGTGCCTGTCTACTCATACTACCCCACATGGTACATGGCTGTTCAACGTGGATGGACAACAGTAACGACATGGTGCTGTGGGTGTTGGCCATGCAGGAGTAGTAAGACTAGGAATACAATGACTGGGAATACAGTGACTGGAAAGAATACGCATGAGAATACATGCAGTATGACTGGGAATACAATGACTGGGAAGAGTACACATGAGAACAACCACAACAACCACAACAACACATGTGCAGTAGCATCACAGAACAACACAACAGCATCTCAGAACAACACAACAGCATCTCAGAACAGCAACAGAGCATCTAGGAGGAAGCAAGAAGTGCAGGCACCACAATTGTACAGAACAGGCAGTACAAGCAGTAGAAGCAGTACGGTTGATATCACACCTGCTATGGTGTTGGACACGGTAGGAGGGGGTGCTTTTTGTTGTATTGTTGTTTGTTGGTGATTATGACCATTGTGTATTGCTGTGTTGCTGTTGTTTGTCATTGTGGAAAACTGTTTTCAGCAATTATTATGTTTATTACTACTATGCTATATTATTGTGTATTTCATATAGCAGGTAGCACACGTATACACAACACACAACACACCCTTACTATACACACACACCCTCATTACAACATACACATCACACCCTCATTATTGCACCCACAAACACCCACAAACACACACACCCACACACAAACACACTTTTTATACTACATATATACTATGTATACTATGACACACACCAATACACACATCACAGGGTGCAAGCAAGGGGGTGCAGGTGGTGTCAGAGGCGAGTACGTGGCATCATGCACCCATTGCATTGGTGTTTACAATAGAGCTGGGCTTGAGTATTGCTGGAGGTGCACTTGCTCATCATGCAGACATTGACTTTACTGGTATGTGGTGGTGATGGTGATGCTGTAGTATGTGGTGGTGGCGGTGGTTTTGGTGATGGTGTAGTGTATGGTGGTGATCTCTTGTAATGCATCATTGATGTTGTTTTGAATCTTTGTCCTCTATAAATACACAAACACACACACACACTCAACACACACAGCGGATAATGGTGTGTATTCAGAGCTCATCAACGTCTTTGGCTCCCAAACCGCCCCCCTATGGGCCACTGTTCAAAGCAACCCCAACATCCACCTGGGCAACGCAAGTGCACTGTTTATTCAAGATGTACAGGGTAGAGCAACACTTGTGGAGCTGTGGAATACCACATGGTCAACGATTGGTCAACTCCCTGCATGTACACAGTATTCTGCGGCATGTCAGTCAAATGATTTGGGGATAGGTGCATTGTGGCAGGTGTGTGGGGGGGGGGAGGGGGGAGGTGGGAGTGCATATGGGTGTGGAGGTGGGGGAGGTATGGTGTTGATGGTTATTTACTGGCGGCAACATAAACTGCAGACCAAACACGCATCATACACTCCTCCTGTATACACCATGTACTCATACCATGAACTCAAGGTACACTCCCCCCCATACCCTCCTATACACCTCCACCCACCCCCCTACTCCACTACGTTTCACAGGTTATAAGCTTCTTAGATGCCGCCCTCTTACCCATCACCAACAGCTACTGCACCTCCCCCGACATCACCTTTCCCCCCTTTTACAATATCACAACACAACAGGGCGCGTTGTTTCGACAATTGGTGGGGTTGCCATCTGAGTGCACGGGTGTGAATGATCCAACGTGTAGTATTGTGTTTTGTACATCCAGTACACCATTTGAAGTGATCATGGTATGTGATGGCGTGTGTTTGTGTGTGTGTGTGGTAGCAGATATATGTATACTGTACAATGGGTGGTGCATGATTATCATGCAAATCATTGTGTAGTACACATGTCAAACACTATGACATATGTATACATGAAAGTGCACAGTCTACACATATCCATATCACACAGTACACGACCGCACACCATACACATACACACCAACCCACCACCACCTCTACCACCACCACCTGCACATCACACCCCACCTCCACATCATCACACCCATCAGGCAATCTTCACGGCCATACTTGCAGTCTACCTCATGTTATACTGCTACTACCTATGGATGGCATTGCATCTGCTCAAGCAACTTCCCTATAATAGATACCAAATGTCAAATGTCACACTGCGCCTGAGCATGAGGGAAACGCTGGTGGTGATGTCTGTGGGTATTGCTGTGTTGATTGTGGATGGATTTATACATTTTGGTATGTGGGGGAGGGTATTTGGTATGTGGGGGTGTGTATACAGTATGGTGTTGGGTGGGGAGTGAAAGGGGATGAAATGCATGGTGGTGTTTAGGGTGTGGGCAATGGGTGTGGTGATGTGCTATGAAGCGTTGACCATATGTTGACCATATGTTGACCATATGTTGACCCACATATTCATACCCATACATATCATTCTCTTCCCTAGTATGACAATCACACACACACACAGTCACACAATCACACAATCACACACACACAATTACACAATCACACGATCACACACAATCACACAGGTGATTGTAATTCCTTCATGGGCCTTGGTATGTACAGGCAACATGTTTTTGTATGCACACATGTACACCATACGACCTACACATGCACTGTCTCTCTGTACGCCCCTCACTTATTTCCATACTCCCACCGTTATCACCTCATTTATTTTTACACCTCAATTTTATTATCTTTACACAGTGCTGGGTGTGGTCCCTGCTCAATTTATCAACACCATGCTGGTGTCCTGCAAAGCCTATTGTATGTCGTTGCCATATACTTGGGTGACTCTGTGTGGAGTGTGTATTTGGTGGGTGTGTGTGTTTGGTGTGTGTGTGGTGCATTTAGTATGTGTGTGTGTGTGGTGTATGTTTGGGTACAGTGTGGGTCTACCAACCATCCCTGTCACATACACACCTCACTCTCTCTTTCTCTCTCTCTCTCACGCACACTCACACGCACACTCTCACACACACTCTCACACACACTCACACTCTCTCCCAAACAGACACACGCCCCATGCTAGGGACGCCTGACGCAGCCAATGACTACAACAAGCTATCCATGTTTGCATGGACCGAAAAAGACGTTGACCATGTGCTGACCGCACGAGGAATTCCAGAGGAACCCTTGTTTTGCATGGAAACCGCATTGAAATGTTTGTTTTGGAGTGAGAGCGCGTATGAGTATACTCGTGACATCCCGGTATGTATGTTGGGGTGGGTACATGCGGGTGTGTTGTACATGATGCTGTGCACCTGTGTTACTGTGTGCTATGACTACTGTATGTATTATTACGGATATTTGTTTATGCTTGTTTAGATTGCACGTTGTGCACACATGGGCATGACATACAACCCCCAACGCGCACACTACACAACCCCATCACCCACCTCCAACTCCCCACCCCCACCCACCCCCACCATTACCAACAGAATGCATCACACAAGATATCCGTGTTTCGTGCATTTGACATCAACGTAGCACTCGATGTCTTTAGCTTGAAGCACTGCACCCTCCTATCTGATGACGCATATGATGCTGCACTGCTGGTGGGGTGGAGTGGTGAGGAGGGAAAAGAGGAGGGGGTGCATGGTGATGAGACTGTACACGCACATGACGATGTGGAAGACCATATGCATGTGCAGGCACATGGTGGTACACACGCACATGGTGGTACACACTCACATGGTGGTACACATCCATCATGTGGTGCAGCAGCACATGACACACCCCATGCACATACCACACAACAGCCTGTGTACAATAGACGGCATGCAAATACCAAGCAACACCAGCAACACCAGCAACGGCATCATCATCTGGTGTTGGCATGTAGGGGCACCTTTACAAAGAGGAATGTACTTGCAGATGCACGTGCATGGCCTGTACGACACTACAACCCAAACACACAACGACGGGGTGTGTTTGCTATGCATGCCAAGCTACACAAGGTGCTGTTTATGGAGATGGAGATGGTTATGGAAAGCATGTGGGGATGATGATGGGGATGATTGGTCTCTCTTGGCATAGAGACGCACACAGG
>VFQP010004602.1_pt1 | contig 12680 bp, 12 predicted proteins | sample 3512351 | NCBI WGS metagenome assembly VFQP01 (sample SAMN10412372, study PRJNA504923) | tailings metagenome | isolation source: Relicate 1 Philex TSF1 revegetated site | place: Philippines: Tuba, Benguet | collected 2017-08-29 | reverse complement strand
GCAAGAAGCCCGCGCCGCCGCCCGCCGCCGCCAACAGCAGCAACAACTGAGCCGCTGAGTTGGGCAAGAAGCCCGCGCCGCCGCCCCCCGCCGCCAACAGCAGCAACAACTGAGCCGCTGAGCCCGCGGTGACCAGGGCCCTGGGCGGCGCGCGTGTTCCTTGCGAGCCTGTACCAACAGAGCGTGGGCGTCGTGACTTGATCCTCAGTGTGGCCCGTGTGCCAATGCAACAACGATAACGCTGCACAGCAGTGGTAGCTGTCGGGCCATGTCGCTCCTCAGTTCGAACAGCCACGCCGTCATGTGCAGCGCAGAGCGGTGCCGCGCAACAAACATCAGCACTCAGCCTGCGGAGACAAGCGGAATACCAGCAGGATTCAGGCGATGCAGGCGCTGCAGCCATGCCAGGCAGGACGCGCGGCCCCGGCGCGGCGGAGCTGCTGCCAGGGCAGGCGCTTGAGGCTCGCGGTGCACGCGAGGCGGACCGTCAGCAGCAGGAAACCGGAGCAGCGGACAGAGAGCAAACCACGGTCGCCGGCCCCGCAAGGAGGCGGCGGCGGCGGCCCGCCCCGGAAGAAGAAACCCAAACCGTTCTTCCTGGCGGACGGCACGCTGCTGCTCGGCGACCTCGTCATGATCGCGGCGACAGAGGTGCGCATGCACTGTGCTGCCGGCGGGCGGGCTGGAGGTGGCGCAGCTGGCCATCGAGCAACAAGAGCCCGTGGCGCTGGAGGCGCTGCAGCGCACACCGCGGGGGCGGCCAACCACACTGCTGCTGGCGTGCAGCCACTGCTGGCGTGCAACTCCTGCTGGCGTGCATGCACTCGTACAGGTGTCGAGCGAGCGGATCCCCTACGAATCCCTCCCCATCCTCACAGGTGGGTTGGCTCAGTCAGGCTGCGTCGGGCCCTGCCAGAAGGCCAACTCAGGGCTGCTGCCTCAGGGCACGCCGCGTGGGAATCACACGCGTGCAGGCGTGTCGCTGGCGTGCTGGGCCGTGACGGCGGCGGCGCTGGGCGACTACCGGGGAGAGGTGCCGGACTCGGACAACTGGTGAGGCAACAGGAGCAGGGTGGCAGCGGCAGGGTGGCAGCAGCAGCGGGATGGCAGTGCTTGCCCCGCGTGGCGCCGGGCGCCGCACTTCACCCGTGCCCAGGGGATTAGCAGCAGCTGTGCCCCCCTCCCCGCGGCCTCAACACTCTTGCTGGCTACGGCAGGCGAGGCGCGTGCCCCTTGTGCCTCGTGGCGCCCGGGCTTGCATTGCGCTGGCAGGTACTTTTCCATGCTTGGACCGGCGTTCGTGGCGGTGGTTGACGCCACCATCACGTGGGCCGTCTCAGTGACCGTGTCGCTGGGCGTGTTCAGGTGCGCTGGGGCGGGTCTCGGGGCGGGCCGCTGCGTGCGGGGCGGGCCGCTGCGTGCCTCGGGGCGGGCCGCTGGGTGTCACTCACGCTCACTTCAGCTTACCTCCAATGGTCCGCCACCCGCGCGCTCTCCGCAGCCTGCTCATTGAGCTCAACATGCTGGACGCCGCGCCCATGGTGGACGACCTGACCTCGGAGAACCTGAGCCCGCAGCTCGAGGTGGCCGTCGCGGCGCTCATAACCATGTCGTGCCACAGGGGCATCGCCGCCAAGCTCCGGTGGCGCTGATCCACGGCGTGCTGGCCTTGGGGAGTTCTTGCCTTGAGGACTTCTTGGAGAAGAAGCCCTTCTTGCTGCTCGTCCTGCTCCTGCAAGCTGGTCAGAGGCCAGGCCGGGGACCAGCTGTCGCTGCCTCACGATGGCGCGAGGTCAAACGGGTATCCTCCCTGGCGCGCCCGCTGAGAGCAGCAGAAGCAGAGGTGCGCACGGCAGGGCCCTCCACACTCACACTTGCTCTGAGCGCCGCCTCTAGCCCCCAGCCCCAGTGCTTCAGCAATCAAGCACATCCAGGATGGCCGCCAGCAGCAAGGACTCGCTCGACCACCTCATCGCGTTCCTCCAGAAGCGAGAGGGCATCGACAAGGTGCGCAGGCGCGCTCCTTGCCAGGCTGCCGGCCTTCGACGGGAACCCTGGGCACGACCTTGCCCCGAGCCTTGCGGGGTGCGCGCTGGCTGTGTGCAGACGCTCAAGCTCATCCGCTACACGTCAAGGCTTCTGGCAGCAGTCACGCCACCAGACACAGAGGCCAACAAGCGCTTTGCCGCCTTTGAGAAGAGCATTGGCGTCAGCAGGTGCGACGCGGGTGTCGCGCAGGCCGCACCTCTGCTGCAGCACCCTGCCTGGGCCAGTGGCAGTGTGACGAGGGCACCACTACACAGAGCTGCGCATGGCGTGCCCCTGGTGGCAGCAAGCCATGCAGCGCGCACCAACGCGCCGCGCCCCGGCCACGCCCGTCCGCGCCGCCGCACGCGCAGAAAGGCGTTCCGCCTGGGCAAGTTCCTGCAGGACTGGAACAACCTGCGCAAGAGCCAGGCCACCGGCGTCACGGCGCTGCTCGAGCTCGTCGCGTACGGCGGCGAGGGCGTCTACTTCTTCATCGAGCAAATAGTGTGGTGCGGCGCCTCCTCTCTCTCTCTCTCTCTCCACGTGCAAAAGGAGGCTTGCTCCACGGCGCTGCCACACTCACTCTCACGCCCGCTCCCACGCCCTCCCACACACGCCCACACTGAAGGATGATCAAGGCGGGGGCGCTTGACAAGTCTTCGGAGAAGCAGCTGGCGCTCACCAGCGCCTGGGCCGAGTTCATCGGCTACATGGCCAACATCTGCCTCAGCTGCATCAAGGTGACGCCCCTCTCCTCCCTTGCTCCGCCGCGCGCGCGCCGCCGGCGCCGTCCTGGGCGCCCGCACCGCTCACGCGCTGCCGTCATGCGTCGCCCGTGGCCCCGGTTCACGCCACGCAGCTGCGGGCCATCGCCCAGGAGATGCAGGCCGTCCGGGTGAAGCTGCACAAGGTGCGCTGCCGCCGCCGCCGCAGCGACGATGAGCCGCGGGCCGGTCAGGCCTCTCTCGCCCGCGCCCCGCGCCTGGCCCACCTGGCTCCCACCTCACCGCGCTGGCCTCCTTCCCCGGGATCTCGCCATGGTGGTGCATGCAGGAGGCGTCCACCAGCGGCGGGGCCTCCACCAGCGGGGGCGGCGGGGGCGGCGCGGCGCCGTCGGCGCAGGAGCAGCAGCTGGCGCGGCGGCTGGCCGCGCTGGCGGCGGCGCGGCAGCTGCGCGTGCTGGCCATGGTGCAGGACGTGGCCGACTCGCTGCTTGCGCTCAACGACATACGGGGTGCGGCGCGGCGACCCCCAGGGGCGACCCCTTGCTGCTCTGGGTTGGGGGGCAAAGGGGGGGGGGGGGGGGGAGGAAGCACGCATGGGCAGGCCTGCGATGTGGTGGCCAGGCGACGGTGCCAGCGGAGCAGAGCAGCAAGGCGTGAACTGGGTCACCCCTTGAGTGAGCCAGGTCCACAGGCCCAGAGGGCCTGCCTGCGTGCGCGAGTGGCGGCGCCGCAACGACGCCGGTGGTGCCTTGCGGTGGCCGCAGGAGGGAAAGACAAGCGGCTGGGGCACCCCGTGACGCTGGCGCTGGCAGGGCTGCTGTCAGGCTGCATCAGCGCGCACAAGAACTGGATCGCGTGAACTCTCCACCCTTTTGGACACTGCTGCGTGGGGCGCCTGTCCTTTGCAGAGCAGCTTGATGAGCAGCATAGTAGCGTTGAAGAGTCAGCAGCGTCGAGGGCACCGGGCGGGGCAGCACACGGCCATCAGCACGCGCGCGCGCTCCCACCCTGAGAGCTCACCACCACGGCAAAAACAACGACAGCAACAAAACGTGGGTCCCGCCGTGCTTGAAACGACGACGATTTTGGAACCAAAGCTGCCAACACGCACCACCACACCGGCGACGTCACCAAACACCTGCCCGACCACACACAAACGAGCGAAAGATTAATCGGCCAGTTCCTCATACTAGCTCCTTCGGCCTGCAGCAAAACATGGTCATGGGGGGAGCAGCCGCTGCCGCGGGCCGCGTTGCTACTCTGGGGGCGAGCGTTGATGGCATGCCGCTGTCAGTGCGTCGTGTGCGCAGGGCGCTTGGCGCGTGCGCAGCCCAAGGAGCGCATCAGCCGCCCCCTGGGGCCGCTGGCGCACTGCCATACACCTGCTTCTTGAGGCCACAGCACAGCACACAGGACGGCACCCCGCGCCGTGCTGCGCTGCACATGCAAGAATCGGCGGGTCAGCACCACAGACTGCGTGCGCAACAAAGACCACGCACAACTGCCGAGACAATGTGCTGAAAAGACAGGCTGGGGACGACACAGAAACCAGTAAACGCGCCACACACACGAGGACAAGGGCGGTGAGGCACGACAGGGGCGTGGGCGCTGAGCTGGGCAGCGCCCACGCCCCCTCACGCTTTGAAGATTGCGCACGCGCAACGAAACCACAAGGTCAAACACCAGAAGTACGCTGCTGAAGGTTTTGTGCGCTCACGCACGCGCACACCATGTCAGGTGCGTGCTGTGCACACGCCACATGAGTCGTAACCTCCAAGCGGCTCGGCGCACAGTTCGCAGATCATCATCATCATCTCTGCCAGCGCACGCCCTCCGTGCCCCCAGGCCCCCACCTGCCCTGCCACGCCAGCCTGGGCGACGAGGCCGCCACGCTGCCTGCGGTGCGCTGACAAAAAAGCCACGCTCCGCGTGCGCGAGGAAAGGAAAAAGGCCCCGCCGGCCAGACGCGCCCGGGACGACGTCATGCCAGGTGCACCCCGGGAGAGTGGCAGCGCCCACACAGGTGACAGCAGCAAGCAGCACCGCGCGAGGGGCGCGGCCGCGAGCAAGCGCCGCGCTGGGAGGGCCGCCGTGCAAAACCGTCGCGTCCGGCGTCTCCGGGGTCTCCGGCGCCGGAGAGCCACCAAGCAGTCCTGCGCCACCGCCACCATCTCCAACAAAATGTCCGGCCGCCGGCGTGGCTTTGCCTGCTGCGGCCAGCGCGGGTGCGAGCGTCCTGCTGCCTGGCTGCGTGTCCTCTGCGTGGCCTGTTTGCGAACCCGACAAAGCTGTCCTCACACTCCTGTGACGCAGCCGCGTGCCGCACGGGCCGAGCCAGCCCGGCTTGACACACGTTGAGCCGGGGTGCGTGCACGGGCGAATGGGGACGGGATGAGCGCGAGGGGGGAATGGGGAAGAAGAGGGGAAGCATGAGCGCGCGCAACCGCGTACTGATGGGCAAGTCCTCGTACGGGCCAAACGACGAAATGAGCAATCGCCGGCGGGGGAGCGTCGCGAGCACTTCGGCGGCGCGGCTGCCGTTGCGGACGGGCCAGCCGCACACGCACACGCGCGCACGCAAACGCACACACCAGGGTGTGCGCCGCGGATGCAATGGCGGGCCGCGGCGTCAGCAGCGGTGCCGCGCCCCCCCCCGATGCGTGACAAGCCGGAAGTGGTTAATGCGCGCCGCACCGTCGCTCTGACGCTGCCGGCGGCGCCGGCGTTCCGCAACGCACACCGCACACACGCCCGCGTGAACGGCTTTCGCCGCCAAACGCGCTGCCAGCACTAGCCCTGGCGTCCGCAGCCTCGGGCGCTAACCACAAAGGGCCCTGAACTCCATCACTGCAGCTGCGCATCTATGGCCCGGCGGCAGCCCTTTTCACGGCCTACGACAGTGGCCCCGGGGGCGCGTCGACGCCCCTCCCACGGCAGCCCTTTTCACGGCCTACGACAGCGTCCCCGGGGGCGCGTCGCCGCCCCTCCCACGCGGCGTCCCGCACGCGCACGGCACGGCGCGCCCCCCTTCATCAATCACCGCGCCGCGCACCCACCCTCACCCGCGCAGCTCCACCGCCCCCCACGCCAACGCCCGCGCTACATGGCCCACATGTCGTCGCCGGCGGCGCCGGCGCCGGCGCCCGGCGGCGGCGGCGTGGAGAGCAGCGAGGCCGCCAGCTCCTGGCAGGGCGGCAGCAGGCCGCACCCCTCCATCATCATCATGTGCTCGTCCAAGTCGTCAAACGCGCCGCCGACGGCTGCCACGCCCGGCATGGGCAGGGCGGCGGCGGCGGCGGCGGCCACCGAGGGAGCGCCTCCGTGGACCAGCTCCGCCTGCGAACGCACCACGGGCACGCGACGCGCCACAACAGCCGGAGAGTGTTGCTGCGAGGTGCGCCTGTGGAGGTGCTGCGACTGCTTGCGGGCGCGCCGCGCGCTCACAGCCCCGCAGGGCACCGTGTGCAAGCGCAGGCAGCTGGCGGGCCAAGCGGCGGCGACGTGCCAGCGGGGGGCGATGGCGGGGCTCCTCCTCACCGGCAGGCCGCCGTGCGCCGCCAGCTGCGGGTGGCGCTCCACCACGTCCGACACGGCCGTGCGCAGCCGCGATATGACGTGCACGGCGTGCGCGCGCGCGCGCGCCGCCTGCTTCTGCCGCTCCAGCAGCACCTGCCGGCACGCACGCGAAAAGAAGAGCCGCAACGCTGCTGGTCGCGTGCAGCGAACACGCAGCTCATCCCGCCACGTCGAGGGCGCGTGCAGCACGCACCTGGTGCACGGCGGCCAGCGCGGCGTCGGCGGCGGCCGCCTCGTCGGCGGCGCGGTCGACCGCCCAGCCCAGCCCCTGCAGCGCCTCGCCCAGCCCCGCCGGCAGCGCCTCGCGCGGCGCCTGGTCCACGTAGGCCAGCACGCCGGCGTAGCGCGACATGCCCGGCACCCACAGCGCGGCGCGCGCCGCCACGGCCCGCAGGCTCACGCCCTCCCCGCCCGCCGCCGCCGCCGAAGGCTGCGCGCCGCCGGACGAGAGCGGGCGCAGGCCGCCGCCGCCGGCCTGCTGGTGCTGATGCAGGTGGAGGTGGAGGCCGCTGGATGGGTCAAGCGGGTTGACGCTGCCGGGGCGGCTGGGCCCCGGGCTGGCCAGCGTGCCGCCGCTGCTCAGCAGGCTGCTGCTGTGGTGGGCGGCGTTGCCGTTGCCGGCGGCGTGGCTGGCGGCGGCGGGCGCGCCCAGCGGCAGGTGGCCGTGCGCGGCGGCAGCGGCGAGCAGGTCCGAGGGCTGCCGGCGCACGGCGCCGCCGGCGCGCTGCGGCGGCGTGGCGGCCGCCGCCGCCATGAGCGCGGCGGCGGCCGCCGCCGCCGGCGCCGGCCGCGCGTGCTGCTGCCCCTGCTGCTGCTGCTGCTGCTGCTGCAGCGGCGCGCCGTGCAGCGCCAGCGGGCTGCCGCCGGCGGGGCCCACCGCCGCCGCGCGCGGCGAGGCAAAGCCGGCGTCGCCAGGCAGCTTGATGGGGCTGGGGCACGGCAGCGAGCCCAGCGACGCCGCGGCGGCGGCGGCGGCGGCGCGGTGCTGCTGCTGCGACGGCAGCCCGTGCAGCAGCGCGGCGGCGTCCGGCTTAGCGTGGTGGTGGCCATGGTAGTCGCCGTGGAACGGCAGCAGGCAGTCGGCGGCGGTCATGGCGGCGGCGGCGGGCGGCGCAAAGACGACGTCCTGCGCCGAGTCGGCGCTGTCGAAGGAGAGCTCATGCGAGGGCGCCATGAGCAGGTGGTGCGACGCGATGGCGGCGGCGGCCGGCGAGGCGCCGGCGCCGCCCGGCAGCGCGCCCAGCGCGCCCCCCGACGCGTCCATGGCCCGGGGCTGCAGGCAGCCGGCCGCGTGCAGCTGCGAGGGCATCGGCGGCGGCGGCGGCGGCGGCGGCGCGAGGGCGTCGTCGTCGCCCTCGCCCTTGCTGGCGCGCTTGAGCGAGGGGCGGGGCGCTGCCGGCGGCGGCGGCGCCGCCGCCGCCGCCGCGGCGGCGTGGCCGCCGGCGGGCGGGGCGCCCGGCGCCGCCGGCGGGGGCGGCGCGAGGCTGGCGGCGCGCGGCGTGGCGTCGTGCCAGGGCTCGCCCGTGTTGTCGCTCTCGGTGGCCGAGCCGTCGTCGGCGTCGCCGCCAAAGCTGCCGGTGCGGGCGAACTCGGCCGTCAGGCGGCTGGCCAGCAGCGCCGCCTGCGGCGTGCAATGCAGCGGGCCGCAGCCAGGTGCACACAAAGCGGTGAGTGCAGCGACCCACCAACTGCTGCAGGCGTTTGCCACTGCCTGGGTCGCTCACCTGGCGCATGGGCCGGCCCGAGGCCGTGGCCGCGGGCCCCTTGGGCGGCACGGTGGCGCCGCCGGTGCCCGGCGAGTCGCCGGCCGCCGCGCCCTCGCCGCCGCTGCCGTTGCTGGTGCGGTGGAGGCTGGCGGCGTGCTTGGCGCGCTGCTGCGCCGCCGCCGCCGGCGCCCGGCCGGGCGCGGGCGCGTGGGCGGCGGCGCGGCTGACGCCGGCGCCGCCGCAGCGCTTGCCGGCGCGGTTCTGCTGGCGACCGTAGCGCACGCCGCACGCGTTGCACAGCGTCTTGGGGCCTGCGCAGGCAAAGAAGGGGCCGTGTCACCACCAGGCGATGCTTACGTCCCGTTTCGCCCCTTGGGCGGCAGCAGCTCTGCGCGCCCGGCCGCCTGTGCCACCCAGCGGCACGTGCTCTCTCTCCATCTCACCTTGCGGCCCCTCGCGCCACTGCGGCGTCTGCGTGGCCCCGCACTCGACGCACGTGCGTGAGATGACGGGCGGCGCGGCGGTGGTGGCGGCGGCGGCGGCAGCCATGGCCGCGGCGGCAGCGGCGGTCGGTGTGCTGCTATTGCTGTTGCCGGACTTCCGGCTGCCAGAGCGCTGCGGCGGCGGCGGCGGGTCGGCCAGGGGCGGCACCGAGATGGCGGGTGGGGGAGCGCCCTGGGGGCGGTCCGGCCTGGACCGCTTGGCGCTGCGCGCGGCGTCCTCGCTGTCCACCACCTCCTCGGCGGTGCCGTTGCCGGCTGAGGGCCCCGAGCTGCGGCGGGTCGAGCCTGCGGTCGGAGCGCAGCACGACCTCGCACGACCTCGCAAACAGTTGACACAACAGTGCGTCCTCAGAAGTCGACAGCCACGAAGGTGCGGCCTCCCCGCGAGCTCCCACCTGCCCCCGCCGCGGCGTCGCGGGACTCGAGCTGCGAGTAGGGCACGAACGCGCCGTTGCGCACGACACCTCTTGCGAAGAACCAGGGCTCGCCCAGGATGCCCCGCGCCGAGGCCATCGCGCGCGCCTGTGAGCGAGCAGCAAGCGCGCAGCGGCAACATGCGAATACATGGCACACGGGCTCCGCGTGGCGCCTACAGCGCGCGCGGCCCTGGCGGGAGCGAATCCCGGGCGCAGCAAGGCTGCATCACCAGATGAGATGGGCGCCAAAAGCAGCACCCACAGCAGCACCTGCCACCTTGCCGTGTGAGCTGGTGCTGGTGCTGGTGCTGCTGCTGCTGCACCCTCAACACGCCCCCCGCACGCCAATGTGGTGCAGGAGGCGACGATGCCTGTGCGCGCTGGACCGCCGCGGGGGACCGCACCTCTTCGGCGTTGCTGCACCCCGTCATGATGTAGGCCTTGCGCTGGATGCAGCCAATGCTGTTGACGTCCAGCCCCGCGTCCAGCTGCGCGACACACAGCGCCAATCGCGTGCAGGCCTGAGCCGCTGCTCCGCAGGGGGGCCGCAGACGCTCCTCGCCCCCCCCCACAGCGCCCACGCACCTCCACAACTTCGTGCTCGTGGTCCAGGTGCATAGAGCCCGCTGCCAGGTTGCCCAGGCGCTCAAACCACTTGACCTGCGGCACCATCAGCCACTTGTCGGGCGCGCCTTCTCGGGGACTTGGAAACCAGCCGCGCAATGGCCCCCAACGCGGCCAGAGAGCGCGGCGATTCGTCGCGCGTGTCCATCTGTGCGGGCGCCGCGCGCGTCCCGCCGCAGAGGAAGCAATGGCGCGCCCCCTCCCCACAAACTCCCATCTCTCTTCCGCCCAGGAGCCTGCTCGCCTGCAGCATGCACTGCCGCTCCACGGCGTGCGCCGTGTGGTCGGCAAACGCAGCCGTGATGACGCCGAGGAAGGGCTGCTGCTCGTCAGAGGCGCTGAGCAGGAGCACCGCATCGCCTGCAGCAGTGTGCACAGCACCCGGCAGGCGCGAGCGGGTCACCCTCAGGCACCAGGCCTCCACCGCGCGCGGCACGACGTCGCCATCCTGCGCGCACGGACTCCAGTGGGTGCGCACCGAGCTGGTAGCGCACAGCGTTGAGCGTGAAGCTGCTGTAGACCGTCTTGCCCTGGAGCTCTGTCAGTTTGGAGCCCCACGAGAAGACCTGCAGCGCCGCGCCGCCCTCTTGCGGTTTGCTGTTCATCATCGCCGCCTTTCTGGGGGCCCGCGGAGCGACCGGACAGAAGCCACGCGCCTGACCCTAGAAAAATCTCGCCCTCATGGCGCAGGCGCCCCAAAAGATCTTGTTGCAGATGCAGGAAGCGCAGCCAGGATCCAGGAGCAGGAGATGATGGTACAACAGGAAGGGTGACCGGGCGTGCGCTCGTGCCACACACGTTCACTCGCTCCCGCCGCCACGGCCGCCGCCGCCGCCGGCGCCTAGCGTGTGCCTGCGCAGCTGCTGCAGCATGGCGTCAGCCGCCGCCACGGCCGCCGGCGCCGTGCCCTGCTGCGCCACGAGCCGCTCCAGCGTCCCCTGCAGCCGCTGCTCCGCGTCCGCCGCCTCCGCTGCCGCCTGCTGGGCCGCTTCCTGCTGCGCCGCGTACGCCTGCGCACGAGCCGCCGCGCAACGCGTGCCCACCAACGCGAGTCAGCCCCCTTTGAGCGCCCCCTGGCTGTCAGGCCAAGGAATCGGAGCCGCAAAGCGTGGCGAGCACCTACCCGTGTGGCGGCGGCGACGGCAGCCTCGGCGGCGGCCGAGCGCTGCTGCGCGGCGTCCACCTTGGCTTGCTGCAGCAGCAGCGCGTCGCGCGAGGCGGCCGCCTGGTCGCCGGCTCCGCCTGCGTGCCACACACACGCGCCATGATCACAGGCTCACACACGCAGCCTGGGAAAGCCTGGGACCTCTGGCACCAAGCGGGCGAGGGCCGGTGACTGATGCCACAGCGTGACCCACCGGGTGGGAACGGGGCGGCGGACGCAGGCGCGTCAGAGCGCTGGTGTCCCGGCGGCGCCCGCGCCGCGTGCGGCAGCGTCAGAGGGCTCTGCGGCCAGCGCGACGCAAGCGACGCACACGTGAGGCGTGGCGGCGGGAACGCGCCATGGGCCGGCGCGTGTGGGCACATGCGACGGGCGGCAAGCACCCATCCCACCTGCCTTGGCAGGCAGGGTGAAGCCGAGGATGGAGGTCAGGTCCGACTGCAGGATGCCGGGGAGCTGGGAGGGCGGGGAGGACAGGTGTGCGGCATCGCCCGCACCGCCACCGCCGCCTAGCTGCTGCTGCTGCTGCTGCTGGGGGCCCGCTGGCAGCGGCCCTTGCGCACCTTGCGCGTCCCGCTTGGCCGGCGTGCCCGCTAACCGCTGCGCCCACACACCACAGGAACACAAGGCGCGTGCACGCGTTCTACCTCGCCCGAACGAACGGCGCAGCGAGCGGGCCACGCAGCACTGCAGACCTACGTCCGGGGTTCCGCACCTGCGCCTCTGACGGCGCCCCCTGCGCCCGCGCGCCAAGCGCGGCGTCGCCCGCCGCCTCCGCCGCCGCCGCCGTGGAGGACAGCGGCTCAGGCGGGGGCAGCTCCAGCGCGGCGATGGGCAGCTCGGCGGCCGCGCCGCACGCGCCGCCAGCCTCGCCCGCCACCTCACCCACCTGCTGCGGCGGCGGCAGCGCCGAGAAGAAGTGCGGCGCCGACGGCGGCGGCGCCGGCGCGGGCGGCGGCGGCGGCGGCATGGAGGAGAGCAGGCCGGGCGCCAGGCCGCCGCCGCCGTCGTGCAGCGCCAGCCCGTGGCTGTTGAGGCTGTGCGCCAGGTGCGCCAGGTGCGCCACCGCCGCCGCGCCGCCGCCCGACGACGCGTGCTGCAGCTCGTCGGGGTGGTAAGAGGGGTGCTCGCCGTGCGCGCCGTCGCCGCTGCCGTCCTCGTCGTCCTCGTCGGGGAACTCGCCGGTCCGGGCGTAGGCGGCCGTGCGCGCCAGCGCCGCCTGCGCCGCCTGTGGTCACCAGACGGCGCGAGCAAGCGTGTGCGACGGGCCGAGGGCGGGGCGCGCGCCAACACGCAGCCAGTGGAGCGCTGGCGGAGAGCAGAGAGGGCCGCACCTGCCGGAGCGGCCGCTGAGACTCTGGCTTGATGGGCGGCGGCCGGGGCGCCAGGCCGGGGTCGTGCAGCGCGCCCGACGGCAGGCCGCCCTCCAGCTGGCCGCCCTTGCTGGCCTGCACCAGCGGGGAGGGGCAGGATTGTACGGGTTGTCGCTCGCGGTGTGTGCACTGAACGCAAGCGGCGTGACGCTGCGCGCCTTGGTCGGGGGGTTGGCGCGCGCCGCCGCGCACCTTTTTGGAGGCACGCCCGCCGCCGCCGCCGCCGCCGCCGCCGCGGCCGCCGGTGCCGCCGCCGCCGCCCCCGCCGCGGCTGCTGGCGCCGGCGGTGGCCTGCCCGTTGCGCTTCTGCGCCTTGGCCTGGGCGCGGCCGTAGCGCACGCCGCACGCGTTGCACAGCGTCTTTGGTCCTGCGCAGGAAAGCGGGAGCCGCACGCGTCTCGTCAGCGCGCGGGTCGAGGCAGCCACCAACCCCCGCTGCACAAGCCAGCTCTGTAAAGCGGCCGCCGCAACCCATCCGGCGCTCACCCGTGGGGCCTTCCCGCCACTGAGGCGTGGACGTAGCCCCGCACTGCACGCACACGCGGCCCGTCGCCTTGCGCTTGGCGG
>VFQP010004601.1_pt1 | contig 12682 bp, 8 predicted proteins | sample 3512351 | NCBI WGS metagenome assembly VFQP01 (sample SAMN10412372, study PRJNA504923) | tailings metagenome | isolation source: Relicate 1 Philex TSF1 revegetated site | place: Philippines: Tuba, Benguet | collected 2017-08-29 | reverse complement strand
ATCCTTGTTTCGTTAGGAAGTGGCTGTGAGTTGAAGATGGCTGAGTCCGGCTAAAGGCAGGGGCTGTAAACCCATCCCTCACGGGTCGTAGGTCAAATCCTGCTCTTCCCATATGCTATTCCTGGTGCATAGTTAATGGAAAAACATTTGTCTTCTAAACAAAGGATGGAAGTTCGATCTTTCTGTGCCCATTGACGGAATAGCATAAACGGTAGTGCACTGGTTGCAAAACCATGAGTGTAGGTTCAAGTCCTACTTTCCGCTTGGAGTAGTTTAATGGTAAAATAACGATTTCCAAAATCGTTGTTGCAAGTTCAAATCTTGTCTCCCCTGTGTTGCCTTTGTCATCCGCAGAAACTCTCCTTGAGCTGTTGGAGGACTGTTCTTTTTACCTCCAGTCTTGAGTGGTTTAAAGCAACGGTTATGTTGCAGAAGTGGTGTAACTGGCTAACACGTGAGATTGTCTATCTTGAATAGCGAGTTCAAGTCTCGTCTTCTGGGTTTTCTTTCAAGGGATTAGCTTAATGGCAAAGCATGGTTTGTGGTGCCAAGCATGCGAGTTCGATTCTCGCATCTCGCCTTAGTTGGGCTACGGGGGGAAGTAGTTCAATTGGCTAGAATCAATGATTGCGTTCATTAGGTATGGGTTCGATTCCCATCTTCTCCAAACATTACTTGTCTTCCTCCCTTTTCCTTCTTCGCTTATTATAGACGGTGTAGCGGGCACTATAATAAAAAAAGAATGTTGAAAGGGGAAACACAGGAGGGCAGGTAGTGAAGGGGCCCGCTTTACTTCACTAATGAGTTAGTATGACTTCAAATGGTTACTAACAGATTAGTTCAGCTTAAATGAGTTACTAACGATTTTAAATGAATACTTATGAGAGTAGCTCAATGGTAGAGTATTGGCTTGAAAAGCCAACCGTGATGGTTCAATTCCTTCCTCTCACAAACCCCGAGGACGGAGTCCCTTGGTAGGGACTCCGTCCTAACTATTTATTTTTAACTGTTTATAACAAGTTAGTTCAGTTTACTAGGAGTATAGCCAAAGGGCAAGGCGGAGGACTTTGACTCCTTGATTGTAGGTTCGAGTCCTGCTACTCCAAACCCCGAGGACGGAGTCCCTTGGTAGGGACTCCGTCCTAACTATTTATTTTTAACTGTTTATAACAAGTTAATTGCCAATCGCTAAATCTACTAGAACAAAGAACAGCGTTGTTAAAGATAAGTAACAAGTAAAAACATCACCTAAAATGAGCTCTAACATTGCGTTATTATATAACTGCACCTAACCTAGAGATAAAAGAAACCAGGTACTTTAACAACATAAGAAAAAAGAAAGCCTTAGGTATAAAATCATTAAGTAAGACAAAAAGCTACTGCTCTACTATAATAAAGTATACACCAAAAAACTATTCACATAAAATAACAAAAACCTTCAAGTGGTAAAGTTGCTTTTTATTAACCATGTCTTATTTAACTGTGCATGCTCTTAAACAACGAACATTTTCTTATCTCTAAAGCAAGTAACTCACAAAAAAACAATTTCTTTTTTATCTTTAAAATAAAACTTAAAATCTTACGCCTTAAACCTAAGAACATTGCTTTTTGTTCAAAGATGTTTTAACAGTACCTTTTTCGATTACTTAAAAGCTTTTGTAGTGAGATAAAAACACACACCTCGTTCTTTATAAAGGAATATACTGGTTTTTAAACATAAAAAATTCTTGTTTTTATGCAAACTATTTGCTGTTGTAATATTTCTTGGAAAAGGGTTGTTACTTTTTAAACCGAAAATAAAATTAGCACCTTCAAACAAAACCACATCTTGATGAAGGAAGATTCTCTTACAAAAAACATTACTTTTTTTATTTAGAAAAGAGAAGCAATAGCCTACGGTTTTGGATTATTTGGACATTTTAAAACCAGGCCTCGTTTTTCATAAAAGAACACTTGTTTTTTAATACAACGAAAAAACTTATTTTTATGTATAATAACAAAAAATGCAAGTTTTTATAATACGGTCACGAACAATAATTTGCTTAAAAAAAAGTATATTTCACAAAATCTCTTTATGTAAAGTTCATAGGACATGGCTAAATTGAGCTTCTAGTTTTGTTTTAAAAATTTTATTGTACAATTACAGTTTCATTTTTTGTAAAGAGCAGAGCTACTTATTCTTTCTTAATATGTAAAAAGTTAACATTATTGCTTATTGTTAAAAAGTTTGTTGTTGAATACACAAATTATTTTTCTATTTCTTTTAATAAGATTTTTGTACCAATAACTGTGCGTCCCATTAAGTGAGGGGTGATTGTCAAATAACTTGTTTCTGTTTATTTTTTAAAGAAGTGAGTTTGCGGAAATATTTTCTATCCTAACAAGTCATTTGTTATTTTAGTTTAATATGTTTTGTTTTAACAATTGGAATATAAAAGTCTTAGCCTTGCTGATAGTTTTTTATAACAAAATTATTTTTGAATGTTTTGCAGGGTATCCCTTATCTAGAAAAGTTAATGTTTTTATCCGTTTTATAGCAGCAATTTCGTTTTTTCTACAAAAGGTAGTTAATGTTCTTTTTTTTCAGAATAATAATAGTGTTCGTTAACAGAATAATTTTTTGCATCATTATTTGTTTGCTTTTTTAAAAGGGTACTATTTTTTGTTGTTTTTTAAGATAAATTAATATTTGCTTGCTATGTTATTTTCTAGTATTTCAAACAAGCTGTTTATTTGAAATATTTTGTACATTTCTAAAAAAATGTCTAAAGAAGTGGGGGTCTGCTTGGTTTTCAATTAATAAAAACCTTCGGTTTCTTTCGTTGTTTAGTGACTGTACTTTTAAAACATGTCCTTTTGCCCAAAATAAATGGGTTAAAGTGCGCTTTTAATGTTACTAAAAAACTTTAGGTAAAGTTTTTATTTTTAAAGAAAAGATAGTTTGTATATAACCATTGCTTGACCAATTTGTTATATAATTTTAAGAGAGATGTTTTTATGACATTGATTCGTTTTTTTGTAATAGGACTTTCTTTTTAAAAGGGTTTGAAAGTATTTTTTGCAAATTAACTTTAAGAAGTTGTTTATTAGAGTGAATAACTTTTACCCTATGGTTTTTGCGGAGAGGTAAATGTTTAATTTGATTTTTTTATTTAACAAAGAATTTATTTAAAGGAAGGTGTTTTGTTTATAAAAGGAATACTATCTTTTTGTTTTTATTAAAAAAGAACCCCCTTTTTATAAAGGTACCCCTGTTCGAAGTATGTATATTAAAGAAAAAAGGTGACTCTTAGAATATATATATATGCAAAAACTAATTTTTTAAAGATAAGCAATTGTTAGTTTTCTGAAGCTTTTTAGCTTTATTTTTTATGTGTTTTTTAGTAGATTTAAATAATATAACTGTTTTATTATGTTTAAGTTGGGGGGATATAAATTAGCGTCATCCAAAACAGCCTTTATATAGCTGAAACAACATAATGTTTTTGATCAAATATCTTTTTTAAATGCATTTGTTAATACTTTGTCCTATAACTTTGTGTTTTTATTTGTTCAGTTTTTGAGCTTTATGTTTAATGGTGTAAAGAACATATGTTTACTGTTTTGTTATCAAGAAATTCTTCTTTGAAAATTAGCTCTAAAAGTTTTGTCGTATTTATGTAGGAAGCAAAAAATTTTTTGTTCAGGGGACAAGTGTTTGCTTATAAATATAATTTTAATTTTATAAGAAACAAAATGTGGAGGGCTGTAAGTCATTTATTGTTCCTTGAAAAACATTGGGTTTGTTTTCAAGTATAAGAAATAAATTTATTTCTTAATTGATAAAAATAAAAAACTACCTAGAGGAAAGTTAATGTATTTTGTTTGCATAAAACGTATCTCTAAAAATACAGCCTTGTTTTTGTAAAACGCGGAGAAGAAAATTTTTTCCTCTGTTAAAGTTAAAAAAACAAGCAAACATTTAATTATTCTATTAAAGCTAAAGCAGAGTTGTTTGCTTTTTTAATTATGGGTTTCATCAGGGTAACTTTTAGTTTAACTTCTTATAAATAATTTTTTTTTGATGGTGTAAGACACATGTGTTTTTCCGTTTGTAGCAAATTTTGAAAATTTTTATTTAGTAAACCAGCATTTTATTCTAAAACAATTAAATTATATCTTCTTTTTCCTTGTTCTAGCAATGATTTATTTTTTGACAGCGTATGCAAATAAAATTTTAAGTTTAAACTTAAAAATAATATGTTACTTACAGATAATTTATAAGAAACCTTTGGAGTTTTTTTTTAGATAAAGTTTTTTTCAATTTTTTTAACCTAAACTTAAGTAACGTTTTTATTCTTTGTGGTTCAGATAGGAGGAGCAAAGGTAGGCAGAGAGGTTTTGTTATGCAATGTTTTTCCTCTTTGTTGATTTGCTTTTTCACTGAATTCACACCCTAAGGCAAATGAAGGATCCCTAAACAAATTCTCATACTGGGCTAAAAAATGCGTAAAAAAGAGATAAAAAAATGATCTTGTCCCCTGTACAAGAAATGATAATGAAAGAGGTAGCCGTAAAATACGGAATAACCTTTACGCCGTGTATTGCAGAAATACACAACCAAGTGCTTAATATAGAAGTGAGTTGTCCTTCGCAAATACTACCTTTTATGTTATACATAGCACCTTTTGTAAGTAGTGTAATGAATACCTATATAATTCCCGTTGCTCTTTTTAAATTAGAAGGAGAATATCGTTTCTTAACAGAACTTTTTTATGCTATCGGAGCTATAAAACCTTCTCGTTGGGATTATTATGAGGTGTGGGGAACCTTTTGGTTTTTCTTTATGCTAGATTCTTATGAAATAACACCTGCAGTTAAGGATCAGATGGACGAATATAGTCGAAAACGTCTTGCTGGAGAAGATACAGGTGATTTACCGAAGCCTTATTACTTGTTTTGGGTAAATAAATGGTCTATGATTTATTACCTTATAAGGTTTTTATGGCTTTGGAGTTAAACTTTTTTTGTAACAAATGCAGATTTTGATAGAGATGTGGCGGAATTGGCAGACGCGGAGGTCTTAGAAGCCTTTGTTTCGACGTAGGAGTTCAAGTCTCCTCATCTCCATACAGCATTTGTTTTTGCATGGAAATTTTAATACGTATTGGGTGTGTAGTTTATTCGGTAAAACTTGGAACTTGTAATTCTAGGAACTCAGTTCAATTCTGAGCACACCCTTGCTAAAAAGTAGAGCATAGATGATGGACATTGTGTGCCATAGCGGCTTTAAAAGTGAAAGCTGCAGTTTCTTTGTAGTTTTACAAAGAAAATTTACATATAAAAGTTAGTTAAGAACTATTAATTTTTGTATGCATGTTTTGACCAGTTGTATGGAACCTTAGTATGTGGACGAAAGGTATGCGAACTACTTTTCGTCTAGTTTTTAAAAAACAAAGTCCCAAAGGCTTTGTAAATTTACTTTTTGATATAGGAACGGAAAAATCTAACGTTGTAAAGTTTTTTCTTGTATGTTCGTCTAGCGATAAAAAATTTATTTTAAATAAATGGAAAACGAGAAACAACCAGAAAAATTAGAAAAAAAAGAACAGAAGCTTAAGAAAACTGTTCGACGGATATATCCGGATGCTACACCTTATACGAAAAGTGAGTTGAGAAATTCAACTTTTTATTATCGTATGAAAACACTAACACTTGCTAATAGTTTTGGTCGAGTGCTAAATATAAAACGAAATGAATTGTATAGTTTGCCTAATGCAAACATAGTTATGATGATGAAGGATCTTATTAAAATAAGGAATAAGGTTCATTCTATGTTTATTTTTGAGTTTTCTGATTTAATTCTTAAAGAAGAGAAAGACTTTTATGATTATGATATTACTAATAAAGTTTTTCTTTTTAAAGATTTGAAGAAAGAAAAGAATCCAAAAATGAAATGGAAAAGACAATTACAGACTTTTAGATATAAAGGTTTGTATATTTGGGATTTTTTTGATGGTGTAAAGATTACCAGAGAAATTGAAAAGACGCCAGGTTATCTTCAAGATAAGAAAAAGAAGCAGGTTAATCAAAGTATGCATTCTTTTTTAATGATAAAGAAGTTGCACCCACTTGATAGTTTTCTGGGTCTTTTTAGTATCTGTGATGCGTCTAAGTTGTATCATGGGAAGATTCGTGTTAGAAAAGAGAATTCTTTTTTGAAACGAAATGTGAATCTTCCTAAGATGCATGAAGCCGCATTGCCTAGATATAAAGCTGCTTTGAAACAAAAAAAAATTTCAAAGGATATGCTTTGTTAAAACTAGGCACTAAGGCAGGTAGCAGCTAGTTTAAATTAATAAAAACGGTGAGTGAGCATAACTCATGTTGGGAGTCCAAATCTCCCGCTGCACTTTTTTTACAAAACGTATAGGTTTATTTATCTTTTGAAGGAGCGTGGAGAAAGCTGAAAAGCTTTTTCTATTTTTCCACCAAGTCCGCATTGGCAGCGTAAAAAGCCACAGTAGAAAAAACAAATTGGTGGAGGAAAAAAACGCGGGATGATCTTTTGTTGAAAATTTATTACTTGTAAAACCTTTCATTTTAAAGAATAATTTTCAAATTTCAGATCAGAAAAAAGAAATCCATTAATTTCTGGGAGGAAATTTTTGAGTGTAATAACTAAAATAAACCAACTGTAGAAGGTTCGAAAATTCTGAAGGTTTAGAAGTTATATTGGAAGATTAATCCACAAATATTTTCAATATAACTTCTAAAGGAATGTGTAGAATGGTTGGTTAGTTGTGTTAACCGACACTTAGATTCGGGGGCGATTATAAAAAGCCATTTAGCACAATTGGGGAAAACAATAATCTTGTTTTTTCTTTTCTAATAGAGACACTGTTTTTTGGCGCTTGTAGAAAACACAGTTAAGCTTCTTGATAATGTTTACAAATACTTTTGTAAACATTAATTCAATTTATTGCTTAATTAATGTTTTTTCTTATTTAATAAAGATTTTCTTGTTTTTTCACAATTTTTTTTGGCACGCATGTGGAAATGTTTTTTAGAGTTAGAAATACAACTTTGGAAAACATTTGTTTGAGCAACACTTTGTGGAGGCTTTTTACTTCAAACATGGTAAAAGTCAAAGATTTAGGGAATAAAGCCTTTCTATCCTAAAGGTTTATTTCACACATGTTTGCTTTGAGGTTATCTTAAATTTTTCTTATGAATTTAATAAGCAGACTATTGAATTTGTAAGAAGAAAATATTAGAAATGTAATTTGCTTGTATGCATTTTATAATTCTTTTTGAGGTAAAAACAGATAGAGAAAGATTATTTTTCTTTCTATTTTGATTTCTTTTTTTTGGATCGAAAAATCTAAAAGCTTGTAAAGATTTTTTGTATGTTTGCTAAGCAAAACTGGATTTGACGCTAGTTTTTTGGATATTTTTTGAATACGCTGGATTATTCTTGGCTTAAAAAAATGTCTTTTGTTGAACAAAAAATGATTTTTGTGAGAATCTTCTTTAAGCTCGCTGGATAGTTTAAAAGAAAATTTCATATCTTGGGTCTAAAATAAAGTTGTTATTGTTGAATTTGGCCTTAAAATAAATTTGGAAAAAATAAGTGAGTACTTTTCTGTTAGAAATTAAAAGAAAAACGAACAATTTTAATCTTTTACCTGTTTATTTGTTTTTTTTCTTCTTACAGTATATTTCTTATTATTGGCTTTTCTTTATAACTTTTTTTGTTGTTTCAACAATTGAATTTAAAGAAGTGCTAGAAAAAAAAGAAATAATTGTTTGTCAAGAAAATTGCTTATGGGCAGATAAGGTTAAATTAATTGCTTTCCTAGTTGTAGGTTTGATTTTGCTATTTATAAATGTTTTCTTTTTTCTTACTTTTGCTTATACTGTGGTTCGTTATAATGCTTTTGGAAGTAATTCTAAAATTATTATTAATACGGATGCTTTAGAGCAATTAAAGAGAAATAGACTTTTAATGGCTATCAATTCTTTTGCGATTCTTTTAACTTTTGTTAAAGGTGCACCGCATACAAATATTGATATGCCTTCTTTGCATCAAGAAGTTATCAATACACCTCGTCATAGCATCACAAGTAGTGCTATAAGAAAACCGTTTATTCATGATGTGCAAAATAACATGATTAAGCCTTATGCGTCATTTATGGATGATGCAATAGCTTTTGCAAAACAATTACCGGAAAAACAAAGGTTATCTTTTATCAATCAAATTAATAAAGAAATCGTAGCTTCTTTTGGTAATGTTAAACCTAAAGGTGATTTGATTCAAGAAGAATTGCCTTTCTATATTAGTAAAAAACTTGATGAAAAACATCAAGAAATTCTTGAAATTACTCCAAAAGTGAAAACGGGTTCTTTGACAATCCCTTATCCTTATTTTGAAAGGGTGCTTGGTAAAGAAGCAAATGCAGAGCTTTGGTTTCCTATAGAAAAACAACTGAAAGCAGGAGAAATTTTTTCTTTTGAAGTAGAAGGAAAACATTATGAAATAAGCGCTTCAAAGATTTTAACTAACCTTGTTAATCCTTCTTTAAGTGTTGCTTCTGTTTATCACTTACCTTTAGAACAGCAAATTGCTTACTTATCCCAAGATGTTAGTGCAGAGAAGTATCATATTTTCAAAGGTTATCCTTCTTTAATGAATTTTGAAGATAAAGAAGGTATTTTGAAACACAATCCCTGTCGTTTATCAGAATTAGTTGTTTTAAATAATTTTAAGCAATTTGATGTTATTGACTCTTGGGATTTTATACCTAAAGGGCAAAGTGGCGATTTATTAATGACTTCTTTTCCTTTTGGCCTAGAGCGAGTGCGAGCTGATATAAAAGTTGTTTATTTTTCTCAGAATATCGAACATACTTTATCTGTTTGTAAAAAATTATATAAATCGGAATTTTCAAACAATTTGGATGTTTTAATCTTTGATCTTTCTACATTTTATTTTTCAAATATAGATTTAACAAATGAAAACGAATTTTCTCATTTGGAATCAAAAGTTTATGAAGCTTTTCGAGGAGAAAGATTTAAAGAAAAATCCATTTTGCTTGTTTATCCGAATGTGCATCCTAAGGTTGTAAAATTATGAAAAGAAAACAATTGTTGGAAAAAATAAAAATTAAAGCTCTACCTAATAAATTGCATAATATACACTTCTTTTATGAGGAACCGCTGGTTTACGATTTTCCTTATACTTCTACAGTTGACAAAGCATATTTTTATAACTTTTTAAAACATTTCTTCTTTAATTATAAATTGGATGGTTATTTAATCCCTCATTTTTTCGTTCAAATAAATGATTTATATAACGATTATGATATAGATGTTAATCCTCCCTTTCAAACAGATTTAAAACATGTGCCCTACGGTTTGTATTCTAATCCGTTTGACTATAGCAAAAAGTACCGGACGAGTGATTCATCGGATGCTTCTTTGGATATAGAAACACCTTTTTATACTTTGGAATATAAAGAGTTGGCGCATTATTTCGTTTTTGATACTTTCTTGCCTGCAATTCATCCACATGCTACAACCAAAACGATAGTTTATACTCGTTTGGTAGCACAGGTGGATCAATTGTATGCTCCTTTTAAAGAATTAATTAGTGAGCAAGATTTTTGTTTTGTTTTAGATCAAATTACTTTGCTTTTAGCTTTGCATTTCGGTTGTGAAAAATTAAGCTATGTGACAAAAAATGTTCCCTTAAAGGATGTAGAGAAGCTAAAAGATTGGCAACCTTCTTTTCCTCAAATTTGGAATAAGGAAATAGATGTAAGTGTGACAGATCAAAGTCTTCTTTCTAGTATTTCTGAAGCATGGCAAAGTAAAGTTCTACCTTTTTTAGATGAGCTTTTAGAAAAGAAATATTTTGTTTTACGCAAATAGTTTAGCAAAATATTAAAAAGTAGTGGCAGAATGGTTATTGTAGAGAGCTGTAAACTCTTGGTTGATTCCTTGAAAGGTTCAAATCCTTTCCTACTTCCCCTTTCTTTTCTTGATAGCATTTAAAAAGTTATTTTTTTTTGTTTACTTTTTAATGAAGAATCTTTGGTTTAGTATTTTATTGTTGCTCTTATTTAATGTTGGGAAATAGTTAATGAGTTAAAAGGAATGAAGTTGTTTGAAAAATTGAATCTTAATGTTAAAGCTAAGGTTCTGCCAGGTAAATTGCATAATGTACACTTCTTTTATGAGGAACCGCTGGTTTACGATTTTCCTCATATTTCTACAGTTGACAAAGCATATTTTTATAACTTTTTAAAACATTTTTTCTTTGATTATAAAATTAGATCTTTGCCTTTAGATGATTTTTGTCAAGAGTTTTTTTTAATACATGATTTTTATGAATATAAACTTTATCCATATTTTGAAAATGATTTCCATCGTGTACCACATGTTTTGTATTCTAATCCAGCTAAACTTAAAGATGATCATAAAGCAAGTGGAGCGCGGAGTAATTCTCCTTATTTTGATTTGCCTATAGATTATGATTTTTATGTGCTGGAATATCCTAATTTGAAGGACTATTTTGTTTATGATTACTTTTTGCCTATCAATCATCCACATTATAACGTAAAAACTATAATTTTATCTCATTTGATTTTTAAAGTAGATCAATTGTATACACCTTTTAAAGAATTAATTAGTGAAGAAGATTTTTGTTTTTTATTAGAACAATTATTTGCTTTGACTTCTTCTGCAGAATGTCGGGGTTATTGTAAAGTTTCTTTTGTAACTAAAAATCATTTTTCAAAAGCTTTTGATCTATTAGTAGATTGGCAACCTTCTTTTCTTCCTATTTGGCAAAAAACTTTGGAAACTGTGATTAAACCGCAGGTTTTTTGTATATCCAACGATGCAAATATTTCTTTTCCAGAAATAGGTAAGTGGGAGAAAAGCTTTTTGCCGCTTATAGAATATTGTATAGAACATAAACATATTGTTTTGGCCGGACAATTGATATGTTAAAGGTAGTGGTAGAAATAGTTATGCTTAAAGGGTATAGCTACGTTATTTTATTGGAAGATTTGTTTGCTTGTTTATAATAATAATTTTTGGTAGCTTAAGTAGTAAAGCGTCTGTTTATTTATACAGAGGAATAACGTGCAAATCGTTGCCAAAATGTAATTTAGTAAGCCTTTATTTAATAGTTCAAAGCATGCGTTCTTTTTATGAACTTTTTACTTTCACAATTATATTTTTTACGAATTAAACTTTTTAACTTTAGTAAGTAATATTCAGGAACAAAGTCATTATCCTTTATTTGGTGGTTCAATCTTATTTATACTTAGATAGTTACATGACTTACTATTTTCTTTTTACAAGAAATTGTTCCAGAGAATGTTTGGGTCATTCTATTGTAAACAAGCATGGTTTAATATTCTTATATTAAGTTAGTATTTTTCTAAAATTTCCGAATAATCTTTCTGTTACTTTTTTGGCTGAAGATCTTTAATTATTGTCCGAAAAAGAATTGTTTTCTTGGATTCCTCCTTTGTTTGATTAATAAAATGAAAAGTGTCTTTTTTATGCAAAGAAATCGTCATGTTTTTCAGAATTTTGGTGAAGGTTTTTAAAGAACTTTTTATGGTTCAAAATGAAAACTAAAGTTTAATTGTTAGTTAATTTGACAAAAAGATAAAGCACAATCCTTTGCCAAATTAATTGCAGTAAATTTTTAAATGGCTCTTAGCTAGTGGTAAAGCAATGGACTTTTAATCCATTGATGACAGTTCGATTCTGTCAGAGCCCATTTTTTCCTCAGAATATGATGTAAAAGGCTAACATACTCGTTTTGGGTACGAGATATGAGGGTTCAACTCCTTCTATTCTGATCTTCCCTTTCGTCTAGCGGTTAGGATAACACATTTCAATGTGTGGACGAGGATTCGAATTCCTCAAGGGACACTTTTCGTTTGTAGCTTAATGGCAAAGCGTGTGACTGTTAATCACAGATGTGGGTTCGATTCCTACCAAAGCCGTTAAAAAATTAAAACAAAAAGTAAATGTTTAAACTATATTTATTAGCTCAAGCAACTTCTATGTTCTTCGGAACAATTTTTCTCTTTATCGGTTGTCAATATGTTATTTTTATTGGTTGGAAAACCGATTATGGCTTTATGGATTTTCGCCGCTTTGATTGGTGGTTCTTCGAAAAGAAAATCTATCTTATTTTGGGTGACTTGGAGCATTCTCCTTGGATTCTTCAAAAACTGGTGTTAGTTACTATTGGGTAATTGATTTTTTTATTATCGTTTGGTTTCTTTTAAAACTTTATCAATGGCTTTTTCTCCTTTTATTTTAGCTCAATGGCTTTTTTACGTTCTCATATAAAAAGTTGGGCATCAATTTATCAGAAGAGACTGAATTAGAAAAAGAAATTATGCAGAAAATAAACAGAAACATAAAATAACTTATTCTTACGTTATTTTACTTTAAACTCGTTCCAATATTATTTTATTAAAGTATTATCTTATACTAATTTTTCTTTCTTAAAAAAAAATGTGTCTTATCGCTTTTTCCGCTATGGTTTGCCTACAAAACTTTTTGATCGTTTGAAAGTATATTATTATAAATATTTGGAAATGCGTGATATACGGCGTAATCTTAAAAAAATGAGAAAAAATATACGCCCATAACCACAGATGTTTTTCTG
>VFQP010004598.1_pt1 | contig 12683 bp, 15 predicted proteins | sample 3512351 | NCBI WGS metagenome assembly VFQP01 (sample SAMN10412372, study PRJNA504923) | tailings metagenome | isolation source: Relicate 1 Philex TSF1 revegetated site | place: Philippines: Tuba, Benguet | collected 2017-08-29 | reverse complement strand
CGATCAGCGCCGGCGAACCGGTACGCGGATCGGCCTGAGGACGGGCGGCGGCTCACCCAGACCGGCGATGGCCTCGCCAAGCTGTTTCAGCGCGTCGATCACCCGGTCGAGAAGCTTCAACTGGAAAATCTGGCCCATGGCTTTCCCCTTGCGAGGATCATTCGCCGTTGAGCTTAAGCCCGCGTGAATTGTCCGTCTAGCGGGTCCGCGCAAAAAATCAGTGTAAGCCGCCGCTGAAGGACGCGGGCTTGGGCTTGTAACCGCCGCCGCCGAACTTGCCGAACATGCGCTGCACGTCCGGGTGATCGACCGGGCCGTTCTCGGCATCGGGCAGCAAATTCTGCTCGCTGACATAGGCCTGATACGGCCCCTCGCGCTCGTTCAGCGCGTAGAGGTGATAGAAAGGCTGATCCTTGCGCGGGCGCAATTCGGCCGGGATCGAGCGATACCATTCCTCGGTATTCGCGAAGACGGGGTCGACGTCGAACACCACGCCCCGGAACGGGTAGACGCGGTGGCGGACGATCTGGCCGATTTGGAACTTGGCGCTGCGCATGGGGGGCGGATTTTATTCGCGGTTGTGCGGCGATCAAGCCTTTCGAACTGCAAAAAAATCAGGCGAATTTCGCCTTGCCGGCATTGCGCAGGGCAAGATTCATCGACGAGCGCAGCGCGCCTTCCTCGCCCGGCGGGGTCCAGACGCGCATGGTCAGCGTCACGCTGTCGGCCGAATATTTCGACACGATCACTTCCGGCGCCGGATCCTTCAGCGAACGCGGATCGCCGGCGGCGAGCGACAGCACCTTGGCGAAGGCGGCGTTGATATCGACCTCGTCGGGCACGGTCACTTCGAAATCCAGGCGCTTGGCGTTGTAGCTGGAATGGTTGACGACCTTGTCGCCCCAGATTTTGCCGTTGGGCACCAGCACGCGGATATTGTCGTCGGTGCGCAGATCGGTGACGAACAGATCGATCGCCTCGACCTTGCCGGTGACGCCGCCCGCGTCGATGCGGTCGCCCACGCGATAGGGGCGGAACAGCAGCAGCATCACGCCCGCCGCGAGGTTCGACAGCGTGCCTTGCAGGGCCAAGCCGACGGCCAAGCCGGCGGCGCCGAAGACCGCGATCAAGCTCGCCGTCTGCACGCCGAATTGCGACAGCACCGCGAGAACGACGACCGTCAGGATCAGATAGCGCACGAGGCTGCCGAGGAAGCGTGCGAGCGTCAGTTCGACCTTGCCGACCTGGCTCAGCGTGCGCTCGACCAGGCGCTGGGCGATGCCCGCGACCCAGGAGCCGACGACCAAGATGACGACGCCGAACAGGAAGGGCGGGCCGTAAAGCAGGACCATTTCATTGAGCTGATTGAGGAAATGCATGACCCGGGCCCCTTTTTGCGGCGTATTTGACGGGCCCAGAAATGGCGCCCCGCCGCGTTCAAGTCAAGTTTATCCCGAGACGGCGCCCCGGGGACGAGGTGTAGGATCGGACCCATGGCGGCATCTTCCGGCAAGCCCGCATCCAAGCCCGACACGGCGGTAAAAAAGCCGGCGCCGGCCAAGGGCAAGGCCGCCCCGGTTTCCGATAAAAAAGACGAAGCCGCCAAGGCGCCGGCGGCACCCAAATCCGTCCTGCAACGCTATCGGATGTTCCTGTTCGCGGGCCTCGGCACGGCGATGCTGGTGACGTTGGCGACCGCGGCATGGGTCGTCTATTTCCGCGCGCCCGTCGAAATCGATCCGCCGGCCCCGCCGCCGCCCGCGTTGAAGCCGACCCCGCCCACGGTGGTGCGCGAAGGCGATCTCGACGACGATTTATGGCGGCGGATGGGCGTGCGCCCGAATTCGAATTAGTCGCCCAGGGCTTCGCCTTCGCGGCGCGGATCGGCCCCGCCCACAAGGCGCGTCTGACCTTGGCGGCGAACCACTTGGATCAGGCTCAACCCGCTGGTCTGGTGGTTGAGCGTCACCTCGTGCCCCAGCGCCTTCAAATCGGCGGCGAGGCCGGCGAGGGACGTATCGCGCTCCAGCTCGATCGTGCCGTTATTCATGCTGACCGCATGGGGCAACGCGACGGCGCGTTGCGCGTCCATGTTCCAGTCGATCGACGCGACCAGCGTCTGCACGACATAGGGAATGATGCGCGGGCCGCCGGGCGACCCCAACGTCGCGACCAGGCGGCTTTCGCGGTCGAGCACGATGGTCGGCGCCATCGACGAGCGCGGGCGCTTGCCCGGTTCGACGCGGTTGATATTGGGCACGTCGCCGTCGCGCGGACGCAGGGCGAAATCGGTCATCTGGTTGTTGAGCAGGAAGCCGCGCGTCATCACGTAGCTGCCGAAGGCGCGCTCGATCGACGTGGTGAAGGCGACCGCGTTGCCGGCGACGTCGACGACCGACAAATGCGATGTCGCGGGCAATTCGCTTAGCGTGTCGGCGGCACGGCTCGCGCGCGTGGCGACGCGGCCCGGCTCCGCGCGACCCGATGCGCGCTCGGCGCTCACCAGCTTGGCGCGGCCCGCGAGATATTTGCGGTCGGTCAAGCGCTCGACCGGGATCTGCTCGAATTCCGGATCGGCGAGGTAGCGGTTGCGATCGGCGAAGGCGAGCTTGGTCGCCTCGGCGATCAGATGCACGGCCGGCGCGGAATTGGGCTGCAATCCGCGCAGGTCGAAACGCTCCAGGATCGTCATCGCCTGAAGAACCGCGATGCCACCCGACGAGGGCGGGCCCATGCCGCAGATTTTCAGCTGGCGATAGGCGCCGCACACCGCTTCGCGCTTCAAGGCGCGATAGTTTTTGAGATCGTCGGCGGTGAGCTTGCCGCCCTTGCCGGTTTCGCGCACGGCGCGCGCGACCGCGCGGGCGAGGCCGCCGTTATAGAAGGCTTGCGCGCCGCCATTGGCGATCACGCGGAACGTTTCGGCGAGGTCGGGATTGGTCAGCCGTGTGCCCGCCGGTTTGGGATTGCCGTCGGCGTCGAAGAAATAAGCGCGCGTCGCGGCGAATTCTTTGAGCTGCGGCGTCTCGGCAATTTGCTTGGCCAAGCGCGGCGAAATCGGAAACCCGTCGAGCGCCAGGCGCATCGCCGGTTCGAACAGCCGCGCCCAGGGCAGGCGGCCATGTTCGTCATGCGCCAATTCCAGCATGCGCAGCACGCCCGGCACGCCGACCGCATGGCCGCCCAGCGCCGCGTCGTTGAACGCCAGCGGCTTGCCGTCGGCATCCAGGAACATGTCGGCGGTGGCTTTGGCGGGGGCGGTTTCGCGCCCGTCATAGGCGTCGACGCGTTTGCGCTCCGCCCCGTAATGCAGCAGGAACCCGCCGCCGCCGATGCCCGAGCTTTGCGGCTCGACCAGGGTCAGCACCATCTGCATGGCGATCGCGGCGTCGACCGCCGAACCGCCTTGACGCAGGATCTGCCGGCCGGCGTCGGCCGCCAGCGGATTGGCGGCGACGACCATCTGGCGATCGGCCGTGACGGCGTTGCGCGGCGCCGCGATCGTGGAGGCACCTTCGGGTGCGCGCGGCACCGGCGCTTGCGCGACGGCCGATACGCTCGTGGCGATGATCAACGAGAACGCGAATAGGCGCGCGCCGTGCCCAAGGGCACGCGCGAGATCAAAACCACGCGCGCGGCGGATATCGGGCACGGGCGACCTCGTCAGACGGCCAAGTTTGCGGCCGGAACACGCGAAGCCGGTAATTTAGGCGCCCGTGCCTTGGCCTAGCAAGAGACGAGTCGCGGATTTTCGCCGTATTTAGGCGGTTCCTGCACCGTTTTCCGCGCCGACCATGGTCAGCGAGCGGTGGATGCAGATTTGTTCGCGTCCGCCGCCGCTGGTCATGCCCGACCGGAAGCGCCCGCCGCGCGACGCGGCTTCGGGCAAATGGACGACATAGGCCGGGCAATCCAACTCGCGCGCGAGTTTGTCCAACGCGCCGACCAGCGCCTGGGTCGGGATATCGCCGTCGATCAGATCGAGGGCGACGAGATTGTCGATCGTCAGGCGCCGCCCGGTGCGCAGATCGGGTTCGACCGCGAAGCTGCACAGCGCATGCAGATAGCCGCGCTGATCTTCGACCCCCAGCAGCCCGCGTTCGGCGGGGCCGGCCGCGGCTTTGCGCGGCGCTTTGGCGCCCGGCGGTTTGGCACCCAGGGCCGTGGCGAAGCGCAGCCATGCCGCGAGCGTCAGATGCCCGGCGGCAAGCCGCGCCAACGGATAGGCGCGCAGCACGTCGCGCCCGGTCAGTCGGCGCACGCCGTAGTTGCGCCCGCCGTCATTGGCGGCTTGCGGGGCGATGGCCGGATCGCGGGCGGAACGGGCGAATTCCTTCAGCATGCGCGCCAAATTGCCAAAGCCGGGCGTGCCGGTCTTTGATTCAAATCAACGTGCGGCGGAGGCGGCCATATCGCGCCGGACGTAATCGATTCGTGCCCCACGCGCCGCGAACGACAAGCCTGTCCAATCGCCGCCGGGACCGTAGACAAGATCGGCTTCCAGATCGCCCGCCAGGCGATAGCGCGTGCCGTTGGCATCGGCCGCCAGCGCCATGGCCGAGACGTCGATCAGCTTGCCGCTTTGCGTATCGAGCAGCGGCGAGCGCATCACCTTCTCGCGATTCCAGTAGCTGGTCGGCACCGTTTCGGCGGGGGCGATGTAGGTGCCGCCGCTGCCGTCGATCGCCAGCCCCGTATCGGTCGCGCGCGCGTTGACTTGGGTGCGCGTGCCGTTGTCGTCGGTGCGCGCATCGAGCGAAACGAGACGGCCGTCGCGCCACAATTCCGTGCTGCGATGGGTGTAGCGATAAATGGTCACGAAAGCCAAACGCACGGCCATATCGATTTCGATCGTGGCGCGGGTGTCGCCGCCGTCATGCGCGATCGTCACGCGATGCGTGCCGATGGGGGCGCCATCGCGCAGCACGTCGAATTCCAGCGTCCGTGGCGCGGCGGTGGCGGACCAGGACAGCACGAGGGCGGCGAAAAGGGCGAGAAGTCGGGACATTTGAAGTTTTGTACGTCGCCGCCACGCCGGGGGATCAGCGCCGATGGGAGAATTTGCGATTTCAACGGCTTGGCATCGGATTGAGCGCGGTGGCCAGGCTTGCGCTGGACCCGTCTGCGGGTCCAATATCGGCGTCGATTTTACGTGGATTTCGTGGGGGATTCCGGATGGCGGCAGGATCGGCAGCGGGCGCGACGGCGGTGAAGCCGGCGTTACGCGAATCGCCCTGCGACGATTGCGCGATCCGCGAGACCAGCGTGTGCGAAGTGCTGGAACCCGCACAGCTCGCGCGGATGCGCGCGATCGCGACGATCATGCATCTGGAGCCGGGCACGACCTTGTTCCAGGAAAGCGAACCGGCCGAGCATCTGTGCAACGTCGTCGAGGGCGCGGTGAAGCTTTACAAGCTGCTGCCCGACGGGCGCCGCCAGATCACCGGCTTTCTGTTTCCCGGCGACTTCTTGGGCGTGGCGCTGAACAAAAGCTACGCCTATTCGGCCGAGGCGATGGGCAATGTGCGGCTGTGCCGCTTCCCGCGCCGCAAGCTCGAAAATCTGCTGACCGAATTGCCCAATCTCGAGCATCGCCTGTTGGAAGTCGCGGGTAACGAATTGGTCGCCGCACAGGATCAGATGCTGCTGCTCGGCCGCAAGACGGCGCGCGAGCGGCTTGCGTCGTTCCTGTCAATGGTGTCGCGCCGGGCGGCGGCGCGCGGTCGCCCGGATTCGCCGATCGACCTGCCGATGAGCCGGGCGGATATCGGCGATTATCTGGGGCTGACGACCGAAACGGTCAGCCGCACGTTCACCCAGTTGAAGAAGCAGGGCACGATCGGCCTGCCGTCGCAGACCAAGGTCGATATCCTGAAGCGCGAAGAGCTCGAGGAAATCGCCGAAGGCGGTTGAGCGTACTTACTTTGCCGCCACGATCGGTCGCACGAATTGCGGCTCGGTATCCCACGGGAACATGATCCACGTGTCCTGGCTCGTCTCGGTCACGTAGGTATCGACCATCGGCTTGCCCGCGGGCTTGGCGTAGACGGTGGCGAAATGCGCACCGGGCAATAGTGCACGCACGATCTTGGCGGTGGCGCCCGTATCGACCAGATCGTCGATGATCAGCCAGCGCGGCCCTTCCGTCGCGTCGACCGTGCCTTCGGCCAGCGGCTTCAGCAGCTTCGACGCGTCGCCGATCTGCTGGCCCTGATAGGTCGCGACCGAAATCGTGTCGATGATCCGCAGATCCAGTTCGCGCGCGATGATGCCCGCCGGGATCAAGCCGCCGCGCGTGATTGCCACGATGCCGCGCCAGGGCCCGCCCGCGACCAGCTTCCACGCCAGCGCCTTGCAGTCGCGATGCAGCTCCTGCCAGGAGACAAAGAACATCTTTTTGTAGGTTTCGTCGGCGGTGGCCATCTGGGGCGTGCTCCGGTCGGGCGGGTTTCCAGCGCTCTCTACCCCCGGAATCCGGACTGGGCAAGGCTCGTGCTTTGCATGTTAGAACGAAACAAAGCTTAGGAACGGAGAGTCCCCGATATGCTCAGCAGTCCCCGCGGCCATGGCGGCATGGTCACCGCCCCCCATCATCTGGCCGCGCAAGCCGGTCTCGACGTGCTGCGCGAAGGCGGCAACGCGGTCGAAGCGATGATCGCGATGGCGGCGGCGATTCCGGTCGTCTACCCGCATATGACGGCCGTGGGCGGCGACGGGTTCTGGCTGATCGACGACGGGCGCGGCAAGCCGGTGGCGATCGACGCGTGCGGGGCCGCCGCCTTGGCGCTGTCGCCCGCCTGGTATCGCCGCCAAGGCCATTCGGCGATCCCCTCGCGCGGACCCTTGGCCGCCAACACGGTGGCGGGCACGGTCTCCGGCTGGGGGGCGGCGTATGCGCTGTCGCAAACGATGGGCGGCAAACTGCCCTTGTCGCGCTTGGTCGAAGCGGGCGTGCATTACGCGCGCGAAGGCTTCCCCGCGACCGATTCCCAGGTGCGCTTCACGACCGAGAAACTGGCCGAATGCGTCGACCAGCCCGGCTTCAAGGCTGCATTCCTGCCCGGCGGTAAGGTCCCAACACCCGGTCAGCGGTTCCGTCAGCCCGCCTTGGGCGAGACGATCGCCAAGATCGGCCGCGAAGGGACGGAGAGTTTCTATCGCGGCGAATTGTCGAAGGCGATCGCGGCGGATTTGAAGCGCATCGGTTCGCCGGTGGCGCTCGACGACCTCACGCGCCACAAGGCGAAGGTCGTCAAGCCGCTGACCGTCAGCGTGCCCGGTTCGCGGCTCTACAACATGATCCCGCCCACGCAAGGTCTGGCGTCGCTGCTGATCCTGGCGATCTTCGCGCGCATCAAGCCCGAACGCTGCGACGGGCCGGAATATGTGCATGCGTTGGTCGAGGCGACGAAGCTCGCCTTCCGGATCCGCGACAAGCACGTCAAGGATCCGGCTTATATGACCGTCGATCCGCAAAGCCTGCTATCCGACGCTAAGGTCGCGTCGCTGGTGAAGGAATTCGATCCCAATCTCGCGGGCCCGTGGCCGCAGCCGCCCAAGAAGGGCGACACGATTTGGATGGGGGCGATCGACGCGCAAGGGCGCAGTGCGAGCTTCATCCAATCGATCTATTGGGAATTCGGCTCGGCTTGCGTGCTGCCGGAAACGGGTCTGCTGTGGCAGAATCGCGGCACGTCGTTCTCGCTGGAAAAGGGTGCCGCGCAGGAATTGATGGCGGGGCGCAAACCCTTCCACACGCTGAACCCCGCGATGGCGTTTTTCGACGACGGCCGCTCGATGGTCTACGGCACGATGGGCGGCGACGGCCAGCCGCAGACCCAGGCGATGATCTTCTCGCGCTACGCCTTCTACGGCATGCAGCCGCAAGCGGCGGTGACCGCCCCGCGCTGGCTGCTGGGCCGCACCTGGGGCACGGCGACGACCAAGCTGCGGCTCGAAAACCGTTTCCCCGCCAGCACGATTTCGGCGCTGAAGGGCATGGGCCACGATCTGGAAGTCGCGGCCGCCGACTACACCGATCTGATGGGGCATGCGGGCATGATCGTGCGCACGCCCGATGCCGGCGGCGGCAAGGCGCTGCTGGAAGGGGCGACCGATCCGCGCTCCGACGGGCAAGTCGGCACGTTCTGATTGCGCAGGCATTGGCGACGGGCGCGAAACGGCGTAGGATAGTTTGCGATCATATAGCTAAATAAATCTCTTTTTTCGTTGGCGTTTTCGCTTATTGTTTTTATTGGTTGCATGGATATTTACCCTCTTAAGACAAGGGGAGGATAAAATTTATGGTATCAGGCTGCATTCCAGTGAGTTTTTGCCGATGCGGATTTTTCGTTTCCCTCGGTACAGTGTCGGAGTTGCTCCGGGGAGCTATTCAACAAACGGATTTCCTTCGGCATGCCGAGACTCAGCCCTAACTTTTCACGCGCCGTTTTCTTCCTTTACCGAAGAGACCCGCATAGCGGCGATGTCGTTGGGCCCGAGGGTTCCGGCGTGATTATCGGTGAATACGATATGCAGCTTCCTATTGTTCATTTCTATGCGGTCACCGCCGGGCACGTCCCCAGAACTGGAGCATCAATCATTCGACTCAATACGCATGATGGCAAATCACGAGACATTGATCTGGATGGATCCGAATGGGAGGCAGATTTAACGGCTGAGGATATTGCGATCGCCGATATCACCAGCGAAATAAGCCATGATACCGACGAGGTTTCATACCTGCCGCTCGGTATGATTGCCACTGAGTCATTCATATCTGAGGTTGATCTTGGAATTGGAGATGATGGCTTTATGCTTGGGCTATTCGGTGCCCATCACGGTAACCAAAAGCGCAATTTGATAGCTGCCCGCTTTGGAAACATCAGCTTGCTTGCGAATGCAGCACATCCGATTGAGCGATACGAACCCAGTCTAAAAATTACGTTCAAATCACCGTGCCATGTGTTCGATATTCACTCGCGCCCAGGATTTTCCGGATCTCCGGTTTTTGTCTACCGAACGCCAGAGAATGATTTAAGTGATATTGTGTATGGAAATGGAAGGCATGTAACTCTTCGGCGTAATTCGATGAGCATGCGCGAAAGAGAAACACGCGGACCGCAAGCGGAGAATGTCGAGATATTCCACCACAGGCCCGACAATCAGTTTGTAAAACTGCTAGGCATCCATGTGGCCGAATTCAACGACATCGTCAGAATTTCCAAGGCTGGCGAGATCGTGTCCCAAACAAATGGAACACAAAAAACACTAGAGGACGGGGACAAAATCAAATTTCCCGGCAGCATGACCATCGTCGTTCCTGCGTGGCAAATTATAAAGTTGTTAAACGGCGAGAAATTAACTAAGAAACGATCCGAACGAGAAGATGCCGCTAGAGAAGACGCCCGGCGCGGTCCACAACGCGCTTCGGACACTCAGCAATCCATCAGAGATGAATCCCCTCGTCCTCGCCATCAAGAGGATTCCACAGACTGGCCCACAGCGTCCGCGCGTGAATCGCGTCGGCGAGAGCTGGGGCGTCGACAAACCGACCAGATCGTTAGATAGGCTCCTCAATCCCGCCGTGTCGCGTCGCTTTTGCCGACCGCGACGGATTTGAGGATCGCGTAGACCTGCAAGCCTTCGCGCAAGCCCAACTCGGCGACCGAGGCGCGGGTGAGGCGGGCGGCGATCGTTTGATCGCCCGCGACGAGGGCGAGTTCCGCGTCGGGCCCGTCGGCGTTCTGCGTCACGCGCGCGATCGTCGCTTCGATCGCATTGCGCGCGGATAACCCCTCGGGCTTTTTCGTCGCCACCATCACGTCACGGGCGCGGACATGCACGCGCACGCGCGTCCCAGGTGCGGCGTCGAGTGCCGGCACGTCCAACGCGCCGCCGGCGAAGTCGAGCCGCGTGAGCGCGTATTCCGGCATGTGATCGGCGACGGTGGTTTCCAGCACGCCGCCCGCGTCGAACTGCCCGGCGATGGCGGTAAAATCCGGGTGCAGCGCCATCTCGGCGATCGTGCCGAGTGCCCGCACCGTGCCGCCGTCGATCAACGCGATCCGGTCGGCAAGGCGCATCACCTCGTCCGCCGCATGGCTGACATAGACGATCGGCAATTTGGCTTCGGCTTGCAGCCGGTCGAGATAGGGCAGCAGCTCCGCCTTGCGCGCGGCGTCGAGCGAGGCGAGCGGCTCGTCCATCAGCAGCGCTTGCGGGTTTGCCAGCAAAGCGCGGCCGATCGCCACGCGCTGACGCTCGCCGCCCGACAGCGCGACGGGTTTACGCGCCAGCAACGCTTCGATGCCGAGCAACGCGACGATCGCGTCGAAATCCGCGCTTCGTTCGCCGCCGGGCGCGCGCTTTGCGCCGTAGCGCAGATTGGCCGCGACATCGAGATGCGGGAACAGCCGCGAATCTTGGAACACGTAGCCGAGGCGCCGTTTCTCCGCCGGCACATCGATGCCTTTCGCGGAATCGAACAGCACATTCCCGCCCAGCGCGATGCGGCCTTGATCGGGCCGCGCGAGGCCGGCCAGCGCGCGCAGGATCGACGTTTTGCCCGAGCCCGATCGGCCGAACAGCGCCAGCACGCCATCGGACGGCGCACGCAGCTTCGCGTTCAGCGCGAAATCGCCCAAACGGGTTTGGATGTCGAGCTCGATCATCTTCCCATCATCCGCTTCACGCGCCGGGCGAGATATTCGGACAGTAGGAGCCCCGCGAAGGCGAGCGTGATCGAGATCGCCGCGAGGCGGGCCGCTATCGCCTCGCCGTCGGGGCGCTGCACGGCCGAATAGATCGCCAGCGGCAGCGTTTGCGTTTCGCCGGGCACGTTCGACGCGAAGGTGATGACCGCGCCGAATTCGCCAAGGCTCGCCGCGAAGGCGATCATGCCACCCGCCAAAATGCCGGGCAGGATCAGCGGCAGCGCGATCGTGAAAAAGCGGTCGAGCTTGCCCGCGCCCAGCGTGCGCGCGGCTTCGTCCAAGCCCGGGTCGAGCGCTTCGATCGATAGGCGGATCGCGCGCACCATCAGCGGGAAGGCCATCGTTGCGGTGGCGAGCGAGGCGCCGGCCGCGGTGAACACCAAACGCACGCCGAGATATTCGTTGAGCCAAGCGCCCACGGGGCCGCGCACGCCGAAGGTCAGCAGCAGCAAATAGCCGACGACGACCGGCGGGAGGACGAGCGGCAGATGCACGATGCCGTCGACGATCGCTTTGCCGGGGAACTCATAACGCGCGAGCAGCCACGCGACCGCGACGGCGAGCGGCAGCGAGAACGCGACCGCCTTGGCCGCGATCTCCAGCGACAGAAGCACCGCCGCCCATTCGGCGGGAGAAAGCATGCGCAAAGCCCCGTTCGACGCTATATCCGAATGTATATAGCGCGAGCGAGCCGCACGAAGTCAACTATTGCGGGCGGTATTGCGCGATCCCGTGGCCGAAGGACCAGTCGATGCGATTGGTCTCGCTCAGCGTCACCATCACGTCTTCGGGGCGCAGACCGGGATCGGCGGCGAGGTTGCGCGCGATCGCGGCGTAAAGCCCGCGCTTGATGTCGTCGCTGCGGCCTACACTCCAGAAAACTTGGACCAGCGTGAAATCGGGCCCGCGCGCGATGTTCATATACTGGGGATCGGCGATCAGGCGGCCGGGCTTGTGCTCACTGATCACCTGGAAGCGATCGTCGGCCGGCACGGTGCCGGTCGCGACCAAAGCGGCGTGCACGCCGTCAGCGACTGCCTTGATCCAGGCTTCCGGCTTGCCTTCGGGAATGTCGATGCGCACGAGCGGCATGGGGCTTCTCCTGTCGTTGTCGGGAGAAGATGTGCTCGCGCCGCGCGGGCGCCTAGAGGCGCGTCCGGCGTAAGACTTGTGAACGCCCGGCCCAAAAGCGAAGAGCGGCGACGCCTTTCGGCATCGCCGCTCCGCTGGATCGGCAGCTCCGCCCCGAAAGGGAGGAGGAACGGGACGGGCGCTTGATCCGTTAGGCGTTAGGCCGCGCGGACCGCCGGGTGGACCTGCACGACATTCGCCGCATGGACCGCCGGGGCGGCCGAAGCGTCGAACGGCGCGTAGCCGTCGCGGACATAATGGCCCGAAGCGATCTGGGCGATCTCGGCGCGGTTGATGCCGATGTCGGCGAGCGTGCGGTCGTCGAGCGAGTCGAGTTCCGCGAACGTCTGGCGACGCTCGTTCCACGACTTGAACTTCGCGACCAGCGCCTGCACGGCCTCGTAGACCAGCTTGGCGCGCGCACGACGGGCCGCCATCGAGAGCTCCAGCTCGTCGATCCGGGCGCCGTTGGCGCCAAAGGACGGGACGGCATTGAACTGCGACTGGGCGGACATGATTTCTATCTCCTTATCAACTCGTTAGCGGTCTCGCCGACCATTCGGCAGATCATTCGCCAACGAACGAACAACCTCAATGTAGGGGATTTTGTGCGCCGCAACAGTAGTCGATACTGCGCCGCAGCAATGCATTTCGCGCATGCAGCATTTTGACATAATTAACAATTGCGCATGGCGGAACGCCGTCGATTTTCCGGCTATTGCCGCAAAGCATTGGCGTGCTTAGGTTTCCAACCATGCCGCCCCGCGATCAACCGACCCCCGCCTGCCGTGAAACCTATCAAGGCGATACCGCGCTCGCGGGATTGCTGGCCAAACA
>VFQP010004597.1_pt1 | contig 12687 bp, 15 predicted proteins | sample 3512351 | NCBI WGS metagenome assembly VFQP01 (sample SAMN10412372, study PRJNA504923) | tailings metagenome | isolation source: Relicate 1 Philex TSF1 revegetated site | place: Philippines: Tuba, Benguet | collected 2017-08-29 | reverse complement strand
TAATGCTGCGCGTTGCTTGGACGGGCGCAGGTCCTGGAGGAGTTCACGCCGGCGGAGCGCGGCAAGGTGCTGCGGTTCTGCACGAGCTGCAGCCGCGCGCCGCTGGGCGGCTTCAGGTATCTGCAGCCGCCCCTCACCGTGCACAAGGTGAGAACCATGCAGGGCGCGGGGGCAGGACGGCGTTAGGGCTCACCATCGCGCAACATCCTGCCTCTACCCCGCCGGGCGCCTGCGCTGTCACGCGCTGTGCGGCGCCAGGGCTGCTCGGAAGCAGCACGTGGTCGGCCTGCCTAGAGCCCTCGTGGGTGCCCTAACCATGCGCAGGTGGACTGCGAGGCGTCGCCCCTGGCGGCGCTGGGCGGCAAGGACGTGGACCGCCTGCCCACGGCCTCCACCTGCTTCAACACGCTCAAACTGCCCAACTACCGGCGCAAGGACACGCTGCGGGCCAAGCTGCTGCAGACCACCACCAGCGGCGCCGGCTCTGAGCTGTCCCGAGCGGGGAGGGCGGGAGGCGCACGTGCGGTCGTGTTGCACCACCCTGTGCGCCTTCCTCTCGCACGTGCCACGTGTGCGTCGCGTTTTGCAGCTGATTCAGGCATAAGATGCAGCCGTGTCACGCAGGTAGGTGCAGCCGTTTCAGGCAAGCGCGCCTCACGGCGTGATGGTTTCAGGCAAGCGTACCTCACGGCGTGATGGAGAAGCATGATTGGCTCGCACCGCGGCAAGCCAGCAGAGAGCCAGCAATTGGAGCAGCTATTCGCTGCACGATAGTGATGGTCAGGCATGACGCAGCATCCGAATAATGCAGCCACCAGCTTTTTCTCAGCTCGCAGCTCTAGGGCAGGCAAGTAAACCGTACGTATGGGTTCCCCTAGGGCCCGGCCCGAGAAAGCAGTGCATCCTCTGCACCGTCTCTAAAAGCATGCCACGCAGGCGTGACGCTGACGGCAACGGAACAACGGTTGGAAGTGCTTGCGGGCACTTGATGGGGCGTCATGCCGCCCCCCGTACCGCTCCCCATCCCATGGCACGAAGTCCCGTGATCCCAGGCGATACGCACACACGCTCTCCTTGCCAGAGATGGCTGTACCAGATGGCTGCACCAGATGTTACCGAAGCTCAATGCACGTGGCGCCACAGCAGGTGCTGGCCCACTCCGGGCTCACCTCCAGGCGGTGGCTTATGGGGCAGCACACACACGTGTGTTGCATTTAAACACTTCACCTTGGCTGGGCCGGAGCCCAGCTACCGGGCGCATCAGAAGCTTCGCAGCGCAAAGGCGCGTGAGCCAGTACTCAGGTGCACAGAAACGCCCCCTCTCCTGAGCCGCACGGACCCCAGACGTGTGTGTGTGAGTGCAGCACTGCGCATCAACGGAACGGGTCATCGCCCACGTCAAGCAGGATCGAGGGTTGCTAGGCACGAGCCCGGGCCCAGCTCACGGTCACACTACTTGCGGTTCTTGCCATACGCCGAGATACTCCACACGAGGCTGCGGACAGAGCGCGCAGGCAGCTCGTCCAGACCAGACTCATCCGCGTGTGCGGCTGCGACGCTGTGCTGCGTGCATATGTGCGTGCTGCCGCACGTGCTGCCGGTTGCCACGCTGTCCAGGGCATGCGTGAAGATGTCCCTCCGGCAGGGGAGGTAGCGCTTGGCCAGGCCGCCCTCCTCGGCTTCGTACCACGTGAAAAGCGGCTCCCGCGACCTGTCAAGCGTCTTGCGCAGAGGAATCAAGTTGTCTCGCATGCCCAGCAGCCTCCGGAAGCAGTTGCCCACGAAGCCCGCGCCAATGTGCAGCAGGTTGAGCGGAGGGTAAACGGCGTCCTGGGTGCAGAAGGCATAGGTGATTTGGGCCCGCACGTGCTTGTACTCTTGCATGCTGCGGTCCTGGACCTCGGCGTACGTATTGGCCATCATCGCGATGAACAGATTGATGAAAATGAGCCCCATGATGGCCGTGAAGAGCGAGTAGAGCATGAGGCCGGTGTAGGGCTTCTGCTGCCAGGCCTGGGACGCGCCCTGGCCAAACAGCTGGAACTCCAGCATGACGATGACGCCCATGAGCCCCGAGTCGTGCCAGGCGATGGGCCAGCCCTTGTTGTACAGGGAGCACTGCCCAGCTGAACCCGGCGGGGTGCCCGGCTCGGCGTCGTCGGGGCCGGTGCAGACGCCCTTGAAGACGGCCAGCGCCGCCATGCTGAACGCCAGCAGGGTGACGACCACAAGCAGCAGGAAGCGCGTCACGTCCCGCACAAAGAGGCGCTGCAGCGTGACGAGCAGCGGCCCCACGCTGGGGCTGATCTCGTAGACGGCCAGCAGGCGCGTGTAGACGCACAGCACGGACAGCGCGAGCGCGTCGTTGGCCCGCGTGACGATGGCCACGGCGCGCTGCCCGTCGCCCTGCACGCCGTGGGCGCCGTAGAGACGCAGGCAAACGTACGCCAGCTGCGACAGCGCGCCGACGAGGTCGAGGATGTTGAAGAGCTTCCAGTACACCTTGGCGCCTGTCTCCCACATCTCCTGCACCTCGTCCACCAGCGTGCCGAGCGCCCACACGGCCAGCGCCATCTCCGTGTAGCTGAGCCCCTCGACCGGGTCGACGCTGCTCGTCACCACCACGCTCATGAGCACCACCACGATGAGGAGCGTGAGGTACGACGCCAACCAGCGGTTGTAGCCGATGTGCCAGGGCCGCCCCGTGTCGTTGGACGAGCGGCCGACGTCGGCCAGGCGCTGGAGGTGGCTGGAAAAGGGGCGCAGCGCCACCAGCGGGGGGTAGGCGACCGCCCACCAGCAGTAGATGAAGATGGCTGACAGGAGCCAGAAGGAAAGGTGGAGAGCTTGGACGAGTACTCGTAGCTGCCCATGGGGTCAAACCGCTCAGTCAGCAGGGCCTGGACCTGCACACACGCACGGAAAGACTTTGGTCTCAGCAGCGTCCAACGCCTGACCGCACCGCCTCCGCCACCGCCGCCAAGGTAGTCTGGTCTGGTTTCCACGCCAACGGGTCAGGGACGGCTCTCTTCTCCGTCGTTGATGAAACGTGTGCGCAATCACCGCCTCCACTCACGTGGCGGTGGGCGATGAGCCCCTTGTTGTCCGTCCTCAGCGCGTGCTCGATGGGCGGCTGCGGGAACGTCTTGGCGTCCCCCGGCAGCGGTGCCAGCACGGCACGGGCCTGCTCCCTGGTCTTGCACCCGTCCATCACCCTCATGAGCAGAGCTTGCACGTAGGCCCGCTGGCGCTCAAAGAACGGCGCCTGGCTCAGCAGGTGCTCCACGGCCAGCAGCACCGACAGGGCATTGTAGTCCAGCTCCTCTACGGCGGCTGTCGTGAGCGCATGGATGATGCGGGGCGTCAGCGCCTCGCGGTGGCCCACTTCGTCCTCGCTTGTGCTCAGGATCTCTTGAGCCTCGAGGATCTTGCCGCGGGCGATTGCCGTGAGTGGCTTCAATCCTGGGGCGGTGTTTTCCCGCAGCAGGAGGTCCAGGTCCCGCAGCACCAGCAGCTCCGCCATGTCAGAGTGGCCTTGGGCGATGGCCCACTGCATCTGCGCGGCAGGATTTGGTGGGGCGAGTTAGGCTCACTCGCAGGAAGGGTTCGTCATCATCATCATCATCATCAATCATCAATCATCAATCACTCGACGCGACCTGTCTTCCCTTAACCATGGGACGCACCGGCGTCTTGCCGAAAACGTCGCTGGTCTGGAAAATGTCTTGCTGGAGCTTTCCTTGACGGTCGAGGTCCAGCAGGAGACTGACAGAGCGCAGGCAGCCTTGCGCGGAGGCGTGGTGCACCGGCGTCATGCTGCGTGGATGGACGGATGCAGAGAGCACGGGGCGCGCAGCAGGCATGTGCGCCCATTAAGGACACGCACCACACTTGGCATGCCAGGGCCCCAAGTCGTGCGCACTCACTCAGCACTGCAAGCCTGTGGCCCCGGTCCCCGTGCTCACCTGAGCCAGTCCCGAGTGAGCATGAGCTGGGTGAGCTGGGCGCTGGTCAGGCGCGTCATGATCTCCTTCAGGACGTCACACGACTTCTCACGGCACGCCCAGTGTGCCGGCGTGAGGCGCTGAAAGCCGTACCGCTGCAGGATGCAGTCTGCGGACCCCGCCTCCGAGATGAACCTCCTGCACCACAACACGCGATGCGTGCGGCACGTGTCTCAATCTCAACCTTGCCACGCAGCGTCTCCTCCTTTCCTCAGAGTGCAGTGCCAGCGTGGGATGACCTGCCTCACTTGAAGAGGACGACGTCGTCCACTTCAGCAGCTTGGCAGATGGTTTCGACCTTCCCCAGCTCTCGCTTCCTGTGTGCGTGGTGGACGTCTGAGGCCGAGAGAACTCGTGAAGGAGGGCGCAGGTCCGATGGCCCCGATGGCAGTGGCGCCGCCTTTTCCTCGAACTGCGACTCTTCGTCCTCCGTGATCCATCCGACGTGCTTGCGAGGCTCCAATTCGGGGTGAGTCTTCACCATCGCCGCTGATGCGTGTGTTCGGGACGTCTGATGATTTCACCGCCACACACGCAAGCGCGATGCCAGCGTGCAGCCCCAGTGTGCCGTACCACTCCTACGGCACCACCGAGTCACCGCGCGTGATCGGCGTCTACGAGCACAGGTGCACAGGTGAGGGGTGTGCTACTCGTCGATGCGGCGCCGTCGACCTTTGGTACAGGTACGCAGGAGGCGCGGGAGGCGGACGCTGGCGGGCTGTGCCAGCGTGGACCTCGCCGTGCCGTTCCTCCTGGTGTTTCTCCCCAAATGGTGGCCCACAAGCTCAGGTGCCACGATTCTCCCCTCATGCACGTCGCAATCGCAGGCCCACCAAGTGCCTGCAAGTGGGGAAGCAGTTGCAGGGCCGCGCAAAATCCGGTGCTGGGCGCGCAGTGCCAGAGCTCCTGTGTCAGTATGTCGGGTCCCGGGGGAGAGATCATGAAAAGGCGTCCAGCGGGGCCTTCGGCACCAACAGCAGCACGCGCCCAGAAAGGCCCCTTGTCATCATCATCCCACCTTGGCCTGCTCTCTGGCCACAAGCAGCGCACCAAAGACCCGCCACCAGACAGCGCAACCGTACATACAACATCAAGCAGCAACAACAGCGAGACCCACCAGCGAGAGAACAAGCCCTGGCAGCGGCGGCTGCCCGCCTGTCAGGCCTTCCGCCAGACCATTCATTTGGGGTTTCTGTTCCCGCAAAACGAAATCGTGCCACAGGTGATGATCATCTCTCTGATCAGGCCAAAAGTGGAAAAGCCCCTCGGCGCCACCACCACCATCAATATGCCACAAGAGAACAGCGTCCTCACCACTACAGCAGGCGCGTCGCCAACCAGGGCATCAAATCCTGCATCCCGTGATCACGCGGCAAGCAAGCAGGCGCTCCCGCTCCGCTGCACGCACACACGCGCGTCGCCAACACTCTGCGCCGCGGCGGGCCGCGGTTCAGGCTGGCACCTGCACCTGGCTTGCCAGGTCAGGTCGCCCTCCTTAATCACCACGGAATCCGCTTTCCTTTCCTTCCTCCTTGCTGTCTGCGCTGTGCCAGGCCGCAGCCCTAGGCCGGCACCTGCATCTCCACCGGCGCCACATGGCCCGCAGCACTCACCGCCCTGTCCTGCACCAGCACGTCGTTAGGGCCTGCAACCCTAGCCGCCGCCGCCGCCGCTGCCCACTCGCCCACACCGTCCTCCGCCACCACGCCGCAGTTCCCGTGCAACCCCTCCTCCTCCGCGTAACGCTGCTGCCCCCGCCACCGCCCCTGCCGCCGCGCCCCGCGCCGCGGCCGCCGCCGCGCCCCGCCCGCCGCCGCGGCGCCACCGGAGGCGGCTGGCGGCAGTGCTGCCTGCGGCGCCGGAAGAGCCAAGGGCTGCAGCGGCAATGCGCCCAAGTGCCGGTGAGCCGCCGCCGCGCCCGGCTGCAGCATCAGCGCCAGCTCCGCCATCCCCAGCGCCGCTCGCTGCTCCGCCGACGCCGATCCTCCCGCCGACGCCCACAGCACGCTGCCGCCCATGGCCGCAACGCCCACCTCCTCCCCCACCTCTGCCTGCTGCGGAGGGACTTTGGCCGCCGCCGCTTGCTCCGCCGGCGCCGCCGCTACGGCCGCCGCGTCGTCGCCGCCGCCGCCGCCGTTGAGTTTGTCGGGGATGAACCCCAGGAAGAAGAGCGGCAGAAGCAGTGTGGCGTCGCAGGCGGCGAGCAGGTGCGGCAGGTGCGTGAAGTCGTCGTTGGTGACGTGGAGCAGCCCGCACAGCGCGGCGCCGCCCAGCAGCCGCACGCCGTCCGCCAGGTTGCACAGCGCCCTGCATGGTGGTGGTTTAGGGTTTCAGGGCATGGAGGTTTAGGAGGCGGGAGAAGACGGCGGCGCGCTGTGCGGCGGCGGCGCAGCGTGCGAGTGTGCGAGGGAGAGGGCTTGCGAGGGCTCACATGATGGTGGCGAAGCAGGTGGCCTCGAGGCCCGGCGGGCACATGCGGGCGGCCAGCACCATCATGGGCATGGACAGGACCTGCGGGAGGGGGGACGTGGCGCATTAGCGTGTGTGCGATCTGTTTGGACACCTCGGCGGGGACGAAGCCCAGCTACCGGGCGTATCAGATGTCTGCAGGACGGGCGCGGTGCGCGCACACTGTCCGCGTTTCTCGCACGTCCATTGCGTCGAGGGCTGCACGCCTCTGGTTGCCCTGGCGACACGGCAATGGGGCCAGCCGCTAAGCTTCCCGCGTGCCCGCAAGCGGCGCGGCAGGCAAGGAGCCTTCCAGGGAGCGAACTCGCTCACGCTCGCGCCCTCCATGCCCGTAGAAAAAGAAAGCACGCCCTCCCTCAAGAAGACCCCCACCACCACTCACGTTCTGCACCACGTCCAGGACCAGCGAGCCGCCCAGCACGAACATGTGGTCGTCCAGCCCCCAGGCCCGGTGCACGCCAGACACGAGCACCAGCTGGCTGCCCTGAAGCGCAGCCGCCAGCAGCGTGCCCCACAGCATCATGCTCCGCACCTGCGGCGCAGCACACACACAGCACGCGCAGCACGCCGTTTGAACCCCTCCCTCACACGAGGCCAGCTGTCGGACGCATGCCGCGTCACTCGGAGGGCTCCTCGCGGGCTGCAGCACCGTGACACCATGAATGCCACGCAACGACGACGACGACAACGACGACGACGGCTTGCGTGGCAAGTTGCCGCGCTGAGGCGCCACGAGACAGGGAGAGAGAGGGGGAGAGAGAGAGAGAGTGCGTCGATTCCGCCTCACCGGCACGTCCTTGAGCGCCGCGTTGTAAAGCACCACGCCCACGAACGACGCGCACGCCGCCGCCAGCTGCACCTGCGAGCCACCGCACAAATTTGACAAGAAGTAAGGGCGCGGCGCGCGAGGTGCGTCGGAGGTGGTGAGCAACGGCTCAGGGGAGGCCAGTGTTGCGCTCCGTTCACTCCGCCGCGCCGCCCGCGACCGCCGGGCGCAAGACACGCGCCTTGCTCTCCTGCCTCCTCCCTCCCTCCTCCCTCCCCTCCCTCGTCTCCCTCCACCCCATCGCACCTGACCCAGGAAGCCAGGAGTGAAGCCCAGCACCTCGGTCTGGTACGAAAACATCGCCGTGTCCGCCGACGGCGTGGCGCTCAGCATCAGCAGGAACGCCAGCGGCATGCACACGTCCGGACGCCGCATCGCCTCCCACACGGCCGCCGCGTGCCGCCGCAGCCCCCCCGGCGCCTCCGGCGCGGCGGCGTCGCCGGCCGGGGGCGGCAGGGGCGCCGCCTTGCCGCCTGGCGCGTGGCCGCTGGTCACGGGCCGCTCCTCCAGCACCAGGGCGGCGGCGCCCACCAGCAGCGGGAACGCCGCCATGAGCTCAAACACGTGCCGGGGGCCGTACTCCTGCAAGCGCTCGCATCGTGCATCGTGCAAGCGTGCGTGCAAGCGCCGGAAGGTGCCCATAGGGACACCGAGGCACGGCGGACGGATGGCGGTGACGCCGGCGCGCATGGGCCCCAGGTAAGCCCTAAGCCCTCGGCCCTCACCTGCACCAGCGAGCCGCTGAGCGAGGCGGTGGCCACCTGGGCCACGGCGTAGGAGGCCCAGCACAAGGACTGCAGCGAGCCCGCCGCCGCCTGCGCGCGTTCCGCACAGCAGCAGGGCAGAGACAGGAGGTGGGGCAGGGACGTTTACCGGCCCCCTCGCGCCCCGTGCGCTGGCGCTCTAATCCCTGCCGCCACTGCGCACGCCCTACGCCCGCGCAAGCACGTCTGCGACGCCCTCCACCAGGCCCTGACCCACCCCTCCACGTCACTCAACGTCCTCTCCGCCCCGCCATCCCAAGGCCGCACGACGCGCACGCTCCCCTCACCTGGCTCTCGCCCCGCGCGCGCTCCACCACCATCGAGTCCACCACCACGTCGCTGACCGCACTGGCGCTGCTCGACACAAACATGGCGCCCAGGAAGGCCAGCGCGCTCGACGGGCCGCGGCCCATGAAGGCAAAGCTGGCGGCGCCTGCGGGCAGGCAGCACGCGAACACACACTGGTTGCCTTTGCGCTGCGAGACGTCTGATGCACCCGGTAGCTGGGCTCCGGCCGAGCCCTGCTACCGAGGCGTCCAAACAAAATCCCACTCTCACACACACGCGCGCGCGCGTGCAACGGCAACACGAAGCAGCGATCGCTGGCTCGCTCGCTCGGTGCTGCCACGGTGCGTCTGAATCCACCCGATGGCCCTGGGCTCCGGCGCCGCTGTTTGATGCGGGTCCCGACACGCACACCCGCACACGCCAGGCTGCCCTGCGGGATCTCGGCGCCGCCTCGCGCTCCTGGACCTGCGCCTCCGCCCCCTCCGCTCCCTACCCTCGCCCTGCCCCGCCCTCCCTGCCTGCACTTGCGCCCCGCCTGCCAGCCCCAGACGCGCACCCGCAAGGCTGGCGAGCAATAGATACGACTTGCGCCGGAAGCCGAACAGCGGCACCGTGTCGGAGGCCCAGCCCACCAGCGGCTTGAGGCACCAGGGGATGGAGGTGAGCGAGAGGAAGAGCGCCACGTGGGCGGGGTCCGCGTTCAGCTCGTCCTTGAGCAGGAGGCGCTGCGCCAGCGTGGCCAGCTCCAGGACGCCCTGGACCAGGTACACTGCGCGCGTTTCGAGTTCGTGCCGCAAGGAGCAGCAATGGCGTGGTGAGAGCGCCTGCGCGGAAGCTGGCGCCCGCGAGCAGGGCTCTCTGCTTCTCCCCTCCCCTGATATCGCAGGGCGCTGAGCGCCATTGCACTGCAGGAGCAGCAGCAGCAGCAGCAGCAGCTGCTGCTGCTGCTCCAAGATTGCGTGTGCCCGCTGCTTGCTGCCAGGCGCGTCACCAAACGGGCGTCCCGGAGAACGCGCACCCGTCGAGATTGCCACCAGCTCGGGGCTGAACTGCAGGCCGGAGAGCAGCGGGCTGCGGGCCGCGGCGCCCTCACGGGGCCGCTGCTCCGCTAAAGGTGGCTCGGCGGGCTCCGGGCCGAGCGAACCGTCGAAACCCAGGCCGCTCGCCGAGGAGGGAGCGGCGATGGCCACGTCGCGAACGACGAGCGCGCCAGGGCATTTCTGCTGCTGGGGCCGCGGCGCTGACCGCTTGCTGCTGCGGAATCCACGCGGAGGGAAGGGGGCTCCGCGTTGGAAGGCGCCTGTGGAAGAAGCTCTGCTGCTGGCGCGCATCCAAAGGAGAGGCTCCTGTGCTGTGAAGCTGCTGAAATCCAACGCGTTGGCTTGTTGCTGTGTGCGCATGGGGGGGGCGGTTGTCGAGGGTCAACATGTCGCGCACGCATGCCGCGCGCCCCCAGCGGCTCAAGGGAAGAGAACCGCCTCCTCTACGCAATGCGTCAATCATCACCACCATCTGCATCTGAATTGAGAGCCTTCCGCAGGCCCTCAATCCGCCGCCTCCGTGCGCTAGTTCTTGTACCGGTCGTACTCGCGCTCGGCGTTGTACGGCGTCCACACGATCCTGCTGGGGTCGATCTGCAGGCCCGGCCCGCCCGCCTGCGCAAGCGGTCGGCACCAGCAGGAGGCACGGTTGGCAAACGCGGGGGCGGCATCGCCAGGGCCTTGGGACGGGGCGCGATGCCGTGCTGAGGCCCAGCGAGGCCACACGCAGCATACCAAAGGCGGCGCGGCAGAGATGCGTTGGGGAGAAGGAGGAAGAGCGTCTGGCGCAGTGGCGGGGCGCAAAGGTCACGGGCCCTCCTCCGCACGCGCCAAGCGCACCTGCTTGAGCTTCTGTTGGATGATGTGCGGCGCCGCGCACAGCACGTGCTGCCCCTTTTGGTACTGGATGAGGCCCAGCTGCGTGAGCGTCTGCACCACGTCGTCCGTGCGGATGGCCGTGCGCTCCGACAGCTCCTGAGGGCGTTTTCAAAAAACAAGACAAACAGCGAGGTAAACAGCGAGGTAAGCGCGATGCCAGGCCAAGGACACCACGCCGCGGTCGCCTGGGCACCGCTGGCCCTGGCCTCCTTGGTGGTCCATGGGTCGGCTGCACCTCGCCTTGATGCTGAAGGTGCCTCGAGCGTTCACGGTCGTGCGGGCCTGTTTCCTCATGCAGCAAGCGCGCCGCACCTTGATGCTGATGGTGCCCTGGTGGTCGGCCAGGATCTTGAGCAGCTCGCGCGTCCAGTAGCCGTGGTACGACACGCGGCCCAGGTCGCTCAGCGGCCGCTCGGGCGTGCCCACCTGCGCCGCATGGGCATGGTTCAGGTGAGGGTTCAGGTTAGGGACGTTGCGTCGGGCGGCGGCCGCTCGGGCGTGCCAACCTGACCCGCACACAGCACCGCGGGCACGGCTGCGCCGATGCGCAGGAGCGCCACGCCAGCCGCGGCGACACAGGCGGTCGCAGCAGGGGCAGCCCGTGACCGCTGCCTTTGGCTGTCCTTCCCATGCCTGAAACCTCCACCAAACGACTGCGCACCTTGCCCTCGATCTTGCTCAGCTCGTAGCTCATGCTGATGAGCGCCTTGCCGTAGCCCTTGCGCTGGTAGGCGGGCAGCGTGAGGATGCACGCCAGGTTGTACCCCTCCTCGCTGCTCTTCTCCTTGCTGAAGTAGCCCACCAGGTGCGCGCCGCGCTGCATGGAGGCACAACATGCATTGCACGGGCAAGGCACAGACAGGGCCAGGTCCAGACCGACTCCCAAAGGCTGTCAAACGCGCCGCCAACCGACTCATGCGGAGGGGAGGGCGAGCCACACGGTATGAACAAGGCTGGCGAGGAGGGCGCAGGTGTGCGCGCCGCACCTCGTCAATCTCGCAGAGCACGTAGACGAGGAAGAGGGGAGGGCGAGCAACACGGGGAACAAGGCGGGAGGGAGGGCGGAAGGACCCGGGCGTCCGCACCTCGTCAATCTCGCAGAGCACGTAGAAGAGGAAGAGGTCCACGTCGTAGTAGAGCGTCTTGTGGTCCAGGAAGAGCTTGGCCAGGAAGCACAGCGCCTGGCACCACGCCTTCTCCCGCTTGCCGTCCACCTGCCGTCGAGTGCGGCGTTCAACCAGCTACCGTTGTGGCGGTGTCCGCCGGCGTGGGCGCCGGCGGCCCGGAAGCGGGAGGGGCGGAGGCCGAGGGCGGAACGCGCCGCCGCCCGCTGGCACATACCCCAGCTTGCCCTTCACGCACCTCGAACATGCAGACGTTGCCGTTGCGGTAGATCTCGTCGCCGGGCGGGTGGCGCACCTGCGGCCACCATGCCATCGCACCGCGCGGCCACGGTCAGGCAGGGATGGGGTTCGTGACGCGCCGCCCGCGCCGCGAAACCCGCGGGGGGGCGGGGGGCAGGCGTGGTGACAGGGCGCAGTAGCAAGCACGGAGGGAGGGAGAGCGAACGCAAGCGGCGAAAGGTGGCGAAAGGTTCGAGGAGCCCTCTAGACCCTAAGCCCTAGAGAGCATGCGGCGACGAGGGGCGTGCAAGCGGGGGCGCGCGCACCTTGACCTTGGCCATGTGCCTGAGCATCTGCGAGCGCCGCTTGAAGAACTGCAGCGTGTAGTCGCAGAAGTAGAGCTTCTGCAGGCGCCATGCAAGCGCCATGCAAGCACGTGTGCGAGGCGCAGGACCTTGAAGGTGCCGCCGTTCGGCGTGCATCCACACGGACGCAGCGTAGTGCCCGCACTCTCCCCCACCCTGCTGGCCATCCGTGACGCGCAGCAAGGGCGAAAAGCACCTAGCGGTCCCAGACGCACTCCAAAGGGGAGGGCAAGCGCACCTTGCAGTCCTTGTACTCTGGCGGGAAGGGAGAGAAGTACCACGTCTCCATCTGGTGGTGGCCCAGCTCAATCACCTCGATGTTCTTGACCTGCGATGGGGCCCGGCGCGCCACGCACACACAGCGCGCCCGCTCTGCGCCCAGCGCCGACCGCTCTCTCTTCCGCTGAGGCGGCGGGCGTTGCGCGGGCCGTACTGCGCCGCGCCGCCTTGCTGGCCCTCCGCACAGCGGCTCCCCCGGCAAGAGCGGGCGTCGCGCGCGTTTGCAAACTCCCCGTGGAAGGCTCGCTCTGCTGCCCCCCCAGGCCAAGCGTCCACGACGGGTTCAACCGTGCGCGAGCGAGCGTCGGCGTCTTCACCCCAAGGAGCGCACCTTGGTTTACTCTGCTCCCTCTGTTGGCTTCAGGCGCGAGCAATCCTGACCCAACCAAGCATGCCTGACCCAAGCGCCATCGCAAGGCGCGCACCTTTG